>Ga0185299_10000288_pt1 | contig 152433 bp, 121 predicted proteins | sample PaiPotPPA55metaG_FD_128002 | JGI IMG/M metagenome (GOLD analysis project Ga0185299, IMG submission 128002) | Iron sulfur acid spring bacterial and archeal communities from Banff, Canada, to study Microbial Dark Matter (Phase II) - Paint Pots PPA... ...
CATACTCCGACTGCATCCACACCAGGCGATTCACGATCGCCGCATGCGACACCGCAACACCCTTCGGGCGACCCGTCGAACCCGAGGTGAAGATCACGTACGCGGTATTCGACGGATGCAGCGGATGGCGGCGCTCGGCATCGGTGAGCGGCTCGACCGCATGCCCGGACAGCTCGAGCAGGTCGATCCGCACTTGCGCGGTATCGATCGGCAGATCGTCGCCGGAGGTGAGCACGCAGACCGGATCCGCGGTGCGCAGGATGTATTCGGTGCGCTCGGCCGGGTGATCCGGATCCAGCGGAACATACGCGCCGCCCGCGACGGCGACCGCATACATGCCGACGACCAGGTCGACCGATCGACGCATACCCAGCGCCACAAACGATTCCGCGCCGACGCCACGCTCGATCAGCCAGCGCGCGAGCCTGTGCACGCGATCGCCGAACTCGGCGTAAGAAAGGGTTGTCCCCTCGAACGTGAGCGCGGGCGCGTCGGGGGTACGGGCGAGCTGGGCCTCGAACAGCGAGACCAGGGTCGCGTCCGGCACCGAATGTGCGGTCCTATTCCACCGCGACACCACCAGTTCGCGCTCGGCGGCGTCGAGCAGTGCGATATCGCCCACCGCCACCTCGGGATCGGCGGTCATCGCGGTCAGCACCCGGATCAGGCGCTCGGCAATGCGGTGAACCGTCTGCTCCTCGAACAGATCCCGCAGATATCCGGCCCGAACCCGCAGCTGGGCGCCCAGCTGCGCGATGAGCGTCAGCGGATAGTGCGTGGCGTCGGCGGCGTCGAGGCCGGTGACGGCCATGCCGTCGATATCGGCGGCCTGAGCCCGGATGCCCTCGGCGTCAACGGGATAGGACTCGAACACCACCAGCGTGTCGAACAACCCGCCGATCCCGGCCGCGGACTGGATATCGGTGAGGCCGACATAGTGGTGGTCGAGCAGGTCCGCCTGCTCACCCTGGATCCGGGTGAGCAGTGCGCGCACCGGCTCGGCGGCATCGATCCGCACCCGCACCGGAACGGTGTTGATGAACAGGCCGACCATGGACTCCACCCCGGCCAGCTGCGCCGGGCGGCCGGAGACGGTGGTGCCGAACAGCACATCGTCACGACCGGTGGTGCGGCCCAGCAGGATTCCCCACGCGACCTGCAGCACGGTGTTCGGGGTTACGCCCAGCCCGGAGGCCAGGTCCACCAGGCGCGCGGTGGCATCGGAGTCCAGCTCGAACAGGTATTCACCGGACAGCGCCGCGATCTCGCGCCCGGAGTCGAGGCGGGCGAGCAGGGTCGGCTCGGACACCCCGGACAGCGCGGCGGCCCAGGCGGCCACCGCGGCCGAACGATCCTGCTGCGACACCCATTCCAGGAAGTGCCGGTAGGAACGCGCGGGCGGGAGCGCGGCGGCGTCGGCGTTGGTTGCGTACAGCACCAGCAGATCCCGCATGAGCAGCGGCATCGACCAGCCGTCGAGCAGGATGTGATGATTGGAAACCGCGAGCTGCCAATCGCTTTCACCGACCCGGATCAGCGTGAACCGAATCAACGGCGGCTCGGTCAGGTCGAACCGGCGCATCCGGTCGGCATCAATGATTTCGCCGATCTCGTCCGTCGACCCCGACACCATGGGACGGCAGTCGTGCTCGGCCCAGGCGACGCGCACGCCGTCCAGGACCACCTGCACCGGGCTGCCCTGTGCGTCGGTGACGAAGGCGGTGCGCAGGTTCTCGTAGCGGTCCACCAGCGCCTGCGCGGCCGCGCGCAGGCGCGTCGCATCGACGCGGCCGGTGAGCGTGAGTACCGCCTGCGCGGTATATACGTCCACCGAGGCGGCGGCGAGCTGGGCGTGGAACAGCAGACCGGCCTGGAGCGCCGAGAGCGGCCATACCTCGGTCAGTGCCGGGAAACGGCGCTCCCAGCCCTCGACATCGAACTGCGTGCTGCGCACGAGCGGGAAGTCCGACGGCGTATGCCCGCCGGCCTGTGCCGACTCCGCATGCCGCGCAACCGCTTCCACCGCCTCGATCCACAGCCCGCCGAACTCGGCGACCGCCTCGTCGTTCAGCAGGGTGGTCGGATAGCCGATCGTGGCGGCCAGGCGGTCGCCGATGACAATGGCGTTGATGTCCAGCGGCGCCATCGCCGGGGTGTCGGCGTCGTACTCGCCGCCCAGATCGCCCAGGTCGGGCGCCGGAATCCAGCCGAAGCCGCGCAAGGCCTCGGGCACGCCGCCCTCGAAGACGCGGCCCAGGTAGTTGAAGCTCACCTGGCCGGGCAGCTGGGCGGGCAGCTGGGCGGCGGTGTCCCCGTTCAGGTATCGCAGCAGGCCGTAGCCCAGACCCTTGTCCGGCACGGCACGCAACTGCTCCTTGACCGCCTTGATGGCCTGGCCCATGGCGGTGCCGCCGCTCAGCGCGGCATCGATGTCGATACCGGACAGGTCGACGCGCACCGGGTAGATGGCGGTGAACCAGCCGACGGTCTGCGACAAATCCGCGCCGGGCACCAGATCCTCTTCGCGCCCATGGCCTTCCAGCCGGATGAGCATCGAATCGGCAGCATCCACGGCCTCTTCCGGGGCGGCGATCCGACCGGCACGCCACTTGGCCGCGGCCAGCACCAGCGCGGTCACCAGCGCATCGTTGACCCCGCCGTGGAACAGCTCCGGAACCGTGGTCAGCAGGGCCCGCGTGACCTCGGCCGACACCTCGACCCGGTGCCGGGCGATGACCCCGGACACATCGATGGCCGGATCCATGGGCCGCGCGGTGAACAGCGGATCGGGACCCTCGACCACCGCACGCCACCGGTCGAGCTCGCCGGCGCGTTCGGCCGCGACCCGTTCGAGGGCGTGCGCCCAGGCGCGCATGCTGGTGGTCGGCGCGGCCAGCTCCGGCGTCTGCCCGGCCGAGATCCGTCCCCAGGCGGCGAGGAAATCGGGCACCAGGATGCGCCACGACACACCGTCGATGACCATGTGGTGCGCGGCCACGATCAGGCGTCCCGCCCGATCGGGCGCGGAGGCCTGGAGCCAGACGAACCGGATCACCACGCCCGCTTCGGGATCGAGTCGATCCAGCGCGGAATCCAGCGCGGCCGTGGCGATCTCGAACAGCTCCGCCTCGTCGGCGGCGGCGTCGAACTCGACGCGCTCGATCAGCGCGTCCACATCGACACTGCCCGGTGCGCCGGTCTCGACGATCCATTCGGCGCCCGCGTGCCGGCGCAGCCGGGCGCGCAGCATATCGTGCCGGTCGACGACCGCGGTCACCGTCGCGAGGATGCCCGCGCGGTCGATGCCTATCGGAAGGTCCAGTGCCAGTGTCTGATTGAAACGCCCGATGCCGCCGGGGCGCTCGACCATGAACCGCACCACCGGGGTCAGCGGCATGGTGCCCACGCCGCCGCCGGGCAGCTCGGCCAGCCGCGCCGCCGCGTCGCCCTGGGCGTCGGCGGTGGTGGCGACCGCGGCCAGGGCGGCCACGGTCCGCTGTTCGAACACATTGCGCGGGGAGAAGATCACCCCGCGCGCCTTGGCCCGCGACACCAGCTGAATCGAGACGATGCTGTCGCCGCCGAGCGCGAAGAAGGAGTCGTCGACGCCGACCTGGTCCACGCCGAGTACCTCGGCGAACACCTCGGCGATGGTGTGCTCCAGCGGATTTCGCGGCGCGGTGAAGGCCGCCTCGGAGGCGAAGACCGGCTCGGGCAGGGCCCGGCGATCCAGCTTGCCCACCGGGGTCAGCGGGATGTGGTCCAGGACCATGATCGCCGCGGGCAGCATATGGGCGGGCAGTCGCCTGGCGATATGGCTGGTCACGGTCGCGGTATCGACCGAATGGCCGGGCGCGGCAACCACATAGGACACCAGGGAGGTAGCCCCGGCGGCGCTGCGGTGCCCGATGGTCGCGGCGAAGTCGACGCTCTCGTGCGAGGTCAGGGCGGTATCGATCTCGCCGAGCTCGATGCGGAAGCCGCGCACCTTCACCTGGAAGTCCGAGCGGCCCACATATTCCAGGCGATATTCGATCTCGCCGTCGCGCAGCCGCCGCGGCGCCCATTTCACCACGTCGCCGGTGCGGTACAGCCGCTCCCCCGCCGCGAACGGATTCGCCACGAATTTGTCCGCGGACAGCCCGGGCCGCGCGTGATACCCGCGCGTGACCTGGACGCCCGAGATGTACAGCTCGCCCGCGACACCGTCGGGGACCGGCTGCAGCCGGCCGTCCAGCACCAGCGAGCCGACACCGCGGTTCGGGCCGCCGAAGGTCAGCGCGTCGCCGGGCAGCAGCGGCTCACCGATATTGACCACGATCTGGGCCTCGGTCGGGCCGTAGATGTTGTGGAAGGCACGAATCGGGCCGCCCGCGCCACCGAGCGGGATCGCCCACTTGGCAAGCAGTTCGGGCGAATACGCCTCACCACCGCAGGCGATCACCCGCAGGCTGTCCAGCCCGGCCGGGTCCAGCGTGGCCAGCGCGGCCGGGGTGATGAACAGATGGGTGACCTGCTCGCGCCGGATCAGCTCGTACAGCTCCTCGCCGCCGAACACACCCATGGGCACGACCACCAGGGCGCCGCCGGGGCCGACCGCGAGCAGCAGTTCCATAATCGAGGCGTCGAAGCTCGGTGAGGAGAAATGCAGTGTGCGCGAGCCGGTGTCGAGCCGGTACCGCGCGACCTGCTCGGCGCTGAAGTTCGCCAGGCCCCGGTGCGGCACCACCACACCCTTGGGCACACCGGTGGAGCCTGATGTGTATATGACGTAGGCCAGGTTGTGCGGGTGTAGCGGGCGCACCCGATCCGCGTCGGTCACGGCCGCAGCGCTATAGGGCTGCAGGTCCAGATCGTCGAGCACCAGCCACTGCACCGAATCCGGCAGATCCGCCCGCGCCGAGGCCACGGTCAGGCCGATCGGGGCGCCCGAATCGGTGAGCATGTGCTCGATGCGATCGGCCGGATAGCTCGGATCGATCGGCAGGAAGGCCGCGCCGGACTTGGTCACGCCCCATTCGGCGAAATACGAATCCGACGACCGCGGGATGGCGATCGCGACCAGGTCCTCGGTGCCCAGGCCGCGCTCGATGAGCATGCGCGCCAGGCGGTTCGAGCGCTCGTCGAGCTCGCCGTAGGTCAGCCGGACGTCGCGGTACACCACGGCCAGCGCGGACGGATCGCGAGACACCGCCGCGGCCAGCAACTCCGGCAGCGTGCCCGGCGCGACGCCGGGTCCGCCGGTGCGCGAGAGGATTTCCGCGCGCTCGGTCGCCTCGAGGACGTCGATGGCCCCGATGACCACCTCGGGATCGGCGGCGATCGCCTCGAGCACCCACTGCCAGCGGGTGGCGAGGGATTGCGCGGTGGACTCGTCGAACAGTTCCGTGGCGTAGGTCAGGGCCAGCGTCATGCCCGCTCCGACATTGCGCTCCGAGAGCGTGAACTGCAGGTCGAAGCGGGCGATGTTCTCGTCGAGATCCAGCGCCGAGACGGTCAGCCCGGGCAGTTCCAGCCCGGCGCGCTCCATGTTCTGGAACGACAGCGCGACCTGGAACAGCGGGTTGCGAGCCTGAGACCGTTCGGGCGCAAGCAGTTCCACCAGCCGCTCGAAGGGCACGTCGGCGTTGCCGAAGGCCTCGAGATCGGTGTGCCGGACGCGGTCCAGCAGCGTGGCGAAGGATTCGTCGCTGTCCACGCCGGTGCGCAGCACCAGCGTGTTGACGAACATGCCGACCAGATCGTCGAGGGCCGCCTCACCGCGCCCGGCGATCGGGGTGCCGATCGCGATATCGTCACCGCCCGAGAGCCGGGCGAGCAGCACCGCCAGGGCGCCGTGCATCACCATGAACAGCGACGAGCCCCGGGCGCGGGCCAGATCCTCCAGCGTCGCAACCAGTTCCGGCGATAGCGTGCGCCGCAGCGTGGCACCGCGATGCGAGGCGACCGCCGGACGCGGACGATCGGCCGGCAGCGTCAGCTCGTCCGGCACTCCGGCCAGCGCCCGCTGCCAATGCTCGAGCTGCTGCGCCAGCAGCGATTCCGGATCGTCCTCGCTGCCGAGCACCTCGCGCTGCCAGATCGCGAAGTCGGCGTACTGCACCGGCAGCGGCGTCCAGCCCGGGGCACTGCCCTGGGTGCGCGCGGTGTAGGCGGTCATCACGTCGCGGGCCAGCGGCATCATCGAGATGCCGTCGCCGGCAATGTGATGCACGACCACGACGAGCACATGCTCATCGGGCCGCACCTCGAACAGCCGGGCCCGCAGCGGAACCTGTTCGGCCACATCGAATCCGATGGAGGCGAATTCGATCAGCGCGGCCTCGAGCTCGGCCTCGCCGATCGGGTAGGCGCGCAGATCCAGCGCGACCTGTTCGGCCGCGACCACCTGCTGGGCCGGGGTGCCGCCGTGGTCGGGATAGCGGGTGCGCAGCGATTCGTGCCGGCGCACCACATCGACGATCGCCAACTGCAGTGCGGCGGTGTCCAATCGGCCGGACAGCCGGATCGCCAGCGGCAGGTTGTAGGCCGCCGAGGCGGTGTCGTACTGGTTCAGGAACCACATGCGCTGCTGCGCGAACGACAGCGGCACCAGGTCCGACCCGGTGCGGGGCCGGGCCAGCAGGCGCGGGCGGGAGTCGCCGCCGGTATGCGATTCCACCTTGGCCGCCAGGGCCTCCACCGTCGGCGCCTCGAACAGGGCGCGCACGGCCACCGTCGCGCCCAGTGCGGCGCCGATCCGGGCCGCCACGCGGGTCGCGATCAGCGAGTTGCCGCCCAGTTCGAAGAAGTCGTCGTCCAGCCCGACGCGCTCGAGGTCGAGCACATCGGCGAAGACCTGGGCCACGGCCTCCTGGACCGGGGTCTGCGGCGCCCGGTAGGCGCGGGCCTGCGCGGCGGGCGCGGGCAGCGCACGGCGATCGAGTTTTCCGTTGACGGTCAACGGAATTCGATCCAGCACCACGAACGCCGTCGGCACCATATACGAGGGCACCAGTTCGGCGGCCCCGTCGCGCACGGCGTCGAGCTCGGGCGCGGTATCCGGTTCCGGGACAACGTAGGCCACGATGCGCTGATCGCCCGGCTGGTCCTCGCGCACGATCACCGCGGTCTGCGCGATGCCCGGCTGGGCCAGTACCGCGGACTCGATCTCGCCGAGCTCGATGCGGAAGCCGCGGACCTTCACCTGATCGTCGGCGCGGCCCAGGTATTCCAGTTCGCCGTGCCGGTTCCAGCGCGCCACGTCGCCGGTGCGGTACAGCCGGGACCCGGCCGCGCCCAGCGGGTCCGGCACAAAGCGGGTCGCGGTGAGATCCGGGCGGCCCAGGTAGCCGCGGCTCAGCTGCTGTCCCGCGACGTACATCTCGCCGGCCACGCCGACCGGCACCGGATGCATGCGGTCGTCCAGCACGTACACGCGCAGCCCCGCGATGGCGCGGCCCACCACCGAACCCGTTGCGGTGGCGATGGTTTCGGCGTCCAGCGGCCGGTACGACACGTGCACCGTCGTCTCGGTGATGCCGTACATGTTGATCAGGCGCGGGGCGGCGTCGCCGTAGCGGGCCACCCAATCCGCCAGCCGGCGCACCTCGAGCGCCTCGCCGCCGAACACCACGTACCGCAGCGCGAGGCGATCCTGGGCCGCCGACCGCGGATCACCGACGGCGATGCGATCCGCCTCGGCCAGTTGATAGAACGCCGAGGGCGTCTGGTTCAGCACCGTAACCCGTTCGCGGCGCAGCAATTCCAGGAACTGCTCCGGCGAGCGCGAGGTGTAGTAGTCCACGACGACGACCGAGCCGCCGAACAGCAGCGGGCCCCACAGCTCCCACACCGAGAAGTCGAAGGCGAAGGAGTGGAACAGCGTCCAGACGTCGTCCGAGGCGAAGCCGAAGTCGCGATCGGTATTGGCGAACAGCCGCACCACGTTCCGGTGTTCGACCGCGACGCCCTTCGGGCGGCCGGTGGATCCGGAGGTGTAGATGACGTAGGCGATATTGCCCGCGCCCAGCGGCGCGCGGCGGTCGGCGTCGGTGATCGGATGTTCGCCCGAATCCAGCAGATCCGGCACGTCGATGCCGTAGTGGTCCATCTGGACGACCGGCAGCGCCGCGCCGTCCGCGCGCGCGGGCAGCTCGATATCGACCGTGCTGTCGATGATCGCCACCGCCGGGCGCGAATCGCCCAGTACATAGGCGATGCGCTCGGCCGGATAGCTCGGATCGATCGGCACATAGCCCGCGCCGGACTTGATGACCGCGAGCATCGCGACCACCAGATCCGAGGAGCGCGGCAGGATCACCGCGACCAGGCTGTCGGGGCCCGCGCCGTCCTCGATCAGCTTGCGCGCCAGCTGATTCGCGCGCTGATCCAGGGAGTCGTAGGTGAGCCGGTCGTCGCCGAACGTCACCGCGATCTTCTCGCCGTGCTCGGCCACGACCGCGTCGAACAGCTCGGACAGCGTCGCGCCCGGATCGGCGAATCGCACTGGAGCGGTGTCGATGGCGGTGGTGTCATCCCCCGACGACACCCAGCGCTGGGACACATCCAGCCGCTCGGCCTCGCCGAGCAGGTCGATATCCCCGAGCACCACCGAGGCATCCTCCGCGACGGTGCGCAGGATGCGCAGCAGCCGATCGGAGAAGGCCGCGACGGTCTCGGGATCGAACAGATCTGTGGCGTAATTCCAGGACAGCGCCAGCCCGCCGGCGCCGGTGGCCGCGGGATCCTCCGGCACGGCCTCGCCGACCGTCAGCTGAATATCGAATTTTGCCACGGCGGCGTCGAATTCGACGACCTCGAGATCCAGCCCGGGGAGGCTGACCGCGGCCGCATCGCGCTGCCCGGTCGCCTCGAAGGTCAGCGCCACCTGGAACAGCGGATGATGGGCCTGCGACCGCACCGGGCTCAGCACGTCCACCAGGCGCTCGAAGGGCACATCGGCGTGACCGAAGGCCGCCAGGTCCGTGCGGCGCACCACATCGAGCAGCTCGGTGAACGTCGCCTGCGAGCGAACCGGGGTCCGCAGCACGAGCGTATTGACGAACATGCCGACCAGATCGTCCAGCGCGCGCTCGCCGCGGCCCGCGATCGGGGTGCCGATGGCGATGTCCTGTCCGCCGGACAGCCGCGCCGCCCAGGTGGCCAGCACCGCATGCATGAGCATGAACAGCGTGACCCCGTGCGCACGAGCCAGCTCGGTCAGCGTGCCATGCAGTTCGGGATCGATCGAGAAGTTTTGTGTACCACCGGTATTGGTGGCGATCTCCGGCCGCGGCCGGTCGGCCGGCAGCTCGATCTGATCGGGCAGATCGCGCAGCTGCTCGGCCCAGTAGGCCACCTGGCGCGCGGCCGCCGAGCCCGAATCGTCCTGGCTGCCCAGCACATCGAGCTGCCACAGCGCGTAATCGGCGTACTGCACCGGCAGCGGCGCCCACGCCGGGGCCTCGCCCCGCGAGCGCTCGGAGTAGGCGGCCACCACATCGCGCAGCAGCGAGCGCAGCGAGAAGCCGTCACCGCTGATGTGGTGCATGACGAGCACCACCACATGCTGCTCGGGTGCGGGCTGCAGCAGGCTGGCCCGGAACGGGATTTCGGCGGTCACATCGAAATGCACGCTCGCCAGTTCGAGAATCCGCGCGGCCAGCGCGTCGGGGGTCACCGGCTCGGCGGCAAGCTCGAACTCCACCGACGGGGCGGGCAGCACCTGCTGGTAGCCCACGCCCTCGATCTCGGGGTAGATGGTGCGCAGCGCCTCGTGCCGGATCTGCACATCGCGCACCGCGGCGGCGAAGGCGTCCCGATCCAGCTCGCCGGTCAACCGGATGGCCACCGGGATGTTGTTCACCGCGGTGCGGTGATCGAACCGGTTCAGGAACCACATCCGCTGCTGCGCCGGCGACAGCGGGACCAACTCGGGCCGTTGCCGGACGGTCAGTGGCGTCCGGCCGCCCTGTCCCGCATGCGATTCCACGCGCGCGGCCAGCGCCGCGACGGTGGATGCCTCGAACAGCGCGCGCACCGGCACCTCGGTGTCCAGCGCGGCCCCGAGGCGCGCGGCGACCTGGGTGGCCAGCAGCGAGTTGCCGCCGAGGGCGAAGAAATCGTCGTCCAGACCGACCCGCTCGACGCCCAGCACCTCGGCCAGGGTGTCGGCGACCGCCTGCTCGACCGACGTTCCGGGGGCACGGAACACCCGCGCGGTGAAGGTCGGCGCGGGCAGCGCGCGGCGATCCAGCTTGCCCGAGGCGCCCAGCGGCAGCTCCTCGAGCACCATCAGCGCGGTCGGCACCATATAGCCGGGCAGGCGCTGTGCCAGTTCCGATTTCACGGCGTCCGGAACGATCTGCGCGCCCGGGGCGGCCACCAGATAGGCCACCAGCTGATCACCCAGGCGTTCGTCCGCGCGCACCACCACGACCGCCTGCGCAACGGCCTCGATGCCCGTGAGCGCGGATTCGATCTCGCCCAGCTCGATCCGCAGGCCGCGCAGCTTCACCTGGAAGTCGGTGCGGCCCAGGTACTCCAGCTCGCCGCCCGGCGTCCACACCACCAGGTCGCCGGTGCGGTACATCCGCATCCCACCGGCCTCGTCGTGCCGATTGAGCCCGGCCGCGGGCCCTCCGTGGTGACGCTCCGCTGCCGCCTCCGGGCCTGACGCGGCCGGGCGCGCGAAGGGGTTGGCCACGAACCGATCCGCGGACAGGTCCGCGCGCGCCACATAGCCGCGCGCGAGCTGCGCGCCCGCCAGATACAGCTCACCCGCGACACCCACCGGAACCGGCCGCAGCCGCGAATCCAACACGTATACCCGGGTGTTGAACACCGGGGCGCCGATCGGCACCGCGGTCGTATCGGCCTCGGTGACCTCGTGATAGGTGACGTCGACCGCGGCCTCGGTCGGACCGTACAGGTTGTGCAGGCGGGCGCCGGTCAGCGCGCGCAGCTGCTGTGCGACCGGAACCGGCAGCGCCTCACCGGAGGCGAAGACGTTGCGCAGGGTCCCCGCGACGCTCGCGCCCAATCCCGCGGCGCCGCCGGCCTGCTCGCCGACGAGCGCGGCGACGAAGACGGCCAGCATCGAGGGCACGAAGTGCGCCACCGTCACGCCCTCGGCCGCAATCAGCTCGGCCAGGTATGCCGGATCGCGATGGCCGTCCGGACGCGCCACCACCAACCGCGCACCGATCTGCAACGGCCAGAAGAACTCCCATACCGACACATCGAACGTCGACGGCGTCTTCTGCAGGACCACGTCGTCGGCGGCCAGGCCATACTGCGCGTGCATCCACACCAGGCGGTTCACGATCGCCGCATGCGGCACCGCGACACCCTTCGGGCGGCCGGTCGAACCGGAGGTGAAGATCACGTACGCGGCATTCGACGGATGCAGCGCCGCAACGCGATCGGCGTCGGTGAGCGGCGCCCCGGAGAACACCGACAGATCCAGATCCTCGACCACGATCGGCTCGCCCGCACCGGGACGCGCACCGGGCAGATCGACGAAATCGGTATCGGAGGTCAGCACGCAGGCCGGTTGCGCGGTGTCGAGGATGTATTCGTTGCGCTCGACCGGATGATCGGGATCCAGCGGCAGGTACGCACCACCGGCGGCGCTCACCGCGTAAATGCCCACCACCAGCTCGAGCGAGCGCCGCATACCCAGCGCCACCACCGATTCCGGGCCTACACCCGCGGCGATCAGCCAGCGCGCCAGGCGGTGCACCCGCGCGGCGAAGTCGGCGTAAGAGAGAGTTGTCCCCTCGAAGGTGATCGCCGGGTCGCCCGGGGTCCGCGCGACCTGCGCCTCGAACAGGGAGATCAGGGTCTCCGCGGCATCGTCGGAGGTGCGCGGCAGGGCCGCGGCGATCTCGAAATCGGTCTCGTTCCACCGGCGCAGCACCCGTGCCGCCTCGGTCGGGTCGAGCAGGTCCAGGTCGCCCACCGGAGCGGCCGGATCGGCGGCAACCGCCTCGAGCACCCGCACGAATCGCGCGCCGAAGGTCCAGGCGAAGCCCGAGTCGAACAGGTCTGCGGCATAGACGAGCTCGGCGTCCATTGCCGCGCCCAGCCCCTCCCCGCCGACGTTCTCCGACAGGGTCAGCTGCAGGTCGAACTTGGCCATCGGTGCATCGGTGCGCAGCTCCGAGACCGTGAGCCCCGGCAACTCGAGCCCGGTGGGGCCCATGTTCTGGAAGGTCAGCATGACCTGGAACAGCGGATGCCGGCCCTGCGAGCGGGCCGGATCGACCACCTCGACCAGGCGCTCGAACGGCACGCCCGCGTGCGCGAACGCACCAAGATCGCGCTCGCGCACGTCGGCCAGCAGCTCGGTGAAGGGCGCCGCGACCTCGACCGGGGTCCGCAGCACCAGGGTGTTGACGACCATGCCGACCAGATCGTCCAGGGCCTGCTCGCCACGCCCCGCGACCGGAATGCCGACCGCGATGTCGTCGGTGCCGGACAGGCGGGCCAGCAGCGCCGCGAATGCGCTGTGCACCACCATGAACAGCGTGCTGCCGTGTGCGCGCGCGACCTCGTTCAGCGCGTCGACAAGATATCCGGGCACCTGGAACCGGTGTGTCCCCGCCGCATACGAGGCGACCGGCGGGCGCGGGCGGGCCGAGAGCCGCAGCTCCTCGGGCAGCCCCGCCAGCGTGGTGCGCCAGTAGTCCAGCTGGGTGGAGATCACCGACCGCGGATCGTCCTCGGAGCCGAGCTGATCGCGCTGCCACAGCGCATAATCCACGTACTGGATCGGCAGCGGCGGCCACTCCGGGACCTCGCCCGCGCTGCGCGCCACGTACGCCGTCATCAGATCGCGCACCAGCGGGCGCATCGAGAAGCCGTCGGCGGCAATGTGATGCGCGACGACGACCAGCACATGGTCGGTGTGGCTGCTGCGGAACAGGCGCAGGCGCACCGGTGCCTGCGCGGTGACGTCGAAGCCGCGGCCGGCGAATTCGGCGATCCCGGCGAACAATTCGTCCGGATCGATGACATCGACCAGGTCGATGCCGGGGAACGCCTGCGCCGACGGCAGCACCTGCTGATAGCCGACACCGTCGTGCGAGGGGTACACCGTCCGCAGCGATTCGTGCCGCGCGACCACATCGGCGATCGCGCCGCGCAGCGCCCCGAGATCGACCTGACCGCGCAGCTGCACCGCGACGGGAATGTTGTTGGCCGCGGAATCGGTGTCGAACCGGTTCAGGAACCACATGCGCTGCTGCGCCGGCGAGAGCGGCGGCCGCTCGGGCCGCGTCCGCGCGGTAAGTGCCTGGTGCACACCGGATCCGGTCTGCGTGCCCACCCGGGCGGCCAGCCCGGCCACCGTCGGCGCCTCGAACAGCGTGCGCACCCCGACCGGTGCATCCAGCGCCGCGCTCAGGCGCGCGGTGACCTGGGTGGCGATCAGCGAGTTGCCGCCCAGGGCGAAGAAGTCGTCGTCCGCCCCGACCCGCTCGGACCCGAGCAGTTCGGCGAAGATGCCCGCGACCAGCTCCTCGATCGGCGTTGCGGGGGCGCGGAATTCGCGTGCCGCCAGCTCGGGCGCGGGCAGCGCCCGGCGATCGAGCTTGCCGACCGGGGTCAGCGGGATCTCGTCCAGCACCATGATCGAGGTCGGGACCATGTAGGCCGGAAGCCGATCCGCGACGTGGGTCGACACCGCGGCCACCTCGACCGAATGCCCGGGCACCGCACGCACATAGGACACCAGCACGGTCGCGCCGCCCTCGACCGTATGGCCGAGGGTGACCGCGAAGTCGACGTCCGGATGTGTGGTCAGCGTGGCATCGATCTCGCCGAGTTCGATGCGGAAGCCGCGGATCTTCACCTGGAAGTCGTTGCGGCCCACGTACTCGATGACCCGGCTCGAGCCCCGGACGCCGCCGCGCCGCCACCGCACCACATCGCCGGTACGGTACAGCCGCTCGCCCGCCGCACCGTACGGATTGGCCACGAACCGCGAGGCGGTCAGCTCGGCGCGCGCGAGATAGCCGCGGGCCAGCTGGATTCCGCCGACGTACAGCTCACCGGCCACCCCCTCGGGCACCGGATGCATCCGGCCGTCCAGGACCAGCGCGACCATGCCGCGGACCGGCCCGCCGATGGTGACCGGATCGCCCGGCCGGATGCGGTCGCTGATATTGGTGGCCACGGTCGCCTCGGTGGGGCCGTAGGCGTTGTGGAACCGCCGGGTCGTACCCGAATCCGCCGGTGCGACGGACCATTTGGTCACCAGATCGGCCGAGACGGCCTCGCCGCCGGCGATGATCACCGCCATGCCGGACAGGGCGGCCGGGTCCAGGGAGGCCAGCACCGACGGCGTGATCAGGCCGACGGTGACCCGCTCACGCGCGATCAGCTCACCGAGCTCGTCGCCGCCGTAGGTGCCCGGCGGCACCACCACGAGCGCGCCCGCCGGCCCCACGGCCAGCAGCATTTCCAGCACCGAGGCGTCGAAGGACGGGGAGGCGAAGGCCAGTGCCCGCGAATCCTGGCCCAGGCCATAGTGTTCGGTCTGCAGGGCACTGAAGTTCGCCAGGCCCGCATGGGTGACCACCACGCCCTTGGGCAGGCCGGTGGAACCCGAGGTGTAGATGACGTACGCGGCGTGCTGCGGGCGCAGCACCCCGAGGCGCTCGGCCTCGTCGATCGGGGCCTGCGAGGCCGCGGCGATCTCGTCCGCCGTCGCGGCATCGTCCAGGCACAGCCAGGCCCCGTCCGCGACGGGGGGCAGCGCGTCGGCCTGCGCGGACAGCGTAATGCCCAGCTGCGCACCGGAATCGGAAATCATATGCGCGATCCGGTCGGCCGGATAGGCCGGGTCCACCGGCAGATACGCCGCACCCGTCCGGGTCACCGCCCACACCGCGAGCACCGATTCGACCGAGCGCGGGATCGCCACGGCCACCAGCACTTCCGGCCCGGCGCCGCGCGCGATCAGCACCCGGGCCAGTCGCGCGGCGGCCGCATCGAGTTCGGCGTAGGTCAGCGAGCGGTCGCGGAACACCACCGCCTGGCCGTCCGGATTGGCCGCCACCGCGTCCGCCATGAGCTGCGGCAGCGTCGACGGCGACACCGCGGGACCGCCCGTGCGGGCGAGCAGCTCGGCGCGCTCGGCATCGGACAGGATGGCCAGGTCGCCGACCGGCGCCTGCGGCCGCGCGACGATCTGCTCCAGCAGGCGCATGAAACGATCCGCGAACACCGCGACCGTGGACTCGTCGAACAGGTCCCGGGCGAAGGAGAATTCGCCCAGCATGCCCGCGGCATCGCCGCCGGCGTCGCGCAGGGTCAGCGCCAGATCGAACTTCGCGGCCTCCACGTCGAAATCGACCGTGGTGACCCGCAATCCGGGCAGCTCGAAGTTGCGTTCCGGCAGGTTCTCGAACGACAGCGCGACCTGGAACAGCGGATGACGCGCCTGCGAGCGGGCCGGGTTCAGCACCTCGACCAGCCGCTCGAACGGCACGTCGGCGTGGGCGAAGGCCTGCAGATCGGTATTGCGCGCGCGGCCGAGCAACTCGGCGAAGCTCGCGGCATCCTGCACCCTCGTGCGCAGCACCAGGGTGTTGACGAACATGCCGATCAGATCGTCCAGCGCCGCCTCACCGCGGCCGGCCACCGGGGTGCCGATCGCGATATCGTCGGTCCCCGACAACCGCGCCAGCAGCACCGCCAGCGCCCCGTGCATCACCATGAACAGCGACGCGTTGTGGCGACGGCCCAATTCCACGAGCCCGGTCTGGATGTCGGGCGAGATCACGAACGTATGCGTGCCGCCCCGATAGCTGGCCACGGCGGGGCGCGGCCGATCCGAGGGCAGCGGGATCTCGTCGGGCAGGTCGGCCAATTCGCCGGTCCAGTACTGGATCTGGCCGGAGATCAGCGAACTGCGATCCTGCTCCGAGCCCAGCACCTCGCGCTGCCACAGCGCGTAATCGGCGTACTGCACCGGCAGATGGGCCCAGGCCGGCTGCTCCCAGCTGGTGCGCGCGGCATAGGCGACCATCACATCGCGGGCCAGCGGCCCCATCGACCAGCCGTCGGCGGAGATATGGTGCACCACCATGCCGAGCACGTACTCGGACTCGCTGATCTCGAAAAGCCGTGCATGCAGGGGCACTTCGTTGGTGACATCGAATGCCATGGAGGCCAGTTCGATCAGATGCTCGACGATATTGGCCTCGGTGACCGGGACCGGGGTCAGATCCGGCACGATCTGGGCCGCGTCGAGCACCACCTGCACAGGCGCGCTGCCGGTTTCGGGGAAGACCGTGCGCAGCGATTCGTGCCGATCGATCACGTCGATGACCGCGACCTGCAGCGCAGCCACATCCAGCTCGCCCGACAGGCGGATGGCCACCGGAATGTTGTTGACCGCCGAGGCGGTGTCGTAGCGGTTGAGGAACCACATGCGCTGCTGGGCAAGCGACAGCGGCACCTGCTCGGGCCGCTCGCGCGCGACCAGCGCCTCGCGGCCGCCGTCGCCGACGTGGGATTCGATGCGCGAGGCGAGCGCGGCCACGGTACTGGCGTCGAACAGCATGCGCACCGGTACCCGGGTGTCCAGCGCGATGCCCAGCCGGGAGGCGACCTGGGTCGCGATCAGCGAGTTGCCGCCCAGATCGAAGAAGTCGTCGTCCACCCCGACGCGGGCCAGACCCAGTACCTCGCCGAAGGTCTGCGCGACGATCTCCTCGATCGGCGTGATGGGCGCGCGGAATTCGCGCAGCTCGAATACCGGCGCGGGCAGGGCGCGGCGGTCCAGCTTGCCGGACGCGTTGAGCGGCAACGCATCCAGCACCACCAGGGCCGAGGGCACCATATAACCGGGCAGCGCCTCGCCGAGCTCGGCGCGCACCGCGTCCACGTCGACGGCGTGTTCGGGCGCGGCGACCAGATAGCCGACGAGCTGATCACCGAGGTGGCCGTCCGAGCGCACCACGGCCACGGCCTGCGCAACGGAATCGATGGCGGTCAGCGCGGATTCGACCTCACCGAGCTCGATGCGCAGCCCGCGCAGCTTCACCTGGAAGTCGGTGCGGCCCAGGTACTCCAGCTCGCCCCGGTCGGTCCACTTGACCAGGTCGCCGGTGCGGTACATCCGGTCGCTGTGCGCCGTGCCCGCGCCCGCGAAGCCCTCTCCCCCGAACGGGTTGGCCACGAACCGATCCACGGTCAGATCCGGGTGCGCGACGTATGCGCGCGCCAGCTGTGCGCCGGTGAGATACAGCTCGCCCGCGACACCCACCGGAACCGGCTGCAGCCGCGAATCCAGCACGTACACAGCGGTATTTAAGATGGGGCGGCCGATCGGCACGGATACGGTATCGGCCTCGGTGACCTCGTGATAGGTGACGTCGACCGCCGCCTCGGTCGGGCCGTACAGATTGTGCAGGCGCGCGCCGGTCAGCTCGATCAACCGCCGCGCGGCCGCTGCGGGCAGCGCCTCGCCGGAGGCGAATACCTGGCGCAGGCCCAGCCGGTCCAGCTCCTGCGCGGAACTGACGCCGATCTCGGCCACGAACACCGACAGCATGGACGGTACGAAGTGCGCCGTGGTGACCCGCTCGGCGGCGAACAGCCGTGTCAGGTAGGCCGGGTCGCGATGCCCGTCCGGCTTCGCGACCACCAGTCGCGCACCGATCTGCAAGGGCCAGAAGAATTCCCACACCGACACGTCGAATGTCGCCGGGGTCTTCTGCACGACCACATCGGCGGCCGTGAGGCCGTATTCGGCCTGCATCCACCGCAGGCGGTTCACGATCGCGGCATGCGAGACCGCTACACCCTTCGGGCGGCCCGTGGAACCGGAGGTGAAGATGACGTAGGCGGTATTGTCTTCCCGCAGCGGCGCAAGACGATCGGCGTCCGACAATGGGGCGTCGGAAAATTCCGACAGCTCGAGCCGGTCGATCTCCAATACCGCGACGCCGGTGTCGGTCCCGAATTCGTCCTCGGTCGTGGTCAGCACGCACACCGGGCGCGCGGTGTCGAGCACGTAGCGGGTGCGCTCGGCCGGATGGTCCGGATCCAGCGGCACGTAGGCGCCGCCGGCCAGCGTCACCGCGTACATGCCGGCCACCAGGTCCAGCGAGCGGCGCATGCCCAGTGCGACAAGCGAATCCGGGCCGACACCGAGGGATACGAGATGACGGGCCAGGCGGTGTACGTGCCCGGCGAACTCGCCGTAGGACAGGGTTGTCCCCTCGAAGGTGAGGGCGGGGGCGTCCGGGGTGCGGGCGGCCTGGTCGGCGAACAGGGCGGCCAGGGTGAGCGCGGAGCCCGCCGCGATCCCGGCGCGGTCGATCGGCCGCGCGGTGGCGTTCCAGGTGTTCAGCACCAGGGCGCGCTCGGCCGCCTCGAGCATCTCGATATCGCCGACCCGCGCGGACGGATCCGCGACCACCACGCGCAGCATGCGCAGGTACCGATCGCCGAACTCGGCGACGGTGGCCGTATCGAACAGATCGGTGGCGTAGGAGACCACCGCGGACACCCCGGCCAGGGTGCCGTCGGCGCCGCGCTGCTCGGTGAGGGTCCATTGCAGGTCGAATTTGGCGATATCGACGTCGAGCTCGTCGGCGGTCACCGACAGCCCCGCGGACTCCATCGTGGCGTGCGAGAGCTCCTGCACCGACAGCATCACCTGGAACAGCGGATGGCGCGCCTGCGAGCGGGCCGGGTTGATCACCTCGACCAGCCGCTCGAACGGCACATTCGCGTGGGCGAAGGCCGTCAGATCGCTTTCCCTGGTGCGGGACAGGAGTTCCGCGAACGACGCATCCCCGTCGACCTGCGAGCGCAACACCAGCGTGTTGACGAACATGCCGATCAGATCGTCCAGGGCCTGCTCACCGCGCCCGGCGATCGGGGTGCCGATCGCGATGTCCTCGGTGCCCGACAGCCGCGCCAGCAGCACCGCCAGCGCCGCGTGCAGCACCATGAACAGCGAAACACCCTGCTCGCGAGCCAATCTCGACAGCAGAGTATGCAACTCGGCATCGATATCGAAGGCGATGCGGTTGCCGCGGAAGCTCTGCACCGGCGGGCGCGGGCGATCCGCCGGCAGGTTCAGCTGATCGGGCAGGCCCGCCAGAGCACCCTGCCAGTACGCGATTTCGCGCGCCGCCATCGACGCCTGATCGTCCTCCGAGCCGAGCACCTCGCGCTGCCACAGGCTGAAATCGGTGTACTGCACCGGCAGCGGCGACCACGCGGGGGGCTGGCCGGCCGCGCGCGCGAGATAGGCGGCGGTCACGTCGCGGGCCAGCGGCCCGAACGAGAAACCATCCGCGGCAATGTGATGCACCACGAAGGCGAGCGCATAGTCGGCGGTGGCGGATCCGTGGGATTTGGCGCGGGCACCGCCGCCGGCCGACACCTTGTACACCCGCACCCGGATCGGCAGCTCACGCGTGACATCGAAGCCCGTGGAGGCGAAATCGGCCAGCGCCGCGGTCAATTGGGATTCGGCGATGGGCAGCACCGCGACGCCGAGGTCGACCTCGTCGATCGGCAGCACCTGCTGATAGCCGCCGCCGTCCGCCGATTCGGGGAAGATGGTGCGCAGCGACTGCTGGCGGGTCATCACGTCCAGTAGCGCCGAGGTCAGCGCCTCGATATCGACCCCGCCGCGCAGCCGCACCACGAACGGCAGGTTGTAGGTCGGCGCGGTCGGGTCGAACTGGTTGATGAACCACATCCGCTGCTGCGCCAGCGACAGCTGCACCGGCGCGCCGTCCTCCCCGGCGTGCCGCGCGACGAGCGGCAACCGGGAAGTCTGTGCGGGGGTGGCGGATTCGGCCCGTTGTGCGAGCCCGGCCACGGTCGGCGTCTCGAACAGTGCCCGCACACCCAGCGTGATACCGAAGGCGGCGGAGATGCGGGAGACCACCTGGGTGGCGACCAGCGAGTTGCCGCCCAGATCGAAGAAGTTGTCGTCGATGCCGACGCGATCCTGGCTCAGCACATCGGCGAAGATCCCGGCGACGATCTGTTCCGACTGCGTGCGCGGGGCCCGGTATCCGGCGGCACCGGCGCTGAACACGGGCTCGGGCAGGGCCCTGCGGTCCAGCTTGCCCGAGGTGTTGAGCGGAAACGCGTCCAGCACCATGATCGATGCCGGCACCATATAGGCGGGCAGCTGCTCGGACACGAACCGTGTCAGCTCGGCGGGATCGACCGATATCCCGTGCGCCGCAACGACATATGCCACCAGCTGCTGGCCGGTCGCGGTATCGGCCACCAGCACGACGGCCTGATTGACGGCCGGATGCGCGAGCAGATCGGTCTCGATCTCACCGAGCTCGATCCGCTGGCCGCGGAACTTGACCTGGAAATCGGTGCGGCCGATATACTCCAGGGCGCCGGAGTTGTTCCAGCACACCAGGTCTCCGGTGCGATACATCCGCTCGCCCGGCAATCCGTACGGATTGGCGACGAACCGATCCGAGGTCAGATCGGCCCGGCCGCGGTAGCCCCGCGCCAACTGCCGCCCGCCCAGATACAGCTCACCCGGCGCGCCGATCGCGGACGGGCGCAGCCGCGAATCCAGCACGTACACTTCGACATTCCACTCGGGAACACCGATGGGCACGGTGGTGACGTCGGCCTCGGTCACCTCCCGATGCGTCACCGAGACCGCGGCCTCGGTGGGGCCGTACAGGTTGTACAGACCGGCATCGGAGATCGCGCGCAGACCCGCCGCCGTCTCCGGGGGCAGCGCCTCACCGATCACGAAAACCGCACGCAGCGAGGCACACTGAGCCCGCGTCGCCTGCCCGGCGAAGACCGTCAGCATGGAAGGCACGAAATCGGTGACCGTCACACCGTGCCGCGCGATCGTCTCGGCGACGTAAACCGGGTCGCGATGCCCGTCCGGGGTGGCCACCACGAGCTTCGCACCGACCAGCAGCGGCAGGAAGTATCCCCACAGCGAAACATCGAAGGTGGTGGCGGTCTTCTGCAGATAGACGTCGTCCGCGGACAGGCCGTAGGTGTCCAGCATCCACAGCTGCTGGTTGACGATCGCCCGATGAGTGACGGCGACACCCTTGGGGCGGCCGGTCGAACCGGAGGTGTAGATCACGTACGCTGTATTCGAATCGCGCAGCGGCGCAAGGCGATCCGCATCGGTCAGGGGACCGGCGGCATAGTCCGACACGTCGAGGGTGTCGATCTGCACCCGGCGCAGCTCGCCGGGCAGCTCCAGCTCGTCGCCGGACACCGTCAGCACACAGACCGGTGCCGCGGACTCCAGGATGTAGGCGGTGCGATCGGCCGGATGATCCGGATCGATCGGCACGTAGGCGCCACCGGCTGCCAGCACCGCGTGCATGCCGATCACCAGCTCCAGCGAGCGCCGCATGCCCAGTGCAACAAGCGATTCCGGACCGACACCGTCTGCGATCAGATGCCGGGCCAGCTGGTTGACCCGCGCCGCGAACTCGCCATAGGTAGGCGTCTCACCCTCGAAATCGAGCGCGATATTGTCCGGGGTGCGCCGCATCTGCGCGTCCAGCAGCGCCGTCAGGGTCGTCTCTGGCACCGCGTGCCCGGACTCGTTCCACTCGACCAGCGTTCGGTCGAACTCGTCCTCGGTGGTGATCGGCAGCGCCCACAGCGCGTGGCCGGCATCAGCGGCCAGGAAGCGATCGAAGAATTCCAGGAAACGCGAATGATGTGTTCGCGCTTCGTCTTCGGCGTACAGGTTCGGGTTGGTCTCGAAGTCGATGCGCGAGCGCGTGCCGCCCTCGGTCTGGTAGAAGTTGACGCCCAGATCCTCGATGCTGCCGGTGGACAGCACATGCATCTTGCCCACCAGGTCGCCCAGCGCGATCTGGTCGTGGAACAGCATGATGTTGACCCACGGGCCGAAGAATTCCCGGGTGACAGCGCCGCCGGCGGCGCTGTCACGGCGGATGTCCTCGTGCCGGTACCGCTGATGCCGCAGGGCCCCGGAGACCTCGACCGTCACCCCCTTGAGCAGGTCGGCGATCGTGGTGTCGTGGCCGACGTGCAGCCGCAGCGGCACGATATTGGAGGTCACGCCGCCCGAGCGCCGCATCACCGCGGTGGTCCGCGCGGTGACCGGCAGGCTCAGGATCACATCCTGCGTTCCGGTCCACTGCGCCAGGTAGGCGGCGAACCCCGCGATCAGCAGTGCGGCCGGGGTCGAATCGTGCCGGGCAACGGCAGCTTCCAGCAGCGCATTGCGATCGTCGGACAGCACCTCGCTGTCCACGCGGTTCAGCGGGGCGGGCGGGGCGGAGTTGCCGACCAGGCTCGTGCCGCTCTCCAGCCCGGCCACGCGTTGCGACCAGTGCTCCTTATCGGCCTGGAAGCGGGTGCTGTCGCGGTAGGTGAATTCGGATTCGACCAGGCTGCGCAGGTCGGTGACCTTCAACGGGGCGGGCTCGGTGCCGTTCACGGCCGCGGTGTAATGCTCGGCGAGGCGGCCGAGATAGTTCATCGCACTGAAACCGTCCAGCACGATGTGATGCGCACGCAGGTAGAAGTACCAGTGGTCGTCGCCCAGCTGCAGGACCGCGAGGCGGATCAGGCGGTCCGCCACCATATTCAGCGGGCGGCCGTACTCCGCGCGCATCCACTCCAGCGCCGCCGCGTGCGGGTCGTCCGCGCCGCGCAGGTCGATGTAGTGGATGTCGTCGCGGTCCGGAATCGTCGGATCGATGTACTGGAAGGGCTCACCGTCGCGCTCGACGATGCACAGGAAGCCGGAACCGAACTCCTGCGAGGCGTCGATACTGGCCTGCCGCAGCACGGCACGATCCAGCTGCCCGCGCAGATCGACGTACTGGGCGATGGTGACCGGCACCTGCGGATCCAGATGCTGGGCATACCAGATGCCGAGCTGCGCCGGCGACAGCGGGAAGAGCTCCTCCCCGGCAACCGGCGCGGCGATCTCGCCGCCAGCTTCGCCGTTTCCGCCGAAATCCAGCCGGTCCAACCCACAACCTCACTTCCGGAGCACCGTGAGGTGCTCCCCAATGGCACACCGATGCGAACGCACACCTATGCCAGCGTGGCGTCCAGCGGTCGGCCTGCCTTCGAATCTCTTTTCAGACATACGTGTTCAAAGGAGTAATCCGTCGCATGGGCCGATCTTGTTACATGGAACCGACCACGCCCGCCGGCCATGGCACGGCCTGCTGCTGAACCTCACTGATAAACACCGAACCAATCTACCGTCCGCACACGACATCCGACGAAAAAGGTTCATAGCCACAGCACATCAACAGAGTTCACTGCGTTGACCCGCCGGGAGATAGTAGCGGTCGGCTCCGGCGCACGCCAGACATACCGTCTCCGCGGTCGGTTCCGGGCACCGCGCCGGCGGTCTACTCCACCGCGCTACGTGCACGAGCAGGGTCGTACAGGTGCGACTCCGCACACCCGGGCACGGCGGCCATGGCCCGGCCCACGAGCACAACCGCGGCCTGCCGCAGACTCGCCCGCTCGACCCGATCCGCAATGTCGGCGAGGCTCCCCCGCAGCACCAGTTCCTCGGGCTGACTGGCGCGATACACCACCGCAACCGGACAGTCCGATCCGTACTCCGCGATCAACTCCGCCGCGATCGGCCGAATCCGGGTGATCGCCAGATGCAGCACCAGCGTCGCCCGGGTCCGCGCGAAATTCTCCAGCGCCTCCTCGGGCGGCATGGCAGTCGAGCGGGCCTGCGTACGAGTGAGCACCACCGACTGCACGAGCTCCGGAACGGTCAGCTCCGCCCCCAGCACCGCCGCGGCAGCCGCATACGCCGGAACCCCGGGCGTGACATCCCACGCAATCCCCCGTGCATCCAACCGCCGCGACTGCTCGGTCAACGCCGAATACACGGACGGATCCCCCGAACACAGCCGAGCCACATCCTTCCCCTCGGTGTGTGCCCGCACACACTGCTCGATGATCTGATCCAGATCAAGCCCTTGTGTGTCGATCAACTCAGCACCGGGAGCACAATGCCCCAGCACCTCCGGATCCAGATACGTCCCCGCATACAGGCACACCTGCGCCTGCGCGATCAGCCGCACCGCCCGCACGGTCAGCAGATCCCCGGCCCCGGGCCCCGCCCCGATGAAGTGCACGGTCATGCGGGCAGTGTAAGCGCTGCGACCATACGACTATGAAGCCCGCAGCAGCGGATCTACGATGGTCTCCGCCGCGATCGCTCGGTGCAGGCGCCCGCGAAAAATTCGGTCAGCCGGTCCACCGCGCCCAGCGGCAGCACGTCGGCGACGTAGTGATCGGGCCGCACCACGACCAGCACGCCGTCGCGGGAGATCCCGCGGGCGGCGAAGATATCGTCGCCGGGGTGCGCGGCGTACACCTTCTCGTAGTCGGTGACCTGGTACGGCCCGACCCTCGGCAGGAACACCGCGGGCACCTTGCCGAGATCGACATCGACGTGCCCCTGCTGGTAGATCACCTTCACGTCGAACCACGCGTCGATATCGCCGCCCTCGGGGGTGCGGGCGAGCAGGGGCGAGGTGACCAGCCACTCGGCAAGGCCGGTCGTCGCCGAGGGTGCGCCCGCGGCGGGTGCGTCGGCGAAAACGTAGATGCGCCAACGGCCGTCGGCGGTCGCATGGTGGCCCAGCTGTTTCGGGTTTGCGTCGCAGACCCGGGTGACGAGGTTCGACTTGAAGCGCTTGCCGATCGGGAATCCGGTCGCGAGCCCCTGATGCTCGGCCCCGGCGATGAGGGCCGACGGCGCGTACCGGGTCATGAAACCCGCCGGGAATTCCGCGGTCTTGACGTAGAACTCCTCCAGCTGGCTCGGATCCTCCATATCTTCGGGCCTGGTCGCCATCAGGGTCGACCACTCCCGGTCGAAGTCGATGAGGTTCACCGCGACCACCCGGCGCTCGGCGGAGTAGGTGTCGAGAATCGACTCGGGCGCGCGGCCGTCGAGCACGTGCGCCAGCTTCCAGGCGATGTTCCACCCGTCCTGCATCGACACGTTCATCCCCTGCCCCGCCTTCGCCGAATGCGTGTGGCAGGCGTCGCCGGTGATAAACACCCGCGGGGTTCGGGTGCCGCAGTCGTCGGGGTGCACGTCGTCGAACTTGTCGGTCACGCGGTGGCCGACCTCGTACACGCTGCGCCACGCCACATGCTTCACCCGTAGCGTGTAGGGGTGCAGGATCTTGTTCGCACGCGCCTCCACCTCGGCCTGTGACGTCTCGCGCACGTGGCCGTTGTCGTCCGCGGGCACCTCGCCGAGATCCACATACATCCGGAACAGGAAGTTGCCCTCGCGCGGGATGTGCAGGATGCTGCCGCCGTCGTGCGACTGGATGGCGCATTTGGTGCGGATATCGGGAAAGTCGGTGTCCGCCAGCACATCCATCACACCCCAGGCGTGGTTGGCCTGGTCGCCTACGAACCGGCGGCCGATCGACTCACGCACCCGGCTGCGGGCGCCGTCGCAGCCGATCACGTACTTGGCCTTGATGATTCGCTCCCCGCCCGCCGCATTCCGCAGGGTCACCGCGACCGGGCGCTCGCCGTCGGGCGCCACCTCGAGGCCGATAAACTCGTAGCCGTAGTCGGGCTCGATCCGCGCCGGCCCGTCCCTGGCCACCTCGGCGAAGTAGTCCAGCACGCGCGCCTGATTGACGATGAGGTGCGGGAATTCGCTGACCCCGGTCTCGTCGTCGGCCGCGCGGGCGGCGCGCACGATGCGCTCCGGATGCTCCGGATCCGGTTTCCAGAACGCCATTTCGGTGATGCGGTAGGCCTCGGCGATGATGCGCTCGGCAAAACCGAAGGCCTGGAAGGTCTCCACGCTGCGCGCCTGAATCCCATCGGCCTGCCCGATCTCGAGCCGGCCGGGCCGCCGCTCGACGATCCGGGTGTTGATATCCGGGAACTGCGCGAGCTGCGCCGCGGCGATCATGCCCGCGGGACCCGAGCCGACGATGAGCACGTCCACCTCGCCGGGCAGTTCGGCGGGGCGACCGATGCCGAAGCCCGCGGGCGGCTGGATGCGTGGATCACCGGATACATAGCCGTGGTGATGAAACTGCACGGGTTCTCCTCACAACATTGCGATGCCCGAATTATCGTATACGATCTGAGATATGACAATGGGCGACGGAGCTCCGATCACAAAGCCCCCGCTCGCGGGCCCGCCGGGCAAGATCATCGCGGTGCACCTCAGCTACGCCTCGCGCGCGGCGCAGCGTGGACGACGCCCCGCAGCGCCGTCGTACTTCTTCAAGCCCGCCAGTTCCATCGCGGCATCCGGATCGCGGCTCGAACGTCCCGCCGGAACGGAGTTGCTGGCCTACGAGGGCGAGATCGCCCTCGTGATCGGCGCGCCCGCGCGCGACGTCCCGCTCGCGGACGCGTGGTCGCATGTCGCCTGGGTCACCGCGGCGAACGATTGGGGCCTGTATGACCTGCGCGGCAACGATAAGGGCTCCAATGTGCGCAATAAGGGCCGTGACGGTTACACCCCGCTGGGGCCCCGGCTGATCGACGCCCGGCAGGTCGATCCGGCGGCGCTGCGCGTGCGCGCCTGGCACAACGGACGGCTGGTGCAGGACGATACGACCGCGGGACTGTTGTTTCCGCTCGCGCAGTTCGTGGCCGACCTGTCGCAGCACCTCACGCTCGAGACCGGCGACATCATCCTCACCGGAACCCCCGCCGGATCCTCGGTCGCACGGCCGGGTGACGTCGTCGAGGTCGAGGTCGATGCGCCGGGCACGGCGGGCGCGCCCACCAGCGGACGCCTGGTGACCACGGTCATCGAAGGCACCAGCGCCTTCGATCCCGCGCTCGGATCGTTGCCCTCGGCCGACGACCGGCAGCGCGAGGAGGCGTGGGGATCGCGGGCCGCCGCGGGCCTGCCCGATATCGAGCCCGGACTCCCGCCCGAGCTGCGCGCGAAACTCATGGCGGCCCCGGTGGCCGGGCTGTCGCAGGCGCTGCGCAGGCGCGGCCTCGACAACGTCTCGATCGACGGCGTGCACCCCGTCCGACCGGGGTGCAAGCTGGTCGGAACGGCGAAGACGCTGCGTTTTCTGCCGAATCGCGAAGACCTCTTCCGCAGCCACGGCGGCGGCTACAACGCACAGAAGCGCGCCTTCGACGCCGTCGCCCCCGGCGAGGTCATCGTCATCGAGGCCCGCGGCGAGCGCGGCTCGGGAACACTCGGCGACGTGCTCGCGCTGCGCGCCACGGTGCGAGGCGCGGCGGGCATCGTCACCGACGGCGGCGTGCGCGACCTCGCGGCCGTCGCCGACATCGGCATCCCGGTATTCAGTCTGGGCGCGCACCCGGCCGTGCTCGGGCGCAAGCATGTGCCGTGGGATATCGACATCGACATCGCCTGCGGCGGCGCGACGGTGCTGCCCGGCGACGTCATCGTCGGCGACGACGACGGAGTGATCGTCATCCCCGCCGCGCTCGCCGGCGAGGTCGCCGACGCGGCCCTCGCGCAGGAGACCCAGGACGCCTGGATCGCCGCGCAGGTGGCGGCGGGGCACCCGGTCGAGGGCCTGTTTCCGATGAATACCCAGTGGCGCGAGCGCTTCGAGCGGGAGCGTGACAATGCCGAGCACTGATCCGGGCGTCGCGGTGACCGAGAGCAAATCGCAGCGCGCCTACGAGTGGATCCGCACCCGCATCGCCGACCGCACCTTCGTGCCGGGCTACCGGCTGGTGCTCGGGTCGATCGCCGGCTCGCTCGAGATGAGCGTGGTGCCGGTGCGCGAGGCGATCCGGCGGCTCGAGGCCGAGGGGCTGATCGAGTTCGAGCGCAATGTCGGCGCCAGGGTGGTGCAGATCGACTCGACCGAATACCTGCATACGATGCAGACGCTCGGTGTGGTCGAGGGCGCCGCCACGGCGCTCGCGCTCCCCTACCTCACCGAGGCCGAACTCGACCGCGCCGACGCGGTGAATGAGCGGCTGCGTCACCTGCTCGACGACTTCGACGCGCACCTGTTCACCAGGATCAACGAGCAGTTCCACAGCGTGCTGTTCGAGCCGTGCCCGAACCCGGTGATTCTCGACCTGGTGCAGCGAGGCTGGACGCGGATGTCCGGGCTGCGCACCTCGACCTTCGCCTACATCCCCGATCGCGCGCGCGAGTCGGTGGCCGAACACGACCACATCCTGGACCTCATCCGCCGCCGTGCCGATCCGCTGGAGATCGAGATGGCCGCCCGGGAGCACCGCTGGCGAACCATGAACGCCTACCTCGATCGGCACGCCGGCTCCGCCGACTGATCCACTTCTCGCCCGCACGGAGGAATACCCATGGCAGACAGCATGACTCGCGGCCACCACGTGCCGGCCGACTTGCCCGAACACATCCAGCACTACATCGACGGGAGGTTCGTCGATTCCCTCGACGGCGACACCTTCGACGTGCTTGATCCGGTCTCGAACGAGACGTATGTGCGCGCCGCCGCGGGTAAGAGGGCCGACGTCGACCGCGCGGTAACCGCGGCCCGCACCGCATTCACCTCGGGTCCGTGGCCGAAGCTGTTGCCCCGCGAACGATCCCGGGTGCTGCACCGCATCGCCGACATCGTCTCCTCGCGCGACGCGCGCCTCGCCGAACTGGAGAGCTTCGACTCGGGCCTGCCCATCACCCAGGCGCTGGGGCAGGCGCGGCGCGCGGCGGAGAACTTCCGGTTCTTCGCCGATCTCGTTGTCGCGCAGGCCGACGACGCCTACAAGGTGCCGGGGCGCCAGCTCAATTACGTCAACCGCAAGCCGATCGGCGTCGCCGGCCTGATCACACCGTGGAACACCCCGTTCATGCTGGAGAGCTGGAAGCTGGCCCCGGCACTGGCCACCGGCAACACCGTGGTGCTCAAGCCCGCGGAGTTCACGCCGCTGTCGGCGTCGCTGTGGGCGGGCATCTTCGCCGAGGCGGGGCTGCCTCGGGGGGTGTTCAATCTCGTCAACGGCCTGGGCGAGGAGGCGGGCGACGCACTGGTGAAACACCCTGACGTTCCGCTCATTTCGTTCACCGGCGAGAGCCGCACGGGCGAGCTCATCTTCGCCAATGCCGCACCGTACCTGAAGGGCCTGTCGATGGAACTCGGCGGCAAGTCGCCCGCCGTGGTCTTCGCCGATGCCGACCTGGATGCCGCGATCGACGCGACCGTCTTCGGCGTCTTCTCCCTCAACGGCGAGCGATGCACCGCCGGCAGCCGGATCCTGGTGCAGCGCACCATCTATGACGAGTTCGTGGAGCGCTACGCCGCCCAGGCGCAGCGGGTGCGGGTCGGCTACCCGCACGACCCGGCCACCGAGGTCGGCGCGCTCGTGCACCCCGAGCATTACGCGAAGGTCATGAGCTACATCGAGATCGGGAAGGGCGAGGCGCGCCTGGTGGCCGGCGGCGACCGCCCGGCGGAATTCCCGACCGGCGGTAACTTTGTGCGGCCCACCGTTTTCGCCGATGTGAAGCCCGAGGCGCGGATCTTCCAGGAGGAGATCTTCGGCCCGGTCGTGGCGATCACCCCCTTCGACACCGAGCAGGAGGCGCTTGCCCTCGCCAACGGCGTGAAATACGGGCTGGCGGCATACATCTGGACCAACGACCTGCAGCGCGCGCACAACTTCGCGCAGGCGGTGGAGGCCGGGATGGTCTGGCTCAACTCCAACAACGTGCGCGACCTGCGCACGCCCTTCGGCGGGGTGAAGGCGTCGGGCCTCGGCCATGAGGGCGGCTACCGCTCCATCGACTTCTACACCGATCAGCAGGCGGTGCACATCACCCTCGGCGCGGTGCATAACCCGACCTTCGGCAAGTGAGCGACATGATCGAACGCACCCCTACCTCCTCCGGCTTCTTCGTTACGCAGGAGGCGCCGATCGCCCCGGACAACCCCGTGCCGACCCCCGCCGCGGCACCGCCGGACATCCTGCGCGCCGCCTACGCCGAGCTCGTCGTGACCGATCTGGCCGCCGCTCGCGAGTTCTACGTCGACGTGCTCGGCCTGGTCGTCACCGAGGAGAACCGGGACACGATCTACCTCCGCACGCTCGAGGAGTTCATCCACCACAACCTGGTGCTGCGACGCGGACCGGTCGCCGCGCTGGGCGCGCTGGCCTATCGGGTGCGCACCCCCGAGGACCTCGATCGGGCGGCGGCCTTCTACGCCGAGATCGGCTGCCGGGTGGAGCGTCGCAGCAACGGATTCACCCGGGGCATCGGCGATTCCGTGCGCGTGGTCGACCCGCTCGGCTTCCCGTGCGAGTACTTCCACGCCACCGCGCACGTCGAGCGGCTGGCCTGGCGCTACGACCTCTACACCCCCGGCGCACTGGTCCGCCTCGACCACTTCAACCAGGTCACCCCCGACGTGCCGCGCGCCGTGCGGCACCTGCAGGACCTGGGTTTCCGCGTCACCGAGGACATCCAGGACGAGGCCGGCACCACCTATGCCGCGTGGATGCGCCGCAAGCCGACCGTGCACGACACCGCCGTCACCGGCGGGGACGGGCCGCGCCTGCACCACATCGCGTTCGCCACCCACGAGAAGCACAACATCCTGGCGATCTGCGACAAGCTCGGCGCGCTGCGCCAGTCCGACCGCATCGAACGCGGCCCCGGCCGCCACGGCGTCTCCAACGCCTTCTACCTGTACCTGCGCGATCCGGACGGCCACCGCATCGAGATCTACACCCAGGACTACTACACCGGCGACCCCGACAACCCCGTGGTGACCTGGGACGTCCACGACAACCAGCGCCGGGACTGGTGGGGCACGCCCGTCGTGCCGTCGTGGTACACCGAGGCCTCGCCCGTCCTGGACCATCAGCGATAACGCCGCCTTCGCCGGCCTGGTGTACGGCGGCAACCCGGTGCGGCCGGGGGCGGTCGACCTGCGCTGGGTCTCGGCCCTGCTCTACCGCAACGAGACGATCGAGGAGTCGGGTGTCGCGGCCGCGGTGCTGAACCATCCCGCCACCGGCGTGGCCTGGCTGGCGAACGCACTCACCCGGCACGGGGACCGGCTCGAGGCCGGCGAGATCGTCCTGGCCGGCTCGTTCACCCGCCCGATGTGGGTCGAACGGGGCGACACCGTGCTGGCCGACTACGGACCGATGGGAACCATCTCATGCCGCTTCGTCTGAACCCGACGTTCCGGGATCGGCTGGCCCGGTCCGACCGCACCCTGTTCGGCGGATGGATCTGCTCCGGGTCCCCCGTCGTCGCCGAGATCATGGCGGGGTCGGGCCTGGACTGGTTGCTCATCGACATGGAGCACGCCCCCAACGGCCTGGAATCGGTGCTGGCGCAGCTCTATGCCGTATCCGGCTACGCGCCGACGCCGCTGGTCCGGGTGCCGGTGGGCGAGACGGTGATCATCAAGCAGGTGCTCGACCTCGGTGCGCAGAACATTCTGGTGCCGATGATCTCGACCCCCGACGAGGCGAGGGCCGTCGTCGCGATGACCCGCTATCCACCGATCGGGCGCCGCGGCGTGGGCAGCGCGCTGGCGCGTTCGGCGCGCTGGAACCGGGTCGAGGGATACCTGCACAACGACGCCGATCATGTCTCGGTGTTCGTACAGATCGAAACGGCCCAGGGCGTGGACAACGCCCGCGAGATCGCCGAAATACCCGGCGTGGACGGCGTTTTCGTCGGACCGAGCGATCTCGCCGCCTCGATGGGACTCCTCGGGCAGCAGACCCACCCCGACGTCATCGCGGCCGTGCGACGCGCCTTCGCGGGAATCGCCGCGGCGGGCAGGCCCATCGGCGTGAACGCCTTCGACCCCGCCGCCGCGCGCGACTATGCCGCGGCGGGCGCCCATTTCATCCTCGTCGGGGCCGACGTGGCCATTCTCGCGCGCGGCTCCGAGCAGTTGGCGCAGGCGTTCATCAGCGCCTCGTGAAATGAACCGAGTACGGCCCGGCACCTGCCGGGCCGTACTCGGATGTCCTTACCTACTCCGGTGTGACGATGGCGAAGTTCGGGTTCGGCTGGTCGAACAGCGGGACGAGGCGGCCGAAGCTCTGGATGTCGCCCTCGATCGTGATCGCGCCGGACTGGACTGCCGCGCCGATATCCTTGCCGCCCAGCAGAACTCCGATGAGGGTGGGGCGGGTCAGGGTGAAGGTGACGTCCGCCGGGGGCAAGTCCACGCCCTCGGGGATGTCGTGGTGCAGCAGGACCCCGTTGCGCAGATCGAGGCGCACGGTGCGATCCTCATCGGTGAAATGCCAATCGCTGATGGCCTTTTCGTGCCATGCCTTCGGGCCGTCCAGGCGCAGGGCCATGGCGTCGAAGACCATATCGACGGTCAACGCGGCCAGCATCGTCGGCGGCAGATCCTGCGTCGGGGTGCCGAAGCTGCCGTTGCGCAGCTCGTACGCCCCCGAGAGATAGAAGTTGCGCCACGGGCCGTTCTCCGCGCCGTAACCCAGCTGCTCGTAGGTGCTGGCCAGCAGATCCTTTGCCGCGGAGTTGTTTTGATCGGCGAAGATCACGTAGTTGACCACCTGCGCGACCCAGCGGTAGTCACCCTCGTCGTAGGCCACCCGCGCCTTGCGCAGCACCTCGTCGGCGCCACCCATGAATTCCACGTGCCGCGTGGCGTTTTCGACCGGCGGATGCTCCCACAGGTGTGCCGGGTTGCCGTCGAACCAGCCCATGTACCGCTGGTAGATCGCCTTGACGTTGTGGCTGACCGAGCCGTAGTACCCGTGCGTGCTCCACGAATCGTGCAGGGCCGGGGGCATCTCGATCATCTCCGCGATCTCGCTGCCGACATAGCCCTGGTTCAGCCGGCGCAGCGTCTGATCGTTCAGGTACGCGTACAGATCACGCTGCAGCGCCATGTATTCCACGATCTTGTCGGTGCCCCAGGTCGGCCAGTGGTGCGAGGAGAACACGACATCGGATTTGCGCGCGTACAGGTTGATCGACTCGGTGAGGTACTGCGACCACACGTGCGGGTCGCGGACCAGCGCGCCGCGCAGGGTGAGCAGGTTGTGCAGGGTGTGCGTGGCGTTCTCGGCCATGCACAACGCGCGCATGTCGGGGAAGTAGAAGTTCATCTCCGAGGGCGCCTCGGTGCCGGGTGTCAGCTGGAAGACCATCCGCACACCGTCGATCGTCTCCTCCTGCCCGGTGTGGGTGACATCGAGAGTCGGCGCGATCAGGGTGATGGTCCCGGTCGAGGTGGTCGGGCCCAGGCCCGCACCGATCTGCCCCTTCGGACCGCGCGGCAGGGCCGCGCCATACATATAGGCGGCACGACGCGACATCGCGGTACCGCTGTAGACGTTCTCGGCGACCGCGTGCTCGAGGAATCCGACCGGCGCCAGCACCGGCACCTTGCCGGATTCGGCGTCCTGCACCGTGATCACGCCCATCGCGCCGCCGAAGTGGTCGACGTGCGAGTGGGTGTAGATCAGGCCGGTGACCGGCTTGTCTCCGCGATGCTCGCGGTACAGGTCCAGGCCCGCCTTCGCGGTCTCCGCGGAGATCAGCGGGTCGATCACGATGATGCCGGTCGTGCCCTCGATGATGGTCATCTGCGACAGGTCGATGCCGCGCACCTGGTAGACGCCGTCGATGACCTTGAACAGGCCCTGCTTGACCACCAGCTGGGACTGCCGCCACAGGCTCGGGTTCACCGAGGCAGGGCAGCTGCCCTGCAGGAAGCCGTAGGAGTCCGAATCCCAGACCACCCGCCCGTTGGGACCGGTCACCACGCCGGGCTTCAACTCGGCGATGAACCCGCGATCGTTGTCCTCGAAGTCGGTGGTGTTCGCGAACGGGAACTCCGCGGCAACCCGCTCGTTCGCCGCGACGATATGCGCGCTTGGCTCGGTTGCTCCACTCATGCTCTACCTCCTGTTGATGGATGACCGTCGCCGGTCGGGCTGAACTGGCCTAGCGCACGGGATCGCGCAGGCCGATAACGAGGGCGACCGCGCAGACCAGCACGATCGCCGCCGCGGTGCTTGTGATGACACGACTGGAAGGGCCGTCCGTGCCGAGGTGCAGCGAACGATTGCGCTGGTAGCTCACGGCCGCGAGCACAACGAGCATGAGCGCGGCGACCAGCGGGGCCGTGGCCGTGTGGCGCCAGCCGTTGGATACGGCGTGATTGATGAACAGCGCGGCCGTGCCCATCGAGGACACTGCGGTGCGGCGCCACGCCAGTGCCGTGCGCTCGCGAGCCATACCGGTGTCGGCCGTCGTCACTTGAACAGCACCGCCACGGCCGCCAGGACCGAGATGATGGCGATGCCGACCGCCAACAGCGGAACCATGATGGTGCCGGTGAGCCCGTCGCCGCGGCGCATGGCGGCCTCGACGTCGCGCCAGTGCCGGTAGCTGCCGACCGCGACCATCACCGCCAGCAGGATGCAGCTGACCGCGAGGGCACGGCGAAATCCGGAGTGCTTGAACGGCTGCACCAGTGAGTGCACGGCGACACCGCCGGCCAGCAGGCCCAGCGCGGTGCGGATCCAGGCCAGAAAGGTGCGCTCGTTGGCGAGGGTAAATCGGTAGTCGAGCTGATCGCCGGGGCCGGAATTGCCGGTGCCTGTGGACATCTACGCCGCCTGCCCTACCGGAACGGCCTGGGCGTGCAGCGTGCGCCGCACCCACAGCCAGGTGACCGCGATCATCACCACCAGCGCCGGCTTGCCCAGCACCAGGGCCACGGCGCCGAGGATGACCACCTTGTCGGCCATGTACAGCGGCACCATGATCACCAGATGCACCGCCCAGAACAGGAACCACACCAGGGTGATCCGGCGATGCAGCGCCAGCCGGACGGTGGGTTCGGCGTGGTTGGCCGGTTCCAGCCCGATCTTGCGGCATACCCAGTGGCTCAACGGTTTTCCCGTGAGCAGGGTGAGCCCGAAGCCGAGCGTGCAGACCGCGCAAATGATCAGGTCCGGCAGATAGAAACCGCGGCCCTCGCCGGTGATGCCGACGAACAGGGAGAACACGACCACGACCGCGAGCGAGGTCGCGACCACGCGCACCGAATCGCCCTCGAGCAGCCGGTAGGCCGCGACCAGCAGCGCCACCGTGAGCGCGATGATGACGCCGATCTTGGCGTCGACTGCGGCGTAGCCGATCAGGAACCCGACCGCGGGGGCGGCGCCGTCGACGATGTGCTGCGGACCGCCCAGGGCGCGGAACTTTCCCCACATCTCGGCTACCGCCGAGCGATTTTGGTCAGTCGAGTTCACAGTCACCGCCTGGTGTTGATTCATGGGATTCATCGGTTTCTTGCTAACTTCTGGCAACCAAACATTGTGCCAGGCTTACCACATGGAGATGTCCAACCGGGCCCGAATTCGCCCCCGCCAAGTGGCACCGGGACCGCTTCGCCAGGACGGCGTGGTCACGGAGCGCGCCCGACGAGGGGATTCGTCAGATCGCCAGGGTCACACCGAGCTCAGGCCAGGCCCCATGAGTGCAGGATGTAGGTCCACTGCGCGGTGATCGAGGTGATCGTCTCGGCGAGGTTGAGCGTGGCCGAACCGAGATTGATGATCGGGAAAGGTCCCATGATGTCCGCACTCCTCTTCGATGTTCGATAACGTCGCCATGCTATTGCAGTCTTACTGTAATAGTTTGGCTACTGGACGGCAACAGGTACTCTACCGCCCGCGTGTCGCCTAACGATCTCGGCAGTATCTCGAAATATGCTGCACAACAGCACATTTCAACCACAGGCCCAATTAGAACACCCGCCGAGTATGACAGTGATCACGAACCTGGCAAACTATGCCGCACGCCACAACCGTACGGAAGTCCCCCGGTCGCCGCCACGCCGACACCGATTGCGGGCTAATTGCAGCCCAGCCGAATTGACTTGATTCACACTGACAGCCATGGCCAACGACACAGGTCCGCATAGCTGGACACTTGCCGCTTGGTCATATGTGCGGCGGGCTCCCGGCACCTACCTCTGGCTGGCCGTGCTGCTGATCAACACGATGATCGTCGACCACGTGCTGTCCCCGCACGCCGCCCGCGCGCTACTGGGCAGCCAATCCACCAACCTGCACCATCTGCGCGAGGACCCGATCCGGGTGCTGATCGGCAGCGCGCTGTACATCGACGGGCGCTGGTGGATCCCCTATGCGGTGCTCTACACGATCTTCCACGCCCAGGCCGAGCGCTGGCTGGGCACGCTGCGCTGGCTGGCCGTGACGGCGATCGCGCACGTCGGCGCGACCTACATCAGCGAGGGCATCCTCATACTGGGCCATCAACCACGGCCACGCGCCGCATAAGGCCGTATTCACCCTGGATGTCGGGGTCAGTTATGCGCTGGCCGGCATCGTCGCGGTGCTGGCCTACCGGATCGCATCGCCGTGGCGCTGGGCCTACGCCGCCGTCGTGGTCGTGGTGTACACCACGCCGGTCTGCACCCAGCACACCTTCACGACCTTCGGGCACTTCAGCGCCATGCTGCTCGGATTCGCCTGTTATCCACTGACATTCGGCCGGGGAGAGCCATGGGATCCGGGTGAGACAATCGCCGCTGCCACGGCACGGTTGCGCGCCCGAAGGACGGTCGGCAAGCATCGCGGCCGCTAGACCCTCGTCATCCCGGCACGTTCTTGGCCGGGATCCACTGCACATCAATGGATTCCGACCACAAGCACGCCGTATCGACGGGGTTATGGCGTCACGATATTGAACCCCGGATTCGGCTTGTCCAGAACGGATTTCAGCTGCGCTATCTTCGCCGGATTGCCGGATACCTTGACCTCACCCGATTTCACGGCGTCGGCGATGTCCTTGCCGCCGGTGAGCACCGCGATCAGTTCCGGACGGGTCAGCGCGAAGGTCGCATCCGGTGCGGGACCCGAGAAATCCGGCGGCAGCACATAGTGGATGAGCACGCCGTTGCGCAGTTCGGTGCGATAGGTCTGGTTCTCATCGGTGATGGTCCAGTCGTTGACCATCACCAGATCCCATGCCTTGGGCCCGTTGACCAGGAACGCCACCGAGTCGAAGAGCTGATCCACCGACAGCGCGGCCAGCATCGTCGGGGAATTCCCCTTGGTCGGGGTGCCGAAGTTGCCGTTGCGCAGCTCATAGGCGCCCGAGAGATAGAAGTTGCGCCAGGTGCCGTTCTCGGATCCGTAGCCGAGCTGCTCGAAGGCGCTGGCCTGCAACATCTTTGCCTTCTCGTTATGCGGATCGGCGAAGATCAGATAGTTGAGCAGCTGCACGACCCAGCGATAGTCGCCGTCACCGTAGGCCCTCCTGGCCTTCTGCAGCACCTGATTCGCGCCGCCCATGGCCTCGACGTGGCGCTTGCCCTCCTCGACCGGCGGATGCTCCCACAGGTGCGCCGGATTGCCGTCGAACCAGCCCATATAGCGCTGACAGATGGCCTTGACGTCGTGGCTGACCGAGCCGTAATACCCGTGGTTGTACCACTGCTGCTCCAGGGCCGGAGGCATCTGCATCATCTCCGCGATCTCGATGCCGACATAGCCCTGATTGAGCAGGCGCAGCGTCTGATCGTGCAGGTAGCCGTAGGTATCGCGCTGCAGCGACAGCCATTCGGTGATCTTGTCGGTGCCCCAGGTCGGCCAGTGATGCGAGGCGAAGGCGACGTCGGACTCGCCGGCGAACAGGTTGATCGCGTCGGTCAGATACTGCGACCACACGTGGGCGTCGCGGACCAGCGCGCCGCGCAGCGTAAGCAGATTGTGCAGGGTGTGCGTGGCATTCTCGGCCATGCACAGCGCCCGGTGCGCGGGGAAGTAGAAGTTCATCTCCGAGGGCGCCTCGGTGCCCGGGGTCATCTGGAAGACGATCTGCACCCCGTCGATCACCTCCTGCTGACCGGAGGTGGTGATATCCCTGGTCGGGGCGATCAGGCTCACGGTGCCGGTCGAGGTCGTCATGCCCAGGCCGGCGCCGACCTGGCCCTTGTCCCCGCGGGGCAGCGCGGCGCCGTACATGTACGACGACCGGCGGCTCATCGCGGTGCCCGCGTAGACGTTCTCCTCGACCGCATGCTCGAGGAAGCCCTGCGGCGCGAGCACCGGCACCCGCCCCGACTGCACGTCCTCGACGGTCGTCACGCCCATCGCGCCGCCGAAGTGGTCGACATGCGAGTGGGTGTAGATCATGCCGGTGACCGGCCTGTTCCCGCGCTGCTGCCGATACAGCTCGAGCCCCGCCTTCGCCGTCTCCACCGAGATCAGCGGATCGATCACGATGACGCCGGTATCGCCCTCCACCAGCGTCATATTCGACAGGTCCAGGCCGCGGATCTGATAGATGCCCGGGGTGACCTCGTACAGGCCCTGCTTGACCACCAGTTGCGACTGCCGCCACAGGCTCGGGTTCACCGAATTCGGGCAGGAGCCCTGCAGGAAAGAGTAGGAGTCGTTGTCCCACAACACATTTCCTTTTTCATCCTTGACGACGTCGGGCTCCAGCTTGGCGATGAAGCCGCGGTCGGTGTCGGCGAAATCGGCGGTGTCGGAGAACGGCAGCGACCTGGTGAGCCCGGCGTTCTGATCGACGATGTGATCGCTGGGATCGGTGACGGTCGCGGTGGTCTGCTCGGCGTCCTCGGACGAATCCGAACCGCAGCCGGCGACCGAGACACCCACGCCCGCGGCGACCAGGGCGGCCGCGCCGATCCCGAAGACCCCGCGCCGCGATACCGCGGGTCCGCCCGGGGTCCCGTTGTCCGATGCGCCCTCGTCCATTCGATCACCGTCGACCATTACTGCGCTCCTGTCTCGATCCGAACCGAAGTTGACGCGAGATATCAGACAGCTCGTAGCTCATCGTTAACTGAACATCCTGTCAAGTATCGGAAGGGAAGGTCATGCGCCACACCCAGCCAGTTGCAACCCCGCCGCGACCTCGATAGCCAGATCAGTGCTGTCGCGTCCACCACAATGACCACTATTGCACTATGGCTGCAATATACTGAGGTCATGCAGCCCTCCATCGGAACCCTCGCGTGACCGCCCGCACCACCGGCGACACGGTGCCGCTGCAGCTCGATACCCCCCTGCCGCGTCGGCGCAATCCGGAACAGACGCGCAAGGCCATCGTCGACGCGGCGCTGGCCGCGCTGCACGACGGCGAGATGGCCCCGACCACCCGATCCATCGCCGCCCGCGCCGGCACCTCCGAGCGCAGCATCTTCATCCACTTCCCGGACCGGGAGGAGCTGCGCATCGCCGTCGCGCACGAACAGGCCGCCCAGGTGGAGGTGCTCATCGCCGCCATCGACGCGAACCTGCCACTGGCACAGCGCATCGACGCGGCCGTGCGGCAGGGCGCGGCAATCTTCGCCCTGCAGCACACCCCCCGGCTGGTGGGATTACTGGAGGCGCACATCATTCCGGCCATCAGCACCCGAATGCGGGTGACCGAGAATCTGGAGCGCTCGGCGCTGGCCGCCACCTTCGCCCCGGAACTGACCCGGAACCGCGCATTCGACGACGAATTGCTCGACCTCATCGCGGCCACGCTGGGCTGGCCGTACCACTACCGGCTCGTCGACCGGTACGGCATGTCGCCCACCGCGGCGTCGGACGCCATTCGCCGGGCGCTGACGGCGATGCTGGCACCCGAGACGGAGTAACCGGGCCGACGGGAGTAACGACGCAGGGCCCGGCCGAAGAACGGCCGGGCCCTGCGTTCGGTCATCGCTAACGCGGTGGCGGTGGTGGCATACAGCAGCTGCCGGGAGGCGGCGGAGGGCCACCGTGTCCGGGCGGACCGGGAGGACCACCGCGTCCGGGCGGCGGACCGCCATGTCCGGGCGGCGGCGGACCACCGTGCCCGGGCGGGCCGCCGGGTCCGCCGGGCGGCTGCGCGATGGAGGGTCCCGCCAGCAGCGCGCAGGGTATGGCGGCGATCATGATCACCGCCGCGCAAGAGCGAATACCTGTCATACCGGTCAAACCGCCCTTCTCCCCGGAAGCCGGGGACCAGGAGTAATGGTGCTTCGGTCAGGCCCGGCAACTATATGGGCGGTCGGGCGGACCGGTCCGCATTGAGCGCGGTGCGTCTCCGGGACCCTTTCGTACTGCAGTTATGATGTAACAATTCGCTGGAGAGGTGGAGTGGTCATGGCCGAGGGAAAGACGTTGCCGGACAACGCCGGTGCGCGCCCGCGCCGACGGCGCAATCCCGAGCAGACCCGGCGCGCCATCGTCGAGGCGACCCTCGCGGCCCTGTCGCAGGGGCAGTTCCTGCCGACCACCAAGGACATTTCCGCGCGTTCGGGCGCGTCGGAGCGCAGCATCTTCGTGCACTTCCCCGGGCGTGACGACCTGCGGCTGGCGGTCATGGAGGAGCAGGCCGCCCGCGTCGAGGCGCTGATCGAGGACCTCGACCCCGACCTGCCGCTGACCCAGCGCATCGATGCGGTGGTGCGCCAGTGCGCGGCCGTCTACGAGCTGCAGCATTTCCCGCGGCTGGCGGGCCTGATCGAGGCGCATACGGTGCCCGGCGTGGATGCACGAATGCGCGAGACGGAGAACCGGATTCGCGAATCGCTGGCACACACCTTCGCAACCGAACTGACCCGCGACGGCGCCCTCGACGAGCAGCTGCTCGATCTCGTCGACACCGCCGCCGGCTGGGGCACCCAGCACTATCTCATCGACCGCCGCCAGCTCTCGCCGACCGCCGCCTCCGAGGCCGTTCGCCGCGCCCTGACCACGCTGCTGACCAGGTAGCGCTACCCGGTCATATCGAGGCCGCCCAGCACCTTGGCCGGGCGAACGCGCACCACCAGTTCGCCGGGCACGCCGTTGCGTTTGCCGAACTCCTCGGCGCGGTCGGCGCCCATATACCGGCCGGCGATCGCGGTGGCGGTGCGCAGCAGCTCGTCCAGGTCCTCGGAGACGGTCGCGATGCCCTGTACCTGGATGTAGCCGTAGGGCTGCTCTTCGAGGTCGACGCACAGCGCCACCCGGGGATCGCGCAGGATCGCCCGGCCCTTTGCCGTATCCCTGCCGGTATTGAAGACCAGCTCGTCGCCCTCGAGGATGAACCAGACCGGATTGATCACCGGCCGGCCGTCGGCGGTCGCGAAGGCGAGCTTGGCCGTGCGCGTGCCGTGGGACAGGAATTCCCGCACCTGCGGATCGGATATCGAGACCATGCGGTCGAGCGTACGGGTGGGCGAGCACGATCCGCGGTATTAGATAGCTCCGCGGTCGCGGGCCTTTGCCACCGCGGAGGTGCGCGACTTCACGCCGAGCTTGGCATAGATGTGCACCAGATGGGATTTCACGGTCGTCTCGCTCAGGAACAGGCTCTTGCCGATCTCGCGATTGGAATGCCCGTCGGCGACCAACCGCAGCACCTCGATCTCCCTGGGACTCAACGTGGTATCTGGTTTGCGCACCCGGGTCATCAGGCGCGAGGCCACCGACGGCGACAGCACGCTCTCCCCCGCCGCGGCCGCCCGCACCGCGGCCAGCAGTTCCGCCGGCGGGGTGTCCTTGAGGATGTAGCCACACGCGCCGGCCTCGATGGCGCCGAGGATATCGGCATCGGTGTCGTAGTTGGTGACCACCAGGACGTTGGGTGGATTCGCCAGGGCGCGTACCGCACTCGTGGCGTCCACCCCGGATTTCCCCGGGCCGAACCGCAGATCCATCAGCACCAGATCTACTTCCGTTGTGGCACAAACTGATACGGCATCCTCGGCAGTCGCAGCCTCGCCCAGCACCTCGACATCCGGAGCCGAATCGAGCAGCGCGCGCAGCCCTGCCCGCACGATCGCATGGTCGTCGGCGAGCAGCAGGCGGATCGTAGAGCTCATCGTGTCTCCGGTCTCCCTGCCGTCCGGGAACTCTCCGTCATCCCGGCGTGCTCTTGGTCGGGATCTACTGTCTCCCTGTGCATGTCGGTCGGATACCCGCCAAGAGCATGCGGGAATGACTGGGGTTGTGTCGCCGTCGGGAACGAGATAGTGACCGCGGTGTGCCCAGGCTCGGATTCCACGTCCATGCTGCCGCCCTGTTGCTCTACGCGGCTGCGCATGGCGTTCAACCCGAACGTACCGCGCGCGAAAACCGCTGGGTCGATGCCAATTCCGTCGTCCACCACATCCAGGTGCACGCCGTCCTCGGCGTAGGTGAGGGTGATCCGCATCCGTTGCGCGCGGGCGTGCCGGACCACATTGGAGACCGCGCCCTGGGTCACCCGCACCAGCGCCGCCTCGATCGGCATCGGCAGCCGCTCGGGCTCGCCCTCCACCAGCACCCGGGTGTCGAGCCCGGGTTCGCTGGCGCGCTGTGCGATTCGCTCGAGCGCGCCGACCAGTGACTGCCCCTCGAGCGCGGCCGGGGTGAGTTCGGCGATCAGCTGGCGGGTTTCGGCGAGGTTGTCCGCGGCGGTCTCACGCGCTAGCCGGATCTGGTGCAGCGCAGGATGATCCGGCGCGGAACCCTCGGCGGCGTGCAGCAGCATCTGAATGCTGGACAGCCCCTGGGCGACGGTGTCGTGGATCTCCTTGGCCAGGCGCTCGCGCTCGGCGAGCTTGCCGGCGGTGCGTTCGCGCTCGGCCAGGGTCGCGCGGGTGGCCAGCAACTCGTCGATCAGGCGCTGGCGATCGGCGGCCTCACGAAACAGCGCCCGATACCCCCAGCCGATGGCGACCGCGACGACCGCGCCGAGTAGCGGGCCGATCACTCCACCCGCGGTCCAGCCCTTGTGCACGCCGAAGCCGACCACCGAGACCGCGGTGGCGGCCACGACCGCCAGCAGGCCCCAGTTCCGCGGCAGCAGATGCAGATAGAGAAAGAACAGCCCGAAGACCAGGTAGACCGCCTCGGGGGCGAGCGCCACCAGCCCGAGCCACAGCAGGGTCAGCACGCCAAGCCACACCCGCGCGGCCACGGGCCGACTGCGCAGCGCCGCACCGCCGAAATAGGCGAGCAGGAACAGCACGGCCAGCACGAGCACCGCCCCCCGATACTGCCCGCCGGGAACCAGCGCCCGTATCGCCACATACACCGTCAGCGCCACCATCAGCGCATGCAGGCCCGCCTGCAGTGCGGCGAAGACGGGGGCCAGGGGCGAGCGGTGCACAGTGCCAGCTTATGCAGGGTTATTCATACGGCATCCATCGAAAGGCGGAAACGCACCCCTTCCTCGGCAGGGTCGGGATCCGATCGCACTGGCGATGGATCCGGGCCGGATCCGCGACAGAGTGAAATTATGTTCGTCGCACTGAGAGATTTGCGGGCCGCCCGCGGCCGCTTCGGGCTCATCACCCTGGTCGTTGTCATGGTCGCCCTGCTCGTGAGCTTTCTGAGCGGACTGACCGCGGGCCTCGCCCACCAAAACATTTCCGCGCTACAGCGGCTGTCCGGCGATACGGTCGTCTTCGCCGGCACCGGATCCTCGCCGTCGTTCGATTCCTCGGCGCTGTCCGCGCAGCAGGTGCACAGCTGGCAGCAGTCGGGCGGCACCGTCGACCCGGTCGGCATCAGCCAATCTCAGGCAACCCGCGCCGGCTCGACCCCCGCCCAGGTGGCGATGTTCGGTGCCGACGGGAATGCATTCGGCAATCATGCCGCAACCGCACCGGGCACCGTGGAGCTGAGCGCACCGGCGGCCAAGAGCCTGTCCGCGGCGGTCGGTGACCGCATCGCGCTCGGGACCGGCACCTTCACCGTGGCCGCGATCGGCGGCGACGACTGGTACGCGCACACCCCCGTGGTGTGGATGTCGCTGCCGGACTGGCAGTCGGTCAATCCGCGCGGCGGCGCGGCCACCATCCTGGTCGCCTCGGGCGTGCACGACACCGCCGCGGTGAACTCCGCCGCGCACACCACCACGACCAGTGCCAAGGGGTCCCTGCAGGCGATCGGCTCCTACAAGGCCGAGAACGGCTCGCTCACCCTGATGACGGTCATGCTGTTCGCCATCTCCGCGCTGGTGATCGGGGCCTTCTTCACGGTGTGGACGATTCAGCGCACACCCGATATCGCGACGCTGAAGGCGTTGGGCGCCACCACCGGATCGCTGGTGCGTGACGCGCTGGGGCAGGCGCTGATCGTGCTGGTACTCGGCGTCGGAATAGGCGTCGGCGGCACTGCGATCGCCGGGCTGGCGATCGGTTCGGCGATGCCGTTCGTGCTCAGCGCCTCCACAACCATCCTGCCGGCCGCGGCACTGATCGGCCTGGGCCTGCTGGGCGCCGCCTTCGCCCTTCGCTTTCTGTCCACCACCGATCCGCTCACCGCGCTCAACCAAGCCCGCTGACACACAGGAGTTTTCGTTAACGCTTCTCCTGCCTGGAGGCAGAGGGTTTCACGCTCAGACCGCGACCGAACCAACCACCCGAAGAAGGTGATCCGATTGTCTTACGTCCTCGACACGTGTGTGGCCGCGCTCTGCCACAACCAGAATCACTCTGGCAGCGTTCCGATCCCGGCCCTCGGTGAAACCGCAGGACTGGCACCAGAAGAAACGTTCGGCGAGATCGAGTTGCTGCTTGGCTCTCGCGAAACAACTCGAACACGTCATACTCGTGTATGCGGGCTGCACCAACACCACCCTCCGGCCAGCCCGCATGCCACGCTCGATCAACTCCCGCTTCGCCGCGCCGATCGCCGCATCCGCAGCCTTGCGGGCCATCGTGGACTTTGCGAGAAACTTCGGTCGGAAATCTTCCACCGCGATCAGATCGTGGCTGTCGACGACCTTTTTCGCCCATACCCTCGTATCGTGGCGGGTTTGCCGGGCAGCCTTTTTGTGCAGCTTCGCGACCGTACGCGCGGCCCTGCGATATCCACCCGACTGCGGGCCGCGCGTGCCGCCGCGCCGCCGGGTCATCCTGCGTTGTGCCTTAGCCAACTCTGCCGCACTTCGCCTGCGATACCCCAGGTACGGCAGATCGAACGAAGGGCTGGTGGTGGCTGTGGTGCTCACCCCCCAGTCGATGCCGATACCGCCCTCGGCCGGATGTGCATGCTGAGCGATTCGGCGGACGACGAACGATGCATACCAGTCCCCGAGCGAATCCTGAGTGATCCGAACGCTTGTAGGGTCGGATGGCAATTCTCGCGACCACACCACCGGGACACTGACGCCCTTCGCCAACACCAAACGACCCTCGGTGATCGTGAATCCGCGCTGCGCGTACTCCAACGACAACCGAGTCCTCTTACTCGCCTTGAACACCGGACGCCCCCGCCCCTTGACCGTGAACGACTGACCAAGAGCTTGGGCGTAGGTCCGCAGCGTCTGCTGCTGGACGACCTGCGAGCCCGACCGCAACCACACGCTCCGTGATCGGGTCGCGGTCAGGAGCTTACTCAGCGTGCTGAGGGTTGGCTTGTTTCCGGACTTCTGCTGGTGGACTGCTTCGTTCCACAGAAATCGGCAGCGATGCCACTCGGCCAGCAACGCAGCCTGCGCGGTGCGGCCAGGCCGCAACCGAAAGCTGTATCGCACCACCTCATCCACGCTCAACAATCTAACCGTCACCACCGACATCGAAAGGAGATGGCGCTCGCGCCCCTCATTAACGAGAGGCATCCGCGCCGAATACCTGATGACCACCTCACTCACCGTCACCGACGTCACCCTCACCTACCCCGACGGCGGCGACCGCATCACCGCCCTGGACGAGGTGAGCCTGCAGGTGGACGGCGGCGCAATTGCCGCCATCACCGGGCCGTCCGGATCGGGCAAATCCAGTCTGCTGGCGGTGATTTCGACCCTGCAGCGCCCGGATTCGGGCCGGGTGCTGCTCGAAACCGCCAACCGCAGCATCGATCTGGCCGCGGTGAACCGCCGCGACGCCGCGGCACTGCGCCGCGAGGAAATCGGCATCGTCTTCCAGCAGCCCAACCTGATCCCCGCCCTCACCGCCATCGAACAGCTCGAGGCAATGGCCCACCTCGGCCAGCGTCTGATCGTCCCCCGCCGGGCTCGCCACGAAACCCATACCAAGGCAATGGATCTGCTCGATGCCGTAGGCCTTCGCGGGCACGAACACCGTCGCCCCGGCCAACTCTCCGGCGGCCAGCGTCAGCGCGTCAACATAGCCCGCGCCCTGATGAACGACCCGGCCCTGCTCGTCATCGACGAGCCAACCAGCGCCCTGGACACCGAGCGCGGCGCCGCGGTCATCGACCTGATCCTGCGAGTGGTGTACGAGCACGCCGCCGCCACCCTGCTGGTCACCCACGACCGCTCGCACCTGCACCTGATGAATGCGGTGTACCGCATGGTCGACGGGCGGCTCACCGCCGACCAGCCCGCCGAAGTGACGGTGTAGACCGTCGTCCCCTGCCGCAGGAGTGCCGCATCCACCTACGCTGCGTGGGTGTCGGCACCGCGCAAAATATAGAGGTCATCACCGAAAACGGCCGAGATTTGGATGTGCCCACCCAGTGCCTGAACATATCGAGCGATAGCCTCGACTGTGGACACCTCTCCTCGTTCGATCTGCGATATACGGCTTTTGGTGACACCCATGCGTTCCGCCACGTCGGTCTGGGTCAAACCGATCGTCTTGCGGCGCTCGGACAGTCGGTGACCGTCGATATACGCCTGGTCATGGCCGCCCTTCCTTTCTCTGGCGTTCCTTCAAGTAGTCCTGATACAGCTCTTCCGCGCGCGGGATCGCTTGGTGATACCAGCTCGACCACTTGCCGGACTTGTCTCCGCCGACCAGCAGGATCACTGACCGCCACGAATCAAACACGAACAGAATTCGGATCTCCGAGCCCTCGATTCGATCAACAAGTGGTCGGCCACCCCAGGCCCGCCTTCAGCAAGCCGATCGACGGCGTCAACAACCCCTGTTTGTGACACTTTATCGAATCCCTCGATCCACGAGCGCAGTTCATCCGTGACTTGGATCGTCTTCCAGCGCCGCGCCGCGGTCATCGACCTGATCCTGCGGATGGTCCACGAACATGCCGCGGCAACCCGATATCGCTTGCGCAACTGGTCTCACGTGTGTGACAGAGCCGCCGAACTCGCCGCTAGTACGGCGGGTACGCACCGGTTACTGGCGGTACGCACTCGTCGTTGTACTGCAAGGAAGGGTGTGAACCGGCACGAAGGTGTGCGTACTGATCTGGCAGCACCGGCCGCACGAGCAAGATTCGCTGTCACAGGACATACAGCAATTGAATACTGCGTGCCCCGCCCTCGAGGTCGGCGCTCAGGCGCTGCAGTCGAACTGGCCGTCGGCCACGCCTTTCGTGAACGCGTCCCACTCGGCGATGTTGTACTCCAGGGTCACGCCTTGGGCGGCGATGGTTGCCGTGCCGTCCGGAACGAGGGTGATGATCACGTCTTCGACCTGGCCCGAGGACCGATGTCTGTACAGGTAGATCGGACGTGGATCGGCAGCGACCAGACCGCTCATCAGGCGAAATCCGTAGGCGACGAGGCATGGGTGGTGTCGTTTCTACCCGGGCGCACACTGACCAAGGCGCAGGCATTGTCTGCGATTCAGATCGCGGACAGTGCGGCCGCCGCTGCCAAGCTGGCATCGCACATCGGTCTCACCACATTGGAGGCGGTGGGACTGGCGCCGATCATCCTGAGTTTCGCCCGAAGCTACGACTACTCAACAGGTTTCGGCAGTAAGCAGTAGGTGACCGGCCATGCTGGCGGACCCACCTCCGCCCGAGCACGACGTACACCTGCGGGTGCAGCTGGGCGGCCTGCTTCTGGACTACCGGGCGACTTCGACCGCCGCACGCAACTTCCTGGCCGATTGGAAGCGAACACACTGCGAGACAATCGAAATCATCATCGACAGCACCGAGGACCGCCAACAGCTACCGCGGCTGCCTTGCGAGCGCCTGTTCCTATACCCCTAGTCACCAGCCCGGCTGCGCTGAAATTATTCGGCGGGTTTGGGCATCTGCACTGCTGCGTACCAGTCCAGCAGGGCCGGGTCATCCACCGCGCTGCGTTCCACGACGCGGGCGGGGTCAGCGCCTTGGAATAGCTTCTTGATCGGGACCTCGAGCTTCTTGCCGGTGCGGGTGTGCGGGATGCCCGGGGCGAGAATGATCTCGTCGGGTACGTGGCGGGGCGAGACCTCGGTGCGGATGACCGTCTTGATGCGGGCGATGAGATCGTCGGTGAGCTCGGCAGTGCCCTCAGTGCTGGGGGCCAGGACTACAAACAGCGGCATCCAGTAGCCGCCGTCGGGCTGTTCGGCGCCGATCACCAGGGCCTCGGCGATCTCCGGCAGCGACTCGACGGCCTGGTAGATATCGGCCGAGCCCATCCGGATGCCGTGCCGGTTCAGCGTCGAATCCGAGCGGCCGTGCACCACGATGCTGCCGTGATCGGTGAGGGTGATCCAGTCGCCGTGCCGCCATACGCCGGGGTAGGTCTCGAAATAGGCTGCGCGATAGCGTGATCCGTCCGGGTCGTTCCAGAATCGGAGCGGCATCGAGGGCATCGGCGCGGTGATGACCAGCTCGCCGACCTCCCCCCGCACCGGCTTGCCGGACTCGTCCCAGGCATCCACGGCCGTCCCCAGGAACGGCACGGAGAGCTCGCCGGGCCATGCCGGCACCGTCGGCGCGCCGCCCATGAAGGCCGACACCACGTCGGTGCCGCCGCTGATCGAGGCGACCTGCACCCGCTCGCCGAGCACGTCGCGCAGCCACAGCGCGGAGGATTCCGGCAGCGACGACCCGGTGATGCCGACCGAGCGCAGCGCGGAGAGATCGTGATCGCGGGCGGGGTGGGCGTCGGCCTTGATGCAGCCCAGCACGTAGCCGGGGCTGGTGCCCAGCACCGTGGTACGGGTGCGAGCCGCGATGTCCCACAGCGCATCCGGGTCCGGGGCGGCCGGGCTGCCGTCGTAACAGACGATGGTCGCCCCGACCAGCAGCCCGGCCACCGAGAAGTTCCACATCATCCAGGACGGGCTGGTGTACCAGAAGAACACGTCGTCGGGGCCGATATCGGACTGCAGCGCACAGGCTTTGACGTGTTCGACCAGCACGCCGCCATGGCCGTGCACGATCCCCTTGGGCAGTCCGGTGGTGCCCGAGGAGAACAGAATCCACAGCGGGTGGTCGAATTCCACGGGCTCGGTGGATATTTCGGCCTCTCCGGGCGCGCTGGCCCGTGCCCAATCCAGGGTGCCGGGCACCTCGCCGCCCAGGCGCGAGACCACCACGGTCGCCAGCAATCCGGGCAGGCCCGCACGGAGGGTGGCGATATCCTCGCGCTTGTCGTGGTTCTTGCCGCCGTACCGATAGCCGTCGGAGGTCACCAGCACCACCGGTTCCAGCTGCCCGAGCCGGTCCAGCGCGGCCTTGGCCGAATAGTCCTGCCCGCACGCACTCCAGATCGCGCCGATGCTCGCGGTCGCCAGGAACGCGATGACCGTCTCGGCGATATTGGGCAGATAGCCGACCACCCGATCGCCCTGGGTGACACCGCTTTCCCGCAGGGTGCGCGCGAATGCCGCTGTCCTGCGCAGTAATTCGGCCCAGGACAGCTCGGTCAACCCGCCGTCCTCGGCGGCGGAAACGATCGCCGGGCGCTGCGTGGTGGCGTGGCGCGCGATCTGATCGACGTAGTTCAGCCGCGTTCCGGGAAACCACTGCGCCCCGGGCATCTGCGCGTCGGCCAGCACCCGCTCCGGGGCCGGGCTGTGTCGATGGGGCCCGCCCGCTGGCCCTGCGTGGTGACCCTCCGGGCCTGACGCGGCCGGGCCCAGCTCGAAGTACTCCCAGAGCGCACCCCAGAACCCCGGCAGATCCTCGACCGACCACTGCCACAGCGTGTGATAATCGGGGAATTCCAGGCCCGTGCGGCCCGTCACGAAGTGCGCGAAATCCGTGATCCGCGCCTCGGCGATGTCCTGTTCACTGGGCACCCACTGCGGCTCCATGGCGTTACCTTCCTCCGAGCTCACCCGATCCGCGCCCGCACCCCGGTGATGCGAGGGGGTGCGGACGTGCGAGCGCAATCACACACGATCATGCCCCCTCGGCCGGGGCCGACGCAGCGCGGCGCAGTATCCGTTCCGCATGCTGGATGACCGGACCGTCGACCATACGACCCTCGAAGGCGAAGACGCCGCGATTCTCGGGCACCTCCGCGAGCACCCGGCGCGCCCACTGCGCCTCCTCGGCGCTGGGCGCATAGGCCGCGCGGATCACCGGCGCCTGGCTCGGATGAATCGCGACCTTCGCGTCGAAACCGACCGCCACCGCGTCCTGCGCCTCGTCGCGCAGGCCGTCGAGATCGCGGAAGTTCAGGTACACCCCGTCCAGGGCCAGTTTGCCGTACGCCTTGGCCGCCAGCAGCGTCGTCGAGCGCAGTTGCCGGGCGATATCGCGATAGCTGCCGTCGGGATGCCTGCTGGCGGTGCCGCCGAGCCCCGCTACCAGATCCTCCGCACCCCACATCGTCGCGATCACGTTGTCGGCGCGGACCGCGTCGTTGATCGTCAGCACGCCCAGCGGGGATTCGACCAGAGCGAGCACCTCGAGGCCCACCAGCGCCGAAACCTGTTCGAGGGACTCGCATTTGGGCAGCATCACACGTCGGTAGGAGGTTTCGGCCAGGGCGGCGAGATCGAGCGCGTGCTGCGCGGTCGTCGCCGCGTTGACGCGCACCACCGTGTGCTCGGGGTCCAGCGGCGTGGCGATCAGCGCGGCCCGCGCCGCCACCTTGTCCGCCGGGGCGACCGCATCCTCCAGATCGATGATCACCACATCCGCGGCGGCAGCGGCCTTCTCATACCGCTCGGGCCGATCCGCCGGGCAGAATAGCCATGCCGGTCCGGGTAGCTCCCAGCTCACCCCTGCGCCCCTACCGGCCGCTTTCGCACGAGTGTTTTGCGGGTCGCCGTCGCGACCACATCGCCCTGCTGATTCCGCGCGGTATGCGCGAAGGTGAGGATCCCCTCGCCCGGCCGGGACGCCGATTCCCGCTTCTCGGTGATCAGGGTCTCGGCATACATGGTGTCGCCGTGGAACAGCGGTTTAGGAAAGGCGATATCAGAGAAGCCGAGATTGGCCACGATGGTGCCCTGGGTCAGCTGCGCCACCGACAGCCCGACCAGGGTCGAGAGCGTGAACATGGAATTGACCAGCCGCTGATTGAACGGCGGCAGGGCGTCGGCGAACGCCGCGTCCAGATGCAGCGCCTGGGTATTCATCGTCAGCGTCGTGAACAGCACATTGTCGGCCTCGGTAATGGTGCGGCCGGGCCGGTGCTCGTACAGCACGCCGATCTCGAATTCCTCGTACCACAGCCCGCGCTGCACCACGCGGCGAACGGACTCCACCTCACTCACAGCTCCGCCTCGCTGACGCTCGGCTCCGCTGCGCGCGAGGCACGCTGTGCTATCGGTTCACTCGCAAGCTCGCTCACAACCCCAACTCCCGTCCGATCAGTAGCAATTGCACCTCGGTGGTGCCCTCGCCGATTTCCAGGATCTTGCTGTCGCGATAGTGCCTGGCCACCGCGTAGTCGTTGATGAATCCGTAACCGCCGAATATCTGGGTGGCGTCGCGGGCATTGTCCATCGCCGCCTCGCTGGCGACCAGTTTCGCGATCGCGGCCTGCTTCTTGAACGGTTTACCCGACAGCATCAGGGCGGCGGCGTCGTAATACGCGGTACGGGCGGCGTGCGCGCGGGCCTCCATGCGGGCGATCTTGAAGGCGATGGCCTGATTACTCCCGATCGCCTGCCCGAAGGCCTCGCGTTCGCCCGCATAGCGCACACTCTCGTCCACGCAGCCCTGCGCCGCGCCGACGGACAGCGCCGCGATCGCGATGCGGCCCTCGTCCAGGATGCGCAGGAAGTTGGCATAGCCGCGGCCGCGTTCACCGAGCAGATTCTCCTGCGGCACACGGACATCGGTGAAGCTGAGCGGATGGGTATCCGAGGCGTGCCAGCCGACCTTGTTGTAGGCGGGCTCGGCCACGAATCCCGGGGTGTCGGCGGGCACCAGGATGGTGGAGATCTCCTTGCGCCCGTCTACCTGCCCGGTCACCGCCGTCACGGTCACCAGCCGGGTGATGTCGGTGCCGGAGTTGGTGATGAACTGCTTGCTGCCGTTGATGATCCAGTCCCCGCCGTCGAGCACGGCGGTGGTACGGGTGCCGCCCGCATCGCTACCCGCGCCGGGCTCGGTGAGCCCGAATGCACCGAGGGATCGGCCACTTGCCAGCTGCGGCAACCACTCCCGCCTTTGCGCATCGTTGCCGAAGCGGTAGATCGGCATCGCGCCAAGCGATACACCGGCTTCCAGGGTGATCGCCACGCTCTGGTCGATCTTGCCGAGTTCCTCGAGCGCCAGGCACAGCGCGAAGTAGTCCCCGCCCATGCCGCCGTATTCCTCCGGGAAGGGCAGCCCGAACAGCCCCATCTCCGCCATGCCCGCCACCACCTCGTACGGGAAGCTGTGGTCGGCATCGTGTTTCGCCGCGACGGGGGCGACCACCTGGCGCGCAAAATCCCGGACGGTCAGCGCGAGGTCGCGGTATTCGTCGGGCAGGGTACCTGTGGACAGAAAATCAGTCATGGGCGGTATCCTCCGTGACGATGCGGGCGAGTATTTGGTCCAACTGCACCTGCGTGCCCGGATCCACCAGCAGCTCAACAGTTCCCGCGACCGGCGCGGTGAGCGTGTGCTCCATCTTCATGGCCTCGACCACCACGACCGGATCTCCGGCGGCCACGGCCGTGCCCGCGGCGGCGGGGGTCGCGATCACCGAACCCGGCATGGGGCTGCGGACCTCGGCGTCGCCGACGTGATCCGCCGCGGCCCGCGCGGCGGTTTCGGCGACGATCCGCAGGTTCGCCACGCCCGCGGCGTCCGCGATCCACAGCTGCCCATCGTGCTCGGCGACCCGATGGCGGCGGCGCACGCCGTCGAGGGTGAGGGTCAGCTCCGTATCGTCGAGTCCTGCACTGAACGCTCGCCGATCGGTGGCGTCGTCGAGCCACGCCTGCGCCCCGTCCGGGCGGCCCGCGATATGGATGCGGACGGTGCGCTCACCGCCTGATAGACGAATGGTCGTCGGCGCCGCCGCGCCGATCCGCCACCCGTCCGGAACTTCCCAGGGCCCCTTCGGATTCGCGGGCCAGCGCCGCAACCAGTCGACCACCGCCGCGGCGATGAATCGCTCGTCCGTCACCGGCGCGGGCAAATAGTCCGCGGCCCGCTCGTCCAGCAGCGCGGTATCCAGCCGACCGGCAAGCACATCCGGATCGGCCAGCAAAAATCGCATGAAGTCGATATTGGTTCGCACACCGAGCACCTGCGTATCGCCCAGCGCCCGATCGAGTGCCGCGATCGCCCCGTCCCGGTCGGGCGCGTGGGCGATCACCTTGGCCAGCATCGGGTCGTAGTCGCTGCCGACCACCGTGCCCGCCCGCAGCCCCGAATCCACCCGCACGCCTTCGCCTTCCGGCTCGGACAGCGCGAGCACGGTGCCGCCCGTGGGCAGGAAGTCCCGGCCCGGATCCTCCGCGTAGACGCGCGCCTCGATGGCATGCCCGCTCAGGCGGATATCCGCCTGTTCGGCGGCCAGCTTCTGCCCGGCCGCGATCCGCACCTGGCACTCCACCAGATCGACGCCCGTAATCAGTTCGGTCACCGGATGTTCCACCTGCAGCCGGGTATTCATCTCCATGAAGAAGAATTCGCCGGGCTGCTCGGCCGAGACGATGAACTCCACCGTGCCCGCGCCGACATAGTCGACGCTGCGCGCGGTGGCGCACGCGGCCGCCCCGATGCGGGCGCGGGTGGCCGCGTCCAGCAGCGGCGAGGGCGCCTCCTCGATGACCTTCTGATGTCGCCGCTGCAGGCTGCATTCGCGCTCACCCAGATGCAGCACGTGACCGTACCGGTCCGCGAGGATCTGCACCTCGATATGCCGCGGGCGGGTGACGAACCGCTCCAGGAACAGCGTGTCGTCGCCGAACGCCGAGGCCGCCTCACGCCGCGCGCTCACCAGCGCCGCGGCCAGCTGTCCCGGCTCCGGTACCTTCCGCATCCCCTTACCGCCGCCGCCGGCGGACGGCTTGACCAGCACCGGATAACCGATTTCGGCTGCCGCATCGAGTAATTCGGCGTCGGTGAGGCCGGGCCGCGCGATGCCGGGGACCACCGGGACGCCGAAGGCGGCGACCGCATTCTTGGCGGCGATCTTGTCGCCCATGACCTCGATCGCCCGCACCGGCGGCCCGAGGAACACGATTCCGGCCGCGTCCAGGGCCGCGGCGAAGGCCGGATTCTCCGACAGGAAGCCGTAACCCGGATGCACGGCCTGCGCCCCGGTGCGCACGGCCGCACCGACCACACGATCGATATCGAGGTAACTGTCGCGCGCGGGCGCGGGCCCCAGGCGCACCGCGACGTCGGCATCGCGCACGTGCCGGGCATCGGAGTCGGCGTCGCTGTAGACCGCGACGGAACGAATCCCCATCGCGCGCAGCGTCCGGATCACCCGCACGGCGATCTCGCCGCGGTTGGCGACCAGCACCGTGCCGAAAGGCACCGGGCCGTCGGTTTGTAATTCCATGGTGGCCCTCACATCCGGAATACGCCGTAGGAAACGGGCTCGAGCGGCGCCTGCGCGCAGACCGAGAGGGCGAGGCCCAGTGCAGTTCTGGTGTCGGCGGGATCGATTACGCCGTCATCCCATAGCCGAGCGGTCGAATAGTACGGATTGCCCTGCTGCTCATACTGTTCCCGAATCGGGGCCTTGAACGCCTCCTGATCCCGCTCGGTCCAGGACTCACCGACCTGCTCGCCCCGCACCGTCGCCAGCACCGAAGCGGCCTGTTCGCCACCCATTACCGAGATCCGCGCATTGGGCCACATCCATAGGAACCGCGGCGAATACGCGCGCCCGCACATCGAATAATTGCCCGCGCCGTAGGAGCCGCCGATCACCACGGTCAGCTTCGGCACCCGGGCACACGCCACGGCGGTCACCATCTTCGCGCCGTGTTTGGCGATGCCGCCGGCCTCGTAGTCGCGCCCCACCATGAAGCCGGTGATGTTCTGCAGGAACAGCAGCGGAACCGACCGCTTGTCGCACAGCTCGATGAAATGCGCGCCCTTGACCGCGGATTCGCTGAACAGCACGCCGTTATTGGCCACGATCCCGACCGGATGCCCGTGGATGTGCGCGAAGCCGGTAACCAGAGTGCGGCCGTATTCGGCCTTGAACTCACCGAATTCGGCACCATCCACGATTCGAGTGATCACCTCGCGCACGTCATAAGGCGTGCGCAGATCGGCCGGCACCACGTCATACAGCTCCGACTGCGGCGCAACGGGTTCGATGGCCGGTGCGATCTCCCACGGGCTCGGCTCCCGCGGCCCCAGGGTGCCCACGATGCGCCGCACGATCCGCAGTGCGTCCTCGTCACTGTCGGCCAGATGATCGGTGACTCCCGAAGTGCGCGAATGCAATGCGCCGCCGCCGAGTTCCTCCGCGGTGACCACCTCGCCGGTGGCGGCCTTCACCAGCGGCGGACCGCCCAGGAAGATCGTGCCCTGATCGCGCACGATCACCGCCTCGTCGCTCATCGCGGGCACGTACGCACCGCCCGCGGTGCAGGACCCCAGCACCGCGGCGATCTGCGCAATTCCCCTGGCGCTCATGGTCGCCTGGTTGTAGAAGATACGTCCGAAATGCTCCCGATCGGGGAAGACCTCGTCCTGACGGGGCAGGAAGGCGCCACCGGAATCGACGAGATAGATACAGGGCAAACGGTTCTGCAGCGCCACCTCCTGGGCCCGCAGATGCTTCTTGACCGAGATCGGGTAGTACGTGCCGCCCTTGACCGTCGCATCGTTGGCGATGATCACGCATTCGCGCCCGGACACCCGGCCGATGCCGCTGATCATGCCCGCCCCCGGGCATTCGTCGTCGTACATGCCGGTGGCCGCGAGCGGCGACAGCTCGAGGAACGGGCTGCCCGGATCCAGCAGCCGGTCCACCCGTTCGCGCGGCAGCAGTTTGCCCCGCGCCACGTGTCGCTCTCGCGCCCGGGCCGGACCGCCGAGCGCGGCCGCGGCCAGCCGCTCCCGCAGGTCCTGCACCAGGGCCAGATGTTCGGAGCGGTACCCCGTCGCGGTGTCCCGAGTAACCGTCATCACACCGTCCTGCCCGATCGGTTAGTCGCCAATAACTGGAATTCAAGCTAATCTCAATTAACCGAGATGTCCAGGACCACCCGACGGGAGGCACGATGACCAGCAGTGATCACATCGCGCCCACCCGGCGAGAGCAGCGCAAGGCCCAGCGGCGTGCCCAACTCCTGGAGGCCGGCGCCCGGTTGATCGCCGACCGTGGATTTCCCGGGGTTCGCCTGGACGATCTGGGGGCGGCGGCCGGAATCAGCGGCCCGGCGGTCTACCGCCACTTCCCCAATAAGGAAGCCCTGCTGGTCGAGCTCCTGGTAGGCATCAGCCAGCGCCTGCTCGAGGGCGGCAGATCCGTTGCCGGGCAGGCGCTCTCGCCTGAGTCCGCGCTGGCTGGCCTGATCGACTTCCATCTCGACTTCGCCCTCGGCGAGCCCGAACTAATTCGCATTCAGGACCGCGACCTGCATAATCTCCCCGAAACGGCCCGTCGGCAGGTCCGCCGCACCCAGCGCCAGTACGTCGAGCTCTGGGTCGGCGTCCTGTGCGGCGTACACCCGGACCTGTCCGAGGCAACCGCCCGGGTGCAGGCCCACGCCACCTTCGGCCTGATCAACTCCACCCCGCACAGCGCCCCCGCAACCCTGGCCACCCGCGCCCGTCCGGTCCTGCGCGCCATGGCATTAGCCGCGCTGCAAGCCCCAGCGGAGTCGCCGGCATAGCAGTATTGTCCGGCACCACCGCCCGACCGCGCCCCCTCACCGAATCGCTGCGCGATGCAGCGTCAAAAGCTCAGCCGCGCCGCAGTTCCCGGTCGGCGGTGGCCAGCACCGACCGAATGCCCACGACCACAATCGGGGCCATGGCCAGGGTCCAGAGGCTGGCCAATATCGGTGCGGCAACCTCGAATTCGGACTTCCAGCGCACCCGGGTGCCGCCCTTGATCTCACTGAAGGTCATGCAGCCATCCTGATACCGCAGCCTCGGATACGAACTGAGCAGCTTGTAGCGCATCATCCGTGGTGGGTCGTATTCGACGATCTCCTCGGTCACCCGCACGAACGGCGTCACCAGCAGTCGCACCGCGCCGATGCCGTGTTCGGCGATATTGCCGGGCCGCACCAGCGTTACCCGCCGGATGACCGGCACCCGCTGATAGTTGGTGGCATCGGTCACCCAGTCGAAGACATCGGCCACGGGTGCCCGGATGGTGCGCTCGATCAACACGGTGCGCATCGAAACTCCATTCGTGGCGGGGCGGGTGCGATCCGCTGCGCAGCCTACGGCGTGTATCGGGCACCGAGCCAGGCGAGTTGGGTGAATCGATGCGGTTTCGATATCCGGCATACCGTGCACATGTCACGGATCAGCGTGCAGCAGCGAGCTTTTCAGATCATGCCACGAGAGAGTGCCGCAGTGTGGCCGTCATCCTCTCGCTCCGGTCACCCCCAACCGCTGTAGCACCAGAAATAACATCGATGCCGCCGGTAACTACCATGGCGACCAGGGATATCCAGGGAACGCCGCGACGGTAACACCGACCGCAACGACGCCCCACCACTCGCGCATGCACGCCGCAACCCGGCGTGCATGCGCCGCCACCGAAAGACAGGCCTGAACAGTGACCGAGTCAGCAGAGGCGTCGACAAGCACGCCCGAGCGCGTCATCCGGCGCCGCCCCAAGAATCGCCGGGCGCAGATCGCCGCGACGTCTGCGGCCGCCTTCGGCTCACTCGGCTACCACGGCGTCAGCATGGAGGACATCGCCACGCGCGTCGGCATCTCCTCGGCCGCACTGTATCGGCACTACCCGAGCAAATACGCGCTGTTCCGGGCGGAGGTGCTACGGCTGGGTGAGGCGACGGTGGCGGCGGTCGGCCTGCCGCCCGAGGCCGCGGACTGGGCGCCGGAGCGGCGGCTGGGGCACGTGATCGACAGGGTGATCGCGGATACGATCACCAATCGCCCGACGGTGACGCTGACCCGCTGGGAGCTGCGCTATCTCGAGGCTCCCGACCGGGAGATCCTGGACGGGCAGTTCCGCACCGCCATCGGCGCGGTATCGGATCTGATCGGCGCACTGCGCCCGCAGCTGGTGCATCGCGATCTGCGGGTGCTCTCGGTGACGATCTTCAGCGTGATCAGCGGCATCGGCGACCACCATGCCGCGCTGCCGGTGAAACCGCTGACCGCCGTGCTGAATTCGGCGGCCTGGTCGATCGCGCGGGCCGAACTCCCCGAGCCCGCCGAGCCCACCCGCGGGCCCCGCGCCGTGGAGATTCCGCAGTCGTTCAAACACGAGCTGCTGCTGAAGAAGGCGGTCGAGCTGTTCCACCAGCGCGGCTATCCCAACGTCAGCGTCGAGGACATCGCGATGGCGGCGGAACTGTCCGCGGCCTCGGCGGTGTACCGCTACTACCGCAGCAAGAGCGACCTGCTGGCCGCGGCGTTCCGGCGCGCGGCCGATCGCATGGCGGGGGCGATCGGACCGGCGACGACGACGAACACCCCCGCGGAGGCGCTGTCCACGCTGATCGACCTCTATGTCGCGGGCAGTTTCGCCGAGCGCGAGCTGACCTACGTCTACTACGCGGAATTCAGCCATGTGCCCGTCGAGGAGCGGACCATGCTGCGCAATATTCAGCGGATGATCGTGGCCGAATGGGTGAAACTGCTGGTACAGGTGCGCCCGGAGCTCTCCCCGGCCCAGGCCCGGATCCTGGTGCAGAGCTCGTTCAGCCTGGTCGTCGATCTAGGGCGGGTATTCGGCGACGAAGACCGAAGCTGCCCGCAGGACCGGGTGATCAGTCTGCTGGAGACCATCCTCTACGGCGCGCCGCGATAGCAATCCCTGTGCGGCTTCAGGATCCGAAGCGGGGCCAGGGATACAGGGTCAGGTGCAGCAGCAGGATCACCAGCAGCGCGAGTAGCACCGCGGCCACCGGATGCGCCCGCCGCTCCAGATAGCCGATGGTGCGAAACAGCGTGGGGAACGGCACCTCTCGCCCGAAGAACAGGGCCAGCACGCTCGGCACAATCACCCACAGCACCGCGATCAGCCCGTACATCACGTACGCGCCGACGAAGGTGCCCGAATGTATGTGCCGGGCACCCGCCGCGAAGATCACCCCCACCACCAGCGCGGCCACCGCCAGCACCAGATACCCGCCCATGCCCTCGGAGCGCACGGCCGAGGCATCGCGGGTGTACCGGCCGTTGGCGGTGCACTGCCGCCCGGCGAGGACGGCCTGCTTCGTCTCGGGATGCATAATCAACTGCGGCACGGCGTAATACCCGAGCACCACAATCACGAAGGTGACGATCAGCCGCACCCAGGAGTGCGCCGACTCCAGGTGGCCGACCGTCGCGGAGATCGTCGGCCAGTCGCCGAGCCGGAACACCGACGCCAGCTCGGGCCCCGCGATGGCCAGCGCCGCCAGCCCCCACATCAGATATCCCCAGAACTCCGCCGACCGCCCACCGGCCTCGCGAACATCGGGCACCACCTCGGTCATACCCCCTATGTACCACCGGCAACCGACACATGCGCGCCCATTCCCCCACTAGATGCGACACCGACACCCGCCCGCAACATCGGACGTCCCGCTCCACCGCACCAGGCCGTCCCGGCCCACACATCACGATGCTCCTATGGTGTGTCAAGCGCCTTCCCTGGTCGAGCAACCCGGGATGCCAACGAACCAACGCTGGGACCTCGCCGTCATCCTGCACGCTTTTGGCCAGGATCCAGTCCGCAGAGATCCCAGTCGATTACACGCCGGGATGACGATGAACGGCCGGGATCCGGTCGCAGGGATCCCGGCCGTGTCCACCGGCTGTATCCCGGTGGCTACGCCCGCGGCGGGACCGTCAGGTCATACACCTGCACGCCGTCAACCGTGGTCGGGGTGTAGTGCGCCTGCACCCACCCGGTGATCTGCCCGCCGGTAGTCGTGGCATTCGAGCCGCCCCCGCCGCCGGTATTCGTGACGGGCTGGATATCCTTGTCCGACACTGGATTCGCCGTCCGATTGCGGGTACTCGCCGCGTGCGTCCCGGGCCGCCCGTCGTGCACATCGGCCGCACCCGACTCGGCGGCAGCGGCCGGGTCCGCCCCATGTCCCTGCGACCGCGCACTCAGCAGGAAGTAATGCACATCCCCGTCGGCCACGTACTGCTGGAACTGCGCCAGCGTAGGCGACGGATCTCGCCCGCTGAAGCCGCCGATGGCCATCAATGAAGCGCCCGTGCGCAATTCGATCGAGCTGACCTGCTGCGATCCGACAGACGCAGCGGCCCAGCGGTTTCCGGCCGCGCCGAGCATGGCGTCGAGCCGTGGCGTCGCGGCGGTGCTCCCGCCGCCCCAGCCGTGCTCACCGCTCATCCGCGCCGGACCGCTGTAGGGGCTGCCGCCGCTGTGCGGCAGCGCCACCGTCTCCACCGCGTAGGCGGCGGGCGCGGCGAGGCCGAAAATCAGTGCGACGGCGGCGATCACGATCCCGGCCCGGCCGCCCCCACGACCGGCGGGGGTCTCGCCCGTCCGAGCGGTGGCTGTGGCCATGGCGCCGAACGCCGCCAGCGCCATGGCCACGGCCACCGCGCCGATCAGCAGCGTCCACCGCAGCCACGGCAGCCAGTGCGGGGTCTGGTCGAGCAGGACGAACACCCACGCCCCCGTTGCCACGGACATCGCTCCCAGGCCCAGCCGCGCGCCCCAGTGCGTCCGCTGCCGCCACAGCAGCGTCGCCCCGACGGCGCCGAGCGCCGCGATGGCCGGGGTCAGCTCGATCGTGTAGTACGTGTGGAACCCGCTGCTCATGTAGCTCAGGACCAACCCGGTGCCGAGCAGCCAGCCGCCCCACAGGATCAGCGCGGCCCGGTTCGGGTCGGTGCGCGGTCCGCGCCGCGTCAGCCACAGCCCCGCCAGCAGACCGATCACCGCGGCCGGGAGCAGCCAGGAAAATTCGGTTTCCAGCGACGGCTGGAACAGGCGCAGCACTCCGTTGCTGCTACCGCCGATCATCCCGCCCGAATGCGGCGCCGCGTGCGTCGCGACCGCGTGCGTCGCCTGCACCACCGGATGCGCCGGGGCATGGGCCGCCGCATGGTGCTTATTGCCCAGCAGCCGGCCCAGTCCGTTGTAACCGACCGCCAGCTGCCACAGGCTGTTATCGGTCGACCCGCCGATGAAGGGCCGCGAGCCGGCCGGCCACCACTGCACCAGCGCGACGTACCAGCCGGCTGAGATCACCACTGCCGCCCCCGCGGTCACCAGTTTGCCCATCCGCGACCAGAATCCGCCCGGCATCGCCACCAGCACCGCCAGCGCCAGACCCGGCAGCACCAGCAGGGCCTGCCCCATCTTGGCGAGGAAACCGAAGCCGACCGCGACGCCCGCCAACGCCAGCCAGCCGGTGCTCGTGGACCACCACCCGGCCGCGGGCGCCTGCATGGCACGCACCACGCAGTAGGCCGCGGCCACCACCAGCAGCATCATCAGCGCATCGGGGTTGTCGTAACGGAACATCAGTGCCGCCACCGGCGTCACCGCCATGGCCGCACCGGCCAGCAGGCCGGCGCCGTATCCGCTGCAGCGCCGCACGGCGCCGTAGAGCAGCGCGACGGCGGCCACGCCCAGCAGCGCCTGCGGCAGCAGCATCGAGAACGAACTGAAGCCGAATATCCGCCCGGACAACGCCATCAACCACATATTCGCGGGCGGCTTGTCCACGGTGATGGAATTACCCGGATCGAGCGAGGCGAACAGCAGCGCCTTCCAGCTCCTGGTGCCGGCCTGGACGGACGCGGCGTAAAACGGGTTGGCCCAGCCCGCCGAGCGCAGGCCCCACAGATAGAGCACGGCCGTCGTGACCAGCAGCGCGGCCAGGCTCGGCCGGGCCCAGCGCGGCCGGGCGGCCGCATCGGCCGACGCCGAGGGCCGCTGCCGGGCCTGCCGCTCCCGCAGCGCTACGTCCGGGCCCTCCGCATCGAATCGCGGCGCTTCGCAGGGCCCTGCATGGTTACCCTTCGCTGCCGCCTCCGGGCCCGCCGGACGCACTGCGGCGCCGCCGATCGAGACCATGTTCCCGCCTTCCTCCACCGATGTCCCTTGTGCCCGCAGAGCGTAGGAACGTCGTCTGGCAGACACGCTGTGGTGCGGCTGGGAACTCTCTGTGTCTACCGCCTCACCATCCCCGGTGTCCTACCCACCCCGGCGGCTCCGCCGCCTCACCATCCCCGCCGTCAGGCCGCGCGTGATCGCAGCATCGGGGGATGGAGCGCCTGGGCCGGACCGGCCCGGTAGAGCTGGGCGGGACGGCCGCCGTCGCGGGTGCTGGTGTGTCCGGTCGACTCGACGAATCCGGCCGTACTTGTCACCTTGCGATGGAAATTGCGCGGGTCGATATCGGTGCCCCACACCACCTCGTACACCCGGCGCAGCTCGGCCACGGTGAACTCGCGGCCGCAGAATGCGGTGGCCAGCGGGGTGTATTCGAGCTTGGCCCGGGCGCGTTCGACCCCGTCGGCCAGGACTCGATGATGGTCGAAGGCGAGGCGACCCGGATCGGCCAGCAGTTGTTCGACGGACCAGATCGCCGCCGCGGTGGCATCGGCGCCGGCGGTCGGCGCGGGCAGATGCGGCACCAGCGCGAGGTACGCGGTGCTGATGACCCGGCCGCGCGGATCGCGACCGGGTTCGCCGTAGGTGGCCAGTTGTTCCAGATGCAGGCGATCGGCACGGATGCCGGTCTCCTCCCGCAGCTCGCGCACCGCCGCGGCGGACAGGCTCTCGTCGGTCTGCACAAACCCGCCGGGCAGAGCCCACCTGCCCCGATACGGCGCGAACAAGCGCTGCACCAGCAGGGCACACAGGGTGTCATTGGGCGCGCTCCGGGCCCCGAGGGTGAGCACGACCAGATCGACCGCGACCGCCGCATTGAGGCGAAAAGCATTGCCCATGACCGAGATTGTAATCGTCATCTTGACGATAACGTCAGTTCATCGCCACCGGCATGAACGGCGCGTAGTCGCGCACGTGCCCCTCGACCCAATCCCACAGCGACACCGGATCCACCGCGACCCCGCGCTGCAGAATCAGCCGCCACCCCTGCTCTTCCTTCTCCCAGATATCGCCGTCGCGATCCAGGTAATACCCCGCCGCATGCGGCTCGGCGGATGCAGTCTCGCTAAACACCAGCACATCTCCTGCCTGTTGCTCCACAAGGATCTCCAACAACGCCGGCGTCGTGCGGCGCCGCTGGTTCCAGCTCTGGCTCATTTCAGCATTCCCCTTCGTACGACTACCTCGGAGAGTATTCCGAGACACACTTCCGGGCGACTTCCGATCGAATTAATGCAACACTTCCAGTCGGGTACTACAGCGTAAGCCGACATTAACAAAACTGGCCCGCACCACAGGTTACGGATCCGATACATCGAACTATCCGAGGTGACGACATCCCGGCCGGAACGCAAAAACGCAAATGCATCGCGTCCGCATTTATGACCGAATACACGTCCGACCGGGGGATCGTGACTCGCCTCCCACTTCCAATACCCCTTTACCGCCTATGATTGCAGACACAATCTACGAGGTTGGATATAATCTGAAATGTCACAATTTAATAACTATCCAGCAACCATTTGGCATGCCGATTGATAATGCCGGAGGGGAATCAGTTTTAATCGGACGCACCGCCCGCCGCGCGCACCCGCGCGGCTGCTCGTCTCGGAGAACGGTGGCTATGCCCTGCGGCCGCCGCCCCCTGCCGTCGACCTCCGCGGCCGAACCGACCGAGGCCGCGGACGGGCCGGGGGATGGAGTCACCAGGCCGGGCGATACGGCGGCCCGGATGATCGATGCCGCCGGCCGGGTCGCCCCGCCCGCGCTCGATCCGTTCGAGCTCTCGCGCACAGTGACGCAGCACTGCCGCGAGGCGGCCGGACCGGTGGCGATCCTGCTGCGGGATATCCATGGCGCGGACGCGGCGACCCTGCAGATTCTGCGGCAGGCCAGCGAGACTCGTGCGAATCAGGCTGTGGTCGAATCGGCTTCGACCACAGCCTGATTCGCGATACCATCTACTCGAGCACGAGCAGTCTGCTGCGCCTGCGTCTGAGCCGCGTCGCGCCGATCACCGCCGATTCCGCGGCGCGTTTGCGTCACCACACCGAATGCCATTGACACCGAGGGCGGAACGCTGGTGCGATAAGGACTGCTCGGGGGGTGGCCGATACTCGTCTCATTGGGGGGCCGATCCCAGACAGACAGACCGGCACACCGACGCAGGGGCCGGGACGATCGGACAGTATCGAAAGGCTGTGCCGCAGATGAGGATCAAGGAAAGCATCCGCACGAGGCTGCTGGGCGCCGCGCTGGCGGGTGCCGCGGCGATGCTGGCGGGTGTCGTGGCGATCGCGCCCGCGCCCGCCGTCGCGGATCCGGCCGGCGCACCCGCTGCCAATAGTGCGCCCGTCATTCCCGCCGGGTCGGTGATCGCGCCCGCTGTGGACTGCACCCCGAGCGTGCAGCGACCGCATCCGGTGATCGTGCTGCCGGGAGCCGACGGCACCACCGATCAGACAGCGACACAGTGGAATCCGATGCTCACCGCGCTGCGGGCCGATGGTGACTGCGCCTATCTGTTCCAGGGCGGCATCATCAAGGGCCAGCGCTGGGCCGGCGACGTGCCGAGCGAGGCCCGTCAGGTGGCCGACTTCGTCGCGAAGGTGCAGGCGACGACCGGTGCCGCCACCGTCGATATCGTCGCGCATTCGGCGGGCACCTTCGTCACCAACTACTTCCTCGAGGTGCTCGGCGGCGCACCCGCGGTGCACGACGTGGTCCTGCTGGCCCCCGAATCGCGCGGCTGCGACGGCTCGGGATTGCTTACCCAGTACGGGATTACGAATCCGCCGATCACCCCGGTTCAGGCGGCCAAGGCCGCGCCGTATCTGGTATCGCTGCTGACCATCATGTTTCCCGGTATGGCCCCGGCAATGCAGATGTCCCCGACCTCGCAGGTGTACCGGGCCGTCTTCGACGGCCGGGTCACCCAGCCGGGAGTGCACTATTCGGTCCTGGCCACGCGCAACGACCGCATCGCCACCCCCGCGGTCACCTGTTCGCTGATCGACGAGCCGGGCGTGCTGAACGTCGTCTACGAGGATCAGTTCCCCGGCGCCCCAGCGGTCGACCACTCCAGCCTGCGCTCGAGCCCCGCCACCACGAATTGGGTGATACAGCAGTTGCATTCGTAACTACAGGCGGGAGGGGATGCGGCGAGAACCAGGGATGCGGTCCGCGGGAACCCTCGCCGGTGCCGGACCTTCCCCGGGACCGGCACCGGCGAAGCAATCGGTGAGCGGACTCAACAATGCGTTCGCCCGCTCGCTCTTCAGGGTACCCGCAACCCCCGGCATACCCGGTGATATCCCCTGCACCCGACGCGGCGCAGGGAACCCGGCAGCGAACTGGTTCGTATCGCACCCCACCAGAGCCCGGTGCCGTAGGCGACATCGTCGAGCCGCTTGCATGCCAGATAGCGCACCGGATCCAGTCCCCCCGCATCGCGGTGGGTGAACCAGTCGGCCAGGCCGTCGGCCACCGCCATGGTCAGCGCGATCCGCCGGACCCGCCGCGAGGCGATCATCGCCAGCACGGTGACCGGCCAATAGTCCCGGCACATCGCCGAGACGATGCGCCAGACGCCGCCGGAGAAGCCGCGCGCCAACGCGATCGCCGCCACCCTCGTCGGATTGTCGAGTTCGGCGAACACCCGCCGCAGCCGCACCAGCGCGGCGGCGAGCGTCATCGCCGCGCCCAGCACGCTGCTGCGCGAGGCGATGCCCAGCAGCGCCGCGGCCACCACGGTCCACAGCGGCACCGACAGCGGCGTCACCGGTGTGGCGTGGCGGCGCGCCAGCGGCGGGGCCCCGGCGCCGTAGGTCACCTTGCGCCCGAACCATTTCCCGAACGACACCGGCTGATCGCAGGCCACATGGGCGGCCGGCTCGTAACGCAGCCGCCAGCCGGCGTGTTCGAGTCGCCGGCACAGATCGATATCGGCCGCGGAGAACATCTGCCCGTCGAATCCGCCCTCGGCCAGCAGCGCGCGCCGCCGCACCAGTAGCGCGGCACCCGGCACGTAGGACACCGCGCCGTGCGAGGTCACCGCGGCCTCGCGGCGCCCGCGGTCGAGCGACGAGCGGGTCTGCTCGTAGCGACCCAGCACCGTGGCCGCGCGTTCCCGGGACACGATGCGCGGTGCCACCAGCGCCACCTCCGGATCGCTGAAGTGCCCGAGCATCACCTCGAGCCATCCGGCCCGCGGCACCACATCGGAGTCCAGGAAGGCCACGAATTCGGTTGTGGCCGCCCGTAACCCAGTGTTGCGTGCCGCCGCTGCGCCCCGCCTGCGGTCATGCCGCAGCACCGTCACCCGGCAGCGGCCGCCGGTGCGCGGGATCGGCACCGGCCTGTCCGAACCATCGTCGACGACGACCACGCTGTGCCCGCGCAGTGTGTGCAACAGCCGGCCGAGCCCCTCAGCGTCGTTGTACAGCGGCACCACCACCGTCACATCCTCCGGACGCGGCAGCAGCCGGGGCCGTGGATTGCCTACACCGGCATCTAGCAGCCGTCTGGCTATCCCCGCCGATGCGTGGTCGGTCACCTCGATGTACCCATCACCGATCAGGGCGGCAGCCTCCGGCGCCAGTCGCAGCAACCGCATCGGCGAATCGCCGACCAGGAACCGCCCGCCGGAGTATGTCCGCACCCTGGGATCGATTCGCACCCCGAACCCGTCGGGCAGTCGATCATGGCGCATTCGTGGAATGGTATGCGCTGTTGGCCGTTCCGCATACCGTGTCGAAAAAAACGGATCGAATTCGATCCGAATACCGCGATGCCGGGACCGGCGGTGATTGCATCCCAGACGGAGGGTGACCGCTATCACGTCGCAAACAAACCTCGACCCCGGACTCGATCGCGTTGCACGCCCGCGTAGTTCACCCTCGGCTAATGCCGTCTTGCCTTCGCCCGACCGCGGCGGCCCAGTGAGTGATACACAGTTCAACCCACGCCCGGATGTGCGCTCTAGACTGCGGAGGGAAACACGGTGAACAGCGCATGACAGCGTCGAGGTGGCATGGGAGTCGGACGGATGCAGACCAGCGGGAGCGGCAATACGCTCTCCGAATCCGAGATCGTCGAGGCGGCGCTGCGCGTGGTGCGTGAGGACGGCGTGGAGAAGCTGTCCATGCGCCGGCTGTCCCGCGAACTCGGCGTCTCGCCGATGGCCCCGTATTACTACGTCGCCGACAAACGCGAACTACTCGATCTCGTTGCCACCGCGGCGTTGACCGGTGTGCGTAAACCGCCGCCGGATTCGGGCCCCTGGCAGCAGCGGCTGCGCGAACTCATCGATCAAATCGACGACAAACTGCGTAAACATCCAGGCCTGGGCGATGTACTCATCGAGCAGATGCTGGGAAAGCAGCTGGATCTGATCGCCGCGGTGATGGAGATCCTGTTCGACGCGGGATTCGACGATCGCAATGTGCTCTCCGCCTACGCCACCATCCATACCTATCTGTTCGGGCGCAGCCGGGTGAATCCCCGTGACCGCACCCCATTGTCCGAGACCACACTGCCCGAGGTGGTCGCGCGCGCAACCAAGCACATGAGCGACCTGCGCGGCAAATATTCCTTCGACTTCGGCATGGACGTACTGACCGCCGGGCTGGAGGCCCAGCTTGTAAGGCAGCGCGAGGGCCACGTATCATGAAATTAGAACACGTTCTAGTTTCCGTGTTCTGCGTGATCCCCCGGCCCGAGAGGACGCTATGACCACCGTCGACCCTCGACGCGACCCCATCGAACCGCACAGCTCGCGTTCCGTGGTGCTGCGTGTTTCCGAGGTCATCACCGAGACGGCCGATGCCTGTTCGCTGGTGTTCGAGGTGCCCGCGGAGCTGCGCGAGCGATTCGCCTACCAGCCGGGGCAGTTCCTCACCCTGCGCATCCCCAGCGACCTGACCGGGTCGGTGGCGCGCTGCTATTCGCTGGCCAGCTCGCCGCATACCGACGACAAGCCCAAGGTCACCGTCAAGCGCACCGCGGACGGGTACGCCTCGAACTGGCTGTGCGACAACGTCCACGCGGGCGATCCGATCGAACTGCTGCCGCCCTCGGGCGTTTTCACACCCAAGGACCTGGACGAGGATCTGGTGCTGTTCGGCGCCGGCAGCGGCATCACCCCGGTCATGTCGATCCTGAAATCGGCCCTGTCCAGCGGCAACGGCAAGATCGCGCTGATCTACGCCAACCGCGATCCCGAATCGGTCATCTTCGCCGCCGAACTGCGCGATCTCGCCGATAAGCATCCGCAGCGACTGGTGGTCCTGCACTGGCTCGAGGCCCTGCAGGGCCTGCCCTCGGTGGAGAAGCTGGCCGCGCTCACCGAGCCGTTCGCCGACCGGCGCGCCTTCATGTGCGGGCCCAAGCCGTTCATGGACGGCGTGCACGATGCGCTCGCCCAGCTCGGGGTGCCCCGCAACCGCACCCATGCCGAGATCTTCAATTCCCTTGCCGGAGACCCGTTCGCGGACGTCGCCCCCACCGAGGTGAGCGAGGAGGAGGCCGCCGGCGCCGCCACCGTCGAGGTGGAGCTGGACGGCGAGGTGCACAACCTGAACTGGCCGCGCAGCCAGACCCTGGTCGACATCATGCTGAGCAAGGGCCTGGACGTGCCCTACTCCTGCCAGGAGGGCGAATGCGGCTCCTGCGCCTGCACCGTGCTCGAGGGCAAGGTGGAGATGGGCAATTCCGAAATCCTCGACCCGGAGGATATCGAGGCCGGTTACATCCTGGGCTGCCAGGCGCGCCCGGTCACGGACCACCTGAAGATCCAGTTCTGACGTCGTCATCCCGGTGCGCTCTTGGCCGGGATCCATCGCAAGCCGCTACGCACCGGTGGATTCCGGCCAAAAGCATGCCGGAATGACGGATGGAAGCAGGCCAGGCCGGCAGCGGTCCACCGTTCAGCCCGCGGCGACCTCTACGGTTGCGCCCAGTATCAGCCCCGCCTCGAAGGCCGAAGCGCTGGCGGGCAGCGCGCCCGGGCGGCCGCTGTTGAGGACCGTCACCGATCCGGATCCCGCGGATCCGGATCCCGCGGATCCGGATCCCGCACTGTGCCCGCTCAATGCCTCGATGCGGCGGACGGTCTGAGCCGCAACGGCCTCGGCGCTGTCGAACATCCGCACGCCGGGCGGCAGCGCCGCCAGGATCGCGTCCATCACCAGCGGATAGTGGGTGCAGCCGAGCACGATGCCCTCGGTGCCCGGCGAGGTCAGCGCGGCGGCCCGCCCGATCGCCACCTCGATGGCCGGGAGGTCACCGCGGTCGATCGCATCCGCTAGCCCGTGGCAGGCCACGCCGGTCACCGCGGCATCGCCGCCGAAGCGAGCGATCAGATCGGCCTGATAGTGGCTCGCCGTCGTCGCGGCCGTCGCCCAGACCGCCACCGTCGCGCAGGCGGCGGCCGCGGGCTTGATCGCTGGCACCGTCCCGATCACCGGCACGGCCGCTCCGACCTCCGCCCGCACCTGTTCGAGCGCGGAAACGCTCGCGGTATTGCACGGAATCACGATCACCTCCGCGCCCAGGCCGATGGCCCGGCGGGTCGCCCCGAGCACCCGATCGACCAGCCACGGTTCGGATTTCGGCCCCCACGGCGCGCCGTCGGGGTCCAGCTGCAGCAGCAGATCGAGCTCGGGCCGCATGCGACGCAACCACGCCCCAGTGGTCAACATCCCCAGTCCCGAATCAATGAGCGCGACGATCACCCCGCCAACTGTATTAGGACCGCGGCGACACTCGTCATCCCGGCACGCTTTTGGCCGGGATCTCCGAGCTACCGATGGATTCCGGCCAAAAACGCGCCGGAATGACGGGCCGCTCCAGCCCAGCTCAGCCGACCTGGGCACCCGCCTGCGCGTTGGCGGCCAGCTCGGCGCGCATCTTCATCACCTTGCCGGCCTTGCCTGCGCCGACTACCGCGGTCAGGACTCCGCCGGTGCGGTAGTGCGCGAGGAATTTGCGGCCGTCGTCCTCGACGATCCGGACCTCATCGGCGCCGGCGGGCGTGCCGAGCACCTGGATCTTCACCTCGTACTGATCGCTCCACACGTACGGCACCCCGGGCGCGGGCGGCGCGGTCCCCAGTAGCGCCGCGGCCAGCAGTTGGGCCTGCTCACCGGCATTGGTCCAGTGCTCGACCCGCCGTTGCCGCCCGGAACGCTGCCGCCAGGCCGCGACATCGCCCAGGGCCCAGACGTTGTCGACCGCGGTGCGCCCGGCCTCGTCGGCGAGCACGCCGCCGCCCGCGGTCGGATCCGCCAGCGGGATACCGGATTCGGCAAGCCAGTCGGTGACCGGCGCGGAGCCGACACCGATCACCACGACATCGGCGTCGAGGACGCTGCCGTCCGACAGCTGAGCCGTCACACTGCGGCGTCCGCGGGGCCCTGCGTGGTTACGCAGGCTGCCTCCTCCGGGCCCGTCGCTCCCGCCGGGCGTCACCGGTCCATCCTCGGCGACCAGCGAGTCCAGCCCGACGCCGCAGCGCAGATCCACCCCCTCGGCCCGGTGCATGCGTCCCACCAACGCCCCGACCTCCTGCCCCAGGGAGGCGGCCAGCGGTGTCGGCTGCGGTTCCACCAGCACCACCTGCGCGCCGGACGCGGTGAAGCTGGCCGCCAGCTCGCAGCCGATGAATCCGGCGCCCACCACCAGGGCGCGGGTCGCGCCGGACAGGTCCGCGCGTAGCGCGGCCGCATCGTCGTGGCTGCGCAGCACATGTATTCCGGAGGCCTGCGGCAGTCCGGGAATTCGCTTGGGCCGCAGGCCCGTGGCGATGATCAGGTGGTCGTAGTCCAGCGGTACGCCGTCGGCCAGCAGCAGCCGGCGTGCGACAGTGTCAACACCGGTGGCGCGCGTGCCCAACCGCAGCTCGATCCCGTGCTCGGCGTAGAACTCGGCCGGGCGCAGCGCGGTGTCGTCGGTATCGCCGCGCATGAACTGCTTGGACAGCGGGGGGCGGTCGTAGGGCGGGCGCGACTCGTCGCCGAGCAGCACCAGGGGGCCGGCGTAACCGGCGCGGCGCAGCTCCTCCGCGGCGCGCAGACCTGCCAGGCCTGCGCCGACGATCACGATCGGACGGTTAATCGGAGGTAGGGATGGCTGCACAACCTCCAATTTATGCTAGAACGCGTTCTAATTTCCACTGTGATGGCCGTCACGGATGATACTGCGGCACAATTGTGCCGGACAAGGTATTGATCGGGCGGTCAATCAGAGTTATACCGGAGGTGAGAAGTTCATCAACGCCCCAGGAGGCACCTCATGTTCAAAGAATCCCGCGCACAGGACTACGTCGCCGTCGTACTCGGCATCGTCGCCGCGTTGTCACCGATATGGGTCGACCACAGCGGCCGAGCCATGTGGACGCTCATCATCCTGGGCGTACTCATCGCACTGACCGGCCTGGCGCAGCTGACGCGTCCGGCGATGGCGGGCATGGACTACGCCATGGGCCTGTTCGGCGCGCTGCTGTTCATCTCCCCGTGGGTGATGAACTTCCACGCCTTCAACGGCGCCTCGTGGACCTCGTGGATCATCGGCGTGCTGACCGTCGTCGTCGCGGTGGCGGCCCTTCCGCAAGTCTCTACGCGGCTGCATACTGCTCACTGATGCATATGCCCAAACCCCATCGAGCGGGGCGTCGCCGAAGCAAAAAGGTCGACGGCGACGCCCGCGCTCTGATCCTGGATGCCGCCGAAACCCTTTTCGCGACACATGGATTCGATGCCACCGCGACCGCGGCGATCGCCGCGGCCGCCGGCGTGCCCAAGGGGCTGGTGTTCTACTACTTCCCCACCAAGGATTCGATTCTCTCGGTACTGATGTCCGAACGGGTACCACCCAATCCGCTCGACGACATCAATTCCGTTGTGTCCCCCGGTGATCCGGCCGGGAGCCTGGTCGCCCTGGACGCCGCGCTGAACCTGCGCGACCACCACTCCTCGGTGCTGCGGGTCATCATGTGGCGCGAGGCCGATACCCATCCCGATGTCCGCAAGCAGTTGCGGCGGGTGCGCGATCAACTGCTCGACATCACCGTCCGGGTATTGCAGGCCAGCGCGCCCGGCCCGGTGCAGCCGGGCACCCTGCGCGCCTGTGCGGGCGCCTGGGTGTCGGCCATGCTCGCCATCGCCACCACCGACCGGCTGCACACCCTGGACGGCCTGACCCTGCCTACCGCCGACGAAATCCTCGATATCTCCCGGGTCGTCGCCGCCGGAATGACCCACCTCGGCGAGCACCTCCCCACCCCCAGGACGGCGCAGTAACACTCTGCCTGTTATCCCGGCACCCGGTCGGCGTGTCGCGTGCGGATCCGTGGTCTGTGCCACTTGAATACCGACTGACCGGTCAATTAGATGCCACGTCCCGTCCGATACCACTTCCGGAGGTCATGGGTGTGACTCGTCCTCTTCCTTGGCGTCTGCTATATGCCCTCGCCGTCCTGGCCCTCGGGACGGCGACGGCGACGGCGGCCGCTGCGCAACCGATCTATCCCCGGCCCGATCCGGATCCCTTCTATGCCGCGCCGGCGGATCTGGCCGCCCACCGGCCCGGCGATGTGCTCGCGGTGCGGCCCATGCCGCCGCTGCCCGCATTTCCCGGCATCGCCGTCACGCTGATCAAGTTCCGCTCCACCAATTCCCGCAATCTGCCCATCGCGGCGACGACCACGGTGCTGACGCCCGCCAACCATCGGCCCGACGGCCCGCTCCTGTCCTATCAGCACATCATCAATGCGCTCGGCACCGAATGCGCGGTCTCGCATGTGCTGTACACCGACGATCCGAATCTCGCCGTTCGCGAGGCGCCCGCACTGAATCTGGTGCTGATGCGTGGCTGGAGCGTGGCGCTGCCCGACCACCTGGGGCCGCAATTCTCCTATGGTGCGGCACGTTTGGGCGGGCAGATCACCCTGGACGGGGTGCGCGCGGTCAAACAGGTGCCCGAGCTGATGCTGCACCGCAGCCGCGTCACGATGGCGGGCTACTCCGGCGGCGGCATGGCGACCGCATGGGCGGCGGCGCTGCAGCCCACGTATGCACCCGAACTCGAGATCGCCGGCGCGGCCACCGGCGGCGTGCCCATGAATCTGGAGACCATGGTGCGGGCGCTCGGCACCAACTCGCATCCGGCATTCGGGCTGGCGATGGCCGCGGCGATCGGACTCGAGCGCGAATATCCCGAGCGGCTGCCGGTGAGCGACTACATGAACGCTCGGGGCATCGCGGCACGCAATGCCATGGCCAACGGCTGCACCAACGACATCATCGCCGCCGGGGCCGGGCGCAGCGCATTGGACTTCGCCGCCAGCACCGACCTGATCGGCAGCGTGGAGGCACGCCGGGTGGTCGACGAGAACAGCCTGGAGCTCTTCGACGGCGTACCGAAGATCCCGGTGTACGAATGGCATTCGCCGACCGATCCGCTGATCCCGATCGACGCGATCATCAACACCAACCACCGCTACTGCGCGGCAGGGGTGCGGTTGCAGGCCGAGCTCACGGCCTCGCCGGAACATCTGTCCGCGGCGGTGCTGGGGCTGCCGGGGATGGTCAACTGGCTCGACGCCCGCTTCCGCGGCGAACCCGCGCCGTCGAACTGCCCCGCGGTCTGAAACGCGCCCAGCGAACGAACCCCAGGTCGGTGAATTACTCACACCCCCCGAGTTATCCACAATCGCTCGACGGCAGCGGCGGGCGGGGCGCAGCGCGCCCATGATCGTGGCATGGGAATCCCGCAACCGATCTCACGCCGCGACGCCCTCGCCGCGGGCCTGTCCGATGGCGACCTGCGCCGGCTGTGCCGGCACGGGATCTGGCATCGTGTCCGGACCGGACATTACCTCGCGGCCCCCGCCGCGGCGCTGACCCCGCCGGAACGGCATCGGGCGCTGATCCGCGCGACCATCGCCGCAACCTCCGAAACCGCCGTGGTGAGCCATGTTTCCGCCCTCGTCGGGCACGGCCTGCCGACCTGGAATATGCGGCTGGACCGCGCGCATCTCACCCGGCCGCGACCGGGCGGTGCGCGGCTGGGCCGGGTCCTGGTGGTGCACGCCGGCCGGCTCGAGCCCGACGAGATCACCCTGGTCGAGGGCATCGCGCACACCACGGTCGCGCGCACGGTCGTGGATATCGCCCGCGCCGAGGAGTTCGGGCACGCAGTCGTGGTGGGCGATGCGGCCCTGCACCGCGGCGCGGCGACCGTCGCCCAGCTCCACGATCAGCTCCGACGGGCGCGGGCCCGGCCCGGATACCGGCGGGCGGCGCAGGTCGTGGCCTTCCTCGACGGCCGCAGCGCGGGCATCGGGGAATCGCGCCTGCGGGTGGCCATCGCGGCGGCCGGACTCGCCGCACCGGAGGTCGGGGCCCGCGTGCTCAGCCCAGACAACAGCTTCGTCGCCCGGGTCGACTGCCTGTTTCCCGCGCTGGGCGTCGCGGCCGATGTCGATCCCTCCGGCTGTCCCGATACCGAAGCGGTGAGCGCTCGGCAGGCCGAGGGTGCGCTGATCACGGCCGAGCTCCGCGATGACAGGCTGCGCGCACTGGGCTGGATCCCGGTCCGATGGACCTGGGGCGAGCTCGGCGACCCGCGGCAGGTACCCCTGCGGATCGAGGCCGCGGCGGCGGTCGCGGCCCGCTGCCCACGACTGGGCCGGTGGCTGCCGACCGCCCGGATCTGAAAATCCGTAGGCCGGTATCTCAGTGGCTACGGGCGGCTTTGAGTTCCTCGGCGAGTGCCTCCATCGCGGGCAGTGCTCGCAGCAGCTGTTCGGCCGTCTGGTGCGGGAGGTGTTCCACGCATTCGGACACCGTCTGGGTGCGCAGCGCGCGGATATGTTCGTTCATGGTCGTGCCGGTGGGGGTGATCTCGACCCGGGCCGCACGGAGATCGGACGGGTCGGGGAGCCGGCGAATCAGGCCGTCCTCGTCCAGCTTTCGGACGACCCGTGACACCATGGTCGGGTTGAGCCCCTCCAACTCGGCCAGTTCGGCCAGTCCGAGCGGCCCGCGGTGGGCGATCAGGCCGAGTACCGAGGCCTGACTGGGTGTCAGGCCCTCGCCGGTTGCGGTCGCATTGAACTGCCGGGCAAGCCGGATGATCACCACTCGCAGTCGCGCCAAGTCCTCGGAGTCCACTGCTCCCACCTTCGTCGTCTCGCGCATGTTCTGGTCATTGTGACCCAGGATCCCCACCGTGCCGGTCACCCGGGTATTGATTGCCTGCCAGCAAGCAATTAACTTGGTACCAGTGAGCTCGCTCGACATCAACAGTTCCGATACCGATCTCGACCGTCCGATTCCGCGTCGCGGCCTGATCTTCGGGATCGTGTCGATGGCCCTGCTGATGGCCTCGGTGGATGCCAACATCGTGGCCACCGCGCTGCCGGCCCTCCAGCACGACCTGCACGCGCCGGTGAACTGGGCCGGATGGACAATCACCGTCTACGCACTGGGGCAGGCGCTGATCATGCCCATGGCCGGGCGGATCAGCGATCAGTTCGGCCGTAAGAAGGTGTTCGTCGGCGCGGCCATTCTGTTCACCGCGGCATCGCTGGCCTGCGGGTTCGCCGACAATATCGCGCTGCTGATAGCACTGCGAGCGATCCAGTCGGTCGGTGGCGGCGCATTCATGCCCTCGGCGACCGGGATAGTTGCCGACCACTTCGGCCGCGGGCGCGACCGCGCGCTCGGAATGTTCACCAGCATCCTGCCGATCGGCGGGATCATCGGGCCGATGTTCGGCGGGTTCTTCGTCACGTACTGGTCCTGGCGCGGCATCTTCCTGGTCAACGTGCCGATCGGGATCGCGCTGATCGCGCTGGCAATCATATTTCTCCCGGCCGCCGCACCACGGGCGGCCGAGCGGATCGACGTGCGCGGTGTTTCGATCCTGGGAACGATGGTGCTATCGGGCATGTTCGCGATCGCCTATCTCGGCAGCGGGCCGGTGCCGCTCTACAGCCCGGTCTTCCTGCTCGGCGCCGCGATCGCGGTCGGCGCCGGGGTGGCGTTCGTGCGGCACGCCAAGCATGGCCACAACCCGTTCATCCCGATCGACCTGCTGCGTGGGCGCGGCTTCGGCGTGATGAACCTGATCAACCTGTGTTTCGGCGCCGCCGCGATCGGGTTCGGCGCGCTGGTCCCGCTGTATGCCGAGCAGCGGTTCGGTATCTCGTCGCTGCATGCCGGCACCCTGCTCACCGCCCGTGCGGTCGGCTCGATCTGCGTGGCGGCGCTGGCCGTGCTGGCGATGCGGCGCACCGGGCACCGATTGCCCATGGCGATCGGATTCTCCATCACCGCAGTGGGTCTCGCGGCGATGTACACCACACCCGGCGGGGTGTCCGCCTACGTCTGGATGTCGATCGCGGCCGGGGTCACCGGTATCGGCATGGGCATGACCACGCCCGCCACGAACAACGCCAGCCTGCAACTGGCGCCCGAGCAGGCTGCGTCGATCGCCGGACTGCGGGGCATGTTCCGCCAGGGTGGAGCCATCACCTCCATCTCCGTGACCACCGCGATCCTGGCGAGAAGCCACGATGCCGGTGCGGCCCAGGCCGACATCTTCCTGGCCTTCGCCGTCATCCTGGTCCTGGTCCTACCGCTGCTGCTACTGGTTCCCGACCATCACGGCAGCTGGTAGTGATGCCGTGCATCGAGAAATCCCCTTGAGCCCCGGGCAATTCGGACCCGTCAGGTCCGAGTGGAGCAGGCCGTGGCGCAAGTCGCCCGCTCCCGCCTTTGACCAGGCCGAATCGGTTGGGTAAGCGGTCAATTACAGTTGCTGCGGATGTGGGAACGGGGTTGCGGCAGGAACTCCGGAGAGAAGTTCGTCCCAAACTCCTGCCAGAATGGCGATTATGACCGACCCCGACATCGCCAGTTTCGGAGAGCCCAATCGCTCGCGCCCGGAGGGATATCGCCTGACCCACCCGCGCAACGAGACGGCATCGGAATCGTCGATGGCGCTCACCGGATTCGATCCGGGCCGGGGCAGCCTGGGCAGGCCCGAGGTGACCGTCGCCTGGACACCGGCCGATATCGCGCCCGAATGGGCAATCGGGGCGCCCGCACCAGCCGAACCCGCGCCGGGAGTTCCCGTCGCCGGCCCGGATCAACCGTACGGCCGATCGGAATCCTTCAATTCGGCACCCGATTCGGTCGCCATTCCACGGCAATCCGGCTTCTCCGCCTTCACCTCCCACGGCGACACCGAGCCGGAGTACCCCGCCACCGGATTCAACGCCCCCGGTCCGGGCGCGGCCCCGCCGACGACCGCATTCGGTGCGGCCGCACCGACGGCCGTACCCGGCGGGACGGCGAATTCCGCCTTCCGCATCGATCCCCCACCGCCGCAGAGCCCACCCGAACTACCTCGGCGAGCTCCCGGATTACCCCAGCGCACTCCGAATTTCGGGCTGACCACCACCGAATCGGGATCCCTGTTCGACGAACCCTCCGTCGAATCCGAATCCGAATCCGGCCAGCACAGCAACGGCTCGGCATTCACCTCCGCAGAATCCGGTCACCACAGCAATGGTTCGGCCCCCAGCTCCACCGAATTCTCCGCATTAATCAACGAATCGGCGTTCACCGCCCCCACTTCCGGTCCGGCCACCGCGTCGCCGGAAAATCCCGACATCGGGCGGGCTGCATATCTTCGGACGCCACAACCGGATGTGCATGCGACCGAATCTCTCCCCGGCGCAACCGAATCGGGCGCCCACGAGGCGATCGACCCCGCCACCCAACCGCAACCCATCATCGAGCCGGCCCCGGCCGCAGTGCGCACGATCGCCGCCACCCCAGCACCGGAAAATACTAGCCGGACCGGACAGCTCACAGGTTCGGCCGAACCGACACCGCCCACCGTTAGTGGCCCCACACCGCCGTGGATCCGCACCACCGGTTCCGCTCACAGTTCCGCCGATTCCGCTCGCGACTCCACCGAATCCGATACCCCCGCAACAGAATTCGATTCCCACGAGACCGAATCGACCGACACCCCGGCCGAGTCGTCGCGTGCCCCCCTGGGCCGAAATGCCCGCGACTTCGCCCGTCGCACCGGCCATTCGGCGTCGGACTCCCCCGGCCTCCGCCCCACCGGCGCGGCCCGCCACGCCGATACCGCAGCTACTGCTGAAACATCTCGCACCGGAGTCGCCGCATTGTCCGCACCCAGCCCGGATTCCCGCCCCGCCGGCCCGGCCTCCCGCCGCACCTCCACCCACCGCCGCGCCGCCCCCCAGGACGACACCCCCACCAGCGTCGACGTCCACCTGGTCATGCAGCTGCTCCTGTCCAGCCACACCCTGGAATCCGTCGCCGACAAGGCCGAGGCCGGCGAGGCCTCCCTGGAGGACTTCATCCGCGCCGCCCGCCGCACCCGCACCGCCACGGTCGACCTCGTCTCCGCCTGGTTCGGCGGCACCACCCAAATGCGGCAATTCGCCGAGGCCCTACTAGCCGCCTCGGATTCGACGTAAACGCCCAATCCAGCCAACAAGCACGATCACAGACACTGCCTCACCGGATTTCGATGACCTTCTCACCGGCCTCCAACATTCCCACCAGCGTGGGAAGGATTGAGAGCACAGCGTCGAGTAATGCCTTCCTGGAACAGTTCCCGATCCTGATCCAAAACAACCGGCGGCGCAGCATCCTCGCTCTCCGCACGACCGATAAGGACAAAATCCTCATCCTTGGTCACGATCACGGCATCACGTCTGAGGGCTTCGCGCCAGACCATGTGATCCGAAGCGGCTGTCATACCTATGTCGCAGACATGGATTGCGTCGTGGCCCTCCGCCGTGATTGCGCGCGCCAGCGCGGGAGGCAGCTGCGCATCGACAACGAACTTCAAGACGCCGTCCGCAAGATCGGGTGATCCGCCTCAGCTGCCGCAAACGCCAAACATGCGCGGATATCCTCCCGTTCCAGATACGGGTAGTCCTCGAGGATCGAATCCTCGGTCTCGCCTGCCGCCAAGAGCTCGAGTACGTCTTTCACCCTGATCCGCATACCGCGGATGCAGGGTCGCCCACCGAGCTGATTCGGGTCGAACGTAATCCTGGTCACTGCCCAAGGATACCGGTCGCTAACTCGTGCCGCCCGCTCCCGAGGTGAGGTTTCGGCGGGTCCGCGCGTGCAATGCGATTCCGGCCGAGACGGAGACGTTGAGCGACTCGGCCGCGGGGTTCATGGGGATCGATACCGAATCGGCGGAGATGCCGGCGAATGTGCCCGAGGCGCCTGTCTTTTCGCTGCCGAACATGAGAACGAGACGCTCCCGGATGCCGGCGAGATCATCGACGGTGAGATCGCCGGCACTATCGAGGGTCATCAGCCGGATGCTGTTGTCCCGGAGGTAGCCCACGGCCTCCTCGCGGGAGGCGAGAATGATGGGAAGCGAGAAGACGTATCCCCGGCTCGCCCTGATCAGGCGTCGGTCGGCGATGCTGGAGAGATCGCTGTCTACCAGCACGATGCCTGCGGCTCCGAGCGCGAATGCAGTGCGCACGATGGCACCGACGTTGCCGACGATCTTCACACCGTCGAGAAGTATGAGGTCGCCGGTCGTCTCAGCCAGATCCTGGAAGCGGCACGGCCGTGGAATTCGGGCGATGCCGAATGCCTTGGGTTTCTTCTCGGTCGTGAAAATCTGATTGGCCACCGCGGCGGCGATCAGCCGGACCGGAATGTTTCGCTGTCGGCACGCGACAAGCAGGTCGTCCGGAAGCGGAGCGTGCTCCAGCCCGTAGACCTCGGAGAACTCGAGACCGGAGCGGATACTCTGCAGCAGAGGTTCGGTGTCCTCGATCAGCACGGTGCGGACAGCGGACTTCGAGCGTTTCGTAATGTCGACGAGTCGTTGTACGGCAGGCTCGGAGCGCTCGGTAATGACGTCAAGGCTGTCCACGGCCAGACATTAACATGTCACCGATTCGCGCCCGGCGTCCGATCGTGCCCGAACATGCGAAAAGGGCCGCTCCCCGAGGGGAACGGCCCTTTTCAGTAAGAGCTGGTCCTACTTGATGACCTTCGTGACGCGACCGGCGCCGACGGTGCGGCCACCCTCACGGATCGCGAAACGCAGGCCCTCTTCCATGGCGACCGGCTGGATCAGCACGACGGTCATCTCGGTGTTGTCACCGGGCATAACCATCTCGGTGCCCTCGGGCAGGGTCACAACGCCCGTCACGTCAGTCGTACGGAAGTAGAACTGCGGGCGGTAGTTGTTGAAGAACGGGGTGTGGCGGCCGCCCTCGTCCTTCGACAGGATGTACGCCTGGCCCTCGAACTCGGTGTGCGGGGTGGTAGTGCCCGGCTTGACGACGACCTGGCCGCGCTCCACATCCTCGCGCTTGATGCCACGAACCAGCAGACCGACGTTGTCGCCGGCCTGGCCCTGGTCGAGCAGCTTGCGGAACATCTCGACGCCGGTGACCGTGGTCTTGGTCTTCTCCGGACGGATGCCGACGATCTCGACTTCCTCGTTCACGTTGACCACACCGCGCTCGATGCGGCCGGTGACGACGGTGCCACGACCGGTGATCGTGAACACGTCCTCGATCGGCATCAGGAACGGCTTCTCGATCTCACGAACCGGCTCCGGGATCGACTCGTCGACGGCGTTCATGAGCTCGATGATCGACTCGGCCCACTTGGGGTCGCCCTCGAGCGCCTTCAGGCCGGAGACGCGGATGACCGGGGCATCCTCGTCGAATTCCTGCGAGGCCAGCAGCTCGCGGACCTCCATCTCGACGAGCTCGAGGATCTCCTCGTCGTCGACCATGTCCGACTTGTTCAGCGCGACCAGGATGTAGGGCACGCCGACCTGACGGGCGAGCAGCACGTGCTCGCGGGTCTGCGGCATCGGGCCGTCGGTCGCGGCGACCACGAGGATGGCGCCGTCCATCTGCGCCGCACCGGTGATCATGTTCTTGATGTAGTCAGCGTGACCCGGGGCGTCGACGTGCGCGTAGTGGCGCTTCTCGGTCTGGTACTCGACGTGGGAGATGTTGATCGTGATACCACGAGCCTTCTCCTCCGGCGCCTTGTCGATCTGATCGAACGCGAAAGCCGCGTTCAGATCCGGGTACTTGTCAGCCAGCACCTTGGTGATCGCTGCGGTCAGCGTGGTCTTGCCGTGGTCGACGTGACCAATGGTGCCGATGTTGACGTGCGGCTTCGTCCGCTCGAACTTCGCCTTCGCCACTTTTGGGCCCTCCTGGACTTGTTGGTGCGTGCATTTGCAGCAGTGCGTGGATCATCCCTGCGGATGCGGGGATCGGGTGGTGCAGGTTTCCAAACGAATTTACGCAGCGTCGAATTGCTCGTTCGCTACGCTCACTCGCCGGTCGCCTTGGCGATGATCTCCTTCGACACGGAGGCCGGAACCTCCGCGTACGAGTTGAACACCATAGAGAAGTTCGCCCGGCCCTGGGTCTTCGACCGCAGGTCACCGATGTAACCGAACATCTCGGAGAGCGGAACCAGCGCCTTGACGACACGGGCACCACTGCGTTCCTCCATGGCCTGAATCTGACCACGGCGGGAGTTCAGATCGCCGATCACATCGCCCATGTACTCCTCGGGCGAGGTGACCTCGACGGCCATGATCGGCTCGAGGATCACCGGACCGGCCTTGCGGGCCGCTTCCTTGAAGGCCTGCGCACCGGCGATCTTGAACGCCATTTCCGAGGAGTCGACCTCGTGGTAGGCGCCGTCGAGCAGTGCGGCCTTCACGTTGACCAGCGGGTAACCGGCGAGGACGCCGTACTGCATCGAGTCCTGGATGCCCGCGTCCACCGAGGGAATGTACTCACGCGGGACGCGGCCACCGGTGACCTTGTTCGCGAACTCGTAGGTCGCGCCGTCCTCGGCGTCGGTCAGCGGCTCGAGCGAGATGATCACGCGCGCGAACTGGCCCGAGCCACCCGTCTGCTTCTTGTGGGTGTACTCGTGCTTCTCGACCTTCTTGGTGATGGTCTCACGGTAGGCCACCTGCGGCTTACCGATATTGGCCTCGACCTTGAACTCGCGCTTCATGCGGTCCACGTAGATGTCGAGCTGGAGCTCGCCCATGCCGCCGATGACGGTCTGGCCGGTCTCGGCATCCAGCTTCACGTTGAAGGTGGGGTCCTCCTCCGCGAACTTCTGGATCGACAGGCCCAGCTTCTCCTGGTCGGCCTTGGTCTTCGGCTCGATCGCGACCTCGATGACCGGGGCCGGGAAGGACATGGACTCGAGCACGATCTGGTTCTGCGGATCGCACAGGGTGTCACCGGTGGTGGTGTCCTTCAGGCCGATGACCGCGTAGATGTGGCCGGCCTGCGCCTCGGTGACCGGATTCTCCTTGTTGGAGTGCATCTGGAACAGCTTGCCCAGGCGCTCCTTCTTGCCCTTGGTCGAGTTGATGACCTGGGCACCGGAATCGACCCTGCCCGAGTACACGCGCACGTAGGTCAGCTTGCCGAAGAACGGGTGCGTGGCGACCTTGAACGCCAGCGCCGAGAACGGCGCCTCGACGCTCGCGTCGCGGTGCAGGATCTCGTCCTCCTTGCCCGGGACGTGGCCGTCGGTGCCACCGTCGTCCAGCGGGTTCGGCAGGTAGTCGATGACGGCGTCGAGCATGGGCTGCACGCCCTTGTTCTTGAACGCCGAACCGCACAGCACCGGGTAGAGCTCGGAGTTGACGGTCATCTTGCGGATGGCGCCCTTGATCTCCTCGATCGAGAGCTCCTCACCGCCGAAGAACTTCTCCAGCAGCGTCTCGTCGGACTCGGCGACGGTCTCCATCAGTGCCTGGCGGTACTCTTCGGCCTTTTCGACCAGGTCCGCCGGGATCTCGACCGTCTCGTAGGACTCGCCGAGCTTCGTCTCGCCCTTCCAGACCTTCGCGTTCATCTCGACCAGGTCGATGATGCCCTCGAAGTCGTTCTCCGCACCGATGGGCAGCTGGATGACCAGCGGCCTGGCACCGAGGCGATCCTTGATCGTCTGCACGGTGAAGTAGAAGTCCGCGCCCAGCTTGTCCATCTTGTTGACGAAGCAGATGCGTGGGACGTCGTACTTGTCCGCCTGCCGCCAGACCTGCTCGGACTGCGGCTCAACGCCCTCTTTACCGTCGAAGACGGCGACCGCGCCATCGAGCACGCGCAGCGAGCGCTCCACCTCGACCGTGAAGTCGACGTGTCCCGGCGTGTCGATGATGTTGATCTGGTTGTCGTTCCAGAAACAGGTCGTCGCGGCCGACGTGATCGTGATGCCGCGCTCCTGCTCCTGAGCCATCCAGTCCATCGTGGCCGCGCCGTCGTGGACCTCACCGATCTTGTAGGTGATGCCGGTGTAGAAGAGAATGCGTTCGGTTGTCGTGGTCTTACCCGCATCGATGTGAGCCATGATGCCGATGTTGCGGACCTTGTGGAGGTCGGTGAGCACGTCCTGTGCCACGGAAATCTTCCCCGCTCGTAGCTAGTTGGGATCTTCGGGAACGACCCTTTCGGGGGTCATCACTTGTTCAACGTCGGGCGCGGCGTGGTGCCGCGCCCGACTGTGACTCGCCTTCCGGAGCCGTTCCTTACGTGGCGGTCCGGGCGGTGGGTCACCAGCGGTAGTGCGCGAAGGCCCGGTTCGACTCGGCCATCTTGTGGGTGTCCTCACGGCGCTTCACCGAAGCGCCCAGGCCGTTGCTGGCGTCCAGCAGCTCGTTGGCCAGGCGCTCGACCATGGTCTTCTCACGACGCGCGCGGGAGTAGCTGACCAGCCAGCGCATCGCCAGGGTGTTGGCGCGGCCCGGGCGGACCTCGATCGGCACCTGGTAGGTCGCGCCACCGACACGGCGGGGCTTGACCTCGAGGGCCGGCTTGACGTTGTCGAGCGCGCGCTTGAGGGTGACGACCGGATCGGTGCCGGTCTTCTCGCGCGCCTGCTCCAGCGCGCCGTAGACGATGCGCTCGGCGGTGGACTTCTTGCCGTCCATCAGGATCTTGTTGACCAGCTGCGTCACCAGGGGTGAGCTGTAAACCGGATCGTTGATCAGGGGACGCTTGGGAGCGGGGCCCTTACGCGGCATTAGCTCTTCTCCTTCTTGGCGCCATAGCGGCTGCGGGCCTGCTTGCGGTTCTTCACGCCCTGGGTGTCGAGCGAGCCACGGATGATCTTGTAACGCACACCCGGGAGGTCCTTCACACGACCGCCGCGGACGAGCACCATCGAGTGCTCCTGCAGGTTGTGGCCCTCGCCCGGGATGTAGGCCGTGACCTCGACCGCGCTGGTCAGGCGAACACGCGCGACCTTACGCAGCGCGGAGTTCGGCTTCTTCGGGGTCGTGGTGTACACGCGAGTGCACACGCCACGGCGCTGCGGGCTCCCCTTCAGGGCCGCAGTCTTGGTCTTGGAGACCTTGTCGCTGCGACCCTTACGGACCAGCTGGTTGATGGTTGGCATAGACCGGCTTTCCTCGTTTAGTAACCAGGTGTCTGGAACTTCATGTATGTGTCATCGAGCTTTCACCCGCTCGCCCTGACCGCGTCATTCGCATCCCGAGGTCGGGCGTGTCGCGCGCAGTTCAGTGCTCGTTTTCTGGGCACGTCTGAACGTTCGGCCGCTTTCGCTGGCGTACATCCTGCACAACAACCTGCCCGCACGCTCCGGGCACAGCGATCTACGATACTCGCCGACGCGGCAGGGGGCAAAAAGGGGTCACCTATGCACCCGCCCGCACCCGTCAGCGGGCCAGGTTCAAGGTCAGGTCGACCAGCTTGCTTGCCGCGGCGCACGGGTCCGGATGGGCGCCCGGAAGGTAGTTGACCCACCAGCCGACGACCCCGGTGTCCGCGGCCGGGGACTCCACACCACAGGAGTTCGGATCGTTGGGCCGGTGAATCTCCAGCGAACGGCGGCCCTGCACGTTGATATTGGTCGTCGCGTAGCCGAGCTTGTCGTTGTTCGCCTTCTCGTTGGTCAGCGATCCCATCTCATACCAGTTCAGCGTGGCCATGCCGTCGCCGCCGGGGGTGCCCTCCAGGATCCACATGCAGACCGCGCCGTTGAACGAACCGCTCGCGTCCTGCGCGCCGGTCGCCTTGACGATGTCGTCCTGCTTGACGACCTCGCATTCGCGCAGCAGCTTGTCGAAGTTGGTATTGATGCTGCCGCCACCCCCGCCGGCCGGCTGGGCGCTACCGGAGATCGTCTTACCGCAGCCGCCGACCGATAGGCCGACCGTCAGCGCCATCGTGGCGACGATGACCGCGCGAGCCTTCATGGCGCCCCTCATTTCATCCGCTGCACTGTGAGCTCGGCCAGCTTGCGGTTCTTATCGCAAGGGGTGGCGCTGCGGCCGCCGAACGACCCGGCGGAGGTGGACCATTCGAAGAAGTCATCGCCCAGCTGCACCGCGAAATCGCAGATGGTGCCGTCGGGGGTGGCGTCCTGGAAGCCCGAATGCCCGCCGACGTCGATCGTCTCCGGATTGCGCCCCTGCGCGGTCACCCACGCCTTCTCGCGCCCGAGCGGGCTGCCGCGGTACGAGGCGAACGTCACGCTCGCCCCGCCCAATCCGCTGGCCTGCCACGTGCAGCCGACGGAATTCTTGAACTCCTCCGAGATCTGGCCGAGCGCGCCGATATCGCTGACCTCCTGATCGGTGACGTTGCCGCACTCCCCGGTGAAGGGCCCCTGCGCGGCCACCTTCATCGGCGGCCGCACCGACGTGTCGTCGGACGGTGAGCTCCCCGACCCGCACGCCGTCAACAGCGCTGCGACAGCCACGCCCGTGACTACCCCCGACGTGATCCTCCGCATGGCGCGGAGTCTACCGACGACCCGGCGAGTACACCCGCCGCAGCGGTTTCCGCGTGCGTCACAGGTTTCCGCGTGCGTCCTGCTCTCGCTCGATGGCCTCGAACAGCGCCTTGAAGTTGCCCTTGCCGAAGCCGAGGGAGCCGTGGCGCTCGATGAGCTCGAAAAAGACCGTGGGGCGGTCGGTCAGGGGGCGGCAGAAGATCTGCAGCAGGTAGCCGTCCTCGTCGCGGTCGACGAGGATGCCTCGCGACTTCAGTTCCTCGACCGGGGCGCGGACGTGACCGATGCGCGCGCGCAGCTCGGGGTCCTCGTAATAGGCGTCGGGGGTGTCGAGGAATTCCACGCCCTCGCGGCGCAGCGTGTCGACGGTGGTGAGGATGTCGCCGGTGGCCAGCGCGATGTGCTGCACGCCCGGGCCGCGATAGAACTCCAGATACTCGTCGATCTGGGAACGCTTGCAGCCCAACGCCGGTTCGTTCAGCGGGAACTTCACCCGATGGTTGCCGTTGGCGACGACCTTGCTCATCAGCGCCGAATAGTTCGTGGCGATATCGTCGCCGACGAACTCGGCCATGTTCTGGAAGCCCATGACGCGGCGATAGAAATCGACCCACTCGTCCATCTGGCCCAGCTCGACATTGCCCACGACGTGATCGACCGCCTGGAACAGCCGCCGCGGCGCATCCTCGCGCGGCACGAAGCCGGACGTGCGTGCCACATAGCCGGGCAGATAGGGGCCGTTGTAGCGGGAGCGGTCGACCAGGGTGTGGCGGGTGTCGCCGTAGGTGGCCAGGCTCGCCGACCGGACGGTGCCGAATTCGTCGGTGGCGTCGTGGGGTTCGACCAGGACCATGGCGCCGTGGGTGCGCGCCCAGTCGACGCAGCGGTCCACGTCCGGGACCTCGAGCGCGATATCGACGATGCCGTCGCCGTGCCGATCATGGTGTGCCACCAGCGGACTGCCCGGATCCACCGCGCCGGTCACCACGAAACGCGCACTGCCGCTGCGCAGGACGAAACCCTTGTGATCGCGGACGCCGGTCTCGGGGCCGCAGTACGCCTCGAGCCGCATCCCGAATGCGGACTGCAGGTAGTGGGCGAACTGGGTGGCGTTGCCCACCACCCACACCAGCGCGTCCCAGCCGATCACCGGGAAGGGGTCGCGCTCGGTGTCGTGGTCGATCAGGCCGACCAGTTGGGTATCCGACGGCTCCGCCTCGCGGGTGATGTGGGTAGTCATGCCCCTAAGTAATCGCCGAACACGGACTCTGAGCAATATCGCCGTAATTCTGTGGACACCATGGCGAAATACGCCACCAAAATCCCAGAAATGCTGGACAATCTGCCTAGAACACCGGATCGAAGTGGAGACTAACCGATGGGCCGCACCGAGACGAAGCTGGACGAGCTGGATCTGGCGATCCTTGCCGCCATGCATGAATACCAGAAGGCGGGCATCCTCGAGCTGTCCCGGCGCACCCGTGTCGCCCGCGCGACCGTGCAGTCGCGGATCGCGCGCATGGAGGAGGCGGGGGTGATCGCCTCCTACGATCCGCATATCGACGTCACCGCCGCGGGTTTCGACGTGCAGGCCTTCGTCACCCTGGAGATCGCCCAGGGTGCGCTGGACGCCGTCGCCGCCGATCTGGAGGCGATCCCGGGCGTCCTCGAGGCCTACGCGACCACCGGTTCGCAGGATGTGCTGTGCCGCATCGGCGCCGACTCGCACGCCGGGCTGCAGGCGGTGCTGCTGACCATCGATCACAGTGCGGCGGTGGCGCGTTCGCACAGCGTGATCGTGCTGTCCACGGTCGTCGCGAGCCGCACCCTGCCGCTGCTGCGCACCCTGACCCCGGCCGGGACCAGCAAGGCCCCGGCCTACCGGCATACCTAACCCGCCCTTCGTCATTCCGGCGTGCCCTCTACCGTCATTCCGGCGTGCTCTTGGCCGGAATCCAGCGACGAGATCCCGGCCAAAAGCATGCCGGGATGACGAACAGGTGTGTTACCGCTGCGGCTGGTAGTTCGCCTGCACGCGCTGCGCGAGGAAGTCTGCCGCGGTGACCGGCGGGTACAGCCCGCTGGGGCCCTGGATCACCGCGTCGCGGTCGGCCTGTGCGAAAAAGGCGATGCTGTATCGGTCGCCCTGATACTCCTCGAGGCCCGGCGCGCGGACGCGATGGAAGTTCGACGGCAGCCGGTCGTCGCTCCAGCGCGTGAGCATATCGCCGATATTGCAGGTGATCAGCGACGAGGACGGGGCGATCGGGGTCCACTGCCGCTCCTGCATTTCCCGGCCCGGGCATACCTGCAGCCCGCCCTGGCCGTCGCGCTGGAAAAGCAGTGTGAGGCAGTCGAAATCGGTATGCGCACCGGCCCGCCAGCGCCCCGGCGCACCGCGCAGCTCCGGCGGCACCGCGAAGTAGTGCAGCAACCGCAGCGTGCTCTGGTACTGCGGCGAGCCCGGATCGTGTGCGGCGGTGAAGTGTTCGCGGGGCAGCCCGATCCGATCGGCGAAACAGGACAGCACCCGCATCGCGACCGTCCAGCAGGCATGCTCGAATTGCGCTACGGCCGCGGCGAATTCGGGCAGCTCGTCCGCGGTCGGCCAGAGCCCCTCCATATGCGGCAGCGTGATCTGATACGACTCCTTCTGATCCGGCACCCCGATCGACGGTCGCACCTGGGTCAGGCTCTCCCACCCCGAATTCTTCGCCTTCACCAGCGGATGCCGCGCCTTCACCTCCGGCGGCAGCGCGAAAAATGCCGCCGCCCTGGCAAAGGCATCGTCGATCTGCACCTGCGGGATCCCGTGCCCCGACAGCTGGAAGAACCCGATTTCGGTTGCGGCGGTCCATAATTGATCAGTGATCTCCTCGCGACGCGCCGCGAAATCATTGAGATCGATCACTCGAATCTCGCGGCCGTCGGTCTCGGTCCCCACCGCGCCCATCTGCTGTTCCCGGGCCACCTCGGCCAGGTCGTAGGACTCGGTTCGTGTGCGTTCCATGCGGCACTCCTTTGTCGGATATGCGGCTGGTTCGCCCGCCGGTGCGGCGGCGCACGTCGTCCGTTGCAGCCATGAACGACGCGTCAACCAGCCTAGGAGGGCGATATTGCGGTCGGGTAAAACTCGTTCACCTCAGAGCGATGAGCCGCTTGGTCAGATCTTGTTCGTCGACCCGCGGACTGCGGCCGTCGTGGATGACGACATCGCCGTCCACCCACACCGTGTCGACCACCCGCGGCGATCCGGCGGTCAGCAGCATCGCACCCGGGTCTCGCACCGGCAGGCAGGCGAAGTCCCGGTCGAACCGGACGAGCACCAGGTCCGCGTGTTCCCCCTGCCTCAGGCCGTTCGGTAGATCTGGTTGTCCCAGTGCGGCATTCGCCCCTCGCGTGGCCATGTGCAGCATCTCGTCGGGCCCGAGCAGATCCGCCCGAGCCCGGCTGACTCGCTGCAGATAGGCCCCCATGCGCAGGGCAAGCAGCATGTCCTGGGTGTCGTTGCTGGCCGCCCCGTCCACGCCGAGCCCGACCGGGATTCCGGCCGCGAGCAGCTCGGGCACCGGCGCCACCCCGCTGCCGAGGCGCATATTGCTCACCGGGTTGTAGGAGACCGCCACCCCGCGCTCCGCCAGGCGCGAGCGCCCGTATTCGTCGAGGTAGCAGCAGTGCACCGCGAGGGTCCGCGGCCCGAGCAGCCCGCCCGTGTCGAGGTAGTCCACCGCCGAGCATCCGGCATGCAGGCGGCACATCTCCTCGTCGGTAGTGGTCTCCGACAGGTGCACCGAGATCGTCTTGCCGTGCGCGCGTGCGTAATGCGCCGTCGCCGCCATCCCGTCGGGTGTCAGGCAGCGCGGATTCGGCACGGCCAGAGCGGTTTCGATCCGCGAGCCCGCCCAGCGCGCGTCCAGGTCGTCGACGTGGGCGAAAACCTCTGGCAGCGGCTGGATCAGGCGCGGATCCTGACCCCACTTGCGCGTGGGGTCGGCGCGATCGGCGATGCCCCGCCCGAACAGCACCCGGATGCCGAGCTCGTCCAGGGCGCGCAGCGACGCCTCGTGCACGGCCTCGGATCGGCTGGGCCACATATGTTCCACGACCGTGGTCACGCCGCTGCGCAGCAGTTCCAGCCCGCCGGCGAGCGCGGCGAGATAGGTCTGCTCGGCGGTCGCGGCCACGGTGCGCTCGCCGACCTGCCCCAACCACTGCAGCAGTGGCAGCCCCTCACCGATCCCGCGCATCACCGACTGCTGCAGGTGGGTATGGGTGTTGACGAATCCCGGAATCAGATGGCCACCACCGCCGTCCACGACCGGATGCGCGACCCCGCGCCCCGCGCCGGGCCCGATCGCGCCGACGATCCCCTCGGTGACGACCACGTCCTGACCTTCCAGCCAGCGGGGGCCGGCCTCGGTCGCGGCGTAGACGGTGACATTGCTGATGACGGTCGACTGCGGATCATTACGCACCATGCGGCACACCATGCGGCACACCTTTCGGATATGCGGCTGGTTAGCCCGCCGAGTCAGCGGCGCACGTCGTCCGTTGCAGCCATGAACGACGTGCCGGGAAGGGTAGCGAAGGAATGTGTCACGGCCGTTAATCGCCCGTCGGAGCGATCAACACAAATCGCCGGACCGGACACAAATTCGCCTGCCGTAATTCCGGTTCGCCCGCCCCTCATTCCGGCATGCCCGCCGTCAACCCGGTTCGCCCGCCCGTCATTCCGGCATGCTTGTGGCCGGAATCCACCGGTACACAGCCGGTCACAATGGATCCCGGCCAAGAACACGCCGGGACGACGAGGGGAGTTACGCCGGGATGGCGAGCGGACTTGGCCGGGCCGGCGATCTACAGCATCAGTGGACGGTGACGACAACCTTGCCCGTGGCGGTCCGATTGTCCAGCGAGGCAACGGCTTCCGCGGCGCGATCCAGCGGGTACAGCACGGGTGCGGGCGGGGCGATCTTCCCCTCGGCCAGCAGCGGCGACACCTCGGCCCACTGCTCCTGCAGATACCCCGGGTGCGTCATCACCCACTCGCCCCAGGCCGCGCCGACCACCTCGACGTTCTTGAGCAGCAGCCGGTTCACCTTCACCGTCGGGATCTCCCCCGCGGTGAACCCGACCACCAGCAGCCGCCCGCCCGCGGCCAGCGAACGAACGCTGTCGGTGAAGCGGTCCCCGCCGACGGGATCCAGCACGATATCCACCCCGCGCCCGTCGGTCAGCTCCTTGACCGCGGCCAGCCAGCCGTCGGTGAGCACCACATCGGTCGCCCCGTTGGCCCGCGCCACCTCCGCCTTCTCCGGCGTGCTGACCACCGCGATCACCCGGCCCGCACCCAGCGCCGCGGCCAGCCGCAGCGTCGAGGTGCCGACGCCGCCGGCCGCCCCGTGCACCAGCACCGACTCCCCCGCGGCCAGCCGTCCCCGGTTACGCAGGCAGAAGTGCACGGTCAGGTCGTTGAACAGGATTCCGGCCCCGGCCTCGAGGGAGATGTTGTCCGGCAGCGCGAACACCATCTGGGTGGGCGTCACCGCCACCTCGGCCATGGCGTTCCCGAGCATCGTCAGCGCCACCACCCGGTCGCCGGGACGCACGTGCGCATCCGCGGGCGCCGAGCGCACCACCCCCGCGACCTCGCCGCCCACGACGAACGGCAGCTCGGGCTTCATCTGGTAGAGGCCCCGCGTCATCAGTACGTCCGGGTACGCCACCCCCGCCGCATGCACGTCGATCACCACTCCGCCCGGGAACCCCTGCGGCTCCGGAATCTCGACCACCTCGATGGCCTCCGGCCCCTCGAGCTTGCTCACCTGGGCTGCACGCATGAATCGACTCCTGAGGTTGCACTGCTGTGACGATCACAGTTAACCGCTCTTCGGACAGGGCTGTCCACGAGGCCGCCTTTTGCTAGGCTTGTGCCCGCTTGAACTGTGAACAAGGGGGATGTCTTGGCACCGGAACCTTCGATGAACGTCGACGTCGACGCATTGAAAAATTTCGTCGGCGATCTACACGCCGAGGCAGCGGCCATCGGCAAGCTGCAGTCCGGAATCGGCGATGCCGCAGGCGCCCTACCCGGCACTCAGTGGAGCGATACCTGCAACCAGGCCAAGACCTCGGTCGACAACGCGCTCAAGCGAATTGGTGACCGAATCACCACCCTCGCCGACAGCGTGGAACACGTCAACAACGCCCTGCAGATGACCGACCAGCAGTTCGCCGACGACCTGACCAAGATCGGGCTGCACTCATGACCCTCACGATCCCCGACGTCGAAAAATGGAATCCGGCCGAGCTCAGCACCGCCGGAACAGCCGTCGGCAAGCTGTACAAGGATCTCGACCAGGCCGTCCTGGACGGAACCAATAAGGCCGAGTCGGTGGACTGGAAGGGCAATGCCGCCGCAGCCGCCAAGACCCGGATGGATCTAGAGAAGACCCGGGCCTCAGCGGTAAGCCAGGCGCTGATGGGGTTGCAGACGGCGTTCAACCAGCACGTCACCGATTTGACGAACGCGAAAACAAAAGTTCTGCAGATGCGCGACAACGCCATCAATGTTCCGACACCCAGCGTCGCGCCCGCCTTCGAAGTGGCGCCCGATGGCACGGTCGACCCGCAGAAGCGGATCGCCTGGCTCGACCAGCAAAAGCTGGGCGAGCCCCAGCACACGCAGCAGACCACAGAGGCCAGGACCGAGGCCGCACAGCGCCAGCTCGACCTTGTCAACGCCCTCAAAGCCGCCGAAACCGCTTCCGAACAAGCGATCACGGCGGTAAACCAGGCCATGACGGCCGTGGACACCGCTTACAACGGTCTGGGAGACCCGACTACAGGCGCGGGTGCCGCGGTGCCCGCGCCCGCGCTGCCCGCGCCCACGGTCGCCAGCTCCGTCACCAACCCGGCGCCATCAACAAACGAGTCACCGCAGTACACGTCCAACGGCGGCGGGACGACCTCGCACGGCGGCAACCACGCCAGCGACGTTTCATACTCGTCACCGTCCAGCAGCCCCGCCCCCACTGTGAAGCCCTCTGGCAACGTCCAGGAGTGGATCAAGCAGGCCAGGGAGATTCTGATCCAAGAGGGCGTTCCCCCGGATCAGATCGACGACAACGCCATCGCGACCATTATCGAGCACGAGTCGGGCGGCGATCCGAATGCCATCAACAACTGGGACAGCAACGCCGCGGCCGGACACCCTTCGAAGGGTCTGATGCAATGCATCGACGGCACCTTCAATTCCTATGCGGTACCGGGCCATACCGATATCTGGAACCCGGTGGACAACATCGTTGCGGCAACCCGCTATTCGATCTCCCGGTACGGCAGCATGGGCAACGTCCCCGGCGTAGCGGCAGTGTCGAACGGCGGCGGCTACGTCGGCTACTGACAGGTCATCGGCAACGTCGCCAACTTACTTGACCGCCACGAGGTCGACCGGCCGGATGTCGGGCGCCTTGGCCAGCAGATCATCGGCGATCTTGCCGAGTTCCACGGGAATCTGGCCGTCCAGATGCGCCTGACGGCCCGTCTCCGCGGCGAAGGTGTCGAAGATCCCGTAGGTCGTCTCGTTCACCTTGAACGCGTACCACGTGACGGTGTCGGTCTCGGCCACCGCGAGCGCGCGACCCGCCTCGAGGAACGCACGGAGCTCGTCACCCCTGCCTGGCTTCGCCTCGAGCAGAGCGAGTATTCCGAAGTTGAGAGTCATATCCGGGTCCTTTCGATCGGGTACGTCACAACCCTATGACCTGGCCTCCCTCGTCAGGGAGTGGCGGATACGCCGTTCTTGTTACCATTTACGACATGCGAATCGCGGTGCTCGCGCTCGATGGCGTCTTCGACTCGGGGCTCGCCGTCGTCCTCGATGTTCTGGAGACCGCCAATGCCCTGCGCGACAGCGTCGCGGCCGCTCCCCCGCCGTTCGACATAGTCATCGCCGGGCTGAGCACCACCGCACGCACCGGGCACCGACTCCAGATTCAGACGGTTCCGCTGGACGACCTACCGAACGCTCCCGAGCTGGCGGTCGTGCCGGCGCTGGCGGCAGTGCCGCCGTCCGGCATTGTCGAGGCAGTCTGCGAACATCCTGTGCTGGAATGGATTCCGGCACTGCACGATGCGGGCGTGAGCCTCGCCGCCGCCTGTACCGGCACATTCCTGCTCGCCGAATCGGGCGTCCTGGACGGCCGGGTCGCGACGACAAGCTGGTGGCTGGGTCCCACCTTCCGCGGCCGGTACCCCGCCGTCGAACTCGACGACAGCAGAACCCTCGCCCGGGACGGCCGAATCACCACCGCCGGTGCGGCTTTCGCGCATATCGACCTCGCCCTGTCGATCGTGCAGCGGAGCAGCCCCGCGCTGGCCGAACTGGTCGCACGATTCCTCGTCACCGGCGATCGCCCGTCCCAGGCCGCGTTCGCAGTACCCTCGCTGCTTGTCGCCGACGACCCGACGCTGGTGGCCTTCGAGCGGTGGGTTCGCGACCACATCGCCGAACCACTGCAGATCGCGCAGGTGGCCGGCACTCTCGGCGTCAGCGCACGAAGCCTGCAACGCGCGACCGCCGTCACACTCGGGATGTCGCCCCTGGAATTCATCCAGGAGATCCGCCTCGATCAGGCCGCGTACCTCCTGCGGACGACAAACCAGACCGCCGCCTCCGTAGCCGCGGCGGTCGGCTATCAGAACGTCAGCACGCTACGCACTCTCGTTCGACGCCGCAGGGGCGTAACGCTCACCGCCTTCCGCGGACCGACCGGCGCGCACAGCGGATAGGGCATAGCGCGCCTGCATGGTCCTCCCACGGCGTCTCCACCGGGTGACCTGCGTTCCACAGAATTCCGGGCGTCTGGAGCCAGGATTTCTGCTCTGTTCAAGGAGCGAGGTCCCCGTCAATGCCGGATTGCTGCAGCCGGGTCTTGATCAGTTTTTGGACCAGCGCGCGCGGTAGTGGCTGGTCGTGCGGGAAGTGTAGAGAGCCCTTCGTCATCTCGTAACCGGCGAGATCATCGGCCAAGGCGGGCAACACCGAGCCGCTAAATGGGAGATAGGCGAGGTGGTTCTTGAATGCGGCGAAGCCCGCGACGACCTTGTTGTCGACTTTGAATGCGGGCACCGCGTAGGAGATGCACTCCTGCGCCTCGGGCAGCAGTGCGCGGATGTCCGACCGCAGTTGATTCAGCGTCTGCCGACCAGGCTCGGCTACCTGTGCGAGGTAGGCATCGATATCTTTGGCAGCCATCTGGCTACTATCTCACCGCTGCACGTTCGGTATGAGCGAGCCACCTGGGTGCCCGGTGGGCTGCTTGATGCGCGAAGCCCGATCACGCCGCCCGCCCGCGCCACCGAGGCGGCCATTACCAGGGATTTCCAATCCGTGAATGGTCCATGAGAAGGTAACTGGCGGGTATGATTTAGGAGGGACCTCGCACATGATCATCTTCGGTACCAAGAGCTACCTGTATCAGCTGGCGATGCTGACGTTGGTGTGCGGGCGCTGCGGCAACGCCGCCGCCCATGTGCTTCGCAAGCGCATCGCGAAGTTCACGTTGTTTTTCATCCCGCTGTTCCCGATCTCGACGAGGTACACGACACAGTGCACCTTCTGCAGAATCGAACAGCACATAACCGAACAACAAGCGAACCAAATGCTGGCCTACATGAACCAGCAGCACGCACAGCCTCAGCCGCCGTACGGACAGCCTCAGCAGCCGTACGCGCAGGCTCAGCAGCCATACGGACAGGCGCAGCAGCCGTACGGACAGCATGGACAGCCATACCAGCCCTGAGGCCTGGTACCAGCGCCTCGAAGGGTCGTTTCCCGCGTTATAAGAGGCCGGCGATCCACCATCCCCAGCGCCGCCGGAGTACTCAGGGTGGGAGAACCGGCCTCCGGCTACATCCTGTCGATGGATTCGCCGGAAACCGGGCCGTTGAGCCGCCAGGATGTAGCGCGAGGCCGGGGCTGCGGTATCCGCCGGAGGTGCGGTCGGTCAGGAACGCTTGTGCTGGGGTTTGGGGGCGGACCATTTTTCCTCGATGCGGCCCATGCGCCAGATCAGCAGCGAGATCACCCAGGTGAGGACGAACAGTCCGACGATGCCGTAGCCGAGGATATTGAGGTTCAGCCCGTTGACCCAGTCCCAGAATCCGCCGGTCCAATTGAGTTGCTGGGCGAGCAGGCCTAAAAGTTCGACACTGCCGATGACGAAGGCGACCGCGACCGACAGGCCGGTAATGGTGATGTTGTAGTAGACCTTGCGGACGGGTTTGGCGAAGGCCCAGCCGTAGGCGAAATTCATGAATGAGCCGTCGATGGTGTCGAACAGGCTCATCCCGGCCGCGAAGAGGATCGGCAGGCACAGGATCGCGTACCAGGGCACTCCGGCGGCGGCACTGGTGCCCGCGAGCACCAGCAACGCGACCTCGGTGGCGGTATCGAACCCGAGCCCGAACAACAGCCCGATCGGATACATCTGCCACGGCTTGGTGATCGACTTCATCAATCCGCCGAGTAACCGGTTCATGAACCCGCGCTTGAGGAGCTGGTCCTCCAGTTCCTGCTCGTCGTAACGGCCGCTGCGCATATCGCGGAAGACCCGCAGGATGCCGATCAGGACCACGACATTGATGGCGGCGATCAGATACAGGAACGCCCCGGACACGCTGGTACCGATCAGTCCGGTGTAATGGTGCAGGGCCGACGAATCGTCCTCTACCGGGCCGATGATCGCGCGCACACCCACCGACAGCAGCAGGGCCAGGCCGAACACGATGCTCGAGTGGCCCAGGGAGAAATAGAACCCGACCGATAGCGGGCGTTGCCGGTCGTTCATCAGTTTGCGGGTGGTGTTGTCGATCGCCGAGATATGGTCGGCGTCGAAGGCGTGGCGCAGCCCCAGGGTATAGGCGCTCACGCCGACACCGACGCCGAATGCCTTGGTACCCACGCTGAAATGCTTCGGCGCGACGAATGCGGTCAGCGTCAGCCAGCCGACGACGTGCAGGACGAGGATCACCGCGGCCATCCCAGCAACCGAAACCCATTCCCGCCGGGTCAGCGCCGCCGACACCGCCCGCAACCGGGCACGGCCGGAACGGGTCGTGGTGCGCGTCAAACCATATCCTCCGCCGCGGGAAACCGAACAGGCCTCATGGTATGAGCACCGCGGTCACCGTTGCGACCTGGGGGCAAACCGAACGCCCGCTACGGGCGAGTACGGAGATCTGGGCGTAACGAAGTGGCGTGCGCGCCGTAAAGTCATTCACAAGAAGCATCGCATGAAGAACGCGGCACACCCGTGCAGCGCGAGGAGCACCAGTGTCACTCGATCGGCCACTCGCCCCGCTTCCCCAGGAGGGCACGGGCTTCGCCACGGCGTGGCCCGTCCGGGCTGGTGACGTGGATCCGTATAGCCGTTTGCGGCTCGATGCCGTGGCCCGCTATCTGCAGGACGTCGCGTGGGAGGAGCTGCAGAGCGGCTTCTTCCATCGGACCGATCCCGTGTGGATCGTCCGGCGCACGGTCATCGATGTGGTGCGGCCGATTCTGTGGCCGGATCGGGTGGAGTTGCGGCGGTGGTGCTCGGCGATGTCGACCCGGTGGACGAATATGCGGGTCCGGATCACCAGCGAGAACGGCGGCCTGATCGAGACCGAGGGCTTCTGGATCAACCTCAACGAGTCGACCATGATGCCGACCCGGATCAGCGATGAGGGCATGACCCATCTGGCGCGCACCACGTCGGAGACGCGGTTGCGCTGGCGGCCGTGGCTGACCGATGCGACCCCGCCGGAATCGGATGTGGATCTGCCGTTTCCGGTGCGCGCCACCGATATCGACCAGTTCAACCACGTCAACAATGCCGTCTACTGGCAGGCCGTGGAGCAGTACCTGATCGACCACCCCAAACTCGTCGCCGGGCCGCACCGCGCGGTCATCGAATACGTCGCGCCGGTGCTCGCCCGCCAGCACATCAGCGTGCGCAGCCGCTTCGAATCCGGCGACCTTACCGGCAATCCCGCACTGCGCCTGTGGTTCGCGGTCGGCGGCACCATGACCACGGCCGTCCGGATCGGCCCGCTCCCGGCCTGAACCAAGCCAGCTAACCGACCGAATGTCACGGTCGTCAACTTGATCCGACGTGATGTCACCCTCGCCAGGACCGGCCGAACGTCACGTTCGGTCGGTCTAACCGATCGAACGCGACGTTCGGCAGGTTGATCCGGTGCTTTGTGGCATTCGGATGGTGGGCCGGGAGAAAATTGGGGGTGTTAGCCCCTGGCCGCCTTGAGCAGGTCTTCTCGGGAGGTGAGCTTGACCCGCGGGCGTCCGCCGGACTTGCCCGCGCTGCGCTCGGCGGCGTCGATGGCCTTCCAGCCATCGCGGTCCACCCGATCCGGCTGACGCTGGGTCAGCAGCGCCTTCAACGCCGCCCGATCGCCCTGCGGCGCTTGGAGTTTGCCCGCGGTGAAGTCGGCGATGAGGTGTTCCACGGTCTCGGTGGCGTCGACCCGGTTGGAACCGATGACGCCGCGCGGGCCGCGCTTGATCCAGCCCGAGACGTAGATGCCCGGCAGGTGCGAGCCGTCCGCGACGACCCGGCCGTGCTCGTTCGGGATGGTGCCGCTGCGCTCGTCGAACGGCAGCTCGCCGACCGGCTGGCCGCGGTAGCCGATGGACCGCAGCACCAGTGACGCGGACAGCGACTCGGTCCGCCCGGAGGCACGAGCAATCAGAACGCCGTTCTCGGCGGTCAATTCGTTGTGCGCGAACTCGATTGCCTCGACATGTCCCTCGCCGGTGATCGCGGTCGGCGAGGCCAGATAGCGGAATACGATGCGCTTATTGGCCGGATTCAACGGGGATGGCGAGTCGGCGGAGCTTGCGGAGCCGACGGGGTGGGTGAGCTCAGCCTTGGCCGCGAACTCCCGCGCCAGTTCGTATTTCAGCCGCAGCGAGGGCTCGATATCCGGATCGTCCAGCAGCGCCTGGCTTTCCGGATCCAGCTCCAGCTCGGCCGGGTCGATGATGACGTCGACACCCTCGAGGTGGCTCAGCGCCAGGAACTCCGAGGAGGTGTACGCCGCCTGCAGCGGGCCGCGCCGGCCCAGCACGACGACCTCGCGGATATTGCTCTGCCGCAGGGCATCCAGGGCGTGGTCGGCGATATCGGTCTTGGCCAGCTCGTCGGGGTTCAGGGTCAGCACGCGCGCCACGTCGAGGGCGACGTTGCCGTTGCCGACGATGACCGCGCGCTCGCCCGACAGGTCGAAGGTGCGCTCGGCGAAGTCGGGATGCCCGTTGTACCAGGCCACGAACTCGGTCGCGGAATGGCTGCCGGGCAGATCCTCACCGGGCACGTCCAGGCGCCGATCGGTGGAGGCGCCGACCGCGTAGATCACCGCGTGATGGTGGTCCGCCAGCTCCTCGTGCGAAATATGCTTACCCACCTCGACATTCAGGTGGTACTGCAGGGTCTCGCGGCGGAAGGCGCTCTCGAACATGCTCGACACACCCTTGGTGCCCGGATGGTCGGGGGCGACGCCGGCCCGGACCAGGCCCCACGGGGTGGGCAGCCGGTCGAACATCTCCACCTCGACGTCGGCGCGCCGCAGCAGCTCCTCGGCCGCATAGCAGGCCGCGGGGCCGGCCCCGACGATCGCCACCCGCAGCGTGCCCAGCTCCTTCGGCGGACGAGCGGGCGTCACCAGCGGATCGAAATTCGATTCCAGCGGATGACGCTTGAAGTACGCGGCGTTGATGTCGGTGAACCGTGCCAGGGAAGCCGGCAGATCGTCCTCGGCGAAGATGGCCTCCACCGGGCAGGCATCCACGCAGGCACCGCAGTCGATGCAGGTGTCGGGGTCGATGTACAGCTGCTCGGTCGTCGCGAACTCGGGTTGCTCCGGAGTCGGACGAATGCAATCGACCGGGCACTCGGGTACGCAGCTGGCGTCGTTGCAACAGCGCTGCGTGATCACATAGGCCATATCTCGCAGATCCTCGAAAAAATCATGGGCTGTACCCCGGCCGCGGCTCGGCGCAGGGCATGCACCACCCCTAATTGCCCGTGGACCCTGTGGGTGACGCCACCCCCCAGTGTGCCTCGAGAGTGCGTCCGGACTCTCATCAGGAGGTGCGCAAGGCGGGTCGGCCCTGGCTAAGAGGAGTCCCCGGACGCCCGTCCGTCAAGGCCATTTACGGTAGTGGTCATGGCGCGGACCTTGATTCTGATGCGACACGGCAAGTCCGAATACCCCGACCGTGTCGCGGACCACGAGCGCCCGCTGGCGTCGCGCGGGCGTCGCGAGGCCGGGCTGGCCGGAGAGTGGTTGCGCACGACGCAACCGGAGATCGACGCGGTCCGCTGCTCGACCGCGGTCCGCACCCGGCAGACGCTGGCCGCAACCGGCATTACCGCACCGGTGGAATTCGAGTCCTCGATCTACGATGCCGTACCGGGCGCGCTGATCGAGCTGATCCAGCTCACCGCGGTGGATGTGCAGACGCTGCTGCTGGTCGGGCACGCGCCCGGCATGCCGCAGACGGCATGGGAACTGGCCGCCGACCGGGACTGCGCGGCCGCCACCGAACTGAGCCGCAAATTCCCCACCTCGGCGCTGGCCGTGCTGGAGTTCGACCGGCCGTGGGCGCAGGTGGACACGGGGACGGGCGACCTGGTGCGCTTCCACGTGCCGCGTTAAGCCGTTTACTTGACGATGCGGCCGCGCACCACGACGACCACGCCGAACAGGACCAGCAGCACCAGGGCCAGGAACCAGTTGGTCAGCCACCAGACGACCCCCAGGACCACGACCACCGGTAGCAGCGCGATCGCGGCGATGACCGGATTTTCTCTGACCGTCTCCAGCGCCGAACGCGCCCTGTTCCGATCGATCTCTTTGGACATGACTTCAGCGTAGGCCGCTCGAGCCGGGTTGGCCGATGCCGTGACGAATCGGCCGAACTTGTCGGTGCCCGGTGGGATCCTTCAGGACATGGATTGGAAAATTGAACTCGTCGCCATCCCCGTCTCCGACGTCGATCGCGCCAAGGATTTCTACACACGTATCGGCTTCCGCGACGACTTCGACGAGCAGCCCTCCCCCGACATTCGCTTCGTCCAGCTCACCCCGCCGGGCTCGGGCTGTTCGATCTGCATCGGCAGCGGCATCACCGATGCCGCGCCGGGCAGCGTCGTCGGCATGCAGATGGTCGTCGCCAGCGCCGAGCAGGCCTACAAGGAGCTGGTCGCCGCGGGCGTGGAGGCCACGCCGGTCAAGGACGAGGGCTGGGGCCTGTTCACCTACTTCGCCGATCCCGACGGCAATAAGTGGGCCATCCAGGAGCTGCCCAAGCGCGGTTGAGGAACACATTCGCGACCACTCGGCGTTGCTTGGAGTGCACTCCAGGTGGTTACGGTGGTGAGGTCGAGGAAAGGACGAGAAATATGGGCGCGGCCATGTGGGATCGAGTCACCGAACAGGGGCATCCCGATTACGAGCGGCCGCGCTATTCGATCGGTGAGGCCTCCGAGCTGTCCGGCCTCACCCGTGACACCCTGCGCTGGTACGAGCGCATAGGGCTGCTGTCCTCGGTGGGCCGCGATCATGCCGGCAAGCGCCGATTCAGCGATCGGGATCTGAACTGGCTGGCGCTGGTCAGCAGGTTGCGACTGACGGGCATGACCGTGGCGGACATGATCCGCTACGCGGAACTCGTGCGGGCCGGAGATTCCACCTATCCGCAACGGCTGGAGATGTTCCGGCGCACCCGCGCGGATGCCCTGGCCCAGATCGAGGAGCTGAAGAAGACCGTGGCCGTGCTGGACCGCAAGATCTCCGTGTACAGCACCGATCAGCTGGCCGTCGCGGTCTGCCTGGACCCGAGTCCGGCCGACTGCGCGGACGTGGCCGCGACGACCGCGTCCCCAGCACTCGTCTGAGCACCCCTGCCATCAGGCACGCAACCGCTGTCGGGCCTGAGATGTCGATGAGGTGGCCTGAAACGATGCTGGTCCCGACGTTACGGGTATACCGAAACCGGCAGTAACGCGAAAATGATGTGGGGCGCTCTGATGTGGCGAAGACTGGTGCGTATTAAATACCGCTGAACCACATCTGGAGGCCTTCGTGCCCGACCGGGAATCCTTCGATTACGTCGTCGTCGGCGCGGGCAGCGCCGGATGCGTTCTGGCCCACCGCCTTACCGAGGACCCGACGGTGTCGGTGCTGCTGCTCGAGGCCGGTCCGGTCGATGCGGCGGACGAGATCAGCATCCCCGCCGCCTGGGGCAAACTGCTGCGCACCCGCTGGGATTGGCGCTACGAGACCACCCCGCAGAAGCAGCTCGGCGAGCGGCCCGTCTACTGGCCGCGCATGAAGGCCCTGGGCGGCTGCTCGTCGATGAACGCCATGATCTACATGCGCGGCAACCGCGCCGACTACGACGGCTGGGCCCGCGATTTCGGCGCGGCGGGCTGGGGCTACGAGGAAATACTGCCGTACTTCCGCAAGGCCGAGACCAATACCGGCATCGCCTCGACCTACCACGGCACCGACGGCCCCCTGCATGTGGAAAACCGAAGGTACACACACCCTCTCACCGACGCCTGGGTCGACGCCGCGGTGGCCGCCGGGCTGCCCCGCGCCGACGACTTCAACGGCGAATCGCAGGAGGGCGCCGGCCGCTTCCAGGTGACCCACCGCAACGGGCGGCGCTGGTCGACCGCGGACGGCTATCTGCGCCCGGCGCTGTCGCGGTCCAATCTGACCCTGCGCACCGATGCCCACGTCACCCGGGTGGTGCTCGACGGCGACCGCGCAATCGGCGTGGACTATCTGCATGCGGGCTCGGCACATACCTCCTACGCCGACGGCGAGGTGCTGCTATCGGGAGGGGCGATCAATTCGCCCCAGCTGCTGCTGCTTTCGGGCATCGGCCCGGCCGCGCAGCTGCGCGAATTCGGCATCGACGTGGCGCTGGACCTGCCGGGCGTGGGCGAGAACCTGCACGATCATCCGGTGACACCGGTGCTGTGGCGCACCCGCGGCACCTCGGATCTGGGCGATTTCGAGAGTCCGCTGCGGCTGCTGCAGTGGCAGCTGCGCGGGCGCGGGCCGCTGGTATCGAATGTCGGCGAGGGCGGCGGATTCGTGCACACCCGCGCCGGCCTCGAGGCCCCCGATATGCAGTACCACGTGGCGCCGACGGAGTTCTACGACAACGGCTTCAACGAACGCACGGCCGCGACCTTCACCGCCGGGGCCACCCTCGTCGAGGTGCACAGCCGCGGGCGGCTGCGGCTGAGGTCGGCGGATCCGCTGTGGCGCCCGGCGCTCGACCCGGCGTACCTGTCGGATCCGCGCGATATGGACGCGCTCGTCGCGGCCTGCCGCCAGCTCATCGAGATCGCCGCGCACGCACCGCTTTCCCGCTTCATCGACCACCGGCACCTGCCGGTTTCCGATGCGGAGGATGCGCTGCGCGCCCACGTGGAGCGCTGGACACAGACCCTGTTCCACCCCGTCGGCACCTGCGCGATGGGCACCGGAGAGGCCGCCGTGGTGGATCCCGAGCTGCGCGTGCGGGGCATCGAGGGGTTGCGCGTCGTCGACGCCTCGATCATGCCGCGCGTGGTGCGCGGAAACACCAACGCACCCACCGTGATGATCGGCGAGAAGGCCGCCGATCTGATCCGCGGCCGCCACCTCGAGCCCGTGACCGCACCCGCCGCGAAGGAGAGCAACCGATGACCACAACACATGAAATAGACACCACGGCAAGCACTTTCGATGTACACCGGCCGGGGACGGGCGAGGTCGTCGGCACCTACCCCATCCAGACCGATGCGGAGGCCGATGCGGCCGTCGGCCGGGCGCGGGAGGCCTTCGCCTGGTGGTCTGCACTCACCTATTCACAACGAGCAGAACGACTCTCGAAGTTCGCCGGGGTGATCGTGCGACGGATGCCGCAGTTGGCAGCGCTCGTCCACGAAGAGACCGGCAAGCCCTATTCCGACGCGGGCCTGGAGGTCGCGCTCGTGATGGATCACCTGATATGGGCGGGTAAGAATGCCCGAAAGATTCTGGGCCGCAAGAGCGCCCGCGTCGGGCTGATGAGCATCCAGAATGCCGCCTCGGTCGAGCACAAGCCGCTGGGCGTGATCGGGGTGATCGGCCCGTGGAACTATCCGGTATTCACCCCGCTGGGATCCATCGTGTACGCGCTCGCGGCAGGCAATGCCGTGGTATTCAAGCCCAGCGAATTCACCCCCGGCGTCGGTCGGTGGCTGGTCGATATGTTCGCCCAGATCGTGCCGGAACATCCTGTGCTGCAACTACTTACCGGCGACGGCTCGACCGGCTCAGCCCTGTGCCGGGCGGGGGTGGACAAGGTCGCGTTCACCGGATCCACCGCCACCGCCAAGCGCGTCATGGCCGTCTGCGCGGAGTCGCTGACCCCGCTGGTCGCCGAGTGCGGCGGCAAGGACGTGCTGATTGTCGACGCCGACGCCGATCTGGATGCCGCCGCCGACGCCGGGGTGTGGGCGGGGATGGCCAATGCCGGTCAATCCTGCATCGGCACCGAGCGGGTGTATGTGCACGAACGGGTCTACGACGCCTTCCTGGACAAGCTGGTCGCCCAGGCCGGGGCGCTGCGGGCCGGTGTCGACGCCGAGGCGAAGATCGGCCCGATCACGATGCCCAAGCAGGTCGAGGTCATTCGCCGCCATATCGAGGACGCCCTCGCGCGCGGCGGCCGGGCGCTGGTCGGCGGCGCCGAGATACAGGGGCAGGTGGTGCAGCCGACGGTGCTGGTCGACGTGCCCGAGGACGCACCGGCCGTCACCGAGGAGACCTTCGGCCCGACACTGACCGTCGCCAAGGTCCGCGATATGGACGAGGCCATCGCCCGCGCCAACGCCAGCCGTTACGGCCTGTCCGCGGCGGTGTACTCCAAGGGCCGCGGCCGGGAGCTGGCCGATCGGCTGCGCACCGGCATGGTCAGCGTCAACGCCGTGTTCAACTTCCCGGCCATCGCCTCGCTGCCGTTCGGCGGGGTCGCGGATTCCGGATTCGGCCGCATCCACGGCCCGGACGGGCTGCGGGAGTTCACCTACGCCCACGCGGTGGCCCGGCAGCGATTCGCGCCGATGATGGCGCTGACCACCTTCGCCCGCACGGCCGAAACCGATCAGCGGGTCGCCAAGGTGCTGACGCTGTTGCACGGAAGGAAATAGGGCTGGTCGTCGCGGGGCCCGCACAGCGCGGGTCATATGCTCGATCAGGACCATCTCCCGCGACGAAGGAGAACTCACCGATGACCTCCACCGATATCCAGGACGCCCTACGCGCAGGCTTTGCGGGGATCGCGGCGATGCCCGCGGCCGACGAGCACTGGCAGCAGATCTATCGGCAGTTGCATTCGCACCCCGAGCTGTCGGACGCCGAATTCGATACCGCGCGGCTGATCGCGGACGAATTGCGGGCGATGCCGGGCTGGGTGGTCACCGAGGGCGTCGGCGGCACCGGGGTGGTCGGCGTGCTCGAGGGCGGCCCCGGCCCGGTGATCTGGCTGCGCGCGGATATGGATGCGCTGCCGGTGCAGGAGGAGACCGGGCTCGATTACGCCTCGAGCAATCCCGGCGTCATGCATGCGTGCGGGCACGACGTGCACGTCACCGCGCTGCTGGGCGCGTGCGCGCGGCTGGCCGCCGGGCCGAGTCTCGCAGGCACCGTCGTCGCGGTCTTCCAGCCCGCCGAGGAGACCGGCTCGGGCGCGAACGGCATGCTCGCCGACGGCATACTCGACCGATTTCCGCGCCCGGCGATCGTGCTGGGCCAGCATGTGATGCCGCTGCCCGCCGGGGTGATCGCCAGCCGCGGCGGGCCGCTGATGGCGGCCTCGGATTCGATCCGGGTGCGGCTGTTCGGCGCGGGCGGACACGCCTCGATGCCGCATGCCGCGGTGAATCCGCTGACGATGGCCGCCGCGCTGGTGCAACGCCTGCAGGGCCTTGCCGCCCAATACACCTCGCTGCCCTCCTCGCCGGTACTCACGCCCGCGTCGCTGCACGTCGGCACCCGCGCGAACATCATCGCCGAGCACGCCGAATTGCTCTCGAGCCTGCGGACTTTCACGCCGGCCTCGCGCGAGGCAATCCTGGAGGGCGTGCGCCGGATGGTCGATGCCGAGGCAAAATCCGCTGGGGCGCCGAAGGATCCGGTCGTCGAGGTGTACGACAGCTTCCCGCTGACGGTCAACACCGCACAGGACACCACTCGGCTGCTCGACACCTTCGCGAGCAACGGTTTCCCGGCGATCCCGCTGCCGAATCCGCTCACCGGCAGTGAGGATTTCGGTGCCTTCGCCACCGCGGCGGGTTGTCCGTCGGTGTTCTGGCTTATCGGCGGATTCTCCGTCGAGCGGTACACCCCGGACGATTGGGCCCGGATGCAGCAGGAGATGGTGCTGCCCGCCGGAACCGCCGCCAACCACTCCCCCCGCTTCGCGCCCGATCCGGACCAGACCCTCGCGCCGGCGATCAACGCCATCGTGGTCGCGGCCCTCGGCGAACTCGCCGGCTAGAACCGCCTGGCACCGGAGACGGGCATCTCCGAGATCGGCGAGACGACCACGCCGCGCCCGGAGGTGGAGGCGTGCACAACCTTGCCGTCACCGATGTAGATGGCCGAATGGCCGCCGCCGTAGAAGGACACCATGTCGCCCTCCTTCAGCTCGTTCAGCGAGACCGGGGTGCCCGAGTCGAGCTGACCGTAGCTGGTGCGCGGCAGATCGACACCGGCCTGCCGGTAGGACCACTGCACCAGGCCGGAGCAGTCGAAGGCGTCGGGGCCCGCGGACCCGTAGCTGTATGCGTCGCCGATCCTGGACCGCGCCGCCTCGGCGGCCCGCTCGCCGGTGCTCTTGTGCGGTGCGGCGTGGACCGCCGGTGCCGGCGTCGCGATCGGCAGATGCAGCATGTCCGCCAGGGGCGCGACGGCCCGCGCGGCGAATTCCGGGAGGGGCAATACCGGTGGGTGAAGTGCGGCGGCCGCATCGGGTGCGGGCGCGGACGGGGCGGGCGCGAACGAGAAGGCTTGGGGTGCGGGCCGAGCCGATTCGGGAGCGGGCGCTGCGCCGGGGTTCCCGGCGCGCGGCACATCACTCGAATGCGGGGCCGGCGCGATCGGAGTCAGCCGGAGATTTTCCATCAATCCGGCGGGGATCTGCACCTCGTTCGGCACCTCGATCACGCCGATTCCGGGAACGCTCACCGGCTGCGCGGCGGCCTGGCCGGTGGTCAGTAGCATGGCGCCGATCGCGCCGAGGGTGGCCGCGCCCGCGGCCAGGGTGAACCAGAGTATCCGTCGCAGATAGCGGATATATCGGACGTCGTCGGTTCCTGCGCTCATGATGCGGTCCTCCGATCCCAACACCGAGGGTCGGACGGGGCCGTGCGACCCGCGCCATGTGGCGCGAGTGACTCCCGCCGAGCTCCTCGAACAGATTCGAAAAACATCACGGTGGAGCGGCCAGTCGAGCGGATCCGAGGAGCAATCATTCGCCCAAAACAAATAAATGTTGAGAATGACACGCTCATCGACGATAACGGGACTATAAACATTCGAAAACTTATGCATATACAAGAAATGTCCCCGTGATGCACTGCTCGTGCATCACGGGGACATCTCCGCAGGATCTCAGGCGCTGATCTGCTGCTCGATCTGCTCGGCCAGACCGCGCAGTTTCGCGGCGAATTCGCGGGCCGCCGCCGGATCGCCGCCGGATCCCTTGACGATGCGCCGGGTCAGCGCGGTCAGCCGCGATTCGGCGGTACTGAACAAATCGGCGGGCCGTTCGGCCGGGTCCTCGACCAATTCGCCGCGCAGCCAGGCCTGCAGCCGCCGCACCGCCCGCTCGCTCTCGAATTTTCCGGGGAGCACCGCAACCGCCTCGCGCAGCTTGCCCGCGGTGATTTTCACATCGCCCGCCGCGAGCGTGGCATACACCGTCACCGCGGCATCCTCGCCGTGTTCGGCCGCCACCGGCAGCAATTCGCGGATCTGGCCCTCGTTGATCCCGGGCGCCATCGGATGCAGCCGCGCGGCCAGCGGCCACGCGCGAATCAGCTTGTGCGCGTACGAGCGCTGCATATCCCACCGCTGTTCGACGTAGTCGTCGAAATTCGGATAGGCGCTGCGATAGAGCCGGCCGTCGCGCACGATCTGCAGCGCCCGCCCGGCCGCCCAGAATGCCATGCGCAGCGTGCCGATCGAGGATTCGCACGCCGACAGCTGCGTTTGCTCACCGGTACTGAGCGGCCCGTCTCCGGCCGCGGGCAGCGGCATGGTGAGCACATCGACGGTCGAGGCGGGTTGCGGCACGATCACTTCCAGCGCCGCACCGGACAGACCCGCCGGCGCCGGGCCGGACAGACCCGTTTCGGAGACCACCTTCAGGGCGGTTCCCGCACGCGATGAGCGGTTCCACTCGGCATCGCGCAGCGGCGAAACCGCGGGCGTGTGTTCCGCCGAATCGGCCAGCGGATTGGCGGTCACGGCGCCGCCGATGGTGGATTTCCTGCGTTGCGGAGGCATCAGGCGGACACCCCCAACGCGGCACGGTAGGGCGCGACGAGTTCGTCGCCCACCTGCCGGTATTCGCCCAGATCCAGGAGTGGATTCTCTGCGCCCTCGCCGACTTCCCCATCGGCGGCCTCGCGATACCATTTCCAGGAGCTCACATAGGATTCGAACAGCTCGTAGTCGGCGTTCTCCAGATGCGCGCGCTGCGTGCGGTATTCGGTGGAGACGTTCACGCCGTTCTTCATGGTCACCGGAACCTTCGTCATCAGGACCCGGACCCGGATTTCCCGCGCCGCGTCCGCGGCCGCCTCCTCGGCGGCCCGATAGGTGCTGGGCACTCGTTTCACCTCCGAGGGACTCACGCTCGTCAGCAGGACGAGCTCATCGGTCGACGGAATGGCGGCCTTGAAGATATCGGCCGATTCACCCCCGGCGTCCACGATCACGACGTCGTAGTTCGCGGCATTGTCGGCGATGCAATCGGCGACGTGCCGGGACGGGAATGCGATGAGGGTGAACGGCATATCCACCTCCGCCTTGGTCAGGCGTCGATACCAGGAATATCCGGTCTGACTCAGCGGATCGGCATCGATCACCAGCACACGTAATTTATGTACCTGGGCGAAATACCCGGCGAGAAAGAATGCGGAGGTGGTCTTGCCGACCCCACCCTTCAGATTTCCCAGCGTCACCACCAGGGGCCTGGGCAGATCGAGCTCGGCAACAGAATTCGTCATGAACGGTCCTCCCATAGTGAGGAACAAGACTATGCACGGCCAGTTGTACACCGCACCGACCACGGAACGTCCGATTTGCGCGGCGTGTCCAATTGGACACGGTTGTATCCAACCGTCACCCGGTCCGCGCCCAACTCCGCGACCAGTTCAGTCGCCGCCACGAACACCGCCTCCCGCACTCGGGCGCTGCGTCCGCCCGGGTGACGGGCGCGAGTCTCGGTATCCACGTGGGCATCTTAACGCGAAGATGTTTGCATTAATGCCCGGGCAGGACAGTGCGAGAGCCCGCCGGAACGACAGTGCGGATTGCCCGCCACGAGATCGACCGGGCCTGTCGCGGACGGAACGCACCGGGTACTGTCGCACCATGCACCGAATCTTCACCGTCACTCCGCCCCCCGCCGCCTGAGCGGGGTGGTTCACCGGCCGGGCCGCTAGCGCTCCCCGGCCGAGTTCAGGTACCGGTTCACGGTACGAACCTCGGTAGTAACTGCCCCGTGTCGTCGCTTCCTCATTTCTTCGACGCAGGAGCACAACACATATGTCCGCCGACCTCGTCGCGCCCGCGCGCGACCGATCCGCACTGGCCTTGATATTTGCCGGAATCCTTTGGGGCACAGGAGGTCTCGCAGGATCACTACTCGCACGGCAGGCACATCTACAGCCACTGTCCGTCGCGTCCTACCGGCTGCTGCTCGGCGGCGCGCTCGCGATGGCGATGCTCGCCGTCTCGGGCGGGCTGCGGGGGCTTCCCCGCACCGGCGCCGCACTGCGGCGGATCCTGCTCACCGGCGCCCTGCTCGGACTGTTCCAGGGCAGCTATTTCCTTGCCGTGCACTATATTTCGGTGAGCATCGCAACGATGGTGACGATCGGGACGCTGCCCGTATTCGTCGCCCTGGGCACCGCACTGCGTACTCGTCGCAGGCCGGACGGCGCGACGCTGGCGGCAATCGTCGCCAGCGTCGCCGGGCTGACCCTGATCACCTGGGCGCCGGGTACCGTCGCGAACGGCTGGAAACTCGGTGCGGGCGTCGGCTTCGCTCTGCTCTCCGCAGTGGGATTCGCCACGCTCACCCTGCTCACCCCCAAACCGGTCGATGGACTGGATCCGTTGCGCATCACCGCATTCGGCATGCTCACCGGCGGGCTGCTGCTCCTACCCGCAGGGCTGGCCGGCGGGATGGCGCTGCCCCTGCGGCCCGCCACGCTGGCCACCGCGGCCTATCTGGGCAGCGTGCCGACCGCGATCGCCTACACCGCCTATTTCCGCGGACTACGCACGGCAGCACCAATTTTCGCCGCCATCGCGGCACTGCTGGAACCACTCACCTCGGCCGTGCTGTCCGCCATCATCCTCGGCGACCGGCTCACCCTCACGGGCTGGTGCGGGGCGGCACTGCTGATCGCGGCGCTGGCGGTGAGTAACCGCCGATGACGGGATAATCCGTTGCCGCCGGGACGATCCGGCAATCGTCCCGGCGGCATCGGCTACGCCGGTTCGGCGATGGGGACGGGCTCGACGCTCGGCACCGGGCGAGGGAAGGCGAGTTTCGTTGACAAATAGGCGAATACGGGTCCGAGGAAGTTCATCGCAACCACCGAGACCCACGCGGCGAGCAGGTTGCCGCTGTGGAAGCCGAATCCGCCGAAGTAGGTGGCGAAATAGGAGGCGAAGCCGAAGAACATGCCCGGAATCATCGAAAAGTAGCCGATCCGGCCGGTGTACATCAGGGCGCTGTTGACCACCAGGATGATCAGGGCCAGCACGGCGTCCTGCGCCACCCGCGAATGCCCGAATGCGGTGCCGATGTGCTGGTCGACGAGCACGATGAGCATGGCGAAGGTGGATCCGGCCGGCATGGCGGCCCACAGCTTGCGGGCGACCGGCAGGGACGGGCCACCGGCCAGGAAGGTGCCCGCCCAGCCGATGAAGATCGCCCAGGGCGGCAGATTCAGCGCGGTGCCGCCGATGAAGGCGGTCAACCCGGCCAGTAGGGAGGCGACGATTTCGTGGGGGACGCGGTCACGCATGGGACAGAACTCCGGTGTCGAGGTGTGCATTTGAATCGTTGGGGCCCAGCAGTTCTCGCGCACGGGTGGTGCGGGCCACCACCCGGCCGCGCTTGATGACATAGCAGCGGTCCGGCCGGTCCAGCAGTGCGTCGGCAACCCGATGGGTGGAGAGCACCACCAGATCGGCCTCGGCGCCGGGCCGCAGCCCGTACCGCTCGCCGATCCCGACAATCTGCGCCGGGACCTCTGTGACCATGGCCAGCACCCGGGTCAGATCCCGCTCACCCGACAGGTGGCCGGTCTGCGCGAGGAACAGTCCGATATCGAGCAGGTCGGCATTGCCGTAGGGCGTGAACGCGTTTCGCACATTGTTGGACGAGACCGCGGTCCGCACCCCGGCGTCCCACAACTCGCGAACCGGCGCGATGCCGCGGCGGACGGCGACCGAATCGCCGCGCCCGCCCAGGTGCATATCCGTCGCGGGCAGCGGCACCACGGCCACGCCCGCGGACGCCAGCCGCCGCATCGTCGCCTGGCGCTCCGTGGCGGGTCGCCCCGCCAGGGATGTCATATGCCCCAACGTGACCCGCCCCGCCATCCCCGTGCGCTCGGTGACCTCGGCGATCCGGTCGGCCAGCGCGAACCGCGGATCGGCGGCATCATCGGCGAAGTCGGCGTGCATGTCGATCGGCACGCCGAATTCGGCGGCCAGCTCGAAGACGAGGTCGATATGCCGGTGACAGTCGGCCAGATCGGCCTCGTTGTAGGAGCAGCCGCCCACGACGTCCGCGCCGAGTCGCAGCGCCTCGCGCAGCAGGTCCAGGGTTCCGGGCGCTTTGAGGATCCCCTCCTGCGGGAAGGCCACGATCTGTAGATCGAGCCGGTCGCGGTATTCCTCGCGCAGCTCGAGCAGGACCTGCACGCCCAGCAACCCGACGATCGGGTCCACGTCCGGGTGCGCACGAATCACCGTGGTGCCGTTCAGGATTGCCAGATCCAGCACCTGGCGGGCCCGGTCGCGGACGGATTCCGGGGTGAAGCCGCGCTTGAGCTCGCCGGTGACCGCGATCGCACCCGCGAGGGTGCCGTCCGGATTCGGCCGCTCGCGATCGAGCATCGCCTTGTCTACGTGCAGATGCGATTCGACGAGGCCGGGTATGACGACGCGGCCGTCGCACGAGATCTCGGTTACACCCGAAATCTTCAGGGCCGGACCGATTTCGATGATATGGCCAGCATCGACGGCGATGTCGACAAGGTCGGTGCCGTCGGCGATGCGGGCGGCGCGGAGTACAAGATCCGCCATGGGTACCTCCGGGAAGAGCAGTGGCACGATCTGTATAGAAAGGCCGTGTTGCATCTGCCCGCAGGAAATTTGTCCGCGGCGTTACCAAGTCCTCGCAGGGCGGGCCGGATGTTTGCCGAATGGGGAGGCGGTGCGGCATCCGCCAGTTCGGAGTGCGGAATGTTGAAACCTGACCGATACATGGCAACTTGTCAGCAATCTCGAGATTGCGACCGGATGGTACTTCTCACACGATCTGGCGGCGCCTCGCGCACGGTGGTTGTATACGACCACTCCCCCGTCGTGTTCGAAGGATGTCGATGACTCTTTTACAGCCCCGCTCCGGTCCCCGTTCGGGCGATGCGTATCTCGAGGCTGATCCCGAGCTGATCTCGTGGGGTCTGCTGCCCAACGCGCTGAGCATGCCGGTGCTGACCGTCGACTCAGGCACCGCGGTCTGCCTGGATACGATCAGCCACGAGGGCATTCTCGAGGATCAGGGCCGCGATCCGGCCGCCTTCTTCGCCCCGGCGGGGATCACCCAAATCCTTTCCGACACAGCCATCATCGCCGCATCCGGCAGCCACGACCCCACCACGCAGGGCCCGCACGTCGTCACCGGGCCGATCGCGGTCACCGGCGCACAACCCGGCGACGTGCTCGAGGTCGAGGTGCTCGAGTTGCTGCGCCGCAGCGACTACGGCGTGATCAGCAACCGCCACGGCAAGGGCGCGCTGCCCGGCGAATATCCGCTCTCGCCGCCCGGCCACGCCGCGGGCGAGCCGGTACCGCCGGTCTGCACGATCGCGACCGTCGACGAGGCCGAGCGCGGTGTCATCGCGGTCGGCGACGGGCGCGCGCTGCGATTCCCGCTCAATCCGTTCCTGGGCATTATGGGGGTGGCCGCGGCGACCGAGGGGCCGGTGCATTCGGTGCCGCCGGGCCCGCACGGCGGCAACCTCGACATCCGGATGCTCGGCGTGGGCGCGCGGCTGTATCTGCCGGTCCAGGTGCCCGGCGCGATGTTCTACGCGGGCGACCCGCACTTCGCGATGGGCGACGGCGAGGTGGCGCTGACCGCGTTCGAGGCGCCGCTGCGGGCCACGGTCCGGCTGCGCCTGCATACCGATCCGCAGATGCGCGCCCTGGCCGCGGTGCTGGCGACACCGTTCGCCGAGACCCGCGAGGATCACCTGCTGATCGGCCTGGACCGCGACCTCGATGCCGCGGTCGCGCAGGCAACCCGCAATGCGATCGCGTATCTCGGTGAGCGGCACCGGATTCCGGCTCCCGTGGCGCTGGCCTATCTGTCGGCGACCGCGGACTTCCGGATCTCGCAGGTCGTCGACATCGTCAAGGGTGTGCACTGCTGCATCCGCAAGAGCGATCTCGAGGGTCTGTGAACGGCTTCGTATCCTGGCTGCCGGTCACCGACGCGCCCGCGGGCCTGCGGCTGGCCGTCAAGGACGTCATCGATGTCGCGAACATGCCGACCGGCGCGGGCAATCCTCGCTGGCTGGCCACGCATTCGATCCCCCAGTGCGACGCCGCCGCGGTGCGCGCGCTGCGGGCCGAGTTCACCGTCGTCGGCAAGACACACACCGATGAGCTGGCCTACAGCCTGACCGGGACCAACGCCCACTACGGGACCCCGGTGAATCCGGCCGCACCGGACCGGATGCCGGGCGGCTCGTCGAGCGGAACCGCCACCGTCGTCGCGGCCGGGCTGGCCGACCTCGGCCTGGGCACCGATACCGCGGGGTCGATTCGCGTACCCGCGTCCTATACGGGCATTTTCGGGCTGCGCCCCACACACTCTCGCGCGCCACGCGACGGAATCGTCCCGCTGGCACCGTCTTTCGATGTGCCCGCGCTGCTCGCCCGCGATCTTGCCACGCTGCGGTCCGGCGCCCGGCTACTGCTCGAGGGCGTAGGGGCGGATGCGCGGCCCCGGACGATCTGGTGGCCCGCCGACATCCCGGTCGACGACATGGTCCGGAAGGTATTGCGCGGCACCCTCACCCGACTGGTCGGCGCGGGATTCGAGCTCACTACGACGCCGCTGTTCGAGGCCGGTGGCTGGGACCGGGTGCGGGCGGCGTTCAGCACCGCGCAGGCCGCGCAGGTATGGGAGCAGCACGGCGAGTGGGTGCGCCGGGAGCGTCCGATCTTCGGCCGCAACGTCTCCGCGCGGCTCGAACTGGCCGCGGAGGTCACGCCGCGCATGGCGCAGGAGGCCGATGCGGTGCTACGGGCCGCCTCGGATCGGATCCTGCGCGCGCTCGCCGACGACCGCGTGCTGGCACTGCCCGCCACCCCGTACCCCGCACCGCTGCTGAATGATCCGGGATCCGGCCGCGCCGCGGTGCTCACGCTCACCTGCCTCGCACCGATCCTGGGCGCCCCCGCGCTGAGCCTGCCGGTCGCCCGCATCGACGGTCTCCCCCTGGGGCTTTCGCTGATCGCGGCGCCCGGGCACGACGAATCACTCCTGTCGACGGCCGAACTGCTGCGCTGAAGCCGCGCGAACCGGCACACACCACCCTCTGTCATCCCGGCGTGCTTGTGGCCGGGATCCACAGCCGAACGGCCCACCGGGCGAGGGGAATTCGCGCGGCGGGCCGTTCGAAGCCGGATCAGGAGACCGTGGTGCTCTCCGATGCTCCCGGCGCACGCCCGGTGGCGAGCACCGAGTGGCGGCGGCTGTAGCCGAAGTAGACGATCATGCCGATCACGAACCACACCGCGAATCGGATCCAGGTGATCGGCTGCAGATAGGTGATCAGCCAGATCGAGAAGGCGATGCCGATCAGCGGCACGACCGGCATCAGCGGGGTGCGGAAGGTACGCGGCAGATTCGGCTGCCGATAGCGCAGCACGATCACCGCCGCACACACCACCACGAAGGCGAGCAGGATGCCGATATTGGTCAGCTCGGCCGCGGACCCGATCGGCATGAATCCCGCGATCAACGCCGACACCCCGCCGGCGATCCAGGTGATGCGCGTGGGCACATGCCGCGTCGGGTGCGTCTTGGCGAACCACTGCGGCAGCAGGCCGTCGCGGCTCATCGAGAACCAGATGCGGGTCACGCCGAGCATGAAGGTGAACAGCACCGTCGTGATGCCGATGATCGCGCCCGCCGCGATCAGGCTGCCGAGGCCGGCCAGCCCCACCGATTTGAACGCCGTGGACAGCCCGCTCTTCGGGTTGATGTCGGTGTAGTGCTGCATACCGGTCAACACCAGGCAGACCAGCACGTAGAGCACCATCGAGATCCCCAGCGAGTACAGGATCGCCTTGGGCAGGTGGCGTTTCGCGTCCACCGATTCCTCGGCGGCGGTCGACATCGCGTCGTAACCGAAGACCGCGAAGAACACCGTCGAGGCGCCGGTCACCGCGCCGCCGAAGCCGAACGGAAAGTACGGGTGATAGTTGCCGGACTTGATGTAGAAGAAGCCGACCACGATCACGATCAGCACGACCACGATCTTGATGGCGACGATCGCCGTCTCGAACTTCGCCGCGGCCTTCATGCCCAGGGTGAGCAGGAAGGCGATCAGCAGGCACACCAGCGCCGCGAACAGATCCACCTTATGCCCGGCGCCGGTGCCGGGCGCACCGAGAATCGCGGTCGGCAGATGAATGTGGAACTGCTCCAACAGGTATTCGATATACCCGGAGATGCCGATCGCGACCACCGCGACGATCGCGGTGTACTCCAGCAGCAGATCCCAGCCGATGAACCAGCCCACCGGCTCACCGAGCACCGCATACCCGTAGGTATACGCCGAACCGGCCTTCGGAATCAGGCCCGCGAACTCGGCATAGGACAGCGCGGCCGCGGCACTGGCGACGCCGGCGATGAGGAACGAAATCAGCACCGCCGGACCGGCCGTGCCGTGGGCCACGGATCCGGCCAAAGCGAAGATACCCGCCCCGATGATGCCGCCGACGCCGATGGCCGTCAGCTGCCACAGGCCGAGGACCCGCTGCAGCCCGCCGGACTCGTCGTCCTCGATCTGGTCGATTGGTTTGCGCCGGAAGAGCTCGCGCATTGCTGGACTACCTGGCATATGTTGCTCCTTATACTGCCTGCTCGAGGCAGTGTAAATATGAGCGGCGACACGTTGACTGTCCGGGCTCATGAATGAATTGCGGCGATTTCGTCCGACAAGACAAATCGATGGTCGTCCGGGTATGCATCGTCCCTCATAGTCATTCCGGCATGCTGCTGGCCGGGATCTCACGGCGATTCCGGCCAGGAGCACCCCCGTTGCAGTATTAGGCGGGTTCGGCGGCGACGGTGATGGTGGTCCAGCCGCCGACGTGGATGCGGTCGCCGCTGCGCAGCGGGACCGGGGTGCGGGGCTCGATCAGGTCGTCGGTGCCGTTGAGGCTGGTGCCGTTCGTCGAGCCCAGATCGGTGACGGTGATGCCGTCCACATCGAGGTGGATGCGGGCGTGAGAGCGCGAGACACCGATATCGACCGGTGCGATACCCAGGTCGATATCGGGCAGCACGCCCTGCGACACACTGCGTTTTCCGATCAGGAAGTCGCTGCCCTGCAACGGAATCCGTCGCTCGGGGTAGTAGCCCGGAAATTCCACCCGCTCCGCGTCGGGCCCCTTGCGGGCCAGCACCCGCTCATAGAAGTCGCGATCGGCGGCAACGGTGGCCACCCAGCCCGGCTGCGCCGCCACGGGTTCCGAACCCCGCGCGATGAGGTCCGGTGTGGCTGTCGGGGCAACCCGCCCGGGCGAGGGCAGGGCCGAATCGTGACCGCATACCTCGCAGAACCGCCCGGCGATCGGCGCACCGCAGGCCGGGCACTGCGCCGCGGCCACCGGGGCCGGTGCGGGGGCCGCACCGCTCCCGAGCGTCGCACCGCACACATCGCAATAGTCGGTGGCCACGGACTGGTGGCCGTCCGGACACGTCGGCACTAGGACTCCTTCCGCACCCGGGCGGTCTTGGTCGATCGCGCATCCAGGGCCATCTCGTCGAAGGTGTCGACGTTGCGGCGCAGCCGCACCGTGCCGGTGTGATCGTCCACCTCGACGACATTGCGCAAAAGCTTTGCGGTGCCCTCGTTTCCGGACTCGACGGCCAGCTCCACCGCGCGCTGCAACTTGGCCGTCGCGGTATCCAGGTCGCCCTCCTTGCGGGCGGCCAGCCCGTCCTGCACCGCCTGCGCGAGCTCGGCCTGGCCGGTGAAGTGCGCGACGCGGCGGCTGATCCGCGCCGACAGCTCCGTATCAGTGGTCCACAGCGCCTTCACCAGGCCCTGGCCGATCACCTCGTCGCCGGAAACAACGCTGATGCGAGCGGCCAGCTTCTCCCGGCCGGGCGCGGCCGGATCCACCCGGACCTGGACGTGGTAGTCGCGCTCCTCCGCGCCCCACGCGCCCAGCGGATACTCGCCCACCTGCGCCCCGGCCTCGACGCGGCGAGCGGTCAGATCCTCGATATTCGGAGCGACCTGCTTGACGAACTGCACCGCCGCCCCCGCCGGGGTCCACACCCGCAGCGTCAGATCGGGAATCGCCCTGCCCATCGAGACCTGCATCATCGCCTGGAAATCGGTCACCAACCCGGAGCCGTGTTTGACCACGTCGTACCCGCCGTGGAGTCCGGAGGCGATGGTGCGCAACTCCTTGACCATATCGCCGCCGCCGACGCCGCGGCAGTCGCAGGTGAACGCGCCCTCCGACTTCCGGATCTCCTCGTCGAGATGCGCGGGCTCCTCGTGCTCATTCTTACCGTCGGTGAGCAGGATCGCGTGGGCCATCGCCTGCGGATACTGCGCGGCCACCTGCCGCGCCACCCCCAGCCAGCTACCCATCGCGGTGCCGCCGTAGGGGCGCAGCCGGTCCAGGGCCTGCCGCGCCTCGAGGACGGACAGGACATCCTTGCGCTGCAGCGGCCCCTGCGCGGGATAGATCACTTCCCCTTCGTGGGTGCCCTTCACCAGCGCGAACAGAGTGCCGTCGGCCATCTCCGCGAGGGCGGCGATGGTGGCTTCGCGTGCACCTGACCACCGGTCGCCCGCGGCCATCGATCCCGAGCAGTCGATGATTATGATCTCGAGCCGCTCCTGCGCCGGAGCGGCCACCGAGAAATCGTCACCGACCTGGACCGTTACGACGGCATCGACCGTATCGGCCCCCTCTGCCAGGTACTGATTCTGGTCGATCGCGACCGAAATCCCCTCAACTTCTTGCGAACTCACCTTATCCACTCCTCACGACTCGTCAGATGCCCACGGGCGCAAGCGCAACGGTGATGTTGTCGCTGCCGCCGCCGCGCAGGGCGTATTCGACCAGATCCCGCGCGGCCTGCTGCGCCGGCGCCGCCGTCGCGAGGGCGGCCAGGCCGGCGGCATCGGAGAGGTAGTTCCACAGTCCGTCGCTGCACAGCAGCAGCACCCCGGGCCCGCGCACCTGCACGGTATCCACCACGGTGTCGGCGGCCCGATGCTCGGAATCCGCGCCCATCCAGCGGACCAGCGCATGAGCCCTCGGATCCTGCATGGCCGCCGCCTCGTCCATCGCACCGTGGGAGATCAGGGCCTGCGCCCAGGAGTCGTCCAGGGTGAGGCGGCGCGAGGGCGGCATGCCACGGGCCTCGTCCGGGCACAGCCAATAGGCCCGGCTGTCACCGACACTCGCCACGGTGATCTCGAATTCCTGTGCACCACAGGGGCGCACCACCGCGGCGACATAGGTGCAGGACGGGGCATGCCCGGCGCCCTGGGAGGTCCCGCGCACCGCGTCGAACGCCGCCTCCAGCCCGGCCATGACCGCCTCGGGCGCGGGGCGATCGGCGGCCAGCGCCGCCACGCAGGCATCCACCCCACCGCGGACCCCCGCCTCGGCGGCCAGTTGCGGATCCTCCGAGGTGGACACCCCGTCGCAGACCGCGATCACGATCGCCGGCCCCTCCGCGTCGTCCAGGACGGCCGCCGCCACGGCGTCCTCGTTGTGCGCATGGACCAGGCCGCGATCGGTGATCAGCTGCACCGCACCCAGATCGGCCTCGTCGCGGTCGGGCGGGCGCAGCAGCTCACCGCAGGCCACGCAGTAGCCGTCGACATCGAAATCCCGTGCGCCGCAGGCATCACATGCCGCCGTGGGGTCGACCTCGCGGCTCGGCAACACCGCGCGGACGATCGTCAGCTCGCGTCCGCACTCCTCGCAGAATCTATCCGCGACACCGATTTTGGCCCGGCAACCCGGGCAGTGCAGCCCGACCGCGGTACTCATAGGACCGTCCTAGGCCGAATCCGGTTGGCGTGGTCGACCAGCTCGATACGGCCCCACAGATCGCGCGCGTCGTGGGCGAGATCGCGGTAGCAGCCCTCCAGGCCGGTACGAACGCCCACCGGGTCCAGATCGTGGCCGAGCAGCGGATCGCGCTCGGTGGCGGCATTCCCCGCGGACAGCCAGTCCAGTGCCGCGTCCAGCACCCTCCGGCGTACCTGTGCCGCACGATATTTCGATTCGATGACAAGCCTTTCGATCCTGCTGCCGCCCTCACGCAGCAGCTCTTCGGTGATATCGGCCGGGGGTCGGCCCGCCAACAAGGTCTCCACCGCGGCGATCGCCGCGTCGGTGTGCCGCGCCGAGGAGGGGTCGACCTGATCGAGAACCGTCACCGCGGCCCCGCGGTCCCCGGCCACCCGGCGCAGCCGCGCCAGTCCGAAGGCCGCGCTGACGAAGCTGCGATCGGTGCGCCATACGGACTCGTAGAATCGTGTCGCCCTGGCCGATTCGATCTCCGGGTCGATGCCCGCGCCCTCACAGAGTTCGGCCGCCGCGGCCAGCGCCAGCTGCGGACCCAACTCCCCGGGAAGCGCGCCGTGCACGGCGTCGAATTCGATTGCGGCGGCGTCGAATTCACCGACCAGCAGCCTTGCCAGGCCGCGGTACCAGGTCAATCGCCAGTCCTCGCCGATCGTCACGGCGAGCTCGTCGATGCGGCGCTGCGCGTCCACGGCATCGCCGCTCTCGAGCGCGGCCCGGATCAGCCGCAGCGGGATCTCGACCGATTCGGCCTTCCCGGTCACCACGGACCGCAGACCGGCCGCGAGGGCGGGTTCGAGCTCGGCCGGGGTGGCCCCGCTCGTCGTGGCCAGCAGGGCGGCACCGGTATCCATGGGGTCGACCAGCGGAACCGATAGCGCGGCAACGACATCGCGGGCATCCAGCGCCGCCGCGGGGGCGCGCCCGTCGGCGGTATCGGCACCGAATACCGCGCGCGGCGGGCCGAAATTCACCGAGAGTCCCGGATGCGGCACGCCGCCGGTGGCCGAGAGCACCGTGCGCAACACACCGGTCAGCTGATCGGCCATCTCCTCCATCGAGGCGAACCGCGCGTCGGGATCGGGATCGGTGGCGCGCGCCAGGAATCTGTACAGGGATTCGTGCGTGGCCAGCAGGGGCTCGGCGCCGGGCCCCGGCAATTCGGTGAAATGCCCGTCGCGCTGGGGCACGGCCAGCATCAGCACCGCCAGGGTGCGACCGACCGTGTACACCTCGGTCGCGACGGTCGGGCCGGTATCGGCGATCTCGGGGGCCTGATATCCGGTGGTGCCGTAGATCGGGCTGTGCTGGTCGTCCATGGCGATGACCGCGCCCAGGTCGATCAGCTTGAGCTGCTCATCGGACTGCATCACGTTGTCCGGCTTGAAATCACAGTAGGCAAGGCCCAGCGAGTGCAGATATCCCAGGGCGGGCAGCATCTCCAGCACGTAGGCGATGGCCTGGTCGGGCGGCAGGAAGGCGCGCGCGGTGTCGCGGTGGCGGCGCAGCACCTGCTTGAGCGAGGTGCCGCCGACGTATTCCATCACGATGTAACCGACCGGAATCCCATCGGCCCCGGCATGTTCGACGAAGTTGAAGATCTTGACAATATTGGGGTGTTCGACCTGAGCCAGGAAGCGGCGCTCGGCCACCGCCGCGGCCATCGCGTCCGGATCCGTCGAATTCAGCAGGCCCTTGAGCACCACCCAGCGATCGCTGACATTGTGGTCCACGGCCAGATAGAGCCAGCCCAGCCCGCCGTGCGCGATCGGACCGAGCACCTCGTACTGCCCGGCGACCAGATCGCCCCGCCGCAGCTTCGGGGTGAACGAGAACCGGCTGCCGCAGTGCGGGCAGAAGCCCTTGGGGCGGCCCGGCTTATCCTCCCGCGAACGCCCCACCGGGCGTTCGCAATTCGAGCAGAAGCGCTTACCCTCGGGCACCTCCGGATCTTCCAGCACCGCCGTGGACGGGTCCACTCGCGGCACCCGCGGGACCTCGACCATTCCGGCGCCGAGACGGCCGCGGCGGGACCGGGAGGAGGCGGAGCCGGTACGGATCGACCGGGTGCCGGTACGGGCGGTGCGCGTGGATGTGACGCCGGCGGTCCCGGCGCCCGTCGATACGGCACCGGACGCTGCGGCGGCGACCGGGGTGGCAGGGCCGGACGGTGCGGGTGCGGTGCCGCACGTGCCGCAATAGCCGCCGGAAATCGTGCCGGTACAGTCTGGTTCACCACAACGATCGGGCGATGCCACACCGGTAGATCCGCTGGCCGCGGCCCCCGCCGGTCCCGGAGCCGTACCGCAGACGTCGCAATAGCCGTCGACGATCGTTCCGTCACAATCGGGTTCGGCGCAGGCCGCCGGATTCTCGCGGCCCTCGCCGGCCCCGGGATCACCGCCGGCGCCGCGGCCGCCGCCGGACTTCCGGTTCGCGGCGCCGCCCTTATCTCCCCTGGGCCTGCGACTCATCCCTGCCTCCCCGATACCTCCGCGACCACCTGTTGATAGTCACTGACCGCCCGGGTGACCGCCGCCAGATCGCAGGGCCGGCGGTCGAGCAGTCCCACGGCGATCCGGTTTGCGGACAGCACCTCCTGATGTTCGCTGACCCCCAGGCGGGCCGCCTTGACCTGATAGGCGGCCAGCCGGCCGCGCAGCTCCGCGCGGCGATCCAGCAGGCCCTGCGCCAGATCCACGGCCTGCTGCGCCCGGACGAATGCAGCGGCGATCCGACCGCGCAGCTCCAGCAGCGCGAGCGCGGCGGGCGCGCCGGACGGCCCCGCCGCCAGTGCATCGAGTTCGGTACGCAGCGGCCCGGTCTCGTCCCGATGCACGGGCAGCGGGGCGGTGCGGATCTTCTCCTGGGCCTGTACCCGCACGCGTGCCGCCTGCTCGACGACCGCCCCGATGGAGTCCAGGCGATCCCGCGTCTGCGCGATCGCCGCGGGCCAATCCGCGCTCAGCACAGGCAGTTCCGTCAGGCCGCGGGCCTCCCGATCCAGCCGCTGTCCCAGATCCGCGGCGCGGGCATCGATCTCGGTCAGGTCCAGGGCCAGCGGATCGGTGGCCGAGCGGCCGAGCAGATCGGTGATGCCCTCGGCGATCGAGCGCAGTTCGGCGGTGATGCCGCCGAATTCGTCCAGCCTGGCCTGCACGGGCGTCAGCGCGGTCAGCACCCGGCTGTTGACCGCGTCGACGGCGTCGAGGAACTCGGCGATCTGCGGAAATGTGGTGCGCATGCGGTCGAGCGTGTCGGCGATGCCGACGAACAACACCTGTTCCCCCGGCCCGGTCAGCGTGCGCTGCGCCAACGGGATCGGGGTGCGCGACACCTCGTGCGGGCGTTCGCGCAGCAGCCGGGTGAGTTCGGCGCGGTCGGCGTCGGTGGGTCTGTTGCGGCGGGCCCGGATCGCGCTCGCGGTGTCCAGGATCTCCCGCACCCGGCCGAAGTCGGTCCACATCAGTTCCAGCGCCTGTTCGATCGGCCGCCACCGCTGTTCGGTCAGGCCGGCGGGCGGAAATCCGCGCAGCAGCACCAGCCCCGGATGCTTGTCCAGGTCCAGCAGCGTGGCGGCGATCGCCTCGATTTCCCTGCCACGCGAGGCTAATTCCCTGTCGATCTCAACGGCCGTGAGCGTATTCATCTGCACACTACTCATCGGCGGCTGTAGTCGGGTTGCGGCGGACCGGACGACGGACCGAGCACGCTCAGGTCGGCGTCGTAGAGGCGCTGCCAGGTTCCGTCGGTGCGGATACGGTCCAGGACGCCGTTGACGTAGCCGACCATATCGGCCTCCCCTTTGGGCACCCCGACCGCGTAATACTCGTATCCCAGGGGGTTGCCGACGACATGGAGGTTGTTGTCCTGGGCCGCCAGCCCGGCCAGGATCGGCTCATCGGTGCTGACCGCGTCCACCTGCCCCTGCTGCAGCGCCACCAGGCAGTCGGTCCAGTTCGTGACGCCCAGCACCGTCGGTGGCTTGGGCAGATGCAGTGCGAACAGCCGGTCGGCCGAATCCGCGCCCACCGTGACGCACACCCGCTTGCCGCTCAGGTCGGCGGCGGAGTTGATACCGGAATTACGCGCGGCCAGAATGCGCTGCGGCGCGGTGAAATACACGCTCGAGAAGTCGACGTCATTGAGGCGGTTGCAGGTGACCGAGAAGGTGCGCGCCACCAGGTCCACCTCGTGATTGGTCAGCGCGGGCACTCGTTGCGCCGTGGAGACCGAACGCAATTCGATCCGGTTCGGGTCGCCGAACAGGGTGCGGGCGATCTCCCGCGCCAGGTCGATATCGAAGCCCTCCAACTGCCCGGTGGACGGATTGCGGAATCCGAAAAGATCGGTGTTCTGGTCGACCCCGACCGTGAGGCGGCCCTTGGCCAGAATCCGCGCCATCGTGGAATCCGGCGCGATCGCACCGGAGGTCGGCGGGAGGCTGGCCGTCATATCGGGACATTGGCCGTTGGCGTTCGCGGACGGGGTGACCGGCTGCGAGTCGGGCGGCAGCGGCCGGACCGGCGATATCGGCGGGGTATTCGGCACGGCCGCACTCGCGCCGCAGCCCGCCAGCAGCCCGGTGGCCGCGAGCACTGCCACCGACCGCATGAGGCGCGCGCACTTCACTGAAACTCCTTCAACCGCGGCCACAATCCGACGACGGCGACGGCGGCCGCGATTACCATCAACACCAGTGTGCCCTCGGCGCTGCCGATCCACGCATCACCGGCCGAAGAGATCTGCCCGCGCAACTGGACCCTGGTCTGGTTCAGGTGATCGCGCACCGAGGTGTCCAGATCGGTGAAGGTCCCGGCCGAATCGGCGGGCGCGGTACCGATCGCCTGCTCGACCGCGGCCGGATAGTTGGCCGCGTTGTAGTAGCCGACCTGCTTGCCGTGCCCGGCCATCCACTGCGAGAGCTGCTGCAGCAGCGGTGATCCCGGACCGCCACCGGCGATCAGCCGAGCCTTCAGCTGACCGGTCGTTGTCGCGAAATCGGCCTCGGTGGTGGTGGTATCGCCGCGGGTGATCAACTCGAGCGTCTCGTCGGTGCGGGCCTGCTGCCCCAGAATCCTGGCCTGGGCCAGATTTTCGCTGCGCGTGGTGGGCCCGCCCGCGCCGGTGTCGACCGCGCCGGTGGCGACCAGGGTCGCCGCGACGATCCATACCAGCGACAACGCCGCCGCTCCCCCGGCGGCGAGGACGCCGAGATTGAACAGGCGGTTGGTGCGCCGCTGCAGGATTCGCGTCGCCACGACCGCACCCAGCAGCACCAGCACCAGCAGCACGATCGCCGGCCACGGGGCCCCGGTGATGGCGCGCTGGTCGGCGCGGACCGCGGCGAAACGATCGGTGGTGAGCTGGGCGGCACTGGGCAGCAACGACTTCTGCATCAGGCCAGAGGCCTCCCGCAGGTAGGCCGAGCCGACCGGGAAGCCCTGTCGATTATTGGCCCGCGCCGATTCGACCAGGCCGGTGTAGACGGGCAGATCGGCGTCGATCTCGCCGACGATCCGCCTGGTCTGGGGGTCGCTCGCGCCGGCGGTCGCGGTGGCCAGCGCGTCGGCGGCGTCGGCGAGCGCCTGCTGATACTGCGCCCGGATCTGCGGGGATTCGATTCCGCCGGACAGGAATGCGGTGGCCGCGGAGGCATCGGCCTGCGACAGCGCGACGTAGAGGTTCTGCGCCGCATTGTCCAGCGGCTCCGAGCGATCGAGGGTGGTGTCGCGTCGAGTGGTCTTATCGCCCAGCTCGTTCGCGCATACCAGGCCCGTGACCAGGCACAGCACGACCACCGCGGCCGCGATGACCACAATCACCCCGGGGGTGGTCGCGGCGAGGCGCCGTAACCAGTTCGCACCCTTGTGAACCGGCGCTGGTAGCCGAAGTCCCAAGCTCCCGCCCCCTCCTGTTATGCCATGCACGACATCCGCATCGACCGGGCCCTGCGTCGTGTGCCGAAGTCCTGAACGCGATCGTACGGGAGCGGATATGGGTTCGCCGAACGATTACGACTGTAGACATTTACCGTCATACGCCTTACGGTTGAGACATGACGGATATTTTGTCTCACGAAGCGCGCTTCGAGCTGTGCTCCGGACAGACGTGGCGCGATCCCTGGGGTATGTACGCCGCGCTCCGGGAGCACGACCCGGTCCACCACGTGGCGCCCGCCGGACGCGAGGACCAGGACTATTACGTCCTGTCCCGGTACCGAGACATATACGAGGCCGTCCGCGATCCCGAAACCTTCTCCTCCGCACAGGGTTTGACCGTCGACTACAACAACCTGAGCGAGATCGGCCTAGGGGATAACCGCCCGTTCGTCTTCACCGATCCGCCGGATCACACGGTGTTCCGCCGCCGGGTCGCCAAGGGCTTCACCCCGCGGCAGGTGCAGGAGATCAGCCCCGCGGTACGGGATTTCGTGGTCGAGCGGATCGAGGGACTGCGCGCCGCGGGCGGCGGCGATATCTCGGCCGAGCTGTTCAAACCGCTCCCGACGATGGTCGTCGCGCACTATCTCGGTGTGCCCGAGGAGGATCGGGCCAAGTTCGACGAGTGGAGCGATGCGATCGTCGCGGCATCGGCCACGGGGCCCGACGGCGTGCTGAATGCGCAGGCCGCGGTGACCGAGCTGATGCAGTACTTCACCGGCCTGATCGAAAAGCGCCGCACCGCACCCGGCGACGACACCATCTCCCACCTAGTGGCCTCGGGCCTGGGCGCGGACGGCGACTTCGGCGAGATCCTGCAGATCATCGGCTTCGCCTTCACCATGGTGAGCGGCGGCAACGACACCACCACCGGAAACCTCGGCGGCGCAGTCCAACTGCTGACCCAGTACCCCGAGCAGCGCGCGCGCCTGCTCGCCGATCCGACCCTGATCCCCGCCGCCGTAGACGAATTCCTGCGCCTCACCTCCCCGGTGCAGGGCCTGGCCCGCACCACAACCCGCGATGTCGAACTCGACGACGGCACCATCCCCGTCGGCCGGCGGGTACTACTGCTGTACGCATCGGCCAACCACGACGAGCGCGAATTCGGCCCCAACGCAGCCGAACTCGACGTCACCCGCGCCCCCCGGAACATCATGAGCTTCGGCAACGGCAACCACCATTGCCTCGGCGCGGCCGCCGCCCGCATGCAAGCCACCATCGCCCTGACCGAACTACTGGCACGCTGCCCGGATTTCACCGTCGATATCGACAATGTGCGCTACTCCGAGGGCAGTTATGTGCGCTGGCCGTCGCACGTGCCGTTCCATGCCTGACGCATAGTTAAGGCCACCGCATACCCTCCGGTAGGACGAGGCACAGCGCTAGCGAAAGGACGACGTGAAGGACTGGCTGGGCGAACCCCGCTCACTCCGGGCCGCCGAACGCATCCTGGATGCCGCGGCCCAACTGTTCGCCGAACAGGGCGTCGCGGCGACGCAAATGGCCGATATCGCCAAGGCCGCAGGCTGTTCCCGCGCCACCCTGTACCGCTACTTCGACAACCGCCAGGCCGTACAGCTGGCCTTCGTCCACCGCGAGGCCCGCCACATCGGCGCCACGGTAACCGCCGAGATCCGGGACATAAACGACCCCGGCGAACGTGCGGTAGCGGGAATCCTCGCCAGCCTCCGCGAGGTCCGCGCCAACCCCCTCCTGATCGCCTGGTTCCGCCCCGGCGACGCCGGCCTGGCCATCGAAATCGCGCAGACTTCGCAGGTAATCGAGGCCATAGCCGCCTCACTGTTCACCTCCCATCCCCCCACCGAACCCAGCGACCTCCCCCTGCTCGCCCGCTGGCTAACCCGAGTAATCGTCTCCCTGCTAACCGTCCCCGGCCGCGACGAGTCCGAGGAGCGCACCATGCTCGACCACTTCATCGCCCCCCTGCTAACCCCCACCCACCCCTGAGTGCGCAGCTGAATTGACCCGTACCGGAGGGCCAACCCGAGCAGTCACTCGAGAATTCGCTCACCGGTCCACCCCTTCCTACAACGTGGCGTGTTCGAGGTCGGTTAGGGCGGTGTCCAGGTGGTCTATGAGGGTTGGGAGGTGGGGGACCTCGCGGCGGCAGCCGACTATTCCTACGTCGAGGGTGTCGGCTGTGGTGGTTACGGTGATGTTCATGGCTTGGCCGTCGAAGGGGATGGACAGGGGGTAGTTGTGCTCCAGCCGGGCGCCCTGGAGGTAGAGCGGTTTGTGCGGGCCGGGGACGTTGGAGATGACCAGGTTGAACGGAACCCGGGGCAGCGCTTGGGATCCCGGCAGGAACGTCAGGGCCAGGGGGGACATCAGCAGGGCGGACAGCGCCATGGCCTCGAGGCGGGGCAGGGCGGTGAAGACCTGCTTGGATTCGCGCATCGACGCGCTGATCGTCTGCAGGCGCCGCACGGGATCCTCGATATGGGTGCCCAGATCACACAGCAGGGCCGCGACCAGATTTCCCTCGGAGGCGTCGACGGTATGCCGCAGATTCACCGGAACCATCGCGATCAAGGGCTTGTCCGGCAAGGCATTTCGATTATCCAGGTATTCGCGCAGCGCTCCGGCAGATAGGGCCAGCACCACATCGTTGACGGTGGTGCCGGTGGCCCTACGCACGGCGTGAATCCTTTCCAGCGGCCAGGATCCGACCGCGACGCTGCGCGCGCCGCCGATCGGCACATTGAATATCGTCTGCGGCGCCGACATCGGCAGCGCCAGTCGGCCCTCGGTCACCGCACGGACGGCCGAAGCCGCACCACCCACTCCAGATAGCATGCGCGGCAGGGTATTACGAATCTGCGCCCACGGGCTCTCGGTTGCGTCGGGCTCGTGCACGGACCGCCCCAGGGTCCAGGGCGCACGCATCCGGGTGTCCAGCGGATCGTCGGTGAGGCTGCGCTGCAGCAGCCGGAGCGCCGACACCCCGTCGATCAGGGCGTGATGCATCTTGACGTAGAGCGCGAACCGATCCCCGGCCAGGCCCTCGATGATCCGCGCCTCCCACAGCGGGCGATGCCGGTCGAGCAGGCCGCTGTGCAGGCGTCCGACCAGATCGAGCATTTCGGCCGTCCCGCCCGGCGCGGGCAGCGCGCTGCGACGCACGTGGTATTCGAGATCGACATCGCCGTGTGCCCAGACAACGCCGGAGAAGCTGCCCAGGATCCGGCGCTGGCGGCGACGGAAGCGAGGCCGCACCTCCGTCGCGGACATCAGCTCACCATAGAGCGCCCGGACGAAATCGTCCCCGGTGTCGGCGGGCCGCTCGAAGACCTGCAGACCGCCCACATGCATCGGATGCTCGCGGGTTTCTATCGCTAGGAACAGGGCATCGATGGGATTGAGAAGGTCCATGTGATCCGCCTATACCGGTGCGTGCGCGTACGGTACGGCGTCATTGCCTCCGCCTGAGGAATGGGACTAACTCTAGTCCGCATACCCGATTCCCCGGGCTTTATCACAGCCAGGACGGATCGAGGTCGAGGGTGGTGCGATCGAGGGTGTCCAGAAGATCGAAAAGTGGCGTGGTGCGGGGCAATTCCCAGCGATAGAAATACCGGGTCGCGGCGCGCTTGCCGTGGTAGAACGCGCCATCGTGCCCGTGCGCGGCCACCGCCTGCTCGAGCCAGATCCAGGCCAGCACAACATGTCCGAACGCCTCGAGGTAGGCCGCCGAATTCGCCAGTGCCAGTTCCGGATCGAGATCCTTCCAGAGCACCGCGGTGCTGGTGGCGATGCGCTGCGCGGCCAGCGCCAGCTCGTCGCCGAAGTTGCCGAGCTCGGCATCGCCCGTCGCGCCGGCGGCCGCGACGGTCTCGCCGATGGTATCCAGCAACAGCGACAGCGCGGCCCCGTTCTCGGCGATTACCGCGCGGCCGAGCAGGTCCATGCTCTGAATGCCATGGGTGCCTTCATGAATCTGGTTCAGGCGGTTGTCCCGGTAATGCTGCTCTACGTCGTAGTCGCGGGTGTAGCCGGCGCCGCCGTGCACCTGGATGGCCAGATCGTTGGCGACCAGGCACCACTGACTGGGCCAGCTCTTGGCGATCGGAGTGAGCACGCGCAGCAGCGTTTCCGCGCGATCGCGCTCGGATTCGGTTGCGGCGCTTCGTACCTCGTCCACCAGGGTGGCGCAGTACAGTTGTAGCGCCAGCGCGCCCTCGGCATACGACTTCTGCGCCAGCAGCATGCGCCGCACGTCGGGATGATCCACGATCGGCACCTGCGGGCCGTCCTTGACGCCGGTCGGGCGGCCCTGCGGGCGATTGCGGGCGTAGTCCAGGGCCTTGAGATAGCCGGTGTAGCCCAGGGCGGTTGCGCCGAGCCCGACACCGAGCCGGGCCTCGTTCATCATGTGGAACATATAGGTCAGGCCGCGATGCTGTTCGCCGACGAGATAGCCTACGGCCCCGGGCCTTCCGCCGGGGGTGAAGGCGCCGTCGCCGAAGACGGGTGCGGTATTGACCGTGCCGCGCCAGCCCATCTTGTGGTTGATGCCCGCCAGCACTACGTCGTTGCGCACACTGTCCGAACCATCCTGGCCCGGAAGGTATTTCGGCACGATGAACAGCGAGATGCCGCGGGTGCCCGCGGGCCCGCCCGGAATCTTGGCCAGGACCAGGTGCACGATGTTCTCCGACAGCTCGTGATCGCCGCCCGAGATCCACATCTTGCGGCCGAACACCCGATAGGTGCCGTCGTCCTGGGGTTCGGCCCGGGTGGTGATGTCGGCGAGGTTCGACCCCGCCTGCGGTTCGGACAGCGCCATGGTGCCGAAGTAGCGGCCCTGCACCATCGGAACGACGAACCGCTCGATCTGTTCGGGCGAGGCGTGCGCCGCGAGCAGATTCGCATTACCCATGGTGAGCATCGGATAGCTGGTGGTGGCGGTGTTCGCGGCGTAAAACCAGGCCATGCAGGCGGTGAAGACGGTGTGCGGCAGCTGCATGCCACCCACCCGCTCACTCATGGCCGCGCCGATCATCCCCGCCTCGGCGAATGCGTCCAGGGCCTGCTTGACCTCGGGCAGGAGGTGCACCTTCTCGCCGTCGAAGGTGGGCTCGTGCAGGTCGCCAGCCCGATTGTGCGGCGCGAAATACTTGGTCGCGAGCTCGCGGGCCAGCTCGAGCACCTGGTCGAAGGTGTCGCGGGAGTGCTCCCGGTAGCGCTCCCGCTCGGTCAGCCGCGCCGTATCGAGCCACTCGTACAACAGGAACTCGAGGTCCCGCGCAGACATGATGAGCGATTCCATGGGTCCACCCTTGCCATCCATGGCCCCGCGCGCAACCCACCCCGCACGTGCGCACCCGCACCCTCGTTAGGCGCACCTCCGCATTCGCCCCGGCCATGCACGGTCTACGGACAGCTTCGCCCACGGCGCCCGTTAGGCTCGCAGGGTGGATATCGACTGGCCGGAGCTGCGCAAACAATGCCTCCTGGAGGAGGACGCGGCCGTTCTGGCGCTGAACAAACCCGCCGGAATCTCGGTGACCGGCGAGCGGCACGACACCGATATCGTGCGGCTGGCCGCCGATCGGGGCGAGACGCTGTATCCGGTGCACCGCATCGACAAGGTCACCTCCGGGCTGGTGCTGCTGGCCAAGGAGCTGTCCGCGCACGGCCAGCTCACCCGGCAGTTCAACAAACGCACCGCGGACAAGACGTACCTGGCGATCACCGCGTCCACGGGACTGCCGGACACCGGCGTCATCGAACTGCCGTTGAGTGTCGGCCGCAAGAACCGCGTGCGCATCGCCGCGCCCCGCGAGGCCATCGTCCGCGACGAGTCCGGCTGGTCCGTCCCGGAGCGAGATCTGCTGGCGGGCAAGAACTATCCGTCCCGCACCGAATTCACCACCGTGCTGCGCGGCGCCGAACACACGGTGCTGGCGGTGCGGCCGATCACCGGACGCCGCCATCAGATCCGGGTGCATCTGGCCTGGATCGGGCATCCGATCGCCGGTGATCCGCTGTTCGACAGGTCCGGCGCCTATCGCAGGGCCCACCTGCATTCCTGGCGATTGCGGCTCGAGGCACCGTGGCGCGACGGCGGCGAACTCGCGCTGCAGGCGCCGCCGGGGGCCGACTTCTGGGAGGTCGGCGGCGAGCTCACCGACGATCCGGCGGGACTTCTAGGCGGTATCGCGCCCTGAATTTCGCGCGCGGCCGGATCAGCTCCCCGCTCTGCCATACCTTTTCGCTATATTCGGTGGCGAGTCTCACGAAGACTTGATAGCAAATAGCAATCTAGCCTGATGAGATGCCGTACAGGCATGCCCGGGCGCAACGGCGCGATTCCCACGAGAAAGCGATCGCCGATGATCTTGTTGGCTCAGCTCAGCGATACTCATTTCAACATGCACACGCGCAACACCGAACGAGTCGAACGGGTGATGGCCTATCTGGCCGCGCTGCCGCGACGGCCCGACGCAATCCTGGTCACCGGCGATATCACCGATTCGGGCAAGGTCGAGGAGTATGAGCAGGCCCTGTCGACGTTGCGATCCGAGGTCCCCCTCTGGGTCCTGCCGGGCAATCACGACGACCGCGGCAACCTGCGCGAGGTGCTGCTCGGCGAGCCGGCGTCGGCCAAGCCGATCAACCGGGCGGTGCGGCTGCCCGGGCTGACGGTGGCACTGCTGGATTCGACGGTGCCCGGTGAGGGCGGCGGCGAACTCGACGACGACACGTTCGCCTGGCTCACCGATCTGCTGCGCGCCACGCCCACCGACGATGCGGTGCTGGTAGCGCTGCATCATCCGCCCGCACCCATGTACAACACGGTCGTCGACCCGATCCGGCTGGCCAACCCGAAGTGGCTCGAGCAGATCGTGGCCGCCGAACACCGCATCCTCGGCGTGCTCGCCGGGCATATGCATGCGATGGGCATCAGCCTCTTCGGCGGGAAACCGCTCGTGGTCGCGCCCAGCGTCGCCTCGCTGATCGGCGGCGCCTGGGAGGTCGGTGAGTCGGGCCGGGTGCCCATCGACTACGCCCCGGATCCGGCGGTGCTCCTGCATGTCGTGGAGGACGGGCGGCTCACCACGCTCCTACGCCCGGTCCCCATGGGCGGAAGCATCGATGCGCTGTAATCCCGCCCTCCCCCGTCATTCCGGCGAATGTTATCGGCGCACCCGCTCGCGCCGGTAGGAGGCGGGTGTCGTTCCGGTCCAGCGTTTGAAGGCGTAGATGAACGTCGAGGCCTCGGCGTAACCGAGCCGGATCGCGACATCGCTGACCGATAACGGTGTGGCGGCAAGCATTTCCTCGGCCAGGGTGCGGCGGACCTCGTCCAGCAGGGCGCGGTAGCCGGTGCCGGCGGCATCCAGGTGGCGGCGCAGGGTGCGGGTACTCATATTGAGATCGCGGGCGACCGCCTCGATGCCCAGCGCCGCGGCATATCCGTCGGCTCCGCCGCGCGGAACCAGGCGTTCGCGCACCGCGGCCGCGATGCCGGTGCGGGCGCTGCGCCGATGCACCAGCTCGCGGCACTGGGCCAGGCACATCGCCCAGGTGTGCTCGTTGGCCTGCGGCAGCGGCTGTTCCAGCACCGCGGGGTCGAGCGCGAACAGGTTCTGCGGGCGCCCGAACAGCGGTCGCACGCCGATGATTTCGGTCATCCGGTCCGCGTATTCCGGTTCCGGATAGTCAAATTCGGCGCGCAACAGCGTCAGCGGATGACCCAGTAGATCGCTCATCACCTGATGCATGGCCAGCACATCGCGCTCGACCAGGAAGCGCCGCACGTCCGCGGGCACCAGCTCGTCATGCACATCGGCCACGAATTCGCCCGGCTCCCACCGCACGACCGGCAGGCAGAAGGTGAAGCTCAGCTCCAGGAACCGCAGCGCGAAGGCGATCGTCTCGCCCAGGGTCGGGCTGCTGACACACGCGTAGCCGAAGATGCCGAAGGTGGTGATGTGATAGCGGCGGCCCACCTCCACGCCCAGCGCCGGGCGCCGCCCGCCCAGCGCGCCCACCAGATTGCGGATCACCGCCAGCTCGGTATGCGCGTCGATCTGGGCGTCCGGATCGGCCAGGGTGGTCTCGGTCAGGCCGCTGCCGCGCAGCATGGACGCGGCCGGCACGCCGTATTCGCGCGCATAGCCCACCATGAGCGCCACGCTCGCCACGCCCCGAGGGAAGTCCCAGTCGCGAATCCCGGGATGCTGCACCGTTGCCATAGGACGAGTATGGCCGAATATGTCGATCACAGCGCCCGCGACTCCCTAGAGTGGAGTTACCACCCTCGCCCCATGAGGAGATCACCATGCCAACGACGCCACCGTCGGTCATTATCATCGGCGCCGGGTTCGGCGGCCTGGGCATGGCAATGGAGCTGCGGCGCAGCGGGTTCGACAATTTCACCATCCTGGAGCGGGCCGCCGAGACCGGCGGTACCGGCCGATCCATCATGCACTGTTCCGCTATGTGCCGGGATTGCGTCTGGCGCAACGACTCTGGATTTGGTGCTTCCTGGAAGTCTTCGCCCTCGGGCTGGCAGATCTGCCGATCCTGCGGCGCATGGTCACTGCGCTGTGCCACCTGAGCCTGCGGCACGATGTGGCGGATCCGGCGCTGCGGGCCAAGCTCACCCCGGACTATCCGGTGCTGTGCAAGCGGGTGCTGTTCTCCAACGAGTACTACCCGGCGCTGACCCTGCCGACGGTCGATGTGGAGACGACGGCGATCACACAGATCGTCACCGACGGCGTGCGCACCGCCGACGGCGCCGTGCACGCCGCGGACGTGATCGTGTACGGCACCGGCTTCAAGGGCAGCGAATTCCTCTGGCCCATACGGATTCTCGGCCGCGGAGGCCGCGACCTCGCGGACGCCTGGACCGACGGCGCCCGCGCCTACCTTGGCATGACGGTCCCGCAATTCCCGAATCTGTTCCTGCTGTACGGACCCAACACGAATCTGGGCGTCGGCTCGATCATCTACATGATCGAATGCCAGGCGCGGTACATCCGTCAGGCCCTGGCCCACCTGACCGCCCATCCCGGCCATGTCCTGGAGGTAAGGCCCGGCACCGCGAGAGATTTCGACGAACACATCCAGCAACGGCTGCGGCGCACCCCGTGGACCTCCTGCTCCAGCTGGTACCGCAACGCCGCGGGCCGCATCACCAACAACTGGCCCGGCACCGTCACCGCCTACCGATTACGCACCCGCACCCTGCACCCCGACGACTATCACCTACTCCCGCTCACGCCGAGGTGACCGCGTCCGCAGCTCGCCGGCATGAGGACTCGATGAGGCGGTGGTGCCGGTCGCGCTCCGCTACCGTCCGCGGGGCCGGTACCCCGCGCCGAAGGTTCCACCCCGGCGGACCTGGCAGACTTGACGCGTGACCGCTCTACCAGCACACAGCGACGGGCCCCGGCCAGGGCACGGCCCGCTGCGCCCGATCGAGCTCGCGACCGGGGCGGTTATGGCCGGTGTGACGGTCGGCCTGGTCGTGGTCGGCACGGTGGTTCCGATCGCGGCGGCGTTGAATCTGGTCGCGGCCGTGCCGCTGGGGCTGCTCGCGCATCGGTACCGGGTGCGCACGCTGTTCACCGCGACCGTGGCGGCCGCCCTGGTGACCTTCGTGGTGGCCGGGCTCGTCCCCGCGTTTGCGACGCTGTCCATGGCGACCATCGGCGGCATCGTCGGCATCGTCAAGCGCCGCGGCGGCGGGCTACCGGCCGTATTCGGACTGTCGGTGCTGGCCGGGCTGGCGTGGTCGGCGACCTCGGTGGGCGTCCTGCTGGTGTTCTCCCGGACGCGCGAGCTGCTGTTCGTGACCATTCGCAATACGTCCGAGGGCGTGCAGCGGATCATCGATAAACAACCGCGGTTGCATGGGCTGAGCCACACCATCGGCAGCATCACCGATCTGGTGCTGCACTGGTGGTGGCTCTATGTCCTGGGCGGCGTACTCGTCGGAATGATTGCAACGGCGATGTTCTCGTGGTTCGCGCTCGGGTCGGTCCTGGACCGGCTGACCTGGCTGCCCGGGCGCGATCAGCTGGATGCACCGCCGGACGACCGTCCCGTCGCACCGCTGCCGGTCACGCTGACGCGGGCCTCGTTCCGCTATCCGGGTGCGCGGACCGATGCGCTGAGCGAGATCGATATCACCATCAGCGTCGGGGAATTCGTGGCCGTGGTCGGGCACAACGGCTCCGGCAAGTCGACGCTGACCAGGCTGCTGGCCGGGCGGCCGCCCACCGGCGGCGCGGTGGACCGGCCCGGTTCGGCCGGCCTCGGCCTGCTCGGCGGCACCGCCCTGGTGCTGCAGCGGCCGGAGAGTCAGACCCTGGGGGTGCAGGTCGCCGACGATGTGGTGTGGGGCCTGCCGCCCGAACTGGCCGAGCGGGTCGATGTCGAATCGCTGCTGGGCGAGGTCGGGCTCGACGGTATGGGGACGACCGAGACGGCCACGCTGTCCGGCGGCCAGCAGCAGCGCCTCGCCGTGGCCGCCGCGCTGGCCCGGCGCCCCGCGCTGCTGATCGCCGACGAGGCGACCTCGATGATCGACCCGGACGGCCGCCGCGACCTGGTCGCGCTGCTGACCCGGCTGCCCAGGCGGCACCCGATGGCGGTGGTCCTGGTCACCCACCACGAGGCCGATGCCGCCGCCGCGGACCGCGTGATCCATCTGTCCGGCGGACGACAGGTGGACAGGCTGCCCGCCTGGCCGCGGCCCGCCCGCAACCGGCGCCGCAGCCGCATGGGCGAGCCGCTGCTGGAACTGCGCGGCGTCCGCCACACCTACAACCGCGGAACCCCCTGGGCCGCAACGGCCCTGCACGGCGTAGACCTCACGGTCCGGCGCGGTGAGGCGCTGCTGATCGTGGGCGGCAACGGATCCGGGAAGTCGACGCTGGCCTGGATCATGGCCGGGCTCATCGCCCCGTCCGAGGGCCGTTGCGAGCTCCGCGATTTCGGGGGTGCGCGGCCGGTCGCCAAGCGGATCGGCGCGGTGGCACTGGCCTTCCAGCATTCCCGGCTGCAACTGCAGCGCCAGACCGTCGCCGCGGAGATCGAGGACTGGGGCGGGCAGGGCACCGGATCCGCCGCGGTCGGCAAGGCCCTGGACGCGGTCGGCCTGGATCGCGCGGTGGCCTCGCGTTCGATCGAGGAATTGTCCGGCGGACAGGCCAAGCGCGTGGTGCTCGCGGCGATCGTGGCAAGCCGTCCGCAGGTGGTGGTGCTCGACGAGCCGCTGGCCGGACTCGACCCGCAGGGCCGCGCCGAGGTCGTGGAACTTCTTGCCCGGCTGCGGGATTCGGGACTGACGCTGATCGTCATCTCGCACGATGTGGAGGATATGTCGGCCGTGTGCGACCGTACGGTTCATCTACGCTCGGGCAGTATCCCCGAGACCGCGACGCAACCGGCGCCCGCGCCCGCGCCGACCCTGGCACGGCTGGACCTGCAGCGGCCCGACGCGACCGGAGGTCACCAATGAGCACGATGGTGCTGCTGCGCGAGGTTCCGGTGCCCAGCCCGGTGCACCGGCTGTGGGCCGGAACAAAAATGGTCGCGGTCTTCCTGCTCAACCTGGTCGTGATGCTGCTGCCGTCCTGGCCGGTACTCGGCATGGTGGTGGCATTCCTGATCGTCATCGGCCTGGTGGCGCGCCTGCCGCTGGGCACGCTGCCGCGGCTGCCCTGGCCGTTCTGGGCGCTGATGTTCGGTGCCGGGCTGCTCAATATTCCGGCCGGCGGCGCGGCGGTCCTGCACTACGTGCTGACCATAATGTTCGGGCTGATCATGGTGGTCACCTCGTTCCTGATCGCCTGGACCACACCGATGGGCGAGATCGCGCCCGCCCTGGCGAAACTGGGGGCACCGCTGCGCCTGCTGCGGGTGCCGGTGGACGAATGGGCCGTGGTGGTGGCGCTGACGCTGCGCGGGCTGCCGCTGCTGCTGGACGAGATGCGGATCCTGCGCGCCGCACGCCGGTTGCGCCCCAAGGACGGCCTGGTCCAGCGGGCCACGGACAACCCGCTGGTGGACATCCTCACCGCGGCGATGGCGGTGTCGACCCGCCGCGCCGGGGAGCTGGGCGAGGCGATCACCGCGCGCGGTGGCACCGGACAGCTCACGGCATATCCGAGTTCACCGGGGCGCCGCGACGCGATCGCGCTGATCATCGTGGCCGCGATCTGCCTTGCCGCGGTAGTTGTCACGTTCGTGCGCTGATTCGCGGCACGAGCCTGCACTACGCCAGCGCCCGAGCGGTAATGCGGTGGGCGATCGCGGCCAAGGCAACGGGTGATGGCCGGATGAGATCGACCTGTCGCCACAAGCCGGTACACTGCGAAGACGAATAGAACACGAAGCGGGGAGGTGGGGAAATAAGATGGCAACGGCACCTGATGTGGCCCGCTACATCCTCGGTAAGCGCGGCCTGATGTCGGCGATGAAACTGCAGAAATTGGTGTACTACTCACAGGGCTGGCACCTGGCGTTCGAGGGTGAGCCGCTGTTCGATGCGCCGATCGAAGCCTGGGCGAACGGTCCGGTGGTGCCCGAACTGTACGCCCAACACAGGGGCTTGTTCACAGTTAAGGAGTCGACCTTCACGCCGGGCGAGCCACTAACCGTGGCCCAGCAACAGACCGTTGACGCCGTGCTGGTGGCGTACGGCGATCTCGATGCACACCAGTTGAGCAACCTCACACATAACGAGCGGCCCTGGCTTGAGGCCCGTCAAGGTGTACCGGACGGTGCGCGTAGCAACAGCGAGATTGACCGCGCCACCATGCTCGAGTTCTACGAGCAGGTTCTGAGCGCTGCTCGAGCAGGGTAGCCGTGGGTAAGAAGGTCATCCCGAAACCGAACAAGAATGCTCCGGCAATTCCGAAGTATGTTCCGAAGCCCAAGGAGTTCCGACCAACCGGCGACGACGGCTGCCTGCGTATTCGCCTGACAAACGTTGATGTCGGCGGCCCCTGGTGCTTGACCAACATTGAGCGCGATCACTTCGTCGACCTCCTACAGCGACTGAAGTCATTCGAGTCGATGCCATGCACTCGCGTATTCGGGCCCGGTAGTGAGGAAGGCAAGGTCTATCTGGTCGAACAACTACCGAACCGAGATGCCCGGGACCGGCTCGTGGAGCTTGAGTTGGACGACCAGACGGAAATCGCACGGCTGCGTATCAACGGGAAACGACGCCTCTATGGCTTCTTCCCGGACGGCGGCCCGGATTTCTACGCGCTCTGGTGGGATCCTGAACACGAGATCTGGCCATCGACGAAGAAACATACCTGATATCAACACCTCGGCGTATGGATAGCTGGCGCCGTGGAGAAGAATTCCGGCCACATTCCCACACGTCCCGCCGCATCGGCTGACGAGGCGCCCGATCACTCACCGAACGATGCATCCCCGTGGCACGGGCATGCCCGCGAAGCGGTCCGCCAGGAAGTTCATGGCGCCCAGTGCCTCGCCGATCGCCGCGCCGTTATGCGTCGGGAACGGGGAGTGGATGGCGGTGAGGGTGGCGCCCTCGGCGCAGTACCGCTGCACCAGGGCACTGAATCCGGCCACGGGAATGACGTCGTCGGAGATGCTGTGATACATGTACAGCGGCGTGTCGGGGGCGGTGGCGCCGAGTTCGTTCACCGCCGCCGCGGCGCGAAAGGCGGTGCTGCCCAGCAGATTCGGTACCGTCGAATAGTCGTCGACGTGGGCGTTGACGTAGGCGGGCACCAGATCCGAGCCGCAGGCGGTGGCGTTGCTCGCCAGCAGCGCGCGGCCGCGGTCGTTGAGTAGCCCGGGCAGGCCCGACTCGGGTTGATTGCGGGTCAGGGCCGCCACGATCAGCACCGCGAGCCCGGCCTGGGGGCCGCCGTCCACCCGGCGCGCGATCGCGGGGATATCGGCGGGCACGCCGCCGGTGCTGATGCCCGCAAACCGGACATCCGGCGCATAGCTCGCGCGCAGCTGCGCCGCCCACAGGGTGGCAAATGCGCCACCCGAATAGCCCCAGGCACCCAGGGGACTCGACGCACCCACCCCGCCCGGCGCGAAGGCCCGGGCGGCGCGCACGCCGTCCAGGACCGCCCGGCCGGCACCGACGCCGTCGAAGAACCGCGACTGCGGGCCCTCATAGTCGCTGACCACCACGGCCCAGCCGCGTAGCAGCGCACCGGCCATGAAGGGCACGTCCAGCAGCGTGTTGACCACCCCGAGATCCCGCCCGCCGGACAGCGCGAAGGACGGCGCGCAGCGGGTGCCGAGGCTGTCCTCCGGCACCTGATAACTCAGTAGCGGCCGCGCACCGGGCCAGGGTACCGGCGGTACCAGCACCGTCGCCACATCCAGCGATGGATGTCCGGACGAATCGGTGGTGCGATAGCGCAATTGCCACGCCGACACCGGAATCGGCAGGCCGAAGACGGCAACCGGACGCGTGCCGAGCACCGCCCCGTCCGGGTGACCGGCCAGATCCGCGGGCGCGGAGTAGAACGAATCGTTATCCGGGAAGGGAAGATCCGCTCGGGCCGCCGCCATCGACACCGTGGACACCGCCAGCACCACTGCCGTCGCGACGGCCAGGATCAAGATCCAGAACCGGCGCGGCACAACCATTCCCGCGATATAGCCGTAACCCATCGAGGCCTCCTGCGTCGCCGCACGGGTACCGCAGGCAGCCGATCCGCGCCGACCGCACCACCATCGGGGAACTCACCGTATCTCCCTACAATACCCAGGTCAACGACCATCCCGAGGCGACTCGGCAACGTTTCGGCCGGTCCGCGGGCGACACGCCGATGCACGCAATTGCACCGGCCGCGGCTGTATACGGGCGCTGATCGGCGACGCTGTCACCCGATCTCGGTACGCACGACCCGATACCGCGCGGTCCAGCAGCGGCGAGCCGACCTCAATCCGTCGACGGTATCCACGCCGGATGCCATAGCCGGCCCGATTCGGTCCAATTCATATAGCGCACAGTGCCGGTAATCCTCGGGGTCACCCACGTCGCGTCCTTGCGCTCGTCCGGGGTGAGCTCGTTGTCGAAGGGGCTGGTCTTGCGCTCGGCGCGGTGCATCCGGCTGGACAGCTCGGCCATCTCCTGCTCGCTGAATCCGGTGCCGACCCGGCCCACGTAGTACAGCCGGTCCTCGTGATGCACCCCGACCAGCAGGGAAGCGAACTGCCGGACATCGCTGCGCCGCCAGCCGCCGATCACCACCTGCTGGGTGCGCCAGTTGCGGGTCTTGACCCAGGACTGGCCGCGCCGCCCCGGCAGATAGACCGAATCCAGGCGCTTGGCGACCACCCCTTCCATGCCGTGCTCCTGGCTGTAGCGCAGGGCCTCGGCACCGGAACCGTCCAGCCGCGGGGGGACGATCAGCGAGGGCGAGCGCCCCTTCAGTGCCTCGAGCACCCGTCGCCGATCCGAATATCGTTTGCGCACAAGCGATGTGCCGTCCAGATACAGGATGTCGAAGGCGACGAACACCGCGCCCGAGGCATCGGCCTGCAGCAGGCCCAGATTCGCGACGCCATGATCGTCGAAGACCACCGCCTCACCGTCGAGAATCGCACGGTGGCCGGCCAGTTCGGCGCCCAGCGCGGCCAGTCGGGGATAGCGACCGGTGACGATATTGCCGGCCCGGCTGCGCAGGGTGACCGCGCCATCGGCGATTTCGGCGATCAGCCGGAAGCCGTCCCATTTCGTCTCGAACGCCCACTCTCCCGCGTCGAGGGTCGTTACGTCGCCCGGCGAGGCCAGCATCGGGGTGAGGCCGTGCGGCAGCTCCACCGGACCGCGCCGGCCGCCGTTCACAACGGGCGCACCGGGTTCCGGCTTCATCAGATGTAACAGCCACTGATTTCCGTTGGTTTGGATCAGGGCGTAACGGCCGTCGAGGCGAGTGCCGTGCAGGCGCACGATCACCTCGTCCTCGCGCCACTTCTCGGTCTCGTAGGTGCCCGCATCCCAGATCGTCATCTCACCCGCGCCGTATTGCCCCTTGGGAATGGTGCCGCGGAAGTCCAGGTATTCCAGCGGATGGTCCTCGGTGTGCACGGCCAGCCGGTTCTCGTCCGAGGTGGTCGGCGGACCCTTCGGCACCGCCCAGGACACCAGCACGCCGTCGCGCTCGAGCCGCAGATCCCAGTGCCGGCGGCGGGCATGATGCTCCTGCACCACGAATCGGTCGCCCGGACCGGGGGTCGGCACCCCCGCCGGAACCGGTTCCGGAGTCCGCGCGGGATCGCGCATCGAGCGGTAGGTACCGAGTGCGTCGGTGCTCGCGCCTACCGCCGCGTCGCGGCTGGTGCCCGTGGTCGCGTCGTGCGGCAGGTGGGCGTCCAGGCCCGCGAGCGCATCGCCGTGCTCGCGCCAGCGGGCCAGCATCTCATCGAAGGTCAAGTGCCGCAGGCGTTTATGATCCTCGATCTCCGCCCAGCTGCGCGGCGCGGCCACCGTAGGGTAGGTACGCCCGCGCAGCGAATACGGCGCGATGGTGGTCTTGGACGGATTGTTCTGGCTCCAGTCCAGGAAGACCCTGCCCGGCCGGGCCGCCTTGGCCATGGTGGCCGTGACCAGATCCGGGTGCAGCCGCTCCAGCCCCGTCGCCACCTGCTTGGCGACCGTGGACGCACCGCGCGCACTGAGCGTGCGATCCAACGGCACGTAGACATGAATGCCCTTGCTGCCGCTGGTCACCGGGTAGGCATCCAGGCCGGCATCGCGCACGGTATCGCGGATCCACACCGCCACCAGCGCACATTCGGCCAGTCCGGCACCCGGACCCGGATCCAGATCGAAGACCAGCCGAGTGATCGGCCCCCGCTCACTGTTCGTAAAAACCCACTGCGGCACATGGATTTCCAGCGCGGCCTGCTGCCCGAGCCAGGCCACCCCCGCGACCGAATCGATCAGCGGATAGACCACATCACGGTATGGAATGGCGGTGCTCGCGGGCCCTGCGTGGTTACGCAGGCTGCCTCCTCCTGGCCTGACCCGATCACCGCGACCCGCATGCTTTTGCGCGGCCCGGTCCAGCCAGGTCGGCGCGTGCGCGGCCAGATTCTTCTCGAAGAACGAGGGCTCGGAAACCCCGTTGGGCCAGCGTTTGCGGGTGACCGGGCGACCGGCGATATGCGGGAGCAGTGCGGGCGCGATCGTGGTGAAATAGTCGATGACCTCGCCCTTGGTGGTGCCGGTGGCCGGATACAGCACCTTATCGAGGTTGCTCAACTCAACCTCGATACCCCCGAAATCGCGGCGGGCCACCATATTCGAAGTCTAGAGGCAGCCACCGACAAAATCGGGCCAGCAACACTCGCCCGCACACACAGACGGGCCGCTCGCCGTCCGAGGTGGACAGCGAACAGCCCGTCAGGTCGAGGAATCAGCCCTTCGGCTGTTCCGGCGCGGCCGGTTGTTCCGGCGCAGCCGCAGCTTCCGGCGCAGCCTCCGCGGCCTTGGCCGCAGCCTCGGCCGCGGCCACAGCGATGGCCGCGGGATTCGGTGTACCCTTGGTCGTAATGTCGCCCGACGCCTTGACCGCGGCCTGCGCCGCCTGGGCCGCAGCCTCGGCCGCAGCCAAGCCCGGCGACAGAGCCGTTGCGACCGCGGACTCCGGTGCCGCCTCGGCCACCGGTTCGGCTACCGCTTCAGCCGCAGGTGCGGCAGCAGCATCGGCCGCAGGCTCGGATACCTGCTCGGATTTCGCCTCGGGCTCGGCGGCGGCCTGTTCCGGGATGGCACCCTTGACCGCGCTGGCCCCCTTTTCGATCTGCTCGGAGAACTTGCCGCCGGTCTTCTCGTCGATGAACTCCCCGGCCTTGTCCACTGCCTGGTGAATCTTGTCGGCATTCTCCGCCGCAACATCCTTGCCCATGCCGAGGAAACCCTTGAGCGTATCCATCAAACCCATCGGCCTCTACTCCTTCAATCAGTCTTTTACCGCTGGTCAGCCCACATCCTCCCACCAGCTCACCTGCGGCGCTACCGCATTGGCATCGATCCGCTGCCCCGGCAACGGAACCGAGACCGAAGTGCCCGCGGCCCGGGCGGCCGCGACCAGCCGCCGCACCGGCTCCGACCAGCCGTGGAACGCCAAATTGAAGGTGGCCCAATGGATCGGGACGAGCAGGCCGTGCCCGGGCTCGGCGCAGATGTCGGCGTGCGCGCGCACCGCCTCCTCCGGATTCATATGCACATCGGGCCAGTGCACGTCGTAGGCGCCGATCGGCAGCAGCGTCAGATCGAACGGCCCCATTCTCGTGCCGATATCGGCAAATGCCTTGGTATAGCCGGTATCTCCGCCGAAGTAGACCCGGTGATGGGGGCCCGCGATGGCCCACGAGGCCCACAGCGTCGTATTGCGCACCAGGCCGCGCCCGGAGAAGTGCCGGGCCTCGGTGCAGGTGATAACCAGATCACCTCGGACACCGTCCGGATCGGACAGCGAAACCGAGGTGCCCCAATCCAATTCGATGATGCGATGTTCGGGCACCGCCCAGGTGCGCAGGTGCGCGCCGATGCCGATCGGCACCACGAACGGGGCATCCTGACCGGCGACCAGGGCGGCCACCGTCTCCCGGTCCAGGTGGTCGTAGTGATCGTGCGAGACGACCACCGCATCCAACCGCGGCAGCTCCGACAGCGCCATCGGCACCGGATGCAGGCGCGCCGGCCCGACCACCGGAGACGGCGAAACCCGTTCGCTCCACACCGGATCGGTGAGTATCCGGTAGCCGTCCACCTCCACCAGCGCCGAGGCGTGCCCGTACCAGGTGACCGCGAGCGCGCCGGCCTGCTCGGGCATATCCGGTGTGGCAAGCGGAATCCGGCCCGCGGGGCGCCCGACGCCGCGTCGAGTCAGCGCCGAAACCAGCAGCGACAGACCCGATCCCGAGACGAATTGGGTACTGGGCTCCGAGTTGTGGAACTGCCGGTTGCGATAGCGCGCCGAGCGCGCGGCGACCGGGGCGATCGCCGACACCGAGGCGCCCATCGCGGCGGGAATCTCCCACACCGCCCGCGCGACCCACGACAAACCCACCGCACCGGCGGCGCCCAGGGTCACCCGGCGGGCGAGACGGAACAATGTGGTCGAAGGGGACGGCGAGCCGGCGGGGCGGGTAGGCACAGGGGATGGTGAGTCGGCGGAGCTTGCGGAGCCGGCGGGGTGGGTAGGCACAGTCATCAGCGCCCCTCGAACTTCGCCGGACGCTTCTCCTGCCGCGCCGTGCGCGCCTCTTGCGCATCGTCGCTGGTCCAGGCGGCCTCGAGGGCCTTGCGCTGCTCCGGGGTATCCGCGCCGCGGGTGCCGTCCTCGTTGAGTACCAGCTTGAGGTGGCGCAGCGTCAGCGGCGCCAGTTCGGCGATCGACTTCGCCCACTCCTGCGCCTGGGCCACCGTGCCGATCCGGTTGGCGAATCCGAAAGAGTATGCGTCGGAGGCGGATACGTTCTCCGCACCCAATAGCATGGTGCGCGCCGGGCCGCCACCGATCAGCGACGACAGCCGCCGCACCGTCCAACGGTCCACCGAGATACCGAGTTTCGCGGCCGGGATCGCGATATATGAGTCCGGGCTCATCACCCGCAGATCCGAGGCCAGCGCCAGCTGCACCCCGGCGCCCAGCGCGGGGCCATTGATCGCGGCGATGACGGGCACCGGAACCGTTTCGATGGTGGCCAGCATGTCCATCAGGGCGTCGAGAAAGGTCTGCGAGTACACCCCGGACAGGTCGGCGCCGGCGCTGAATGCCGTGCCCTGACCCGTCAGGACGATGACGCGGGCATCGGCCGCCGCGGCGACCACGGCCCCGCGCAACTGCCCCACCAACCCCTCGTTGAGGGCGTTGCGGCGCTCCGGGCGCTGTAATTCGATGGTCACCACGTCACCATCTCGGCTCACTGCAAGCAAAGGGGCCTCCCCAGGTTTCTGCGGTAGCGGATCGGTCTCTCGGTAATGCGAATACCTTCACTGTATGCGGCCGTAGGTTGCCCGGCCGTACCCGACGCACCCCGTGTACAGGGGGACGGTAAGTCGGCGGAGCTTGCGGAGCCGGCGGGGTGGGTAAGTACAGGGGACGGTAAGCCGGCGGAGCTTGCGGAGCAGGCGGGGTGGGTAAGTACTGTGGCGGAGTGACCGAGCCCGATGTCGACGTTCTGGTGATCGGCGCCGGCCAGGCCGGACTGTCGGCCGGATATCACCTGCAGCGGCTCGGACTGCGGGCCGAACGGGACTTTCTGATCCTCGATCATGCGCCCGGCCCGGGCGGGGCCTGGCAGTTCCGGTGGCCGTCGCTGACCCTGACCACCGTGAACCGCGTGCACGATCTGCCCGGGATGTCGTTTGCCGAGGTGCTGCCGCCCGGTTCCGAGCATGCCCAGGCCGCCACCGCGGTGCCGGACTATTTCGCCCGCTACGAGCAGCGCTTCGAGCTGCGGGTGCACCGCCCGATCTCGGTGCGGGTGGTCTGCGACCGCGCCACCCCGGCGACGTGCCCCACGGAGACCGTCGATGGGCTGCTGCACGCGGAGGCCGTCGCCGGCCCGCCGGGCGCGGGCAACGGCCATCCGGCACCGGCGCTGCGCGTGCGCGGGCTGATCAATGCCACCGGCACCTGGGAGAAACCCTTCATCCCCCACTACCCCGGCGCGGAGACCTTCGCGGGGCGGCAGCTGCACGCCCACGACTTCCACACCGCGGACGACTTCGCGGGCAAGCATGTGGTGGTCGTCGGGGCCGGGATATCGGCGGTGCAGCTGCTCGACGAGATCTCGCAGGTCACCACGACGACCTGGACCTCACGCACCGAACCCCGCTGGCGCGAGGACGAATTCACCCCCGACCTCGGCCGCGAGGCCGTGGCGCTGGTCGAGGACCGCGTGCGCCGCGGCCTGCCGCCCCGCTCGGTAGTGTCCGTGACCGGGCTGCCCGTCGACGACCGCATCCGCGCCGCCCGAGCCCGCGGCGTGCTCGACTGGCACCCCATATTCGCGCGTATCGAACCCGGCGGGGTGCGCTGGGCGGACGACACCTTCCAGCCCGCCGACGTCATTCTGTGGGCCACCGGATTCCGTAGCGCCCTGGACCATCTGGCGCCGCTGCGGCTGCGCGGCCCCGGCGGCGGCATCACGATGACCGGCCGCCTGGCCACCCAGGTCGCCGCCGATCCGCGCATCCACCTGCTCGGCTACGGCCCGTCGGCCAGCACGATCGGCGCCAATCGCGCCGGCCGCGCCGCCGCCGTCGAACTCACGACCCATCTCGGCCTGCACCGGAATTGACGTGCACCACCCGGCGGTACTCAACGTCATCCCGGCGTGCTTTTAGCCGGGATCTCACGATGGATCCCGGCCAAAAGCGTGCCGGATGACAGGTGGACCTACAGCCCCGCGGAGAAGGTTTCGGGGTCGGGACCGACGCGCGTTCCGGTGTCCAGGGCGGTGATTTCCTGCATCTGGCCGGGGGTCAGTTCGAAGGAGAACACATCGAAGTTCTCCCGGATGCGGGACGGGGTCACCGACTTGGGGATGACGACGTTGCCGAGCTGCAGATGCCAGCGGATGATCACCTGGGCCGGGGTGCGGCCGGTCTGCGTGGCGATCTCGGCGATCGCCGGATCCTTCAGCGCCGCGCCCTGGCCGAGCGGACTCCACGCCTCGGTCACGATGCCGTGCTCGGTGTGGAAGGCACGCAGCGGCGCCTGGACCAGCGCGGGATGCAGTTCGATCTGGTTCAGCACGGGGGCCTCGCCGGTCTCACCGATGACCCGCTCGAGATGCTGGCGGGTGAAATTGGATACGCCGATCGAGCTGACGCGGCCCTGTGCCTTCAACGATTGCAGCGCCCGGAACGTGTCAACGTACCGATCCGCCGAGGCCACCGGCCAATGGATGAGATACAGGTCCAGATGTTCCAACCCCAGCCGGCCCATGCTGACCTCGAAGGCACGCAGCGTGGCGTCGTAGCCCTGATCGGAGTTCCATACCTTGGTGGTGAGGTAGACCTCGTCACGCGGCAGGCCGGACTCCCGAACGGCCTTACCGACCCCGGCCTCGTTGCCGTACACCGACGCGGTGTCGATGCTGCGATATCCGGCCTCGAGCGCCGCGGATACCGTGGTCGCCGCCTCCGCCTCGGGGACCTGGAATACCCCGAAGCCGAGCTTCGGGATTACGGACCCGTCGTTCAGGACAACGGACGGTACTGCGGTGGTCTCGCTGCGATAGGTCACATTCCGACCGTAGAAGGGGTTCGCCGAACCGTCAACGAGCGCCCCGAAGCGTGTTGATGCGTAGCAACCTGCCTGGCCGTTTACCCGCAAGCACGCCCGACCCGCCGCGCGCACGCATCCGCGCACCTCATCCCAGCCCCAGCCGCCGGTATCGCCGGTGACGGTCTGCCCGCAGCAGCTGCGGCGGCCGGCTTGCCAGAGCCGATAGTTCGTCTGCGATCACCCGCACCATGCGGCGGGCGAATTCGGTCGGCTCGTCCGCGGCATCGGGATATTCGGGCACGATGCGATCGACCACCCCGTCGGCCAGCAGCTCGGCCGCGCGGATGCGCTGCGCGGTGGCCAGCCCGGGCGCATGCTCGGTATCGCGAAAGACGATGGCGCTGGCGCCCTCCGGGGGCAGCGGCGCCAGCCAGGCATGCGTCGCGGCCAGCACCCGGTCGGCCGGCAGCAGCGCCAGCGCGCCGCCGCCGCTGCCCTGGCCAAGCAGCACCGAGATCGTGGGCGTGTCCAGCGTGACCAGATCGGCCAGGCAGCGCGCGATTTCGGGGGCCAGCCCGCGCTCCTCGGCCTCGCGCGACAGGGCCGCGCCGGCGGTATCGATCACCAGGACCAGCGGCAGCGCCAGCTCCGCCGCCAGCTGCATGCTGCGCCGCGCCTCCCGCAAAGCGGCTGGGCCCATGGTGTTTTCGCCGGTCTGCCCGGCACGATCGTGGCCGAACACCACACACGGCCGACCGCGCAGGCGCGCCAGGGCGAGTAGTACGGTCCGATCGGCTTCGCCCTGACCAGTGCCGCTGAGCGGAACCCGGTCCGTCACATGACGTAAGAGCTCGCGGATGCCCGGACGATCCGGGCGGCGCGAGATGAGCACCGAATCCCAGGCGGTGCCGTCCGCTCCCGAATCCGATTGGGTACCGCACCATTCGCCCGCGACGCCCGAAACGGGCTCCCCCGCAGCACCGTTCACCACATTCAGCACCCGATGAACGATCCGGCGGAATACCCGCACCGGCACGACGCCGTCGATCACGCCGCTGCGGTACAGATTCTCCGCGGTCTGCACGCCCTCGGGGAACGGGCGGCCGTACAGCGCCCGGTATACCCTGGGCCCCAGAAAGCCGATCAGCGCGCCCGGCTCGGCAAATGTCATGTGCCCCAGCGAGCCCCACGAGGCGAACACCCCGCCCATCGTGGGATCGCGCAGATACACCAGATAGGGATGCCCCGCCGCCTTATGCACCGCTACGGCCCCGGCGACCTTGATCATCTGCACGAAAGCGACAGTGCCCTCCTGCATCCGGGTGCCGCCCGAGGTCGGCGAGGCCACCAGCGGCAGTCCCCGCGCGGTCGCCCGCTCGACCGCCGTCACGATCCGCTCCGCGGCTGCCACACCGATCGAACCCGCGAGAAAGCCGAATTCACAGGCGATAACGGCTATCTGCCGACCCCGCAGCCTGCCCTCACCGGTCAGTACCGCCTCGTCGACCCCCGCCCGCACCGCAGCCGCCCGCAACTCCGCGCGATACTCCGGGGTTGCGGCGACCTCGACGGGCGGGCGATCCCAGCTCACGAACGAGCCCGGATCAAGCAATCCGTCGAGCAGTTCGCGCGCCGAGATCTTCATACGCCCGAGCGTATCGGTCCCCGGTCGCCACTCTTCCGGCGCGCACCACACCCGTCATTCCGGGTGCCCACACCCGTCATTCCGGCGTGTTCTTGGCCGGAATCCATCGGTACACAGCGGATTACGATGGATCCCGGCCAAAAGCATGCCGGTAGGACGGGGACGGAGTCCTCAGTACGCCGTAGCGCCGGAACACGCTGCGGAGTAACGCAACCCCGGGGATGGTGAGCCGGCGGAGCTTGCGGAGCCGGTGGGGTGGGTGAGCTCAGTAACCCTGAACGACCTTGCGCAGCGCGTACTCGGTCACCGAGACCAGCGCCTGCTTCACCGGCTCGCGCCGGCGCGCATCGATCGACATGATCGGCACGTCCGCGGGGACCGCCAGCGCCTGCCGGATGTCCTCGGTCGGATACCGGGGCGCGTCGTCGAACTCGTTGACGGCCACCAGGAAGGGTAGGCTCCGTGCCTCGAAGTAGTCGACCGCGGCGAAGCTGTCCTCCAGCCGGCGGGTGTCGACCAGCACCACCGCGCCGATGGCGCCGCGGATCAGGTCGTCCCACATGAACCAGAAACGGTACTGGCCGGGGGTACCGAACAGATAGAGCACCAGGTCGTCGGCGAGGCTGATCCTGCCGAAGTCCATGGCCACCGTGGTGGTGGCCTTCGTCGGCACGGCGGCCAGGCTGTCGACTCCGACGCTGGCATTGGTTACCAGGGCCTCGGTGCGCAGCGGAACGATTTCCGAAACTGCACCGACCAAGGTCGTCTTTCCCACACCGAAACCACCGGCGACCACGATCTTCGCCGAGGTGGGTTTGCTGGTGCGGGTATCGACCTGGGCCGTCGAATCATATACGCCGGAGTCCACTAAGAACCCTTTCGATCAGCTCGCGACGTTCGTCGTCGCTGGAATCGTCTTTCAATGTCGCCGAGACCCGTACGTGTCCGGCCTCGATGAGGTCAGCGACGAGCACTCGGGCCACCCCGATCGGAATACCCAGCCGGGCGGCCAATTCGGCAACAGAAGGCGACTCTCTGCATAACTCGACGATTGACGTCTCGATATTGGTGAGTTCGAACTGCCGCTCTAGGGCGACCGGATGCGATGCGACGAGAGCCTCCAACGCCAGCTCCACCGTCGGCCGCGTGCGGCCGGCGGTGAGTGAGTACGGGCGTACAAGGCTGGGCTCGCTGCTCCCCATGCGCTGGTTGTCTATGTCCATCCCACCATCAGGAACCCATCGTGACGCGAGGTGTGGCCTGGACTGTCTGGCCCACTCGCTCGACCAACAACGCCATCTCGTATCCCACCTGGCCGATATCGCAGGACGTATTCGTCAGCACGGCCAGGTAGGAACCGTCACCGACGGCCATCAACAGTAGGTAGCCGTGTTCCATCTCGACTACCGACTGAAGAACGGTGCCGCCCTCGAACAGGTTCGACACACCCACCGAGAGACTGGCTAGTCCCGCGGTAACGGCGGACAGCTGCTCGGCACGGTCCACGGGCAACTGAGCGCTCGCGGCCATCAACAGACCATCCGCCGACACCAACACGGCATGAGCGACGCCAGGAACCTCGTTGGCGAAGTTCGAAACCAGCCAGTCCAGCTGACGGTTCGTGCCACCTAGATCGGGGTTCATCGGTCTCCTTTATCTCCGGTTAGGTTCATTGCCTTCATTGCGCGGCCATCCCGGACGCCCTGCTGGTGACGACTCAGACTTGACCTGATGGAGTCGGGGTCACGGTTACTCTGCTGTACCCGATCGCTCTTTCCATTGACACCACCGGGAACGAGCCGGTTGCCCGGATCGCGTTGCGGTAAGCCGGACGCGGTGCGCTTATCCGCCTGCGGCTCGACGGCCCGGCGGGCCGCCTCCCAGCCTTCGTCACCCGGTGATTCGAAGGAGGCGGCCATCGAGGACCGGTCCGAATTCGGATCGGACAACCAGGCCGACATCATTTCGGCGAAGATCGGGCTGTCCGCCATCGACGACAGGGGATCCTCGGACGCCTGCATCCGGGTTTGGAAGAAGGCGGCCGTCTTCTGCGGGTTCGACCGGAAGCTGTGGCGGCCGCGCTCGCGGCCCTCGCCCGCGTCGTCGGAAGCCTTCTCCGCTCCCTCGGACGCACGATCACCGTCCACGGGGGGTCGGTGCAGGCCCGGTGTCGGCAGCGGACGCGGCGGCAACTCGGCTCCGGGCTGGCGCTGCGGCAACCCGGCACCCGGATCGCGCTGCGGCACACCGGTATCGGCGGCGTCCGGCTGCGTCAGCCGGGAGGAGCCCGTATTGCGCTGCGACAGGCCGTTACCCGCCGAATCGCGCTGCGACAGACCGTTATCGCGCTGCGGCAGGCCACCGGCACCGCGCTGCGGCAGACCGTTCGAACCGGGCTGACGCGACGGCAGGCCGTTGCCTCCCGGGCCCCGCTGCGGCAGGCCATTACCCGCGCCATCACGCTGCGGCAGACCCCCGCTCAACGCATCACGCTGCGGCAAACCACTACCGGTATCCCGCTGCGGCAGACCATTACCCGCGCCATCACGCTGCGGCA
>Ga0185299_10000289_pt1 | contig 151879 bp, 127 predicted proteins | sample PaiPotPPA55metaG_FD_128002 | JGI IMG/M metagenome (GOLD analysis project Ga0185299, IMG submission 128002) | Iron sulfur acid spring bacterial and archeal communities from Banff, Canada, to study Microbial Dark Matter (Phase II) - Paint Pots PPA... ...
TTGCTTGGCCTTAGCCCTTTTTGGGCCGTTGTTTTGGCTCACCTCTTCGGTGTGTGCCGAGGTTGGTATAATCATATTGTCAGGTTGCTGTCTATCCAGCAGCCTGGCAATACCCATGGCATCTACCTTGATGGGCGAGGCTGCGTTCGGCGTTAGCGAAAATCAACGTTAGCCCCCATCATCGCGCTCGAACTTGGCCTTCCGCATCTGTCATCTGTCATTTGTCATCTGTCATTCGCTGACGAGCTTCCGGCGAGTCAGCGCCGGTTTGCCGCTGTTCGGCTACCTCATCTAAAAGCGCAGCGTAGGCGGGGTTTCGCTGCAGCAGTTCGTCGTGGGTACCGATGTCGGCGATGGCGCCGTCGCGGAACAGGACATTGAAGTCGGTCTGAAAGATATCTGGGTCATGGGTTACGATGATCGCCGTGCGCCCTTTTAAGGCTACCCGCAGATTCACGGCGATTTTTCTCATCGTTTCCGGGTCTAAACTGGCTCCGGGTTCATCCAGAATCAGGATCCTTTGGGCGCCACACAAAAGTTGGGCGATTCCAACTCGGCGCCGTTGGCCAAACGAAAGGAACCCTTCTCCAGTCAGACTCTTAATAGGGTAGTCGAGCCCGATCCCTTGCTCTTCCATAAAGGCTACCACTCCCGATAGCTGTAGAGCGCCTGGTAAATCGTTGATCTCCTCTTCGGTTCGCCCGAACAGAAGATTTTCTTTGAGAGAGCCCTCCAGAAAACCGAAACCGGTCGGGAGATAGCCAACTAACTTCCTTCTAGAAAAGATCGGCCAGTCCGTTACATCGACGTCATCGATCCGGATCGAACCGCTGGTTACCGGAAGCTCACCGGCCAGCACTTTCCCCAGGGTCGATTTACCGGAACCCGATTTTCCGATGATGCCAACCACTTTGCCCGCCGGGATCTCCAAGCTAACGTCATGCAAGATAACTTTTCCGGTCGAGCCAAAGGCGAAGGTTAAATTGTGGACATGTAGGGCAGCCGCCCTTTTTTGTTCGATTAAAGCTGGCAATTCCGGCGGCGGCGCCGGCGTCCCAGGGATATCGAGGAAAACTCGCGCCCGTTGGAGGCTAGGAATGAATTGTTGGATGGCGGCAGGGAGAGCGCAGAGCGCCGCAATCGATGTGAGCAGCAAGTTAATCAGCATCTGCGCCCGGATAATAGAGCCCGGGGATACGCCATGCGCGCCCACTAACAAGATGACCGTCATCGGCAGAGAAATGACGGCGAGTATTCCGGATAATGCCTCTCGGCTCGAAGATAAAAACAGAGACCGGCGCCGGCGACTGGCGGCTTGCCGTGTTAACTGATTCAGCTCGTCGGCCAGGCGGCGTTCCCCTCCAAACAGAAGCAACCGATCTAGCAACTCAAAAAAGCGAGCGGCTTTGCCAAAGAACCTTTGATTCAGGTCGTCACATTCCGCGTTTACTTTGCGTTCAGATTGGGCAAAAGCGCGCGCTACAAACACCTGCAGAAAAATGGCGAGCCCTGCGATCACCACCAAAATCCGCCATCCGTCCGGTATAGCCATCAAGCCGATCGAATAAGCGATCGCCCGAACGGCATGCTCGGCGACGCCAACCAGACCAAAAATCAGGAGCGCAGCCAGGCTAGAACCGTCCGAGGCGAAGGCGCGAAGCGTAGCGCCACTCTGGCGACCGGCTCGGACCTCGCCATTCTCTCGAATCAGGCCCGCCAAGACGTCGTCCTGAACCTTCAACGCAAACTTTTGCTGAATAAAGCTTCTGGCTTGAGCAGCGAACACCCCTAACACGGAGGCGCCTAATAACAGCGCCGCCATCATGACGGCTGAAATTAGGTTTTCCGAGGAGAGGCCCAGCCAGTTGCTGGTGCCGGCATGCAACGCTCGGTCGATGATCTGTTGGCCGAGCTCGGTCGCGCGCAGGGTTATATTCGCCTGTAGCAACGCCAGCAGAACTAGGCCGCCGGCCGGCGCCAAAAACGGAACGAAGAGCGGCCAGAACGATAAAAGCAGTTTGAGATCGGAACTCCCGGATGTTGGCTTGCTCATACTAACTTTGGGCGATGTCCCCTGGCGGAAAAAGACCATCGCAATTTTGCGCAACTTTTCGCACTATTATCGTCCCATCCACAGAGAGTTTATGAGCAATCGAAAGATATATCCCCAACCGCTGGGCACAGTTTTTTTGGCAGGCTTCGACGGATGCGTCTATGAAATTCCCGAAGAAGTAGCCTTGACCTACCGAATCACCCCGGTGCGCGTGAAAGAACTGGGACACTTGCCGGTTTCCGCCAAGCAGGTCGTGGAACCCGAGGTGGTTGGACATCACTACGTGATCGGCCCAGACGGAACTTACGGGCCGCACGCTGATCTCCTATTCGGTACCGCGATCGCCAGCGATGGCCGCTACTACTCGGGTTGGCACCGGCATCCGAGTGGGACTGAACTCGCCGAGTTCGAGAAGCGAGCTGACATCCCGCTGGTATAACGAAAACATTTCGACTACAAACGGTGCGATGACCTCGCACCGTTTTCTCCCTCTTCGAGGCGGATTCTTATTCTGGGCGGTCGTCACGCTGTTCGCTCAGTCTAACCTGCTCTGGGCTGAATTACCCTCCACGGATCGCCGGGGATTCAGCCCGCTGATTCAGCGCACGTCGCCTGCGGTGGTTTGTGTCGTTGCTTCCGGACCTACCAAGGCTGGCGCCGAAACTCAACAGGGAGGCGAAGGAAACCAACCTCAGCCGAAGGAAGCGCTCAGTGACGGTTCGGGGGTGATTGTTACTCCTGACGGATACATTGTCACCAACTATCACGTCATCAAAAACGCAGCTAACGTTACGGTTGAACGCCGCGATGTCGGGAAGGAATATCGGGCCAAGGTAATCGGCTATGATTCGCAAATCGATATCGCCGTCCTGAAGATCAACGAGTCGAATCTCCCGACCCTACAATTTGCAGAATCCGGAAGCTATCACGTCGGCGATATAGTCCTAGCTATCGGCAATCCCCTCTCCTTTGCTAACTCGGTTAGCCAAGGCGTTATCAGCGCGGTTGGCCGTTCGATCGACAATTCGGCGGTGGAAGACTATGTCCAAACCGACGCCGCGATTAATCCGGGAAACTCCGGCGGCGCTTTGATCGATGTGGATGGTCGTCTGGTTGGTATCAATTCGCTCTTTGTCCCGGTCTTTGGCCAAAAGGTAAATACTGGCCTGGGCTTTGCCATTGCCGCTGCCTTGGTCAAGTCGGTGTACGAGGAGATAAAAGCGAATGGCCGGGTAGATCGGGCCTATGCCGGGATGGGGCTTCAGGACTTGAATGCCGGTCTCGCCACCATGCTTGCTTTGCCGGAAAAAACGTCCGGTGTGTTAGTGACCGAGGTTGCACCCAATAGTCCCGCCCAAAAGGCAGGCATCGCCCGTAAAGATGTGATCCAGAAAGTCAACGGAGAACCGGTTGGAAGCGCGACCCAGCTCCGGGAATTCATCACTTTCTCGAAGCCGGACAGTGATATTTCTTTCACCGCCCTAAGGGGCAATTCATCGGTAAACGTTCGCCTCCGCCTGATCCGAATCCCCGAGGCGGAGACAAATACGGGCAATCAAAATGAAAACATTTTGATTGCGGGGTTACATTTCGCTGACTTAACCCCGCAGAAACGTCAGCAATTCCATATCCCGGGACGGGTACAAGGCGGTCTGGTCACCGAAGTTGTCGCGAATTCAGGGGCCCAGCAATTGGGATTTCAAGCCGGCATGGTCTTTTGCCAGGTTAACGATTCAACCGTGAACTCCGCCCAGGAAACCCTCGAAGCGCTCAAAGATTTCACCAAGGGAGTCCTCTACCTCTATACGTCCCAAGGATTCATCTACGCGCCGATCGATTTGACGCGCTAGGGACGGACTCCCGCTCGTCCGCGATGGTGCTTGCAACGCCCCGCGACGTTACCTGTCCCGAATGGACTGAAGGACTCAGCCTGCAGCGTCTTTCTTCCCAGCGGCGTCCTCGTCGTCCTCGTCCTCGAAAGTGATTCTTCGCCCAGCGTGAAGGATTGACCCAGGAGCGCGAGTTCGTTGTCACCGCCAGATAAGCGGTATGCCCTTGGCACGCCTAAAATGTCGAGGACGAGGACGACGACGAGGACGATGTTGGTGGGAGGAAGGACGCTGCAGCCTGACTCCTGGCTCCTGGCCTCTCCAAAGCCTTGCAAGCAAGGCCGCTCCACGCGATGATCGGCGCGACATGTCTATTCTGGACGAACTCGCGCCGGCGTTGAAGTCCGTTCGCGGAATTCGCCGGTTTTGGTACGCGCGTTCGGAGTGGTTTCCTCGCCTGGTCGCCGAATATCAGGATGGCGATGAGACCGGCAAAGAGGTTAGCTTTGGCAAGGATAGTTCTGTCTATACCCGGCTAGCCAAAGCCGCGACTCAGCTCGGCGAAAATTTGATCGCCCTGGAGATTGCGATCGAGGGTGGCAAAAGCCTTAACTTGGCTTTTCGGCAAAGGTTCCCCGAAATCGAACGCCGCCAGCAAGTTGATTTGGCGCGCGAACAAGCTATCGCGCTTTCGAGATTAGGATCAATTCGAGAAGCTCAGAAGATCTTGCGCGATCTATTGGCGATCCGCGCCGATGACGATAAATCGCTCAGTGCGCTGGGTCGGACTTACAAAGACCTAGCGAAATTCCCCGGGCCAGCTCGGCAAAAATTTCTCGAGCGATCCAGAACCTACTATTTGGAGGCTTACGCAGTAAACGGCGAATACTACCCCGCCATTAACGCATGCACCTTATCGCTCTGGCTAAACGATCGACCTGCTGCACGTAAACTGGCTGCGGAAGTGAAGCAACTCTGCTTGCAGTCGCTCCTAGCTAACCCAGACGATTACTGGGCTCTGGCATCGATCGCCGAGGCAGAATTAGTTCTGAGCGCTGACCTTGGAGAAATCACCCACCAGACTTTTGAGTATTACGAAAAATACTCGCACCTCATGCATCAAAAACGGAGTTGGGGTGATCTGAGCTCGACCAGTGAACAGGCTAAGCGAATCTGCGAATCGTTGGATTGGCATTTTGGCGCGCTCAAACAGATTTTTCATGTGCCCGATGTTATCATTTTCTCGGGGCACATGGTGGACGCTCCGGGAAGAAAAGTACCGCGTTTTCCAGCTCAGTACGTGGACGCCGTCGCCGAACATATCCGTCTGACTCTGGAATCCGCCAATGCCCAAATCGGCATCTCGTCGGCCGCTTGCGGCTCGGATCTGCTCTTTATCGAAGCGATGCTGGAGAGAGACGCCGACATCCAGGTGGTCTTACCTTGGAGAAAAGATGAGTTCAAAAATACCAGTGTCGTGCCTGGCGGCAAGGAATGGGAACCTCGATTCGATCGTGCCCTCGAAGAAGCCACCTCGGTCACCTATCTTTCCCAACAGGGAGCACCTAGTGGAAATCTCGGCTATGTCTATTGCAATGACTGCATGAACGGTATGGCCTTGTTCCGTGCTGAAAAGCTCGGCTCCGACGCACATCCCCTGGCAGTCTGGGACGGCCGGCGGGGAGACGGTCTGGGCGGCACCTCCAGCTTCGTCGATTTCTGGAGCTCACGAGGGCAAACCGTGGAGGTGATCGACCTGGAGAAGATCACTGCGGCGAAGGCCAAGGACGATAAGCTCGCCAGCATTTCATTTGGAGAAATCACGGTCAGTCAGGGCCAACAGACCATTAAAACCCTTCTCTTTGCGGACGTAGTCGGTTACAGCAAGATCCCCGAAGATCAGATCAAACATTTCGCCCCCGAATTTCTGGGCATGATCTCCTTGCTCATCTCCGAGCCGCCTCGCCCGGTTTTAACCAACACCTGGGGAGACGCTATCTATTTCGTCTTCGATGAACCCGTCTCGGCCGGGAACGTCGCGCTGCGCTTGTTAGAGACGCTCAAGAATGGCGCTTGGCGCCGCGACATGACGGCTCCCCTCGGCCTTCGGATCGGCCTACACACCGGGCCGGTGATTCTGTGTCTCGACCCGGTTATCCGCCAAATCTCGTTTACCGGCTCCCACGTTAGCCACGCCGCGCGGATAGAACCGGTTGTCCGCGAGGGGGAAGTGTGGGCCACCGAAGCTTTCGTTTCCTACGCTATGATCGACAGCCAACGCCAAGCCGCCAGACGCAGATTCGGATTCGACTACCTCGGCCAGATCGACTTTGCCAAGAACTACGGTCGTTACCCCCTTTTCCGCTTGAGCTCGCCCATTACCGACGGAGTTCAAGATGAGAGCGTCTCCGACGAATCACAGACCCCATCAGCCTGATCGGATTTCAAATCACCTACGTAATCCTACGTATAGACGCTCGGAGGCGCTGCCGTCAGACTGCTCCTCAAGCTCAAAAGAGCTATGAAATAGAAAGTGAGTGACAATGGCAGAACAAAAAACAGGTCAGGCAAAAAAAGCCACCGGTGAACTTGCTGCAGATAAGCAGGGTAAAGAAGTCGCCGCCTCAGCAGGCAGTCAGGAAGTTGAGGGCCGGACGGCATCAGTATACGTCTCTTGTCCGTATTGCGGTTCCAACCGACACGTAATGCTCGATTTCGAGGGCCAATGGTTTACTTGCGGCAACTGCGGCAATAATTACCAAGTCTGGGTTTAGGGTGGGATTTGCCAACGCTTGAGCCGGCTTTTCACAAGCCGGTTCATGGTTTCCAGCGGAAACTATTCTAAACTTTGCGCGACAGAACCAGCGCCGCGTTTCGTTTTTTACAGCGCCTTCGCGCGAAGCCACCAGGCGCGAAAGGATCAGGTTCCGAAGCCAACGGCGGCTTCCGAGGTAGCTGCATTGGTAGCAGGATAGAGGAGCGAAAAGTCTTTCTGCGAACCGTTCGCTACGCAAAATTCGGCATCCGATGGCACCAACACCGGCGGAAACATCGCAAACCCAGCCGTTCAAATACTGGGCGTTCATCAGCTACAGTCATCGGGACAAGCAATGGGGCGACTGGCTGCACCGGTCATTGGAAACTTACCAAGTTCCGAAACGATTCGTGGGTGAAGCGACCCGGGACGGCCCTCGACCCAAAAAGTTGTTTCCCATTTTTCGAGATCGAGACGAACTACCCGTTTCCGCTGACTTAGGCACCCAGATCAACGAGGCGCTGGCTCAGTCGCGATACCTTATCGTCATTTGCTCCCCGAACTCGGCCGCCTCGCAGTGGGTAAACCAAGAGATCAAATTTTTCAAAAAGCTCGGGCGAGAAGACCGGGTTTTGGCTTTGATTGTAGCCGGGGAGCCGAATGCATCAGATAATAAACCGGGGTTTGCACCGGATCAGGAGTGTTTTCCCGAAGCCTTGCGTTATCGATTGGACTCAGCCGGCCACCCTTTGCCAATCCGCACTGAGCCAATAGCCGGTGACGCACGCACGGGCAAAGACGGTAAAACCACTGCCAGGCTGAAACTCCTGGCCGGATTGTTAGACGTTAACTTTGATGGCTTAAGACAACGGGAACACGAGCGGCGTCGACGGTCGCTAATTGCCGTAACCGTGGCAGCCTCGGTAATTGCCCTTACCATGGGTGCTTTGGCTGCATTAGCTTTTCTCCAGGCGAATGAGGCAAACCAGCAACGGTCGCTTGCTGAGGTTCAGAAAAGAGAGGCCCAACAACAGAAAGAACTCGCCCAGGTAAGGGAGACCGAGGCCCGTCATCAACTAGCTGAGTTTTACGCGGAACGCGGCCGGCAGGAATTGATCGCGGGAGATCCGTCGCGAGCCGCCCCATTCCTGGCGGCGGCCTACACGGCTAATCCTCAGCAACACGTCGTACAGACTTTGTTGGGCCTCGCTTTGCGCCCAATGCAAAGCCAGCTATTCGCCTTGAATGGACACACCGACGGGATTCAACAGGTCTACTATAGCGACGACGGACGGTTGATCGTTTCCTCACAGACTGGCAACTCGGTGATCGTATGGGACGCTAAAACGGGCAAGCGGCTTCGCACCATCCCCTGTGAAGATGTTGTATTCGAAAGCGCTATCTGTTTCAGCGCCGGGAAACTAGCTGTAGCCGGCTCCGGAAAAGTAAAGGTGTGGGATCTAGGCCACAGCGAACAGCCGCTCACCGTGCTCCAGCATGGTTATGCCACGATTCACGTGATTGCGATGAGCAAGGGAGCGCAAACGCTCGCCATCGGGTGTGATTCCGGCCTCGCTGGCTCGCCCTATGCAACTGTCGCAGTCTGGGACCTGGCAACAAAACATAAAATAAATGAATTCTGGGCAGGAGAAAATGTCCGCGCCTTAGATTTCAGCCCCGATGGCAAACGCTTAGCCGCAGGAAGTGATAACCACCACCTCTACATTTGGGATTGCGCGTCTGGCCAAACTACTCTCGATGCCGATCAAGGAGAAGCAGTGAGTGCGATTTGCTTCGACGGTGTCGGCGATCGGGTCGCCAGCCTCAGCCAAAAAAGCGGGCCGAAGATCTGGTCTGTCGACGATGGAAGCTGTGTAGCGGCATTTCCAAAGGAAGACGTACAAGATTGGAATTGCCTGGCCTTTAATCACAAGGGTGATCGTGTACTAGCCGGCAACTTTGACACGGTCTGTCTCTGGGATTGGGCCGCGAATCAGGTGCAACGCTTGACAGGTTCGAGCGTTGTAACCGACGCGTGTTTTTCACCTGATGATCGATATGTTATCGCCGGCTTCAATGGCGAGCACGTTGCCAGAATATGGTCGGTCGCTGACGGGCAGTTAGCCGCCGTCCTGCAAGGTCACGCCGCCGGGGTCGATGTCGTCGCTTTCAGCCCCGACAGCCAGTATGCTGTCACTGGCTCGAGAGACAGACAACTGATCGTTTGGGACTGGCAGAAGTTGAAGCAACCAATAGCACACGCCGGCTTACCGAATCCCGTCCAACACGTTCGTTTCTCGCCCGGGGAAAGTACATATATGGCCGCGAGTTCCTTCGGCGTGCCCTCGGTCTTTGTCTGGAACGCTTCCAGTCCAAGCGGAGGACGGGTGCTTAACCATCCGGCCGTCAACTATTCTGGAGCTGTCAATTCTACAATCGATTGGTGCTTTTCACCGGACGGTAATTTTATTGCGACATGTGGTCCAGACCGAAGCGCCCGGTTATGGTTGCTGGCTTTTGGGAAGTGTGTGCGGCAGTTTGCCCATGAAAATTTGGTGATCAGTGTCGCCTTTTCCTCCGACGGTAAGACGTTAGCGACTGCTGGCAGAGATAACTTTGTTAAGCTGTGGGAAACAGCCAGTGGAGCAAAACAATCCGAATTTTCCTGCCCAGGAGTCGATTACGTCTGTTTCAGCCCCAAAGGAGATCAACTCCTGGCAATCCGTTCAGACGGAGGATCGGGTGCCGTTACAGTTTGGAAACTCGCCTCCAGTCAATCCATCGAGCTTAAGGGTCACTCGGGGAGAATTTTATCTGCCATTTTCAACCCGCTAGATGGCGACATCTTTACAGCCTCAACGGATAAGACCGCTCGCTGTTGGGATCCGCAAACGGGCGCAGAGCGCTTCAAACTTGGACCACATGCCGACTCTGTCCAGCTGCTAAGAGTGAGTCCAGATGGGAAGTTGGTTGCTACCTGTGGAGGCAGTACCGGTATTTTCTTTTGGGACGCAAAAACCGGAGCGCGCGTCAGTCAATGGGAAGACCCGGAAAGAACTAAACCCAAGGACTTGGCTTTCTCTCCAAGCGGAGATCTCGCCGCTATCGCCGTGTTATCGGCCGTCTATCTGATCGATCCAACGACTGGGCTGGCCATCGAGAAAATTACCTCAAACGCGTACGATGTAATGTCCCTCACGTTCTCGAACGACGGTTCAACCTTGTTGACCGGTAACCGAGCACATTCAGTGGCGGAGACGACGTTGTCATGCCCGGTGGGCACTCCCGAAACAGTTGCTTCCGTTCTGGATCGGATCGGTCGCTGGCAACTCAAGGGCATCGGGTTGGTCGTAAGGAGTAACCAAGACGAGTAAGTGGTGTTAGTGGAACTTTCTAGCCAGAGGGATTTCACGCTGCCTTGACCGCCCGCCAAAACAGCGGTCGCGCTTCCGTTAACTTCGCTCCATCGCTTTCAGTTTCACCATCGCTTCGTACCCGGCAGAACCGCGTGTCTCGGATTGCAGTTTCCTTAAGATGCTAGCGATGTGCTGATGAACGGTACGGGCACTGATATCCAAGATGCCGGCAATCATGCCGTCCGGCTTACCCTTGATGACCCAATGCAATACTTCCGCTTCGCGTGGGGTCAGCCCGACGCGCTCGAGCTCCCTGGCTTCTGGCGCCACTTTGGCGGCAGCGGCACGTAGTGATTCGAGTCGTTGCAGGTTCCGGTGAGCAAGTGCGATCTGAGGAGCGATTAACTCCAACAAAAGCGCCTCTTCGTCGGTGAAATCTTTATCCCGATTGACGGTTACGCCAGCAATATGCCTTGGTATATCCAGGGTCACCACCGTTTGGTAGCGAAGCCCCAGGGGAACAAAGACATCGGAGAAGAGCGCGCTTTGTTCAAACTGGCGTTGCGTGATGCAATCGGTTAACCTAATCGCGCCTTTCTCGACGGCCGGTATAGCCGGGTTAGTCGGTACCAATTCGACGATCCGCTTTTTGATTTCTTCTGATATCGGTACGTTATCGCTCGTACCGCTAATCACTTTCCCCGTTTCGAGGTCAACCGTATCCAGGGAAAAAAAGGTGCCTTTGATGAGGTCCCCTAGCGCGTTAAATACGGCTCCCGGGAATTGCTCGAGACCGTCAGCGGCGTGCACTGCTTCCGCCGCGCGCAGTAGGTCCTGCACCTTATCGAGCGAAAGTGTTTCCATAGTATTAATCCCTCCATGGAACCGCTCGCTCCTAGACGTGTCGCTTGCTTAAAGGGCGACAGTTTTCGTCTTATTCGATCGACCCGGGAAACGCACGCCGAAAAGGCGCCGGCTCACCGGGCAAGCACATGGCCGGGGGCGGGCTGCCATCCGGGTTTGGCCGACGGTCTGAGCCTGCCGTTTGCGCGGAACCGTCTTAGCCTGCGTTTTGATTGTCTGCATAAATTGAGGTCGTCTTGCTAAAGGGACGACTGGCACCCTTAAAATTGCAGGAATTTTGGCCCGAAAGCTCGATTGCGGAGTTTGAATCTTGCAAAATCGACATAACTCAATCGCTACCGCTTGCCATTTAAGTGACTAATAGTAAACCGCTTACGCTGCGCCATAGGTATTTCTGCGGATAGCCAAGGAGCCTCGATCTCGCGTAACAATTGCTCGAAACAATTTATGCCCGACCCCGAACCGAGTCCATCCGCAGCCGACGATTTCGACCTGCCGGGCAAGGAAAACCTCAATGGGAAACGCGGATCCGAGGAGCTACTAGGCATCAGCGATGTGGGCGGCCGGGCGGGCGGATTCATGTGTCATGTTTGCACCGGGTGCACTGCCCAGAACTGGATCGATCCAAGCTGGGAACTCTTTACTTGTTGGTCCTGCGGGAGCTATCAAACGGTAGGCTTGGATTGGCCCCTCCGCTGATCGGCCTTCGACCGACCTCCACGGCGATGATCAGGAAACCGCTGTTTGGTACAAACGGCAACTGGCAGGCTTACTCGATTAGTTCGCCCCAAGTCGGCTCTTGCAGCTGCACGGTTGCATCCTCGAGCTCGCTCCGATTGAATTTATCATACTGCGCGGAGTAGTCATCCCAGGAGAACAGATGCACTTTGATTCGGTCACCCACGCGAAGCCGAGCCGCCCGGGTCCAGACGTTGTCCCGCATACTCCATAGATAAACCAACGCGCGGGTGCTACCGGCTACCACCGCGTCATTGCCGCTCAACTCTTCTAACTCAATGGCCGCGATATGGTCTTTGTACGGAATACTCCCTGGTACCGGCACCGCCGACGCGGCTTGGACTACCCCTGTGACGATGGTCTCCTGTCCCGGTTTCAACGCCAAGAATTGCGAAGGAGCCGGTTGCCCCAGCTCCATATCTAGCAATTTCCAGTTACCAAACGCGAGTTCGCGGGAAGCGAATTCCCAAATCACGACTTTTTTTCCGAGCAGGCGATCGTTTCCCCGGGCCAGCTCGTGGCTCAGAATCTCGCGGGTCGCGAACGCGCCATCGCTGTTTCGAAGGATGCAGTCAACTGGCCGGCCGCCCAGCGCCCGGCTCAAATGTTCTACAAACCCCGCAGATTCGCCCCACCCCATCTGTTCAAGCGAATAAATGTTGCAAAAACTATCTCCTAAGACCAGAACATCTGCGTTCTGATCGGAGCGCCAAAGAGTGTTGCCCTTTGATACCGTGCCGATCGTAATTGTCTCCGGGTGATAGAGGGTTTGGTTCGGCGGCAACCTCAGCAACGCGAAGATATCACCAAGGCTGGTTACCTGTTTTTCGGAAATTTGCAGCGGTAACGGCTCGGCTGACGCCAGTCCATTCAGCGCAGCCGCCACCTGGCGCACCGCCAAATCCATTATCTCCGGCCGCCAATGGGTATCTGTTTCGAGATAGAGCGATGCTTTTTTGCCGTCACTTTTCACGGCCATAAATTGCGAGGTCAAATCGAGCAGTTGGACGCCGGCTGTCTTGAGCCGCGTTTTGAACTCGGCGAAGGAAGGATTTTGCAGCGACTCGGTAACCGGCACGAACGAAGAGAGTCGATTCCCTTCCACGCAGGGTTTGACCGGGACCGGCAACACCAGCAATTCAATATTTCGCTTGGCCAATTCCGCCTTGAATTGGAGAATCGCTAGAATCGGATCGGGCTGGATGCTCGAATCACGCCGCCTTTGTTCAAGCCGGCCTGCATCGAGGAACGGCGGGCCGGTAAGGTACTCGACATCTTGCCGGTAAAAAAGCCAGCCCGAGCTAGCAACATAAGCTTCCTTGTTACCGGTCTGAAACCACCCGGTGAGGGCGGCTTGGATGGAAGGAAGGGCCCACCGTGATAGGACTGAGCAATCGTCGATCTTTTTTTCGGTCGCCTTAATGCTTTGGGCACTCGGAATCAGTGTGAAGAGGCCTGCCAGATTGTTCGCTTTTCTGAGATCGGGTATCAAACTGCCGAACAATCCTAAAGTTGTTAACTCATGGGAACTACCACCGAGCTCGACCAATGATTGGGTCAACGGCACGAGGAAGATCGCTACTACGAAAAGGATAATCAGAACCTGACGGGTGCCGGCGCTGGATACGGTATGGTTCAGCGCCTGATCCGCTTCCTCCTCGCGCGATAGACGAGCTTTTGGCGCCCGCCTCAGACCGGCTGGCTTCGCCTTGATATTCGGATATTTCCTACCTGCAGCCATGGCTAGAAGATAAAATAAATAAAGGGATTGCTCTGCTGGGTAGCCAGCGTGCCGAGCGCCAGTGCCGCCAGGGCAAAACAGATTGCCGCCTTGCGCCAAGTGAGCGCTTGAGTCCAGGTCCAAGTTTGCGGCGCTGTCCAGACCACCACCGCTGCCACTACCCATGAAAACAGGAGGTATCGGTCATGGATGATTCCGCTGATCAGCATTGCTTGAGAGCTAGGATGGCCAAACCCGAACATGCTGGAGAGATAGGCCGTCGCGGCAGGCAAATCGCTGGCTCGGAAAAAGACCCAACCAAAGGTAACCACTAAAAAGGTTACCCCGATGCGAATCGGTTTTGGCAAGGCGGCATAAATGCTTTGGCGCTGCCGGCCGCGTTCGAAAGCTAACATTCCTCCATGGATGCCTCCCCAGATGACGAAATTCCAGGAAGCACCATGCCAGAGCCCGCCCAACAGCATCGTGAGCATCAGATTAACGTAGGTACGAAACTCGCCTTGCCGATTGCCCCCCAGCGGGATGTAGACATACTCACGCAACCAGGAGGAAAGCGAGATGTGCCAGCGCCGCCAAAAATCCGTAATCGAGTCGGCACGGTAGGGAGAATCAAAATTCTTGGCGAAAACGAACCCAAGCATCAAGCCGAGCCCGATGGCCATGTCCGAGTAACCGCTGAAATCAAAATAGATCTGAAAGGAGTAGGCCACCGCGCCGAACCAGGCGTCCAAGCAACCTACGGAATGCGCATTAAACGTCGCATCTGCGATGCTGCCGCACGGGTTGGCTAAAAGAATCTTTTTGACTAGGCCAAGGCAGAAGAATGCGACGCCCCTGGCAAACTTTTCGGACGTCAATGTTCTGGAGGTCAGTTGGGTCGACAAAAACGAGAATTTTAGGATCGGTCCTGCGACTAGGTGCGGGAACATCGATACGAAGCAGGAGAAATCGATGAAATTCGCCATGGCGACCGCTTCGCCACGGTATACATCAATGATATAACTCAGAGCCTGGAAAGTATAAAAGCTGATGCCCAGAGGCAGAACAATCTGCAAAGTGGTGTGCCATTGAGCTTGGCTCAGTCCGAGAAATCCGCTAAGACCATTGTAGCTGCCAACTGCAAAATTGAAATACTTGAAGAAGCCAAGAACGGTCAAGTTCGACAATATTGAGAGAAACAGGGCCAATTTCTGTTGCTGGGTTTTCGCTCCCGGCGGAACCAGCAAGACGTCACCACGCCACAGGCGCCAAACCCGCCAGTCGTTTCGTGCAATCACCAGGCTCATCAGCCAATCGAACGAGGTGGTCATGAACATTAACAGCGTAAAACCAGGGCCAGCCCATCCATAGAAAAGGTATCCAGTGAGCACCAACCAGAGATTGCGCCAACGCTGGGGGGCACGCCAAAGCGCGTAATATCCGAGCAAAGCGGCGGGGAGAAAATAATAGATAAAAAGGTGTGAACTAAAGACCATGGCTCTTCAGTGCAGTGGACCGGTAACCAGGGGCGTTCATAAGATCGGTTACATCCGCGTTATAAACGCGCTCATGTTTTTGGTTGCATTATCTATTGCCTGCGCAGCCCGGCGTGCCGCCGCGGAAGTGGATCCTGCGGACACCTTCCGGACTGATATAACAGCAGAGGCGAAGTCATTAACCGAGCAGAAAATCGCGGCATTCGCTGGCGTCGACGGATGGCTTTTTCTAACCGCCGAACTGAGGTTTATTTCGACAGGCCAATTCTGGAGCGATGGCACGTCCAAAATAAATCTGCCGACTAACCCCGGGGCCCCGGATGCTTTTGCGGCCATAGTCGACTTCAACAGGCAGTTGCGAGGGTTGGGGGTGCACCTTTTGCTGGCGCCGGTACCGCCCAAGGCTGACATCTACCCCGAGAAACTATTTTCATCATTTCAAGGCCCTCCGGACGCATTGTGGTCCGATTTGCAACGGTTTTACCGAGCGTTGGCGAGCGCCGGTGTGGACGTGATTGATCTATTGCCTTTGTTTTATGCGAACCGAGCGGACGAGCGTGGCTCGCTCTACTGTCGAACCGATTCCCATTGGTCCGATATCGGCTGTATAGTCGCGGCCAAGGCAATCGCGGACCATGTTCGCTCGTTTTTCCAAACAAACAATGCCCAGGCGGATTACCTGACGTCGTGGAACGAAATAACATTTGCGGGCGATTTAGTGAGCCTCTTGCCGACAAACTCTGCGAAACCCGATCCCGAGAAACTGAAGATCAGGCAAGTGCGAGCGCCTGGCGGAAATGGTGCCATTCAACCAGATAGTGAAAGCCCGTTGCTGCTGATCGGCGATAGTCACACGTTGGTATTTCACGATTTTCTCGCGGCAGAAGCTGGCCTGCTGGATCAGCTAACGCTGGAACTGGGTATACGGCCTGATCTGATCGGTACACGCGGTTCGGGTGCTACCGCGGTTCGGGTTAGCCTATATCGGCGTGGTCTTAAGGATGCTGGGTATGTAGCCCGCAAAAAGATCGTAGTCTGGTGCTTCAGCACGCGTGAGTTTACTGAAGCAAGCCCCGGCTGGCAGCTCTTACCAGTTTCGAAATGAACTGACACTTTCAAAGTGGTCGTGTTCAGCTCCGCTTTGAGCAAACTTGCGACCCTCTTTTATTCTTAAGCTTATTCTTTGGAGATACGCAAAATTACCTATTTCCCGGCGCAATCGACATGATAGGCTCGGCTGCTGTGCCTGAGGAGTCGGGGAGATTCTTTATCGGTAGATCGAAGTTCGGTCTAAGTCGGTCTGCCGCCGGTGCCACTGTCATAGGGGCAATTCTGGGTGTCTTACTGTTGTTCGCCAGTCAACCTCTAGCCGCGCAAATTGGGGCGGAGACCGAGGCTTTGCCACCAGTCAGCGCCTCGCCAGCCCCAAAGTTAAAGGTGTTAATTTTAGGCGACTCAATGAGTCTATGCGGCTTCGGTAAGCGCTTGGACACGTTGTTCCGTCGCGACGAAGAAGTGAGCGCGGTTTACACTTACATGGCCTGCGCCACCATACCGGCAACCTGGCTAACTAGAGGCTCATACACGAACGCCAAGACCTACTGCGGATACTGGAGTATCGCCACCGTACCCGGCAAGAGTAAACCAAGTGAGTTCGTCGATGGCTATGAACGTGGTCACGTGCCCAAGGCGTATCGCGTGCCGAAACTCGAGAGATTGCTATCGACAATTCAGCCTGACATTCTCGTCTTGCAGACGGGCACAAATCTGTTTGGTATTTTCCGAGACGGCAAAACCGTTCGGTCCGATGTACAAGGGCCCATTCTACGGCGTTTGGTCGAGCCATTCTTCGCGACCGCTACTACGCTGCCTTCGCCGCTGAAGCGGATTTACCTAGTAGGACCGCCCATCTCGGGCCGCGTCAGCCGAGAGGTGCAACAATTCCTGTTCGACGAATTAGGAACTCTAACGCTGAACCGGGCGGTACTGATCGATAGCCGCGGAATGGTTCCGTACCCTTACCGCACCATGGCCCGCGATCATGAACATTTCTTTGGCAAACAAATGGATGAGTGGGCCGATGCCGTGTTTGCGTCTATCAAGGGTGACATGGATGCCGTTCACGTCGCCTCGCTGCCAAAGTGGTCACAACTGTCGGGCGAATCCTTATCCCAGGCGACGCCGACGAACGATCACGACCTGAAAGGAACCCTGACGGTAAAAGCCCAACTAGCCTTCAAATCCAAACCACTGCAGGTTGACCAACTGCTTCCGTACCAGGAATCGTTAGTAGCTTTTGTCTATAACGTGCAAAAGGTCGTCACCGGGTCATACTCCGGAACAGAGATTCTCGTTTTGCATCCGGCGCATATTGGGCTAAAGCCGCAACCATTGGGAAAATATGTTATCGGAAAAACCTTTCTTCTACGATTGGATCCCGTTGACATTACACCATGGAACACAGTCAAAACCAACGACGAGACCGGTCGTCTCGATTTAGTGCCCTATATTCGAAAGGAGGACGAGGGCCGTCTGCCCTCGCGCGGCGGCTAACGGCATCATGCAACTGACAGCCCGCCCGAGAAATTGGGCCCCTTTTTGGATCATCAGTTCAACGGAATGAAGCCAACCTGTATGCGTAATCCATTGTACCTGCTTGTGTTCGTCGGACTATTGGTTCAGGGGTGCTTTAACAAGTCTGAAACCAACTCGGATGATACGAATAGTGTTTCTGCCGGTGACGAACTTCACCCAAATATTCACCTGGTGGCCTGGCCGAATGATGGCCTGGTCCTTCCTCCAATGCACCGCGACTCCATTTCCCAGCGATACTCTGCGCGGAACGACCGCGTCTTGATGATCGGGGACTCACTGTCAGTAGGCGGGTTCGGCGAATCGATTCAGGACTATTTACTGCGACGGTTTGGCCGTAATAACGTCGCAATTTTTGCCGTTTGCGGTTCTTCTCCGGAACATTGGCTGCGTTCCGGGCCGGATTACGCTACCAAGTGCGGCTATCGAGAACAAACGCCCTCGTCGTTCACCGTATTGGATTTCGATCGCGGGAGGCGGCCGCAGCCGGTCCCCACCCCGAAACTTGAGGATCTGCTGGCCAAGTATCGACCCACGATTGTGATCGTCCAGTTGGGGACCAACTGGATGGACGGTTTAGTTCGGAATGCCCAACTCCAGGATGAGGACGCTCGAATCATGGATGATTTCATAGGGGTTGTCCGGCATTGGCCCGATACGGCTAGAACAATCATTTGGATTACACCGCCGGATTCTTCTCATTACCCGCTCCGAGTGCAACAGACCGTCTTGGCCTTGATTAAGAATGCCAGCTACAAACACGGATTTAGAACCATTGATTCTAGCACCATGACCCACTACATCCCGGGAAAATCCGGAGGCGACGGCGTCCACTACGCCAGTGAACCGGCGAAGCAATGGGCCGGCCTAGTCTCAGTCCAGCTAGATCGGATGGTCCGATAAGTCGTCGGCTAGTCAATGACCGCGTTCAATAAATAGCTCGCAAAACGGGCAACTAATGACGTCTTATAGGTAGACTGCCGGTTTCGGCAGATCGATTTAAATTCAAACGAAAACCAATCGAAAATGGCTGAACCAGTTAAACAAGAGCGTCAGGCGAACAAGACAGAAGGTAATCTGGATCCGGCAAAACAGGGCAAGGAGCGAGCGGCGTCAGAAACGGCCACCGAGGTCGAGGGAAGAGGCGTTCTCATCTTTGTTACGTGTCCGTTTTGCGGCACGCACCGCATCGTATCGTTCGACTATGAGGGAGAATGGTATACGTGTGGTCATTGCGCCGGGACCTACCAGCTCGCTTCCTAAAGGCGTCTCATTCTTGACCATCACACCCAGGGCCTTTTAGCCCTGGGGCGCGTGCATGTTTTGGGGAGGATGGCAAGCGATGCGGGGTGGTTCGTGGTTCGAAAGTAATCAGTAATCAGTAGGTCAGCAATCAGTGTTTTTGGAGATCCGCGACCTCCAGACTTTCCAGTCTTCTGCAGGCGTCGGTACGGCGAGGCTCCAGAACAACCCGGGGCAAGCCGCAGCGCTGCAATCGCAAATCCAGGCCCTAGCGTCCCATGTTGAGACGTTGCCGAGCCGCTGACCCAACGCGTGACCGGAGCGGAGCCACGATCAGCAGCGCGGTTTTCACGACAAGTACGTCGGGAAAGACCAACGAGATAGATCACATCGTCGTCGCGCTCGCATCGTCACACACCGGCTCGGCAGCGTTCGATGCAGTACGCCAGACTTGAAGCTGTTGTCAGCCGCCTTGCGCGCGATCGGGGAAGCTCCGGAGCCTCGCCCTACCAACTATCGATCACTTCTTCAATTACTGGTGACTCCGAGGCGGCGCGCTTCGGCAAAATCCGCTTTGGCTTTGTCCCCCTGGCCTTGCTTCTGATACGCCAACGCCCGGTTATAGTAAGCGCGTCCGTAGTTCGGATTGAGACGAATCGCGGAGTCGAAATCAGTGATGGCATCCTGGATCTGGCCTTTTTCGGAGTAGGCTAAGCCGCGATTGTAGTAGGCCAACATATAGTTGGGATTTTTCCGGATGGCTTCGTTATAGTCGGCCATCGCGCTAGCCAAATCCTTTAGATCGTCATAACACAGACCCCGATTGTTATAGGCGTCCAAGAAATTATCGTTGATGTCGATGGCGTAGGAATAGTCGCCGATCGCTTTTTTATAGTTTCCTAAAGTCTGATAACAGAGCGCTCGCATGTAATAGGCATTAGCATATTTCTGGTCGCGATCGATGGCCGCCGAGAAATCAGAAATTCCCGGGTCGTATTCCTTCGCGTAGTAATGGAGCAGGCCACGATTGTAGTAAGGATCTGCGTACTGCGGATCGGCGCGCATTGACGCCTCGTAGTCGTTCAACGCTTGCTGAGAGTTACCTTTATCGTAGTAGGCCAGACCACGATTGTTGTAGGCGCGCGCAGCGTTACCATTTAGCCGGAGCGCCTGGTTGTAATCAGCGATAGCGTTGTCATACTGCTTTTGCTTCCAGTAGACGATGCCGCGGTCGTTATAGAAATCGGGATTGTCCGGGCGCAAACGAACCGCCGCATTGTAATCGTTAAGCGCTTGCGCGTATTGCTCGAGGCTCTTATAGCAATTGCCCCGCTTGCTATAGGCATCGGCGTTTTTCGGATCGAGTTGAATCGCGACCGTAAAGTCATTCACTGCGGCCTGATAATCCCCTTGAGTTTCATGCGCTCCACCGGCGGCCATCGCCCCGGCCACATCGGTGGGACTGGGAGCCTCAGACAGCTGCGGTTTGGCAGGCGGCGTAATCGGTTTAAACGGAGTAAACGCTGGGGTCACCCCGGGTGCCTGGACGATCACCTGCTGTTTTTTCAGCCCTTGGCTCACTACGTAGGCGGCAACCAGCCCAAAACAGACGAATCCGATCACGAGGAGAAGTACGATCGCCACCACCACGATGGCCGCCACCGGCGTTTTCGGCTTGGCTGGAGCGACAGTGCCTCCTGCGATTCCCGAGGCACCAGGCGTCTGAATCGGGGGTGTCTGAGGTGAAGCGGTGGTCGATCCGCGTCCAGATTGTCCACTGCTCGAGCTCGGAGTTTGACCGGCAGGAACTGGACTTGGTTGCGGCGTTCGGCTGACCGGTGTTTGCTGAGGCAGCGGCGCGACACTTTTCTGACCACTGGCTCGGTCCAGCAAAATCTGGATCGTCGAAGCCAGTTGTTTTAAGTGCTGATCCAGCGGCGGCGTCAAAGCATCAAGCCAATGCGGCGAGCTGATATAGTATTCGAGAGCACGCGCCGGTGGTACATCTTCGATCCGAAAAGGGATAATCGGGATGCCATGATGAACTGCGCGTTCGACCTCACGCTTGACCTGATTTGAACGGTTGGCGTTCGACGAAAAAATCAAGAGCATCCCGCGGCACTTCTCGATCGCCTCGATAATCGCCTCGGCATAATCCATCCCTGGGAGAACGTCCCGGGGCGCAATCCAACACCGGATACCGGCAGATTCCAGGGCATAACACGCCGCGTCTGCAGTGAGCTTGTCAGCGATCGCGTAACTTATAAAAACATCGACGGCCATCTTAAGTCCCAGACGAGAAATTTCGCGGCAATTGCATCATTTTTTGGCAGTAGCGTCTACGTGGAAGTGGCGTGGGTGGCAAGTGGACTGGAGAAAAGTGGCGGATGCGAAGTGGCTCGGGGAAGAAAGTGATGGTGATTAGTGACTCGGCAAGACCCCTAGCAGCTCGGTGATCGCTGGCGAATTAGCAACTACCAATCACCAATCACTTCTCACCAATCACAAATCACTAGAGCCCCGGCGGGTGTCGCAGCACATAGCCAGCCGTTGGCCGGCCCCGCGTTTGCCAGCGTGGTCCGTGCGTATGGTCGCCGTAGCCAGTATCGAATCGGAGACCGGCAACCACCATAAAGACATGCCCGCGGGCTGCATAGATCGTCAGCCATCGGCCTGCACCGTTTTCACCGTAGGCCCGAAAACTTCTGGACGGTGTCGGCATTTCCAATCGACCGATCGCATGTAGAACGTAAGAGACCGCACCGGAACAATCGTAAGCGCTGTCATAAAATGTCTTGTGACCGCCTCCATACCGGTAAGGTTTCCCGATTAACTCGTTGCCGGCCGCGATCGCCTGGCGCACGACAGGAGGCGCCTGAGTAGGAGGATTGGCCAAAGATCCCTCCACGTAAGCCGTGTGCGCGGGATTGTATTGATAAACATAAGGTGGAGTTGTTTCGCAACCGGCTAGAACCAGCGTCAAACCGATCGCAACCCAAAGAAACTTCTTCGAGAGCACGGGTCGGATTCTGCCACAGAGGGAGAAACGCCGTCAACGAGTTCGGTAGTGACGAGCTCCCGCTCGTCCGACTTCCGTGACTGCCCACTATTGCCTTCGCAGCTAGGCGCACGCTAACGCCGCAGATCCATCCTATAAGTCGTATAGGTCCCATAAGTCCTATCCGTCCGCGAAGCCCAGCGCCCACCAAACGGCCCAGCGCGACGGACGAGCGGGTCTCGTCCCTACCGGCGAAGCGTTTCCTACTACCAGAGTTCGTTGGCGTTTGGGAACTTCTTCAGCACGGGGTCGTAACGCGTCGGTTCTAGTACAGGCAACAAGCGGCCCAGGAAGAAGTTGACGAAAGAACGCGTCGCCCGCACGTAGAGATCCAACGGCTCCAGCTCCATTCGGAAATGCAGCTTGGGATCGTAATTGAGCGGCGCGCTGTGATAGTAGCGACACCCGTTTTCGATGGCCCAGGTCACGGTGTCCCGCCAGGTGACAAAATAGAGGTGCCGCTCCAAAGCAATGGAATAGTCGAGTCCGATGTAGTTATCCCGCAAGACTCCGTCGTGGACGATGCAAGAGGCGAAAGCCACAATCCGGTTTTCCATTCGCCAGATTAGAAACCTTGAACGATCCGGCATCTTCTTACCCAGGTCCGAGAGATAAGGCTGATTCAGCTCTTCAAACTTCTGCGAGGCGCGTTCATAGACCGCCCGGTATAAAGGCAAGACTTCCTCGGCGTGTGGGGTGATGTCTGTCACCACCTCGAATTCGATGGGTGGGCCGATCTCGCTTTTGCGAAACTTGCGACGCAAGTTCTTTCGCATCGCGTGGCTAAGCTTAACGGTAAGGTATTCCTCAAAGTCTCGGACATTGAGTTCGAGACCGGTGGCCGGCATGCTCGGCACCCGAGTAAAGCCGCCGGGAATCAACCAGTCCAAGTTCGAGCGATAACTCTTTGGATAGTCTTTGAAAACGATCATGAATGCTCCTAAGGCCTTGGCGACCTTAGGGAGCGCTTCTCTCAAGCCATTTACGGTCCAGCCGATCTCGCGCGTGACCATATCGCAGGCGATATCCCCTTCTCCGGCCGAACACCCGACCATAATCATGGGCAGTTTGAGAAAGGACGGGATAAATTTCCGGACCGCGTCAACCCAGCGCCGAACAAAGCTCGGCATCCCCATCACCAGATCCTGACGCACAAGCAGAAACGGTTGGACTGCTCGGGTTGCACCCGCGGAATCCTTTAGCACTAGATAGAGATGTTCGAATTGCTCTCCTAATGCCGACTGCGTGATCTCATAGTACCGATGATCAAGGGCGCACTGACGGAGCCCAAATTCGAAAGCCGGCCGGTCCTCGTCGGCGATCAGATCCACAACCGAGGCCGAGCCGAAGGAAGCCCGCACGCGACATCGCGCTGAAAGCCCCTGCAGTTTTTGTTCCGTCTCTTGGGCCAAAGTGTGCAAACCAACCATCTTACTAAAAGCCGGTGATTTCAAAGCGACCTTCCTAGTATTCAACCACGCAGATTGCAAGTGCGAGGTCGCATGAAAGCGAGACGGGGCATTGCACGGGACGGCCCAAAGTAATCAGTGATCAGTAATCAGTGTGCCACTGGGAGGGGAGCCGTCCCGCGGCCGCGGGATAATTTGGCAGGTCTATCGGTTGATCAGGGAGGCGGCTCCCGGGAAACGCCCAGGAGAAGGAAATTACCCATGGTCTCGGTTTAGTTGCGGGGCGATGGATTTCCGGAAGCGTTGGGCTAAAGACGACGCGCTAGGGCCGTTCGCGGGAGCCGCCTCCCTGATCAACGGATAGACCTGCCGCGCTATCCCGCGGCCGCGGGACGGCTCCCCTCCCGGCCAGCCTGTGCAATCCACCACCTCTCCCGTGTGCCACCGTCAAATCCTGGATCGGACCGAGCGGAACGATCCGGGTGGGATTGATATCGTCGTGGGTATAATAATAGTGGCGCTTGATGTGATCGAAATTGACGGTCTCAGCGACGCCTGGCTCCTGATATAGATCGCATAAGTAGCTGAATAGGTTGTTGTAATCGATGATCCTACGCAGATTACATTTAAAGTGGCCGTAGTAGACCGCATCGAATCGAACTAAGGTCACGAACAGCCGCCAATCGGTCTCGAGTGGACGATCGCCAAAGAGATATCGCCTTTTAGACAAGCGATCCTCTAGCTGATCAAGAGTCTGGAAGAGAGGCACAACCGCCGATTCATAGGCGCTTTGCGTCGTCGCGAACCCGGCTCGGTAAACGCCGTTGTTGACTGTTTCATAGATCAACTGGTTGAGCTGGTCGATCTCCGTCCGGTGTTCTTTTGGATAAAGATCGAGATCGTTAACGCCCAAGCCGTCAAAGGCAGAGTTAAGCATCCGTAACAGGTCGTCATCGGAGTTACTCACGATTCTCTTGGTCTGTTTGTCCCAAAGAACCGGGACTGTCACCCGCCCGCGATAGTGTGGTTCGGTCAGCAGATAAGCTTCACTTAGAAACTTGAACCCGTTGATCGGGTCGGCGGTATGGCCCGGACCCTCCCGAAACGCCCAACCTCGATCATCCCGAACTGGGTCGACCACGGTCATGCCGATGATTTTCTCGAGACCTTTAAGTCGCCTCACGACGATGGTGCGATGCGCCCAGGGACAAGCCCAGGAAACATAAAGGTGATAGCGTCCCGCAGCGGCTGGAAACCTCGAGCTTCCGTCTCGAGTAACCCACTCACGGAATGCGTCGTCTTGCCGTTCAAACTCGCCGGTCTCGCCTTGCTCGTCTGGAAACTGTGCGGAAGCCATAGGAAGCAAAATCTCACGCCAAGGGGGAAAGGGAAAGGAGTCAGGAGCTAGAATTCAGGGGCCAGGAGGTCTTGAGCCAGGCACGCAACCCGGTGAAGGCGAAAATGATCGCTAGGGCGAGGCTTCCGCACAACCTAGAAGTTTTCCGCAACGACCAACGCTGCATCACGCCGCAAGAAATGCCAGGCCGGTGCGTATGCCGAGCCGCCTGGCCCACGATGGGAGCGCGGCTCGGCCCCGCTTCTAGACGTGATGCGCGATCGCTTGACTGCCTTTGTAATCCCCTGTTAGAGCTGCACGGTTGTTCGGGAGCCTCGCCCTACCAATCATTGCGCTTCGCGCTGATCCTCTTTCTGTTCGATCGCGATTTGATCACTCTTAAGTTCGTCCTCAGAGACGTTCTTTGGCAGTGATCCGGTCGTCGACGCGATTGCGATCGCCGCGACACTTGTATAGCGAGCCAAAATACTCAGTGCATCTGTACTTCCAATTTTACTCATATCTTCTCTCCTGTGTGTTCGGGGGCGGAACATTAGAGCTTTAGAGACCCTTTAAGCCCGGCACCATGTGCGCGTGCAAAGAGCGTGCCAATGAGCCGACAGGAGCTATCGCCCCTCGAAAAGGCTGCGCCGCTGACATTCGGGGCCTACGATTTACGCCCGAAAAACGCGACTACGACGCCGCACATCGCAATACCTCGCCTAAGAATGGCAAATAATTTATCTTGAGCTCGCTTTGTCCGAACCAACGCAAACCCCTCGATTCGAGTCTCTGATCGGTAACCGTTCGCAGCTCGACAGCTTGATCATCAACATCGAGCTCACTTTAACGAGCATCATTCAAGGGGTCGCACTTTCTTTCCTCTGCGAAAGCGCGACCACCGTCCTAAGCCATGGCTGGATTCAGGATCTTCCGTATCTGCTGAACGGACTTCTGCTCATTCTGTTATTCTGGTCGAGATCAATCGGTCACACTCTGACCCTGATTCGCTGGCCTCTGGATTTCACGCACAACTTCTTTTATTTCGGGGCGGCGTTCCTTGAGGCCGTCACCTTCAGCCAGATTGCTACTCCGGTTGCCTGGTACGGGATGCTCACGGTCTTCTCAGTTGTAGTGTGGCTGCTCTTTATTTTGGACCAACGGTTAATCTCACGGCGCACAAAAGCGGTTAAGAACGAGAGACTGGAACAATTGCTTGCGCTCGTCCGAAGGGATCAGAACCTGAACATCTTTTGGTTGATGCCAGGGCTCATCCTATTCCACGGGCTCGCCGCCTGGTTTAGTCTCCAATTCGGCGCCGAGCGGCCGAATTGGATGCTCTTGCCGGCGATTCTGCAATTTGTCTGCTTTGCGGGCTATCTGGTCTATTTCCTGAGAATGATGACCAGGGCCTTTCGGCTGATGCACCCGTAGGGGTGGCGCCTCTTGCGTGATGGTGAGTTGCGAGAGGTGGCGCAGCGGGAGGGGAGCCGCTTTGTAGCGCGGCAGGTCTATTGGTTTATCAAGGAGGCGGCTCCCGGGAGTGACCCATGAACCGGAATTTACCGTTGGTCTTGCTTCTGTTGCGCGACGAAGGTTGTCCCGGAGGCGTTGGGCTAAAGGCGATCTGCTGGGTCCGGGCCATCTCTCTCACCGATCAACCTGCCACCCACTAGACCATCCTCGCTGGCTGGCCGGTCGCTTCAAGGACCGACAGCCAAAGATCCCCGGCGGGATCGACTCGGCGACGGCCGTGCGTGACTAGCTCGAATGGGATATGGACAAACGACCCGTGCCATCTCCCGACCAGCATGTTGGTTCTCCCGCTCATACCGGCGTGAACCGCAGCCTGCGCCAGTCTGGTACAATAAACGTTATCCTGCGGAGACGCCGGCACGCTGCGGATCAAATAACTTGGGTCGACGTACTTCAGGTTGATCTCCATACGGCGACCAATGAAGAATTGATTGATTTTATCCTTTAGGAACACGCCAACATCTCCCAAGCGCGGATTACCCGAGGCGTCGGTCTCATTCCCGACCTGCATCAGGTCTTGGCCGGCGCCTTCCGCCACCACGATCACCGCCTGTTTCCGTTGAGCGATCCGGTGGCGCAGCATCTCTAACAGACCACGGCCGCCCTCCAGCTGAAAAGGCACTTCGGGAATCAAACAGAAATTGACCTGCTGAGCCGCCAACGTGGCAAAACAAGCAATGAATCCGGAATGACGCCCCATGAGCTTGACCAGCCCGATTCCGTTCACGGCGCCTATCGCTTCGACATAGGCGGCTGAAACCGCTTTGACAGCCTCAGCAAAGGCGGTTTCGAATCCGAAGCTCTTGTCGATGTACATGATATCGTTATCGATCGTCTTCGGAATCCCGATCACGCTTTTACGCAAGCCGCGCCGGCGAAGTTCTGCGTTGATCGCGGCAGCGCCTCTTAGGGTGCCGTCGCCGCCGATCACGAACAAGATATCGACATTCAGTTCCTCTAGATGATCCACCATCTCACCCAAATCCTGGGGACCACGCGAGCTGCCGAGGACGGTACCGCCAAAAGTGTGAATGGTGGAAACTGACTCAGGACGGAGGGTTAACGGTACGTGCCCGAAACGTGGAACTAGTCCTTCATAGCCGTAACGAATGCCGTACAACCGCGTTGTGCCGTAGTGGTTATAGAGTTCGTTGACGATTCCTCGAATGATGTCGTTTACCCCGGGGCAGAGACCTCCGCAGGTCACAATGGCTGCGGTGACTTTGGGCGGGTCGAAAAAGATCTTCTCCCGCGGGCCAGCCATCTCGAAGCTGAGCGGAACTTCGCCTCGGATGAACGCCGCCTGTGATGTCGGCAACACGTCATCATAAAGGACGCGGTGGCTCTCACTTTTGAATCGCTCAGAGTGCCCATGGCGCAGCGGCGATAAAAACAGCGGTTCCCCTAGCGATTCAATCGACCATTGCATTGAGGATGCCTACCAAAAACAGCTAGGCCCTCGGCGCAAGTGGAATCGAGGACCGTTAGGTAAATCGTCCTCGTCCTCGTCGTCGTCCTCATCCTCGAAAACGCCTGGCAGTGCCGAGTTTTTCGTTGAGGAACGTTGCGTTTCGCCAAGACGACCCGGGTCCGCAATCGAATCGAAGTCTCTCCCAGACCGATCACGCCTTTTGAGTCGAGCGGCGAATCGTGGTCAAAGGAATCGAGGACGAGGACGACGACGACGAGAACGAGTTACGGAGCGTCTAGCCCCACGAGCCTACCAATAATTCCGCGCGTAAGGACCGTAGGGTCCGTAGGGGCCTGGGCCGGGACCGTAGGGTCCATAAGGTCCGTAAGGACGGTATGGATGATTTACCCGGTAAACCCTCCGTACCCGTGGTCCGTACTCTTGGCCGGGCATGGCTTGCAAAGCGACCAGGGTAGGCGTATTCAGCCGTCCGGTCGGACGAAGACCATGAGTCTCTTGGAACCTGGCAATCGCGGCCACGGTTTCCTCGCCCGGCTGTCCGTCGACTGGTCCACGATAAAAGCCTTGGCTGCCCAGCTCCTCCTGGATCGCAGCTAACACATGTGCTTGAACCCGGCCTGGCGCCCGCACATACATCGAACCGCCAAAAATGTTCCCGGAGGCCGTTCCGCCGTAGTGTCGTCCACCGCCACCGCCGCCGTAGTTCTCGTCAGGCGACCTACCACCGTAATTTCCGCTAGGCGGTTGGTTCTCAGGGGTTTCCTCCTCACTGGGGCCCTCCTCTTGAGACGGAGTCCGATAAGTCGGCGTCTGCGGTTGGGCCTTCGGGCGGACTACCTCAGACGGGGTCGGACGCGGCGTGGCTTGCCGGGGATGCGGAGTCGGGGACGAGATGGTCTTCGGAGGCAAAGCTTGCGGCGCTGATACTTGCGGTTTCGGCGTACTAGCCGGCTTTTCAGGCGTATTTTCGTTCCCGTGCCTAACCGCGTTCCCTGGAGGCGGAAAATCGCTGAGTTTCAATCCCAACGAGTGCGTCGTCTCGTCATTTAAACCGCCGGTGACCTTTAAGCCGTATCGGATCTGATAGCGCCGAATAGCGGCATCTGTCTCGGAGCCAGGCTGCCCGGTCGCTTCACCGTAAAAGAACCCCTGCTCTTTCAGTTTTTCCTGGACCGCCTTGGTTAACTCATCGGCCCAAGCGCTAACCGCGAAAGTGGTCAACGCGCAAATAAGAAACAAAATTTTCATGGCGAGACAGCTGTATTCTTCTGTTCTGTAGCCGTACTGACGGACATTACCGAATTTGGTTTCATTGGCGAGCGATAAGCGAGGATTCCTTTGGCTACGCCTTCCGCTAGTTTTTGACGATAACCCTCATCCGATAAGGCTTTTGCGTCCTCGGCATTGGTCAAGAAACCGCACTCCACCAAAACTGCAGGAAACTCGACGTTCCGGACCACATAAAAGTTGGCTACTTTGGCGCCGCGAGCTTCGCAATGGACCAACTGCACCATGTTGTCCTCAAGATTTTCAGCCAGCTGATTCTCGACCTCCGGCAAACCCTCAACGGCATCGGGGCCAAGCTCGACTCGGATATCGTCCCCACTCGACTTCGCGGCGCAACGATACACTTCGACTCCACGGGCGGCGGCATTTTCGGAGAAGTTACAATGCAAGCTGACGAAAATCGCATTTGGAACGGCATTGGCTAGCTGGACTCGATCGGCCAAAGAAACGTATTGGTCCGAATCCCTGGTTAAAATCGTCGTGATCCCCGCGTCGTTTAAGCAGCCGACTAACCGTTTCGCCAGGTCTAAGACCACTACCTTTTCTTGCAAACTGTGCCCTGAAGCGCCCGTATCCGTCCCACCATGACCAGGGTCAACAACGACGGTATTAAACAAGCCGGAAATCGCCTTAGACGTCGGCGGTTTATGTTCATGGGCCGCAGGCGGCGGCAACTGGAGCACCAGAATCACCGATCGGATCAGAAGCAACAAACCGGCCCAGGCCAGGATTTGGATCCCGGCGCCTCGGACGCGGCCCAGCCAATCAGGTGGTGAACTCATCCGGGATGGTAGGGCGAGGCTCCCAATTGCTCCGACCTTCTTCGCGAAGTGAACCCGTCCCCTAGCTTGGCCCGGCCAATTACGCCTATGCGCTGCCGAGCCGTTCGCCGAGGTTGCGCCATATAGTTGGGTCAGGAAGAAAGCTCGGGCAAGGCCGAGTCGCCGAAGAATGCGCTAAGGTCTTGGCCAAATCCTGGACGCGGCTCGGCAAACGTATCGCTTCGCTGCAACGCATGGAGCCTCAAAACCGTAGCGATACAGGAAATCCCCCGGCCATTCGGGAGCCTCGCCCTACCGGCCGGTCCCCTCCCGGCGTTCGCGGCTCCACCCTACCCTTCATACTCTGAGAGCGCGGCCTGCAGCGTAGCGTCGTTCAGTTCAGTAAAAGCGATCCGCGTCTTCGGCTTGCGCTCAAGTAATGCCGCTTCAAGTGTGTAATCCTTCAGTTGGCTTTTGAGGAAACTCTTTAACTCATCGTCCGATAGAATTTCGGAATGATCCTCGTCTAAACTATACAGTCCGATACCCCAAGCCTTGATGGCTGTCGCCAAGGCGCTTTTAAAAGGCTCAACCGGTTCTTTTCGGAGGAACATCGCTATCTGCTCAGCGGAACGCCGGGACCCGGAAATAACCCCGAAATGATCTCTCCCTTTCCCTGCACCCATTGAATTCGCGGTCATCGATCCATCGTAATCGAGCGTCACAAAAAGATCGTCCGTCGGCTGAGCGCCGACCTCCGCGAACAACAGGCGAGCCAGGTACGGCGCACCGTAAACTTGTTCGAAAGCCTGCTTCAACGCCGGACTAAAACTGTACGTGGCCATTCGGCGCAATGAGACGTCATTGACCGACCGAGCAAACCCTTCGGTGCTGGCCAATTCGATTGCCATCATGCGCAGCCGCTCGATATCGCCTGGATGACCAATCCCGCCCAATGCGATCTGGTCGTAGATCTCAAAAATTTTCTTACGGTCTTTCCCGAAAGTAAGAAACAGGATCCCTTCCTCGCAACTCAATGCGATAGTCGGGCTCCCGGCGGCTAGCTCACTTTCGATGTACTCGCGGCGATTCGCGATCGCCTCGACCCAACGATACGGTTCATCAATCATGCTAGTGGTAGCGCCGCGTTAAACAGCGACGAAAGCAGGTCATAAGACACCGTGGTAATGCCATCTTGATTCACGATTTTGATGACCGGGAAGATTTTACCTTGGCGATCGACCCCGCCGGTTGCGGTATCGGCTTCGGCTGCCGTATCCAACGCCCGCAAAGCGATCTTGATAGCGCTGTTTTGGTCGAGCTCGCGGAGCGGCGTTTTACCCCAGGAGTTCTCATAATAGAGAATACTGCGAACGGAAGGTCCGCCCGAGCCGCTGGCTGCGTAATCAACCGCTTCGAACTGGGCGCCCATGGCGTCATAAAAAAAGACTTTGGCCGGATCATTAGAGCTATCGTCGTAAGTAGCGAATAACGGCACCACCACGCCAACGCCTTGTAAAACCATGCCCAGGTTGTCCCGGAGCAGCTTAGAGAGCGCTCGCACTTTGCCTTCGACGCTCATCTCCTGCAATTGGCTACGCCGATAAAACTGGAAGGAATGCTCCAACACGCGCGCCATTTCCCAGGCAGTAGCCGGCGAACCGGCGATAGCCATAACCGAATGCCGATCGATTTCCAACACTTTGTCGGCACGGTCGTACATCACGATGTTGCCCGCTGTCGCCCGGCGGTCTCCAGCAACCAAAACACCGTCTGCAAACTTAAAAGCAAGGACGGTGGTGGCTTGCGTCTCTGCGACCGGGAGCGTCCCTTTCAGATGTTCTTGCTCGCGCAAGATGCCGAAACGTCGCAGTACGCCAACGAAATCGCCCGCATTCGCGGAATTCGATTCTAGCAACTCCATTTTACTGGCCAGTCCGCTGCCGGTAGCGTTTCGACTGGTTCGGATCGACTTTCCGCATCCGCTTCAACAAATCTTTTGTGTCCGGCTTAGAGACATCGGGACTTCTTGGTCCATCTCCGTCTCCTTGCTTAGGTTCCCAGGGTGCCGGGGCTGGTGGTTTTTGCGTCCTCTCTGGCATATTTGTAATGTACTAATTTACAAATTGGAAAGCAAGGACCTCGCCTAAAGCTCGGTCATAGCCAATAACCAATAGCCGATAGCCAATGATCGTTGTGCACCATGCAGAGCCCATTGGCTATCGGCTATTGGCTATTCGGAAACGAGCTTAAAGCGAGTTTCCGTCACTCCTGCTCGGTCGCTGATGGCGACGGGCTGCCGCCTCCCGGGATCTTAAGGGCCTGGCCGATCTGCAACTTTTTTGCGTCCTGTATCTTATTGAGCTGCTCAATATCCTCCACAGTGACGCCATATTGTTTGGCGATCTGGATCAAGGTTTCACCTTTCGCGACCACGTGCGTACGAATTCCGCCGACGGCGGTCGGAGAGGCGTTATCGACGCCGACCGTGCCCGGAGCTGTCGCCGCCGGATTAGCGGGTGAAGCTTTAGGCGTAACTGCGGTCGCTTTTTCGACCACAATCCCTTTCTCCTTTAGAACTTCAGCCAACCGGGTGACTTCAGCCGCCAGCCGGGTGAGTCGATCATCCTGTGCTCTCAGCTCTGCTTTGATCGCCTCGAGATCGCCTTGAGTGGATGGTACGCCCCCCTTTTCCTGGGCACCCAGGAATGAAATAGGCGCTACCATGATCGCGATCGCCGCAGCCAAGCGTTTCCCGTCCATCGCTCACTTGTGTACAACTGTCGGCCAGAGCGTGCAACCGGTTTAGAACATCCAAGAAACTCCGCCAAAAAATCCGCGACGCGGCCCGAACTGCGGAGCGAATACTCCAATGCCGGACCCTGTCCTGAGCTCGTAAGCATTATTAAAGAGGTTGGTGATATCGAATCGAACCTGGATTTTGCCGTATTCCGGCAAATTGAAGGTATGGCTTAGGCCTACGTTGAACACCCAATAGGCCGGGACTTCATCCGTGCTAGCGAACCCGCTTCGAAGGCCGTTGCCGTACAGCATATCACTGTAAACGGTTGTGTTCATAAACGAGTACGAAACGCCGGCCGAAGCTGTGTAGCGTTGATCGTGATCTAGAAAAACCCAGTGATTCTGTATGAAGGCGACTTCGTCCGCTCCAAACTGAAATTGCCCGGAGCCGAGGGTTTTGCCGGTGCCACGCTCGAAGCCAAAATTCAGATAGGCGTTAAATCCTTTCTCCGAATAGTTGGCCGTTACCTCTGTGCCGTACTGGTTACCTTGAACATAGTTGAACGGGGCAAAAATGAGGGCGGCGCCGAACTGGCCTAAATCCAACAGGTCATGCGCTTCTTTATAATAGGTGTCCACTCCCATGGAAAAAGCGCTGGTGAATTGCTCAGTCACGCCTGCGTCAAAATAATCTGCTTTCTCCGGCTGGACCGGCGAACTCTGATTAACTGCCGCCTGATTGGTTGTACCGATGAACTTCGCCAGATCTCGATTCGCTACCAGTTCCAGCGGCGGCGGGGTAAAGTATTTAGAATACCCGGCATGCAGCGTCAGGGTGCTGGTTGCTTTTAAGACAATATTAACCCGGGGACTAAGCTGATTTGCGTGGGCATATTCATCAATGATGTCGAATCGGCCGCCGAAGTTAATCGTCAAAGGCGTAAATACATGCCATTCATCTTGTAAGTAGAACCCGTAATAGAGGCCGGTCTTACTGCTGTCATCAGTGATATCGACAGGGACACTAGAGGACTGAAATCCAGGACCACCGGGGAAAACCAGGTTGTTGCTATCCGCGACTGCCTTCTCCACTGTCACCAGAAATCCTCCCCGGATGGTATGGTAGTCATTCAACCGCCAAGCCGCATCAAATTGAACCCCGTTAGAAAAAATATTGTCATTAACCCGGCTAGCTATCCCGTTGAATATCAGATCACCCTGATTGTCCGGAGTGAATAACGTCTGGCTGAACCGGCTAAATACCGCCAGTTGAAAGGTCAGGTCATCGATCGTCTTTTGGTAGGCAAGGACAGCATAATGGTTCTGCTCATGCTGATTCTCGTTGAGGTTAATGGAGTCGGACTTGTCGGGCGCCGCATTCGCCAGGGTAAATGCCGGCGTTTGGTTAGGATTATTCGGGATTTGAAAGTCGGAGTAGGTACCGCTGAGCAGCAAAGTAATCCGGCTCGTGTCATCGATGATATAAGAGAGATCCCCAAACAGTTTATACTGACTGGTGCGATCGTGAATCGCGTAGGGGGAACCCGTCGGGTTTTCAATCCCGAGCGTGTTGGAATTGTAGCTACCCGTAACGAAATAGTTAAATTTTCCGTACGACCCGCCCGATTCGAAACTCGGGTTGATCGTATCATGGGAACCGCCGTACATGGATACCTGGCCACCGTTCAGATCTGGCCCTTCCTTGGTCTGGATATCGATGATCCCAGTGGTGTAAAAGCCGAACTGGGCCGGTAAGGAGCCGGTGATCAAATCGACGTTCTTAACCAGCTGGGTATTAATCTCTTGGCCGAAACCGCTGATTCCCTCCGGAATCAAGACGTCATCGATTCGATACTGGAGGTTTGCGTGTTCATCGCGGACATGGAGTTGACCATAGGAATCTTGGGCGACTCCCGGCGCGCGCAGGATTACTTGGTTGAAAGAGGCGTTATCGCCTTGTGCTTCGCTCTGGATCTGCGTTTGCCCAATTGAATACTTTGTGGCGCCGAGATCAGGGACGATTTGATCGCGGGCTTCATTGAGTTGGCCGATCACGGTGACTGTATCCAGTGCTTGGATGGATTGGTCTGTGGTTGAGCTCGGCGTAGCACTTGGTGAAACGGTTTGAGCTGAAGCGGATAAGCTCAGGCCTAGAAGAAGCCATACACTAACAAAAGACAAAAGGCGGACATTGAACGGGCGAGGTACAAAAAGGGTATTCATTTAACTGTTCGTGAGCACACATCTGGCGTTTAGCGGTCGTTTGGTTCAGTTAGCGCCACCGGTTCGGATGACGCCCCGGTAGGGACGAGCTCCTGCTCGTCCGCAAACTCGCGACGAGATCAAGGGACAAACGGACGAGCAGTAGCTCGTCCCTACCAAGAGGCGCTAACTAGTTTGGTTTAGCTAACCGATGTTAACCGGTGGCCCGCGTTCGGAAACTCGCTGACCGGTGAAAAGCGGCGCGGCGACTTCCGTGGGCCGGCTTGGTGTGCGGAAGAGAAAAGTGTAGAGCGGCCCCGGAATCAGGCTCGGCAAAACCGCCGTAAGAACTAAGCCGCCGCCAAGAAATAAAGTGACGGCGCAATCATGATCTTCATGACCAGCGTCAGGATGGACTAACTCGTGGAGTTCCGGCGAGACCGATAAGGTCAATACCCAGAAGATCCCTAGAACGAGCAACAGACCGATCCAGCGATGGCCGGATTGGATCGGCTGACTCGAACGCGGAGCTCTGGTGAGACTCTTAGCCACGGGGATCGACGATAGGAGAGGAGGAATTTAATGCAACCTATTTGCAATAAATATTCCGGCCTATTCCACTATTTACCATCCTAAGTACCTTACCGCGAAATTCTTGTCCGCGACATTGACCAAAACCTCTAAATTTGAGAGAACCGGTCCATGGATAAAGACCTCGAACACTTAAAGCTGCTAGGTATTTTCCACTACATTTGGGGGGCCTTATCTATTCTGGGCGGTCTGGCCACGGGCGTCTACGTCCTGATCATGGGTTTCGTATTTTTTACCGCTCCTTCGAACTCTTCTGAAGACGCTGGATCCCAAACGGTGGCCGGCGGAGTAATCATCGCCGTTGGGATTGTTCTTCTCCTGGTTATCGTTGTCTACGGCATTCTGGTGCTTTTGGCGGGCGGGAAATATCGGAAACATCAAGGGGGATACTGGTTCTGCTTTGCGTTGGCCATCATTACCCTGGTCGTTGGCGGAATCCCTGGGATCGTGCTCGGTATCTTTTCCCTCGTTGTCTTGAGCCGTGCGACGGTCAAAGCCCTTTTCAAGGGAGAAAGTTTACCGGGAACTCCAGGTACTCCCCTGGTGACACCGCCGATTTCCTAACGAGCCTCGCCGGAAGCTCGGCCGAATGACAGATGACAGATGACAAATGACAGATTACGGGCTGGCGCGTCGGGAGGGGAGGCGCTTTGTCATTTGGCCGGTCGAGGGTTGGTAGGGCGAGGCTCCTGAATGGCCCTAGAGAGCCAACAAGGAAACAGACGACCGTTAATTCTTCGTGCGCCGGACCGAACAGCGCGCCGACTTGTCCGACGTAGCTCTGGCGTTTCTAGCACGCGAGCGTATTGAGGAGCGTAGTCGGAGCCGTGATCCCATCGTGGGCGCCGGCTCGGCGCGTCGATAAACGCAGCGCGCGAATTGGTTGATCAATATTCGTATCCTTGCCGAACATCGTGGGTTCAAAGGGAGCCTCGCCCTACCAACCCTCGACCTGCCAAATGACAAAACGCGCCCCCCTCGCGACGCGTAGGCCCGGCAATCTGTCATTTGTCATCTGTCATCTGTCATCCCGGCGAGCTTCAGGCGAGCCGGGCTAAACGCTGGCCGCAGCTTTATTCGTAACCCGGGTCTGATAAAGCATAGCGCCCGTGTAGTCGATGACCTCGACATGCATTTGTTCGCCCGCCAATGTCACGGCCATGAATCCAGGAGTGCCCCGATAAAAGCGGCTCCCTTCGGTCGGTCCGGGCTCTCGTACTTTGGAGCCGGCGCCCGTGTTAAAGTATTCCACCGATCCTCGCACGATATGCTGAAGATCATGATCGTGGCCGTTGAAATAGGCCGGCACCTGATGTTTCTCCAGCAACGGATTGATCGCCTGAATTAGTTCCGGCTGATCTCCATGTTCGCTTCCTCCGGAAAAGATCGGATGATGGCCGATCACAATTTTCCAAGATGCTGTCGACTTGGACAGCGCCGAGTCAAGCCATGCCACCTGCGCCGTCGTATCTTGGGAGATAATCTCGTCCCGCATGTCGTGCTTATTGCGATACTCTTCAACGAACGGGCTGGTATCGATGAAGAAAAACTCCACTTTCTCTTTCTCGCTAATTGGTTCGACTGCAGAGAAATAGCGAGCGGGCATCTTCCAATGCGGATGCGTCTTGGCGTAATCCAATTGAGCTTCCGGCCGCCCCTTGTAATCGTGGTTCCCCAAGATCGCATACCAAGGAACGCTGAGCGACGGGGCGGTATAAACGGATTCAAACGAACCTTTCCATTGAGGATCGGTAGCGGTCTGCACGCCTTTTTCGTAGAAGTTGTCACCCACGGACACGATAAAGCGGCAATGCTGAGCCGCTGCCGCCACCCCCATCTGAATGGCCACATCCCGTTGATGAAATTCGCCTCCCCGACCCCAGTCACCAAATATCAGAAAGGAGAACTGTGCGTTCTCAGGATTGGCAACGATCGGTATTTCGGGTGAAGCGCTAGCTCCACGGAGCTTAAATTGGCTGAAAAGCCCGGTAACTACCGGGAATAGACCAAGCAGCCACTGCAAGAAATTTCGTCGGCTTTGTTTCATGCTGTTATCGAAGAAAGCTTAAGTTATGGTAAAAACAAACCGCGGCCGAGTTTAGAATTTAAATTTCATTCCGGCCTCGTAAGTAATGTCATAATATTCACGCTGGATGGGGCGATTCGCCTCACCTTCGTAAATCCGCCAAGGCGCATTGGTTAATTCTTCGCGTTGAAATAGATCCCGATTTCCGGTGGTGATGGTTAGGTTGCCGCGATCGATCACGGTGGCGGCAGTAACTTGATTGAACGCGGGCCGGCCAATGGCTGTGGAGTACTCCGGGCGCACTTGCAAGGTACTGGGGACAATCTCGTATCGGGCTTGCGCGGTAGGGAAAAAGTCAGTGTAGTTAACCGGTCGATTCACGAAATGATAGGAGCTGGCTAAGTTTGGATCCGAACCCGCGATCCTATGAACGCGGCCTATGCCTCAAACCTTGAATTGTTAAAACTTCTTAACAGTAATGAGGCTTGATTAGCCAGCCGATTTACCCCTAGACGCTAGTGCTCCTTCAATTCTGCAATGTAAGCGGGCACTATCATTGGCAACCCAGGAGCTAGGAGGACAGGGGTCCCAGGCGCGCTGGACGAGAAAGTGGACGGAGTGGACCTAGCGGACGGAGTGGATCAAATGTGTGGAGAACTCATCCCTTCCGAACATCTCTGTTTTCTTCCGGGGCGCGCCTGACCCCTGTCCTCCTAGCTCCTCGATTCTAGCTCCTAGCTCCCGGATTGCAGCTCCCGGGTTGCAGGGAATGCCTTGCGCCCATAGCTTTCGCCTATGCGTTGTACACTTCTTATCGCCGTGGCTTTTTTTTTATCGGGTTCATTGTTCGCAGATCCCGTGACGGTCGATTCGCTGCCGGCTCCCGTTCAAAACAGCTTAAAAGGGGTCATGCAAGATCCTAAGGAGAGCGTGGCCAATATCGAAACCTACGAGTGGGGTCCGGCGGTAATCTATAAGATCAGCGTCAATCTCGACGGACGTCCTTACCTGGAGCTGCATATCGCGGATACTGGCCAAATCCTCCGTTCCGACGAGAATCCCGAAATGGCGGCTAACGACAATGACGATGACAACGGTACCGCGAACGCCAACGCGAATCCGAGCGCAAGCCCAAGCCCACCGAAAAAATAGCCAATAGCCAATAGCCGAGAGAGCGGTCGAATCAGAGACACGCTCGATCAAAACAGAATCGAGGAATAGACTCCGGACAGCCATCGCCCTTTGGCTATTGGCTATCGGCTATCGGCTATTTATTCTGCCGGTCTTCCGGTGTGTTCCAGTTCCTGAACAGCGGAGCTTCAGTCGCCGTAACCGGCTTGATCCTCACCAGACCACTCTGTTCGAGCCGTCGAACGAGGGCCTGGACACTTCGTTCCCCGGATTGCAAGCAAGACAGCGCCAGGGAAGCCGCTTCCACCGGGTAGATCGCGGCCACCGGTTCCAGTTCATCATCGATTGTCGGGACAATGCCATACCCCGGCCGAGCCATCCGGATCAAAGACTCCAGGTACTCAGCAGTGATGTTGGGCAGGTCGACGGCCAACACCAATAACAGCTCGGTTCGCGCAACTTGTAGACAGCTGGAAATACCGGCCAATGGCCCGCCATTTTCGATCTGATCCGGGATGATCTTGCTATCCGGCGGATACTCGAGATCGTCCGGCCCTGAAATTAAGAGCTCTGCCGGTGCCAGTTGACGCAATAGGTTCAGTTGTCGTTCCCAAAGCGGCACCGTTTTTCCGTTCCAGTCGACGGTTAAAAGTCTCTTGTCGCGACCCATCCGCCGGGAACGGCCACCCGCGAGCAGAGCGGCTGAGAAAGGGACCGGTGGAGAAGACACAGACAGAATAGCAAATAGCAAACAGCAAATAGCAAATTCTCCGTTGCGAGAGATTCAGCGCCGGCGATTCGCCTTTTTCCGTGTGTCCCCTTTCGAATCGAGCTGGGGCGAGCCGCCCTTTATTTGCTATTTGCTATCTGCTATTTCCTATTCCTGCTTGCCTCATGATAAACCGGATTGACGAGAAATTCGCCGCCCTGAAGAAAGAGAATCGAAGCGGCTTTATTGTTTATTTCACGGGCGGCGACCCGAGCCTCGAGAAGACCGTTGAAATCGCGGCTACTCTGGAACAGGCCGGCGCTGATATCCTGGAGATCGGGGTACCCTTTTCGGACCCGCTAGCCGACGGCGTCGCCAATCAACTCGGAGCGCAACGAGCTCTTAAAGCCGGTACCTCGCTCCCTAAGCTATTGTACACCACCTCGCTAGTCCGAAGCCAAACCAGCGTGCCGATTGTGCTGTACAGTTATTTGAACCCGATATTCCAATACGGCTTTCAACGGTTTGAAGAAGACGCGCTTGCCGCCGGTGTTGATGGAATTTTGCTCCTGGATTTGCCCCCTGAAGAGACGCTGGACTCCGAGCATCCTCAACAGATTCATCGGATCCGGCTGATCGCGCCTACGACACCGGAAGACCGGATCCGATCGATCACCGGTCGCGCCAGCGGTTTTGTTTACTACGTGTCTCGCGAGGGGGTAACGGGCGAACGAGACGACCTGGCCACTTCTATCCCGGAGCGGGTTGGGCAGATTCGGCGGCACACGTCGCTTCCGGTAGTGGTTGGATTTGGTATCTCGACCCCTGGTCAAGCTGCTCAGGTTGCTGCCTGGGCTGATGGCGTGGTGGTGGGAAGCGCCATTGTCCGTAAAATCGGGGAACTGGGTAATGATCCAGGGTTGTCCCGGAAGCTACTGGATTTTGTCACACCGATTGCGAACGCCGTGCATTCGGTGAAGACTTGAAAAGGCGACCCGGTAGCGGCGACTGTCCCACGAGGTCTACGACGTTTATCTCTCAAATATAGAACCGAAGTGATTGCGTCGTCCGTACCTCAACGCGCAGTCGCCATCCCAGCGCTCGGATGGCGACTGCGCGTTGAGTCACGCCTAACGCATCGCTTCGAAAACATGGTTTGAGTCGGGCGCACACCACAGGCCTCATGGGACAGTCGCCGCTACCGGGTGGTTGCTCGCCGCGGCCTCGCAAGCGAGGCAGCGCTCCACGCCCCCTACTAAGGAACGAGCTTCGGGAACAGCTTTTTGCACTGTGCCGAAATAATCGGGTACTCCCAGCGGGCGCCTTGGAACGCTTTGATGAGCCCAAGGATCCAGAGGATTAACCAACCGATATAATACACGAACCACACCAATCCCATGAGCAGGACCCCGAGAATGCCGATATGGATTAAGATCGCGCCGATGATCGACAATACGATCGAAACCACTAACGAGGTGCCTCCGAAGAAAATACCTTGCACAGCCCAATGCCGGACCAACTGGTCCTTCTTTTCTATAAAGTAGAAAATGATCCCGCCGATCAATGGGAAAAGCGCGCAAAGGCCAGACGCAAGGTTCGAGGCTAGACCGGTATCGCTGCCAGGATTTGATGTAGGTGAACCAGACATAAGGAATAAGATTGGGAATTTAGGGAAACCGAGGGCTCGCGGGGTGATCGTAGGGCGACCCGATAGAAAGTCAAGATTTCGCGTGCTTGATTTTGGGTGCATCGTCTCATAAGTAGGTGGCATGGCGCCGCTGGCGAATTTTGCCGATTTTCAAGGCGAGAACGACGAGCATATCTGAATCGATACGTAAGGAGTGAGCAACGCAGAAAATCGGCAAAAGACACGCGGCCCTTCGGGTTGGCTTGAAAAGGGCGCGTCTGCTTCGTTGTTCGTTCGTTACGTATCGCAGCAGATATGCTCCTCACTCACGCCTCGCATCCAGGCCCTTTTGAAGCCAACGCCATACCACCTACTTATGAGACGACGCACTAGTGCACCGCTAAGTTTCCCGCCCTTATGCTAAGCGCCGGTATTGTTGGGCTGCCCAATGTTGGAAAATCGACTTTATTTAATGCGGTAACTCGGACCCGCAAGGCCGAGGCAGCTAACTATCCGTTTTGTACTATCGAACCGAATCAGGGCGTGGTGACCGTCCCAGACGACCGGCTGACTCAGTTATCGACTCTTTCCAAGTCTCAGAAAACCATCCCAGCGGTTGTCGAATTTGTGGATATCGCCGGCCTGGTTAAAGGCGCCAGCCAGGGGGAAGGCTTAGGCAATCAATTTCTCAGCCATATTCGCGAGGTCGATGCAATTGTTCAGGTGGTGCGTTGCTTTGAAAGCAGCGAAATCCACCACGTCAGCGGCACGGTTGACCCATTGCGCGACATCGAAGTCGTCAATACCGAACTCATCCTGGCCGATCTCAGCGCTCTTCAGAAACGAGCGGAACGCTTGCAGAAACAGGTGCGAACCGGGGATAAACAAGCCAAAGCCGAGGCAGCGCTGATCGAGAAGCTGTCGCCAAGCCTTAATAATGGGGTTCCAGCCTCGGCGGCTTCTCTCAGCCCGGAGGAGACGGTCTTGCTGCGTTCCCTTTTCCTGTTAACCGCGAAACCGACGATTTTTGCGTGTAACGTGGCAGAGAGTGACCTGGCCGAAGCGCTTGCGCAGAAGGAACAGCCTACTGGTCATGTGGCGCAGGTAAACGAATACGTGCGTACCCATCTCAATACAGAGGCAGTGGTGATCAGTGCTCAGATCGAAAGCGAACTAGTCGACCTGGACGCAAACGAAGCCGCCGAGTACCTGGCCGGCCTTGGTTTGCAGGAGAGCGGCGTCGGTAACCTGATTCGCTCCGTCTATCATCTACTTGGCCTGAGGACCTACTTTACGACCGGCGAAAAAGAAAGCCGGGCCTGGACGATCCACGCGGGCGACAAAGCGCCCGCGGCAGCCGGCGTCATCCATTCCGATTTTGAACGCGGGTTTATCGCAGCTGAGAGCGTCAGTTTTGCCGATCTTATCCAGCTCGGCTCATTCGCGAAAGCGCGAGAAGCCGGTAAGCTTCGTATCGAAGGAAAAGAATATGTGGTCCAGGATGGAGACGTTATGGAGTTTCGTTTTAATGTGTAGCCAGACTTCGGCCTGATGTTCACACGCCCACGAATCGCCTCCAAGCGATTACGTTTACCTTGGCACAACGCGCAGTCGCCATCCGAGCGCTGGGATGGCGACTGCGGGTTGGGTCACGCCGCACGAGTCGCTCCGCGGAGATCATTTTCAGAACGACGCCACCGACATAGCAGGATCCGGCAGCCGCCGGACCGCTACCGAGGCCGCGCCACGAAGATTACGGAGTTTCTAGGCTAAACCGCCCCTTCCCCCGCACGCTTTTCGCTAGGCATTATTTTAATACGTTATTATTATAGCCCCCAACGGTTACAGCTAAGATGAAGTCAAACGACCGGCGCGTCTTTCTGGCGGTGTGTGTGCTGGGCTTCTTCACTTTTACCGCCGGGGCCGACTCTGTCCCCTCGCCGCTCGATCCCGCCAACCAGCTGATCAAGCAAGGCGAGGATCTCGGCCTCCAGCATAAAGTCGACGACGCTATCAAAGCTTTTGAAGACGGCATTAACCTTCTGCAAAAGTTTACTGACCAAAACCCCAGCAACGTGGAGTACCGGCTGAATCTCGCGACCGGCTATGAAAAATTCGGCGACATGCTGGTCGGCAACAACCGCCTAGATCGCGGATTCACTGTCTATCAAAAGAGCCTGGAGCTCCGTCAGACCATGTTCGCTGGGGATCCCGAGAATGCCGATCGCGTGCATGATCTGGCCAAGAGCCTTGCTCGCATGGGACGAGTTTCCATCTTGCAACATCAGCTGGCGACGAGCCTTCAATTTTATCGACAGGCCTGCTCAACGGGTAGCCGATTAGTGAAGATTAGTCCGCAGAACTATGCCTGGATCAGTGAGCTGGCGATAAACCAGGATTGGGTGGGCGAAGTTCTGTTGTTACTCAATAAATATGATGAAGCGACCGAGGCGTTCGCTGCCATTGTTGACACGGTTAAGACGCTTCCCCCGGCCACGAAGCCTGATCTTAGCTGGCTAGTTCAACTCGGGGTTAATCTGGAGGATGCGGGTTCGCTCATCGCAACCAAGGGAAAAAGGGAACACGCGCTGCGGATTCTTGAAGTGGTCAGGGATGTGCGCCAGCAACTGGTCGAACGCGACGATTCTAATCCGGATCTCAAACGCGACCTGGCGATTAGTTTGGGCAGCATTGCCACCATTCTCATCGGGCACAGAGATTCGCTCGAGGCTCTAAACGTCTCTCAACAAGGTATTGATTTGCTCACTGCGATTGATGCCGCCTCCAATGACGGCAGTAAAGCGCAGCTGGCGTTGGGGCAAATGCTTGAACACTACGGCGCTGCTGCCGAGCAACTGCATCGCGACGACGATGCGCTAAGTCACTTCGAGCAGAGCGCAGAAATTCTGGAGAAAGCCAGCGCGAAGTCACCCGCCGATCCCGGCCTGAAACAGGACATCTGCCGGGTCCTGGCTCGGTTCGGCTCGCTGCTGGTCGAGAAGCGCCGGTACCCGGAGGCGCTCGATGCATACCAACGTGCCCGCAACATCTTGACCGTGGCCTACCAGGAAAATCCGAATGATCTGGCTTGGGGTGTAGAACTCTCGGTAGATCTTGAATCCATCGGATACGTATTCTCTGCCCAGCAAATGCCAAACGACGCACTCAATGCTTATAGAGAGGCGCGTGGCATCTTGGATAAGCTGCGACAAGCTCACCCGGACGACCATGAATTCGATGAAACTTTTGCCGGCACCGAGCTCGCCTTAGGGAAGCTTTTCCGAGAACAAGGTGAATCAAAGGATGCGCGTATCGCTTTCGAACAATGCAGCCAAATCTTGTATCACCTTCGGGAAACCGGGCACCTCGACGATCAGGGAGCAAGTTGGTTGGACGAAGCGGATATGCAACTCCGGCAACCGTTTTAAGGAGTTCAGAAGTTCGGGAGTTGCAGGAATGCAGGATAGGTCGCCGTCGACCAAAGTGCTCTGCTTTCTGAACTCCTGAACGCCTGAATTCTGCGATTTGCGGTTTGCGATCAAGCATAAATCCAGGAAGGTCCGGGTATGGCTCACGTTGATGAAATCAAAATCGGTGCCTTCTGCTGGGCTGAGCTCAGCACTACGGATCAGCAGGGAGCGAAGGATTTTTACACCAACCTATTTGGCTGGACGGCCACGGATTTACCGGTCGGACCCGACCAGGTTTACGCCATGCTTAAGATTGACGAAAGAGAGGTTGGTGCAGCCACCACTCTCCGGTCCGATCAGATTGAGCACGGTGTGCCTTCGCACTGGATGTTGTATATCGCGGTCGACAATGCGGATGCAGCCGCCGCAAAAGCAAAGACGTTAGGCGCTAAGGTTTTCGTGGAACCATTTGACGTCTTTGATGCCGGCCGAATGACGGTTCTGCAGGATCCAACCGGGGCGGTATTCTCGATTTGGCAGCCAATTAAGAGCATCGGAATTCGTATCACGGAAGTCCCCGGGACTCTTTGCTGGGCGGATTTGATGACCTCTGATCAGCAAGCCGCTGCCACTTTTTACCGGTCACTCTTTGGCTGGGACCTCGAGGCAGGCACTGAACATCCCGACTACCTGCATATCACTAACCAGGGCCAATTCATGGGTGGAATTCCGCCCGTCGAAACGTCCGCGAGTAGGCCGTCACATTGGCTCGCCTATTTTCTGGTGACGCAACTAGAGACCTCGATTGAACAGGCTAAGAAAGACGGTGGTAAAGTCCTCGTTCCAGCAATGGATATATCAAAGGTGGGTCGATTCGCAGTCGTTCAAGATCCGCAGGGCGCGGCCTTCGCCTTGTTCCAGCTCGAAACGCCGGCGACTTAAGGCACGACCGACGGCCCTGGTAGCGGTCCGGCGGCTGCCGGATCCTGCTATGTCGGTGGCGTCGTTCTGCACATGATCTCCCGCGGAGCGACTCGTGCGGCCTAACCCAACAGGCAGTCGCCATCCCAGCGCTCGGATGGCGACTACCGGGCGGGCGCCGGACAGCTCGGCGCCTTTCGGCACAATCCACGAAATTTTGGACAACGCGAGGCACCCTTACGATAGATTTGCGGGAGGTCAAAGCGCCTCGCCCTACCGGTCCGTCCTAATTTCGAAAAGTCGCGAGCTACTGCACGGAACTCTTTGCGTCCTCGAAACCCAACGTTTACTTACACCATGATGAGTCGATTCTGTTTTCGAATCACATTCCAAAGCGAAGACGCGGCGTTCTACCAGTTCCATGTCTTTCCGCCGGTCGTGCACATACCTTGGATCTCTGGCTGGGCTCGCAAACGCAACGCCAGCACCCAATTGATTCTCGTCGAGCTACAGCAGGACGAAGATCGTGATCGATTCTTAGAGCTTTGTTGCGAAAATCCTCATGTTCTCAAGATTGAAGAAATCAGTGAGGACGAGTTTACCGCAACCCCGTCACAAGCAATTTAATCGCACTAAGCCATGTCCGGTAGACCGCGGCCGAGCAGCGTTAAACTAAGCCGAAAGCTCCAGGTAACCAATCCGACCGGGCTACATGCTCGGCCGACGAGTGAATTGGTCCGCTGCGCGATGCGCTTCAAGAGCGTGATCACCCTGGAAGCGAACGGTCGCCTCTGCTCGGCCATCAGCATCATGGATATTATGACCGCTGATATTCGTACCGGCGCAGAGATCCTGGTAACGGCCGAGGGCTCGGACGCTCAACATGCCCTGGACGCAATGGCGAAGTGCTTAGCTGAATTGGAGTCGAAAGGACTCTAACTACCTGATAAAAGATTGCAGACACGCGATGAAAGCAACCTCATTACCAGAGCATCGTTTCGCCGGTGGAAAAACGGTAATCAACCGGTGGGGATTATTTTTGTTCATCGGTCTATTCGTGCTTTCCGTCCCTGCGAAAGGAGCGACTGCCGCGACCGGTCTTGCTTACCCGGCAGATCCGGCCAGCTATAACGACGACGCGGTCACCTTCATTCCGGCTAAGCTCTGGGGTCGCGTGCAGAGCGACCCGCTCAACCTGATCGCCACCATTGTCTTCGTATTAGCAATCACTCACACCTTCCTCGCCTCCTCTTTTCAAAGACGCTCCGTGACTTTTGAAGAGCGTTTGCAACGTCTGGAGGACGAACACGAGGAATCCGGAGCAGCTATTTCGGAACGAGAAAGAGATCACCTGATTTTCTGGGCTCAGTTCTACCATTTCATGGGAGAGATCGAAGCGGTCTTTGGGATCTGGCTGATACCGCTGTTCATCGCCATAATTCTATGCAAAGGCTGGGGCGCCATGGTCAACTACGTCGGCCACGTCAACGTTGCTGAAGCCATCTTTGTGGTGGTGATCATGGCCATGGCCGGCTCGTTGCCCGTTTTGCGATTGGCGGAACAAGTGATCTCGCGATTCGCTCGGCTAGGCCGAAATTCGCCCGGCGCTTGGTGGTTGGCTATCCTGACCATCGGACCCATCCTCGGCTCTTTTATTACCGAGCCCGCCGCCATGACCATCAGCGCGTTATTGCTGCGGCACCATTTCTATCACCTTCGTCCGAGCGCTCGTTTAAAATACGCCACGCTTGGTCTGTTGTTTGTTAATATTTCGGTTGGCGGCACCCTCACTCATTTCGCAGCTCCACCGGTAGTCATGGCCGCCAGCGCTTGGGGATGGCACATGCCTTTCATGATGGCGAACTTCGGCTGGAAAGCGGTCGTCGCTATCATCATCTCAAACATTATCTATTGGCTGGTCTTTCGGAAAGAACTTGGCCAGCTCAATGCCGTCGAGCGCGATCGTTCGGATAAAGAGGATCGGCGGGAAGTTCCTTGGTCCATCACGCTGATTCATTTGCTTTTTCTCGCCTGGACCGTCATCAACTCGCACTATCCGGTTCTGGTCGTCCTTGGTTTCCTTTTCTTTCTGGCGTTTGTCACCGCTACCCGCCGGAATCAACAACCAATCACGCTGCGACCCCCGTTGCTGGTGGGATTTTTCCTGGCTGCGTTAGTCATTCATGGCGGCTGCCAGGCTTGGTGGATCGGTCCGGTCCTCAATAGTCTTAGCCAAGTGCCGTTGATGATTTGCTCCATCGTCCTGACCGCGTTTAACGACAATGCCGCCATCACCTATCTGGCGACCTTGGTGCCCGGTTTCTCGGACGCGTCTCGCTACGCCGTCATGGCCGGCGCCGTGACCGGCGGCGGTCTCACGGTCATCGCCAATGCTCCTAACCCGGCCGGGCAAAGTATCTTAGCGTCTCGTTTCGGTCCCGCCGGCATCTCCCCGCTTGGCCTACTCCTCGCCGCCATCGTCCCAACGTTAATCGTAGGGCTGGCCTTCATCTTGTTGTAACCGGTAAAGTTGTATAACGGACATCGCGGTTCGGCCGAGGCGTAGGTCCTCGGCCGACGCCCTGATTATCAGCGGGTAACCGCTATCGACTCGGGCTCAATCCCCGCCGCGAAGGGCGAGCCGGTAACCAGCTTCAACGCGCCCGTTTTGTGATTGATGCTGTAGCTCGACACGCTGCGGGTATTAACGTTGGCGACGTAGAGATACTGGGCCGCCGGGTCGACCGCTAAGGCGAAAGGATGCGCTTTCCGCTGGGTAGTGTGAACCTGAACCTGCGTCAGTGCGCCGGTCCCGCTATTGATGCTGTACGTCGACACGGTGTTGCTTTTGGAATTTGCCACGTAGGCAAACTGTCCGGTCAGATCCACGGCGATCGCCATCGGCGCTTTCTCGGTAGCGAACGGCGAACCTGTAATCGGCGTCAGAGCCCCGGTCGTCTTATCGATGCTGTAGCCTGACACCGTATCGTCGCCATAATTTGCCACGTAGGCGTACTGAACTGTGGGGTCTACGGCTAACGTTTGCGGAAAACTCCCAGTTGCCCAAGGTGAGCCTGAAACCTCGGTCAGCGCTCCCGTTGTGCTATCGATGGTGTAGCCGGACACGGTCTGATCGCTGTAGTTGACTACGTAAGCGAACTCGGACGTGGGATCCACGGTCACTGAAATGGGTCCATGCCCGGTGGCGAATGGCGAACCCGTAATCTGGGTAAGGGCGCCTGTTGCGCTATTGATACTGTAGCCTGAGACCGTGCCGTCGCTAAAGTTTGCCACGTAGACGAATTTGGCCTCGGGATCTACCGCTACCGAAAACGGAACGTTGCCGGTGGCGAACGGCGATCCGGGGACCGCCGTCAGAGCCCCAGTTGTACTATTGATGCTGAAACCGGACACGGTATTGCTGCTAACGTTCGCTACATAAACGAACTGGCCTCGCGCTGGCGCCGCCAGGTAGCCGCAACCAATCGCGAGCGCCGCCAAAACGGTATACGATACTTGTTTCATAGGGAGGGACGCACTCTATTTTTAGAGATGCGGGATTCTCGCCTTTATACTTGAAAGTTTCGATGTGTTCGGTCTTGCGCAGCGACCTGTTCGACCGCGCGCGCTGACTCGAGGCATCGTGGCCGAACGCTATCCGGAGTAGAAACCGCGTGAGATCGTTACGGAAGATTTAAACGAAGCCGATCAGGTAGGGCGAAAATCTCGGCGCGCCGGACGGTTATTTATCCCTACGTGTTCACGCGCCGGATTTGAGCCACACCGTGCGCTTTACTTCAGGCCAGGGCGTGGGATTTAAGTCAAGCCAAACCGGCAAGGTGGTGTCCGCGCGGTGTGGCTCAAATCCGGCGCGTGAACACCTAGGGGCAAGTAACCGCCGGGCGCGCCGAGATTTTCGCCCTACCTTTTGGGCCTTGATCAACCTGCGGGCAAAACTCGGTCGAATAGCTCCGAAGCAAAATCCGACAGGCCCTAGAGGCTGTCTTGAGTCGCGGCTTCGCCGCTGAAGTCCTTCTGTTTCTCGGCGATCCCGACGTTCACGGCGTCTCCAAAGGTGGCTTTTTAGTGGACCGGACGTAGTGAAGCTGGCAGAACGTCCTCGATGGAAGAAAGTCAGGCCCCAAAGACGAATCGGCTTCGCCTGACCGGGAAAGTGTTGGGAGGCGGTTACCTGGTTTTCGCTCTGATTATTTTATGGCGCGCTATCCAGGACCTGGTTGCCATCTGGACGCCAGCGACTCAGCGGGTCTATTATCTGCAACCACTATCGCGGGACCCGTTAGTGACCCTTTTTCTGATTGGCTTATTGGTGGCCATCTTTCTCGCTGTGATCGGTCTTCGGCTCTTTGCGGCCCGGCGCACCCGATTTACCTGGATCGCAGTCTCTGTATCGGTGGTTTTGTTTCCTATTGGGACCCTCCTTGGGATCGCGAGTCTCATCTGGCTCATTGTAGCAAGGCGGCAGGCAAGCCCGCCTCCTTCGCCCTCGACGTAAAGGCGCCGGAGGCGCTTCGTACTCGTACTCGTCCTCGTCGTCGTCCTCGAATCGCTTCGCGCCTCGCATCGCCACTTGAAGGGCGCCACAAAACCGAAGCTCCGCGAAACGGTTCTTCCGCGGAGCTCGAATTGGATTGGTCAGACTAACCTAACGGAATGTACGACGTAACGTTGGGTTACGGACGAGCAGGAGCTCGTCCCTACCGCTCAATCGTCGTAGGTATATCGATACGGAGAGTGTTTGACTTGGCTCGGGAACAGGACCGTTTTGTCGCCAGGATACGGTTTGTCGAATCCTTTGGTGGCGTACCAGATGGCCCGGTTCAGGAGCTCCGGATCCGCCGAGTCGGCTTTTTGTGGACGAGCAAACATTGCGGCCGACTGTTTTTGCCAAGCTAGTTGAAGTTTGCTGGTCACAGACGCGGTCTGCGGCGTGAGCTTATTCAACCGGATGTTTTCCGGCAGGGCGGTGTACGGAGTGTAGTTCGGCGTATTGGTGAAGAGCGACCGCATCGGCGGCGTGATCAGATCGGGTTGGTTCATCGGAGGTAGTCCGAGAATTTGTTCGATCGTGCGGATCATGCTGACCTGATTGTAGTAGGTGTTATCTACCACGTTCCGTTTGACGAACGGACCGATGACATACCCTTCGGTGCGGTGACCATCCACATGATCAACACCGTCCTGAGCGTCGTCTTCCGTGACAAAGATCACGCTATCTTTCCAATACGGGCTCTTGCTGATGGCTTCGACCACACGGCCCAGCGCCAGGTCGTTATAGGCAACCTGAGCAGCTGGGGTCGGGAATCCGCCTGAAAGCCCGCTGGTGTGATCGTCGCAAAGCCACAGATAAACCAGGCTCGGCAGGTTGTTATTGGCGACGTACTGGTTGAACTCCATGAGAAAGATGTCGACCCGGTATTGATCGGGAATCTCGGTGTCGAATGGAGGATAACCGATGCACAGATTGTTTTGAATCGTTGGAACATCCGAGACGCCGGGGAAGGTGCCGATCGGGCAGTGTAGTTGCCCGCTCTTTTTCCCTTCCAGGATCAGCGAATCGTTGTACCAGGAGCTCCAATCACCGTAGAGATTGTTAGGTCCGTTCCCTTCGTAAGCATATTCGCCGTAAACCCGGAGCGTGCCGCCATGGTTAACGAGGTTTTGCCACAGAAAACCGGAGGAAGCGTACGCCAAGGCGTCGCCGCCGGCAGACGGATAGCTGCGGGCATTGGTGTTTAACTCTTTCTCCAGATAATCCGGAGCCAGCCCTTGGTTAGCCCATTGATGGCCGTCGGCGGAGTTCAGCGAAGGCGCGTAGAAGTTGTCGAGCAGGACGAATTGCTGTTCCAACGCATGGGAGTTCGGCGTGACGTGCTTGCCGAACTGCGTGTAGCTTGGATCGCCGTTGCCATGTTTTTCATCGCCCAACACCTGATCGTAGGTGCGGTTCTCTTTGAGGATATAGAACACGTGTTTGATCGGTGATGCGGCGCTGAGTTGGTACGGCACCGGAACGGAGCCATCGGTGGGCCCCGCAAGCGAGGCACCCTCCACGAGCTGCCCTTTCAAGAACGAGTTGCTTTTTAAGACCGTGCTCGTATAGCCCGCCAATTGCTGGGCATTCGGGATGTCAACTTGGGTGATCACACTGTAGGTGCTGATTTCGGCCGGGCCGGTTTTGTTGGTCGCCGGATCCGGGCCTTTGCTGAGGTCCGGCCCCTCAAGGCCGATGCCGCGTATGTTCGAAACCAGAATTTGGTTATGTACGCTGTCGACCGCGATGAACCCGGGGAACCAGCCCGTGGGGATCAATCCACTTAGCGTCGGCGGAACCGTCAAATTGCCGCCGTTGAACTGGTAGAGCGCCAGCGCGTTGTTGCCGCCGAGGCTCACGATCAACCGGCCGTCCGGCAAGAAATTGAGGTCGTTCGGCTGGCTGCCGTAAAGGACGCCGGGAAAGAGGGCGAAATTGTCGACGAACGTTCCCGTTTTGGTGTCGATCACGCTGATGCTGTCGCTATTGGTGTTCGCCACAAAGAGCAGGTTGCTGTGCACAACCAACGCGGTCGGCTCCAAACCAACTTGGATGGTGTACTTGACTGTTCCCGACGGAATATCCACGCCGGAGACTGAGCCCGTATTGGCTGCGCCGGTCGCCGGGTTCACCAGGATGTTGGTGCCGTCAGAAGAGTTGGTGGGATCGTTACCGGTCGGCACCAATCCCCCTTCGTTACTCACCCAAACGGTGTTTCCATCGAGGGCGACTCCGTAAGGCGCGTTACCGACTGGAATCTGCGCGGTAACGCTGAGTGTCGCTACATCGATAACCGCGAGCGAGTTCAGCCCGTTCAAGGCCGCATAGATCGTCTTGCCATCGGGCGTGATCGCTAATCCGGCCGGAATGGCATTGTTCCCTTGTGGGTTGGGTAAAGCAACCGACCCGGTATAGGTCACGGTGCCGTTCGCAGCAACCTGATAGGCGTCGACGGTCGCGCTATTAGCGTAATCGGAGGCGTACAGAAATTGGCCGTTAGGAGAATAAACCGCGCCGGTCAACGAGACTTTCGCGCCGCTGAACGGGAGCAATTGTTGAAGAATCGTTCCCTTTTCCAAATCGATGATGACGATTGGTCCGGCGGCAAACCCGGTGTTGCCGTCGCCATTGATCACGACCGCCGTTTTGTGGTCAGGCCGAATCGCCATAACACTCGGACGGCCGATAACTGTGTATTGGCGGCCCGCGGGAAGGATAACCTGTGAGTCAGGCAATAGGACGGTACCATCTTTTTGGAGACCAACTTTCTCATTAGGAGGGACCGGCGGATTACCTGCGTGGAGCGCCGGCGAATAGAAGGCTCCACTCAGTAACAACGCCGTTAGAAGCTGTTTGCATCTCTTCTGGGACGCTCGCAGTGAAGAATATAACATTGATATTAGATGTTCGAGTTCTACCAGGAGGATTAACCCACCAGACCCAACGCGGACCTCCTTGCAACGCGCTTGGCCAGGGGCGTAACGTCGTGAGGCGATACCGAGCGGACAACTCGGCGAAGGTGAAATTAACGTCACAATACTACGCGAATCTGACGTTAATGACATGAAGTTGCGGATTGCAGCAGAATGAGGAGTTCAAGGAGTAGGAGGACTTCAAGAATGAGGCTCGCGGGAGCAAGGTTGCCGAGCGCGATAGACGGCCGCCGGTTGTATACCGTGGCGTGCGGGGGGTGCGGGATGAATAGGACCTATACGACTTATAGGACGTATAGGGCGTTGGTGGCTCATTCTTGTACTCCTCGTACTCCTTGAACTCCTTCACATCCCACTACCTCCCAACGATTTATCTTCCTTTTCACGCGCCGCGCTTGCTATCCTTGCGAAATGCAACGAAGGCTTTTCCCTCTAATTGCCCTTATTACCGTCGCCGGATTTGGTGTCAGCCCTTTGCTGGCTTCATCTCCGGAACAGGAAAAAGAGTTCACCGACAAATACAAGGCGGCCTTTGAGGCTAATGATTCGGCTACGCTCGAATCTTTCCTTTATACAAAAGGCGCGGATCCGATGGTCCTCGACTTTTATAAAACCATGGTCGCGCAAGGAGCGGGCGGCAAAATTTCGCAGATCGAGCTAGTCGCGCTTTCCGCGGAAGACGCGAAAAAGGCAGAACAAACCATGGACGGTCCGGGCGGAACGAAATTGCAGCTCCCGCTTAAGCCGACAAAGAAATTGAAAATCACGGTGGAAACGAAGGACGCCAACGGCACTTCATCCAGCACCAGTGAAAGCTTCATCGCGGAGAAGGATGGCAAACTCGTGATCCCCGTTCCGGTTGCAGCGAAGTAGCGGAATCACCGCGCAGTCTGAAAGAAGAGCGTGCGCCAACTCCCAGAATGGTAGGGCGAAAAACTCGGCGCGCCGAACGTCTATTTCGGCACGTGGATTGCGCGCGCCGGTTTTGAGCCGCGACCCCTGATTTGTTTTCTACCCAATGTCGTCCGCGTACGAAGGACGTGTTCGAAGCGAGTCGCCAAACGGATCGGCCAAACCTTGGGTGAAAATCAATCAAGGGTCCCGGCTCAAAACCGGCGCGGGCATACAATAGTGATTGGAAAGCTGGCAGCGCGCCGAGTTTTTCGCCCTACCATTATGGGAGTTGGCGCACGCTCATCCGGAACTCAACCAATCACCAATCACTAATCACCTTTGCCCCCTTTGCTGAGCTCCTTGTACTCCTGCTTTTTGGCCGCTCATCCCTACCGTTTCCGATTGAGTGCTTGAGTAAACCAATCGTCACCGGACGCGGCTGGCTTCGAAGGGCTGGTACGGCTGGCTGGTCCCCTGCCCGCTTGGCCCGGTTCACGAGATCGAGAAGAGCCAGATTGGAGGTCAGGCCGGCTCTTCATCGAAAGTGCGATCCGTTTCCGCGGCAGATCCACTTCCAGGACTGTCACTTGCACTTTTTGATGCACCTTCACTACGTCCGCCGGGTTTTTAACGAAGGAATCGCTCAGCTGACTGATGTGCACCAAGCCGTCCTGGTGTACGCCGATATCAACGAACGCGCCGAAGGCGGTCACATTGGTCACGATACCGGGTAGCCTCAATCCCGGCTTAAGGTCTTCCAGCTTACTGACACCTTCCGTAAACGCAAAAGCTTCGAACTGCTCACGAGGGTCGCGCCCCGGCTTAGCCAGCTCGTTCATGATATCGGTCAGGGTGGGAAGCCCGATCGCATCCGTGATGTAATGATCGAGTTTAATGCCTTTACGTAAAGCCTGGTCACGCATCAGATCGGGGACAGAACACCCACGATCGGCTGCCATCCGATCGACGATCGAATAGCTTTCCGGATGAACCGCGCTCGCATCCAGCGGATGAGTGCCGTCGCGGATCCGCAGAAAACCGGCGGCCTGTTGAAAGGTCTTTGGGCCCAGGCGCGGAACCGCTAATAGCTGTTGCCGGTGCGAGAATGGCCCGTTCGCATTCCGGTACGCGACGATGTTTTCAGCCAATTGCGCGTTTAAACCGGAGACATAAGCAAGAATCTGCGGACTAGCCGTATTCAGCTCGACGCCAACATTATTGACGCAGCGCATCACCACGTCATCCAGCGACCGTTTCAAGGCTCGTTGATCGACGTCGTGCTGATACTGACCAACCCCGATTGATTTCGGATCGATCTTCACCAGTTCTGCTAACGGGTCCATCAATCTTCGCCCGATGGAAACCGCGCCGCGTACGGTTACATCTTGATCGGGAAGTTCCTGACGCGCTACCTCCGAAGCGGAGTAGACCGATGCGCCGCTTTCATTCACCATCACGATGGTAATGCTTTTCGGTAGCTCGAGACCGCGAACAAATATTTCCGTTTCTCGTCCGGCGGTACCATTCCCGATGGCGATCGCTTCGACTCCAAAACGGTCGCAATAGAGCCGAATCTTGGCAGCGGCCTCGGTTGCGTTTCGAGCGCCCTGTTCGGGGTAAACCACATCTTGGTGTAGCAGTTTGCCCTGAGCATCCAGGCACGCAACTTTGCAGCCGGTACGGAACCCAGGGTCGATGGCTAAGACCTTCTTCTGTCCGAGCGGCGCCGCCATCAGTAATTCACGAATGTTGTCACTGAAAACTTGGATGGCTTCTTCGTCGGCGCGCTTCTTGAGGGCGATCCGTGCCTCCGTTTCCATCGATATCTTAAGCAAACGCTTATAACCGTCGTGAGCCGCTGCTTTCACTTGTTCGGCGCATCGTGAATTTCCGCGCACAAACAGCGACTCCATGATACCGACGCCTTCTTCTTCCGGTGGTTGAATTCGGAAATAAAGAAAGCCTTCAGATTCACCTCGCCGAACCGCCAGGATACGGTGGGAGGGCGCCTTAGCAGTGGGTTCATTCCAGTCAAAGTAATCCTTAAACTTGGCTCCCTCTGCTTCTTTCCCGGTCAATACCTTGGAACTGAGAACGCCTTTAGTTTGAAACAATTCCCGCAGCCGGTTCCTGGCCGTCTCGTGATCACTCATGCGTTCGGCCAGTATATCTCGAGCGCCGGCCAACGCGTCCTCGACGGTTGGCACTGCTTTATCCGCTTCTTCAGTTTCGCGCAGAAACCCTTGAGCTTCCGTAATCGGATCGGCGGCGGCTTGGTTTTGATTTTGGAAAAGAAAATCAGCCAGGGGCTCCAGTCCCTTTTCCCTGGCGATAGTAGCTCGGGTCCGTTTCTTTGGGCGGAACGGAAGATAGATATCCTCCAATACGGTAAGTGTTTCTGCCGCAGCGACTTTCTTGCCGAGTTCCTCGGTTAAAAGGTTGCGTTCCTCTAAGCTCTTGACGATCGACTGGCGTCGTTCGTCGAGTTCTGTGAGCTGTTCGACGCGATCGCGAATCGTAGCGATCTGAACCTCGTCCAGCGAGCCGGTGGCTTCTTTTCGGTAACGAGCAATGAACGGTATGGTGGCGCCATCCACGAGCAACGCGTGAACCGCTCGCACTTGGTTCAGCTGCAGTTTCAGCTCTTGAGCAATCTTGGCGACGTGAATTGGGTTTTCAGCCATGACAAAAAGTGCCGGGAATAAAAGGCAAACCGGCCGTGGTCCACAAGCAGTAAATTAGGAAACAAATCTCACGCAAAGCCGCAAAGACGCAAAGGGAAGACAGAAGAAAGTGATTCGTGACTGGTGATTGGTAAAAGCGGCGACCACCCATTCGGAGGGGCGTTGCATTCCGCGTTGCAGCTCTCGCGGGTGTCGGCGCCTGAAATCGTTTCAGCTCCCACGTTCGGAAAGACGCGACGCCCCGGGGACCGAGGGTAGTAGATTGCCGTGACAGGCACCAAAGAACGCAAACAATTTCAACAACAAGGACACAAAGGTCACCAAGACTGAATCTTAAAAGAAGGCTCCGATTTGCGTCTTTGCGTGAGATTTTCGGTTCTCTCTCCTTGAGCCACCAGACTCTAAAATCTCATCGCTGAGGAGCTAATTGATAACTCTACTGCTCTGCGGGATTGGCCCAGACTCGTACATAATTGATCTTCATACTATACATTCCCGGGCCGGTGGTGCCGGGATAGGATGGAACATTCCAACCTAAACTGATCGACCAACCGCCACCGAAGGCGCAGTCGATGTCAATGAACATTGGCAAATCATACACGGTATCATCGGGGTTCGGTGCGTCCCAGACCAGCTTACCGTCTAGATAAGTAACCAGATCGGTTGCAGTCACCAGCAACCCCCAAGTGTGCCATTTACCATCACAAAACGGCGGTACCCCGGCTGCCGGTGTCCAATAACTACCTTCGCAACCCGCACCCGTTGGATCATAGCTGTAAGTTTTGCCGGCCGCGTAACCGTTCGGACCCCAGATATGCCAGGTGGTATGGGCGGTGGTAAAACCATCGATTGAGTACAGGTCAAAGCCGTCTAGTTCAGGCGCCAGCCCTTGGGCGTTAGTGCCAATTGGTTGAAACCAAAACGCCGGCCAAAGCCCGCTTGTTGATCCCTTTAATCCTGGTTGGGGTACCGGAAACTGAAATTTACCTTCAAAATAACCATGTCGAACCGCCCCTGGATAAGGCAAAGAGCTGCCCATGGTGCCATGATAGGTTTGATCAACACTCGCTATAAAACAGCCGGCTAGACCGCCGCTACTATCTTTCCACCAACCCATCGAAAGGAAATGCGGGTTGTTTGGATAATTAGTTGCAAATGGATACCCCAAGCTGCCGGGGGGCTGAGCTGCATACCCCTCAGACATGAACTGGCTGTTTGGTTGCATGGCGTACCATCTCTGGCTGGTAATCGGGGTGTGATACGGCGTCACTTCGGTGGTTGTCCAGTTTGCTGTACTAAATTCATCACCGAATTCGTACACGTATCCCGCAGGCAAGGTTACCATTGGTGTCGGCGGTGTGATTGCGCTGCATAACCCAGCAAACAGCAGCAAAATCAGGCCCAATAATGCTCTCATAGATGTTTCCCTGTTGAATCCTCAGGTCGCAGGTTACCAGATCGGTCGCAGCCAGTCCATCCTAGAGAGTGACCGCTCACAGGACGCCGGACCTGCGACAGGGCGATAGGGCGATAGGGCGCACGGGCGAATGGGCGAGGAGTTCAGGATTGCTTGCGCCACGTGACGGACCACCGGTTCTTGATTCTGAACTCCGGGCCCTCCTCGCCCATTCGCCCGTGCGCCCATTCGCCCTGTCGCAGGTCCGGCGTCCCTGGTTTGCAATCGCCGGCGGCGGTTCGATTGTTCTTAAACGTTCCCCGCCTTATACATCAGCCTATCGTCAATCCTAACATTCCTCGGACCAAAGGTCCTTACTCTCAGGTGGTCCGCTTCAATCAGCTTCTATTCGTTTCCGGTCAGGCAAGTACAGACCCTGGTTCCGGGGACCTGATCGCCGGCAACTTTGAAACCCAAGCCCGTCAGGCGTTCGAAAATCTGTCGGCCGCGCTTCGAGCAGCCGGCAGCGGTCTCGAGCATGTGGTGAAGACGACCGTCTTCCTCGTCGATGCGGCTAATTTTGCCGCATTAAACAAGCTCTATGCGGAGTATTTTCCTAAAAATCCGCCCGCACGTTCAACGCCGATCGTCAAACTTCCGCTTGAGCAACTGGCGATCAGCATTGAAGCAATCGCCGCGCTTCCCGAATAGATCGGATATCGCTACTCCGCGAGTACTACGCTCGCAGCCAACAGCGGGCCTACAGGAACTGCGAATGGGCGAAAGGGGGCGCACCGGCGAATGGGCGACGCGGCGTGCTGGTCCAACGTGAGAGGTGAAAGCTATAGCCGAGTTGCGTGCAGACGCCGAAAACGGTACGCGTTGGTCCCTATCACCTCTCACGTCTCACCGGGACGAACACGCCGCGTCGTCCATTCGCCTCAATCAGCGCACCAATCGGGCCATCGCCTGCAGATAATCCCTTTTCCAGCGACGGTACCGCGCCTCTTTGAAAACGAAGACACTTACAACCGAGAGAACGAAAAGCATGTAACCAGCATGATAGAGGCAGAACAGCAGGGGCGAACCGAGAAGCAGAAAAGGGGTATGCGCCAAAGCACCAACGCCAAGCAATATGCCGTAAACCATCACGTTCATCTCGCGCGGACGCCGCTGCCAAAGCCACCAGGCTCGCTGCCGCTCCTCTTCGGTTACCAAAACTTTGTCGCCTGATTTCTGCCGAAGAATCGTGTCCGGGTCGAGCTCCGGGAACCCATGGAAAAGCCACGAATTCGAATAGGGAAATTTCGCCATAGCGTGTTATTTGCGCGAAAAGTTGCAGCTTAATCATTCAGAGCTTCGACCCCAGAGTTATTTTGATCAAATGAACACGGGGGCTTAGTCGACCGCAAAGATACCGAAGGAGACGGGGTCCATTTGCAGTTTACCGTCGTGGAAGGTAGCGCCTTCGGCCAGCAGCGGGCGCCCGGAAAGATGCTTTGCCTGGTCCGGCAATTCAGTCGTGCAGGGTTTGGCGGCAGGATTGATGGCGACGATGATGCGCTCCCCCATTGCCAGGCGCAGGTAAACGAATGGATAACGATTTTTCTCCGCGTACAGAGGCTGAAAATCGGCGGCGTTCGCAAGCGCCGGATGTTCGCGTCGCAGTTTTAATAGTGTGCGGGTAAGGTTGAGTAGAGAGCTGGAATCTGTTTCCTGACTCGCAACGTCGGGCCGAGACTCCGAGGAATCGACCGGAAGGTAAAGCTGGTTAGCCGGAGCCGTTGAAAACCCCGCGTTCGCCGCTCTCGACCACTGCATTGGGGTTCGTGAACCGCAACGCTGGATATCATCGAGCAAGCCGCCCTCTTTGTTTGGCGCGTCCGGAACAAACTTCATCCCAATTTCATCGCCATAATAGATACAAGGCACGCCCGGCATGCTCAGCAACATCGCAAAAATGGTGCGGACTTCTGCTCTGTCCCGGCCCCAAGTTGGTCTCGGCATATCGTGATTGCCGGTTGGGAGTGAAACGTAGCCTATGGATCTCGTCGCCGTGTAATGCGTAAGATAGTTGTCGATGAAGCTTTTAATGTCGCCGCCGCCGGCGCGTTCGAAAAACGCGGGTGGTGTGCGGGCGCCGTGGTCGATCCGAGACTTGGGACCAAGAAGTATTGCATAGGCCGGTTCACCCATTTGCAGAAGAAAATCGACGTGGAATCCCGCAGGAACAGCAATCTCCGGATTGCTCCATTCGGAGATCAAAACCGCCTCCGGATAGTCCAGATCAAGCCAGCCTCGATAATAGCGCCAAAGAGCCTTGATGGCTTGATGGTCCGGGTCGTTGCGGATGAGGGATGCGGCTAGATCGACGCGAAAGCCGTCAGCACCGGCATCCAACCAGAACTTCATAATATTCTTCAGCTCTTCCCGCACCGCGATGCAGGAGGGATGTGTGGTCGGAAGCTGCCAAGGCGCTTTCGGATTGGCGTACCCGTAGTTAAGGGCAGGTTGAAAGGCAAAAAAGTTGGGCAAATACCGTTCGGCGCGGCGATCCTGGCCCGGATACGGTTGTGATCCGGTAACGCTCTCCGCAGCCGGTGACCAGATAAACCAGTTCGAATAATGGTTAGGCCAGTTCAGCGCAGACTGTTGAAACCATTGATTCAAGATCGAAGTATGACCCGCTACCAGGTCGACACAGACGCGGAGACCGCGTTTATGAGCCTCAATACAGAGATGTTTAAAGTCGTTGTTGGTTCCGTACCGGGGAGCGACTTTGTAAAAGTCAGCGACATCGTAGCCTGCGTCCCCGAACGGTGACTCGAACATCGGACTTATCCAGATCGCGTTGCAACCGATCGATTGGATATAGTCGAGTTTCAGCGTGATCCCCGGCAAGTCCCCGATGCCATCGGCGTTCGCGTCGTAGTAACTCTGGGGATAAATCTGATAAAATACCGCCGTCTGGAGCCAGCTAGGCCCCGGGAGAGCCGCAGCCGCGAGCGACGGAATTGCTTTAATTGCAGACCCAAAATTGGAACCGGACACGTTTGTCCCTAAAGCCATCGCAGCGGCTTTGGCAAGAGGGATTCAAGATCCATCTGCGCCGGCGACGAATGACAACGCAAGATAGATCCGGCTGCTCTTTATCTACAGCCGGACGCGGAACTGGGACGTCACTTGCTAACTTCTGGAGAGCCGCCTACACAAGATTCCGGTCGGTTAGCTCTCGTTTAACATACGCGTAATAAATCGGCGCTATTACAAGCCCAGCGAGCCCGAACCCGACCTCCATTACCAGCATCGCGACCAGGAGCTCCCAGGCGCGCGCATAAATGCTGGATCCGACGATCCGCGCATTAAAGAAGTATTCGAGCTTGTGGATAACAACCAGGAACACGAGCGCGAAGATAGCCGCGTACACCGAGACGGAGAGGCCGGCAATGAAGATGGCGGTGTTAGAGATCAAATTACCAATGACTGGCAGCAGACCGGCGAAAAACGTGATCGCAATCAAGGTTTTGCTGAGAGGCAGATGAATACCGAGAGCTGGTAGTATCCCGAAAATAAAGATCGCGGTGAGCACGGTGTTCAAGGCCGAGATCCGGACCTGAGCGAAAACGATTTGGCGAAAGGCGTTCCCAAAACGCGACATTCGTTCGATTAAGGCTGCCGCCAACGGTTGAGTGGGTCTTTCCCCGGTAACTTCGAGGAGAGAAATCAAGCCGCCGATGATCATGCCGACCAATCCGCGAAAGAAAAAATGGAAAACATTTTTGCCGAGCTCTTGTACTTCTTTGGAATGCTCATCCAGCCAACCGGAAGCGAGCGTCTTGAGGTCATCGACGTTCCCCGGAAAGCTGTCGGTTATAAAGGAGGGGAGTTTGCCGCGGGCTTCGGTGATGATGCCATCGAGTTTGTCAGATAACACCGCCGGACTACTGGCCTCGCTCTTCACGAATGCGGCGATCCCGAACCCTGCCACAATGAGAGCCACAATGGTTACTAGCACGAGGGCGGCTACCGCCAACCAGCGCGACCAACGATTGGTGAGGTGACGCTCAATAATCGGGGCCAACAACGTGACCAGTTCATAGACGAGCAGTCCGGCGACCAAGGCCGAGACCAGGTGAAGGAGCGGGATGAGAATCAGGGCGATCCCGGACAGAATCCAGGCGGCTATAACCGGGGCGGTAACGGGCTCCAGAGAAGAAGATTTATTGACCTTATCGGGAGTCGAAACGCCGGGATCCATGAAAACGCAAGCCTGGGACAGGTAGCGGAGGATTGCAAGAGGTCGTGGAAGGCCGGGACCCGGTAGCGGCGACTGTCCGTGTATCTCGCTGACGATCCTAATCATGACGCTCGCGCGAAGTAACCGAACGCTGCTTAATCCATCGCGCAGTCGCCATTCGAGCGGCGGGATGGCGACTGCGCGCTGGGAATGGATCGGTTTGTGCTCCGGTTTAGTGGTACGGCAACGCACACCAACCGGCGCGTCCGGACAGTCGCCGCTACCGGAGTTCGGCCAAACGTTGGGTGAAATCCATCAAGGGTCGCGGCTCAAAACCAGCGCGATCGGATCCTTTCAACATCGTCCATCGTGGGCGCGCCGCGAATTGCGAATCGAAAACTGCCGATCGTGCATTTTTCACAGTATAGCCGCGAGCGCTGCGACATCTCTTAGTACTGAGGGCGCCAGCCGTCCATGGCGTCACCCAAAATCGAGATCAACAATGACATCCGATCCGCAGCCACGGACGCGGCGAACGATCAATTTTTGTAAGAGATACCTAAGAGACCATCTGAGGGCGCCGGAGCTCGGGAACGCGGTTCGTTCACCGCAGGCTCATCCTCCCGGTCCAAAGGGATTCTCGGTCCTGGCTTGTTGTTTATCGCGTCAACGCAACCCGCTAGAAGAGCTAGGGGTTATGGCGCGGAAATATGGCGATATCGTCCATATGCAACTCGGGCGCCGGCATGACTATTTGCTGAATCACCCGGATCACATAAAGGCGATCCTTTGTGCACCGCAAAGCGAGATGGCGCGGTCTACTCCGCCCGGATTAAAACGGTTGCTCGGAAGCGGCCTCCTGACCAGCCAAGGTAACTATCATCGGCGCCATAAACGGATGCTGGCGCCTGCTTTTCACAAAGAGATCGTGCGCCAATGGGGTTTGACGATCGTGACTCAATGTAGGCGGCTGGGCGACGGCTGGCGTGATGACCAGGAGCTTGACATTGAATACGAGATGTTGCGGTTAACCCTCGCGATTGTCCTGAAGGCATTCCTTAGTGTCGATCTCGCGGAACGAACCGATGAAATCGCCAAAGCCGCCAACACATTGGTAGAAATGATCCATTGCCGTACCCTGCCGGTAATTGACGATTTGCTTGATAAGATAGCGTTAGGCAGGATCCGGCGGTTCAACGACGCCCGCCAGCATTTTGACGCCATCGTTTACCGGATGATCCGCGAACGCCGAGACGCCGCTTCTCCGGCAAAGGATCTGCTCTCTACACTTCTGCAAATTCGCGACGAGGAAACTGGCTCGACCGCACTGACGGACGAAGAGATCCGCGACGAAATCGTTACCATGCTCATCGCCGGACATGAAACGACTGCGCACGCGCTGACCTGGACTTGGTATCTTCTGTCCCAGCATCCCGAGGCTGAAGAGAAAATGCATGCTGAACTGGACGCCGTTTTGGGGGCACAGTTGCCGGCAGTTGACGATCTAGATTTGCTACCCTACAACCGAATGGTCTTAAGTGAAGCGATGCGTTTGTATCCCCCGGTCTGGATCGTTGCCCGACGCAATCCTAACGTTTGGTCGGTCGGGAACTATCGGGTTTCGCCAGGTTCCTTCATTTTTATCAGTCAATACCTCATGCAACGCGATCCGCGATTTTTCGCGGATCCCGAGCGTTTTGACCCCGAGCGTTGGACACCTGCGGCGGCGGCGCAGCGGCCAAAATATTGTTACTTCCCATTCGGCGGCGGGCCCCGCCAATGTATCGGTGAAGGATTTGCCTGGATCGTTGGACTTCTAGTGATCGCCACCGTCGGACAAAGGTGGCGGTTTACGCTTGCGCCCGACCAGCGGATCGCCCTTGAGCCGTTAATCACTCTCCGTCCCAAGTACGGCATGCGTATGATTGCAAAGCAACGTGCCCAGTTTTCCTATTGATGGACTTCGCAGGAAAAGTCGCGTTAGTGACGGGGGCGGCCACCGGGATTGGACGGGCATCCGCGATCCTGTTCGCACGTGAAGGCGCCAAGGTGGTCGTTGGGGACATGGCCATCGAAGCAGCGTCGCAGACCATCCGGTTAATCCAAGAAAGCGGTGGGGAAGCAATGTTCGTCCCCACCGACGTATCACGTTCAGACCAGGTTGAGAGACTGATCGATCAGACTTTGTCCGCTTACGGCAGGCTTGATATGGCGCACAATAATGCCGGGATCGAGGGACCGATTGCCAAAATTGCAGATTGTACTGAGGCTGATTGGGACCGCACCATCGAAGTGAACTTGAAAGGGGTGTGGCTCTCCATGAAATACGAGATCCCGGCGATGTTGAAAATTGGGTCCGGCGCCATCGTGAATACCGCTTCGGTGGCCGGTCTAGCGGGCGTTTCCCAATTGGCAGCCTACACTGCGAGCAAACATGGCGTCGTCGGCCTAACCAAAGCGGCGGCGTTGGAGTACCGACGCTCGGGCATCCGAGTGAACGCCGTATGCCCAGGCTTAATCCACACGCCGATGATAGAACGGGCGGCAGGAACAAAATTGCAGCGCGACCTGCCGGCTCGTTGGCAACCGATTGCTCCCATGCTAAAAGCCATGCAGAAACTTGGTATCCGGGCCGTGGCGCCCTCTCAGAAGGCCGCTCACCGGCTCGGTGACCCAGGCGAAGTGGCCGAAGCGGTCGTCTGGCTCTGCTCTGATGCTGCTTCTTACGTCAACGGGCATGCTATGGCGATCGACGGCGGATATCTTGCGAAGTAGAGTTCAAAAACTGAAACGGATTCCGCCGGAAGTAGGTCCTGGGTCGCATGACCCAGGACTTGCAACGTCGGGGACGGATCGGTAGGGATGAGCTCCTGCTCATCCGTGGTTCCCGGTAGCGACTGCGCGATGGATTAGGCAGGGCTTGCTTACTTTGCGCAAGCGTTCTGACAGTGCGCACCAGTGGGAGAACGGGGCAGTCGCCGCTACCGGGTTGCGGCCCCTACGGACGAGCAGGAGCTCGTCCCTACCGCTCCGCATTCAGCGCCGGTTTGCTACGCCTGTCCGGCGTTTTCCGCGTCTGTCCGACATCATTTGTCAGCCGTGGCGCCGCGTCCTCTTTTAACCGCCGTATGCAAAATTATAACTCAAGAAAAGTCTTCATGGCTGCCGCTCTGATGTCCGCCTTGGCTGGCTGCGCATCGGTGGGAGTCCGCAATCCAACTCAATCAGCCGCGACTCCAAAACTGCCAGAACAAATCTTTGTCGCTGACTTCGATACCAGCAAGGGTCTCTTTCGCGTGAGCCGTTCAGGTGATGACCTCATGGCTTTTCAACAGAAGACCGCTAATACCTTAGCCGACTACTTAGTTGCGGACCTGAGCAAGTCGGTCATATCGACAACTCGCCATAACGATGCCAAGCCTGCGCGAACGGATGCCTGGCTGGTTACCGGAGAATTTGGGCGGGTCAATCAAGGTAGCAGAGCTCTGCGCGGCTTGATTGGTTTAGGCGCCGGCGGCACCAAAATGGAAACGACCGTTCGAGTGTACGACCTTTCCCATTTGTCCAGGGTGCCGCTGCTCCAATTCGAGACCTCAGGCGGTAGTAACGCGGAACCGGGCGCAATCGTTGGTGGTACATTTGGAGCTTTGCCGAATGCCCTCCGGAACGCGGGCGCCAGAGGCGTCACCGATGACACGGCGCGAACAGCTCGGCAAATCACGGCAATGGTCGCAGACTATTACGCTAAGAATGGCGGCACTCTCTCAGGCAAAAAAGTGAAGCCGAAGATTTTACAGCCGGCTACGTACTCTTTTTAGACGACCGCCCTACCCCTTGGACGAATGGACCGGCATGGGCTCTGTTGATTTACAGTTATCTGTCTTCGAACTACTATCGGCCAGGGATGCGGTCCCGTTTATCCTTTTGTCCGACGCCATCGGAGATCGCGGATGAGCGGGTGCTCATCCCTACCGTCATGCGCGCTCAACTTATTCCACCGCTACTCGCTTTGACCACGGCGCTGTTTCTCGAGCCGTCCATTAAGGCGGCCGAAGAATCGCCGGATGCAGCCCGGCTAGTCGCTCAAACCGAACGCGCTTTTTCGACGCGCTGTGCTGAGGTTGGGATCCGCGATTCGTTCCTCGAGTATTTTGCTCCGGATGCCATCCATTTCGCGCCGGAGCCTCGGCTGGCCCGTCCGGATCTTGAACCAAAACCAAGCTCGAACAGGGTGCGGTTAACGTGGGAACCGAAGATCATCAGGGTAGCGAACACCGGGCAATTAGCGGTCAGCACTGGTCCATACGTTTTGAAAACTGCGGACGGCGAATCGTACGGCTATTTCCTTTCGATCTGGAAACGGCAGCCGAATGCAGACTGGAGAGTGGCGGCGGACATCGGCGTTGCCGGGCCTCAAGCCTCGAATTCAAACGACGACTTTCAGACGTACCAAGATAGTCCGATCCGGCTGGATCGACTGACCTGTTGGCATTCGAACGAGAACAGTTCAGTTCGGATCGGGATCTCGATTCGGTCTATGGCGCGATCGCGTCCCCGGAAACCGTCTTCGAGAGAACAGACCAGCCGATGCAGACTGGGGCGGGTGCTTACTCAGCGTTTTTGACGGCTCAAAAGGGCACGCGAACAAAGCTTTCGCAGAGCGGCGGCAGTGTTTCGGGTAACCTTGGATTTACTTACGGCTCCCAATCCGATGAGAAGTCTCCGGTGGGATATTTGCGGGTCTGGATCTGGCGCCAGTCGCGTTGGCGGTTGCTTTTCGACGTGGTGACGGATCGGTAGGGATGAGCTCCTGCTCATCCGTGGCGACCACCGGTAGCGGCGACTGTCCAATTGGGCCGTTTGTTGATCCCAACCATGCCGCTTGCGCGAAGTAACCAACCCAGCCCTATTCCATCGCGCAGTCGCCATCCCAGCGTTCAATGGCGACTGCGCATTGGATATGGATCGGTTTGTGCTCCGGTTTAGTCATACAGCAGTGCGCACCAACGGTGTACCGGGACAGTCGCCCCTACCGTGGCGGTCCTTACGGATAAGCAGGAGCTCATCCCTACCGGGGACGGGAGCTAGTCCCTACCGAAGGGAAATGTTGATTTTTGGCCAAGGCGGAGAACCTATAGTGGCAATCAGTGATTCCTAAGCATGACTTTTTATAGCATTTTGTTTCCCGGAGCCGAGGACCCGCAGGCTCGGGAGACGTCTGAGGTTCCCGGCTTCTTTCAAGATCTGAACCTTATCCAGGTTATCCAAGCCATCACCGCCGGGAAAGAGGCCTACGACTTAAAGCCTCTCTTTTACACGTGCTTACCGGATATCGACGTCATCGCGTACCGACACGAAGTACTGCGCGATCTGGAGAACGCGGTGCTCCTCGACAATCTGAAGTCGTTCGCGAAAGAGATCGACCGGATGCGCGATCATTTTACCCAAGCGAGCAAGCTCACTGACGAGCGCCAGAAAGAGCGATGGTTCTTGGACGGATTCGCCATTTATTGCGCCGCAATCGACCAACTGGCGAGAGATTTATCGCAAGCCAAACTCAATTCGACCGCGTTATCGAAGTTTCGCGACTATCTGGTTGGCTATGTCGCGTCCGACGCCTTCAAAAAGCTCGCCTCAGAGACCGAAAAACTGCAAGCGGATCTCGCTTCGATCCATTTTTCCACGCTGATAATGGGTTCCGGCACTTTCAAAGTGACCAAGTATCGAGAAGCTTCCGATTACAGTGCCGAAGTCGAACGCACATTTGAGAAATTTAAGGGAGGCTCCGCTAAAGAGTACAAGTACCAATTTCCGAGGTTGCCTCATCTGAACGTGATCGAAGCCAAAATATTGGAGTTCGTCACCCAGCTTTACCCCGAGATCTTCGAGCATCTCAAAGACTACTGTACCCGCTACGCCAGATACGAAGAGAAACCGATCCAGGTTTTCGAACGCGAGATCCAGTTTTACATCTCTTTCCTTGATTACATCGAGCCGTTAAGGAAGGCCGGTCTGAAGTTTTGCTATCCGGAGATCGTTACGGACGTTAAGGAGGTCTATAGCGAAGGCGGATTCGATATTGCGTTGGCTGCTAAACTGGTAGCGCAAGGGGCCCCGGTTATTCGGAACGATTATTATCTGAAAGATCCAGAGCGCATCTTTGTGGTGACAGGCCCCAACCAAGGCGGTAAGACCACTTTTTCGCGTCAATTTGGCCAGGCCCATTACCTGGCTGGTATTGGTTGTCTCGTTCCCGGGCATGCGGCAAGAATCCATCTTTTCGATGAGATCATGACCCATTTCGAACGGGACGAGTACATGACCAATCTGCAGGGCAAGCTCCAGGACGACGTCGTAAGAATTCACGAAATTCTGGAACGAGCCACGTCAAACAGCGTTATCATTCTGAACGAAATCTTTAGTTCGACTGCCTTGCAGGATGCACTCTTTCTGAGCGAACGGGTGATAGAGAAGATTATCGATCTCAATGCTCTGTGCGTTTGGGTAACGTTCGTCGACCAGCTTGCGTCATACTCGGAGAACGTCGTGAGTATGGTCAGCACCGTGGTTCCGCAAAACCCAGCCGTCCGAACCTATAAGGTTTTCCGAAAGCCGGCCGAAGGGGTTGCGTACGCGTTGTCGATCGCCGAGAAGTATCGGCTCACCTACATTCGAATAAAGGATCGCATTAGTTTATGAAGGTTTGTCTCCTGCATCCCGAGCGAAATTTCGATTCGCCGCCCCTCCCTTGGAATGAGCAGGCCTTAATTCAAGACTTGGGGTTAGACGTGCTGCTCGCCGCCATGGCTCACCGGGATAAGTTTCTGTTCGCGGCGTCCAAGGAGGTGATGCTCTCAAGTTTAACCACCGAGGTCGATACGATCCTCTATCGGCAAAACGTCCTGCGGGATTGTTTGAAACATCCGGTCGTGGTCCGGGACCTTTACGCACTGGCAGTCAAAGGAATCGAATCTGAAAACAAAGGCTATTGGGCGTTCTTCGGGAAATACCCTACTGGTCTCCTGAACCGGTCACTGGAGTTAATCCACATGCTAGTGGACGCTCTCAGAAAACTGCGGATGCTCGCGGAAAAACAGACTGCTGGTTTCGAATCAGCCGGCTTTCGGAGACTCTTCGCTGCGCTGCACAGCGAGCTCAATGAGGAGTATCTCGAGAACATCAACGCCCATTTGAAAGATCTCAGGTTTCTGGACGGCACCCTGATTACGGCCGAGTTAGGCGAAGGCAACAAGGGCGCTAACTACATCCTTCGGAAATCGACGGCTAAACGGACTCGATTTAAGCGTTTGTTCGACAAAGAACCCGGTTTCACGTTTCGCTTGCATCCCCGGGACCAACGCGGCGCTAAGGCATTAGGAGAATTGAATGAGAAAGGGATTACCCACGTCGCCACGGTGTTGGGCCAATCCGCGGATTATATTCTTAGTTTCTTCCGAACGCTGCGGACCGAACTAGCCTTTTACGTCGGTTGCCTGAACCTGCATCAAACACTGGAGAAAAAGAAAGAACCGGTCTGTTTCCCTGTTCCGGTCAGCGCTGACGCTCGGCAGCATTCATTTACTGAATTGTACGATGTCGGTCTGGCGTTGACCGTCCGGCATAATGTGATTGGGAACGATTTCGCCGCGGAACATAAAGAGCTGGTTATTATCACCGGCGCCAATCAAGGTGGTAAGTCCACTTTTCTCCGGAGTGTCGGGCTCGCGCAACTCATGATGCAATCCGGGATGTTCGTAGGGGCTACGTCATTCTCCGCTAACATCTGCAGCAACTTGCTCACGCATTACCGTCGGGAAGAAGACGACACCATGCGGAGCGGCAAATTCGATGAAGAACTCCAGAGAATGAGTGAAATCGTCGATCATTTGTCACCCGGTTCCATGTTGTTATTCAATGAGTCTTTCGCCGCCACCAATGAACGCGAAGGTTCAGAGATTGCCCGGCAAATCGTCACCGCGCTCCTGGAGAGACGGATCAAAATCTTTTTCGTTTCTCACCAATACACCTTCACCTCCGGATTCCACGGTCAGAAATGGGAAAACGTCACCTTCTTACGCGCGGAAAGAAAAGACGACGGCAGCCGTACATTTAAGCTGGTACAAGCAGAACCGCTGCGCACCAGTTATGGCGAAGATCTGTACAACCGAATCTTCGAGCATAAATCGACGCCGGTACGAGGTGAGTTGGAGTTAGCAACCACTCCGACTGAGCAACGGTAGGAACTTGGGAACGTGCGAGAACGACTTCGGTAGGGACGAGCTCCCGCTCGTCCGTCTCCGTCCCCACCCACGACTAACTCTCTAACTAACCGCGCACCAGCGCCTGCCAACGCGCAACGCCACGGACGAGCAGAAGCTCGTCCCTACCGAAATCGATCCCGGCGTTCACAAGTCCCTACCGTTGACTTCGCCGCGCCCTTGTGCAATATAGGCGGCCTATGCTTTAGCGCGTCGGGCCGTTTTGCCCATCTGATTCCGATACCTCACCGCAGGTGAGGTTTGTTCATTCGCAATCAGAAAAAAGCATGCAATTACCTAAAGATAGGTTGGCCGAGCTTTTCGGTCAGCTTCGTCGGTTTCACCCAATCGGGTTTTGGTGTGATCGTTGTGGATCAGAAGTGTGGATTGCCGATCACACTTTTCATAAAGCTCTGGTGTCGGTTCGCTGCCAATGCCGGATGCAGTTTCTCGGGCGGCCTGAGCTTCCCAGGACCTACAAAGACTGGAAAGCGTTTTGGGCTAAATAAGCGACCGCGACTAGTTCGCGGAGGGACACAAAGGCTACAAGGGAAGAAGCTAGGCTTCTCCTTTGTAGCCTCACGCTCCTGGGAAGTTCGTGGACGGCGGAAAAAAACCCTTCGACGACAGGACGATTTAACTCGACCTCAACGAACGGCAACAACTTCCAATTTAGACAACCACTGATAAACCGCCGAGCCGATCGCTTTCGGATTGTCTTCCGGGAGGTAATGAATTCCGGGACCGATGTGGATCAGTTCGCAATTCTTTAGTCCGCCGGCGAAACGCTCGGCGAAGGCAGGCGATACCAGCGCTCCGGGATCTCCGGCGAAAAGCAGCTTCGGGTAATCGGACTGCGCTAATGCCCGGTGGGCTTCCTCAACCGCCGAATACACATCGGCGGGTTCTCCTGCGATCGGGAGATCATTGGGGAAACGCCAAGTCGGCCGGCGCGACTCGCGCGTTGGAAACGGCGCACGATAGACCGTCATTTCGTCTTCGCTCAGTTTCCGGACGGTTGCGCCTGGCAGCACTCCTTCCACGAATGCGTTCTCATCGAGAATCATCCTCTCACCCACGCCCGGCGTCCTGAATTTCTTGAAGTTCTCGACGGCGGCAGCGTGAAAATCATTCCAAGTCGGCATCGGGCGGATGAACTCCATGAATGCCAGACCGCGGATGAATTCCGGGTTGCGCGCCGCCCAATGAAACGCCAGGGCCGTTCCCCAGTCGTGCGCCACAATATACGCGGACGAGATCCCCGCTTTATCGAGGAAAGCGTCGAGGTAGCGAACATGATCGAAAAACCGATATTCGATATCCGGTTTTCCCGATTGACCAAACCCGACAAGATCGGGAGCGATGCAATGTGCCATCGGCGCGACCAGCGGGATGATATTGCGCCAGATATACGACGAGGTTGGTTTCCGTGCAGAAAGAGTACGGTCGGTGAACTGGGGTTCCCGGCTTCCCGGTAAGCCATGGTGGAATCTAAAACAGCGAGCTTCGTTAGCGTGACGTCAGCGAGCGCAGTCATTTTTTCTCCTTTTGCTCTTGGTGTTTGTTTTTGGTTTTTTCCTTCCTGAAGACAGTCTCGAAAGCGATCTTCTTGAAGCGAGCGAGAGCGGCGGGCCCCCCTTCAACCTTCATGCGCAGAATTGCGCCTTCCCAGGACGCCAATAGGAACTCCGCCAGATCAATCGGTTCGAATTGCGAATCGATTTCTCCGGTGGCCTGAGCTTCGGCGATGCATTCGGCAAAGGGCATGCGCCACTCGTGAAAGATTTCCTCTAGCCGCTTACGCAAAGGCTTGCTTTGCAGACTAGCCTCAAGACTGAGATCACCGATCAAACATCCGCGGTTCCATTTGGCGCTTTTCAATCGCTCGGTAATGATGTCGAGATAACGTCGCAGTCGTTCCCGAGGTGTAAGCGATTTGTCATTGAGCGCTTGGCTCACCGCGGTCTGAGTATTGGCAAAATAACGGTCAAGGACTTCCTGGGTGAAAGCTTCCTTGGAACGGAAGTGATTAGTAAATGAACCTTGAGGAGCGCCGGCAGCGGCGCAGATATCCCGGACGCTAGCGCCTTGGTAGCCGGAACGAAACATGACTTTGAGGCCGGCGTTCAAGATATGTTCGCGAAGCGAGGGTCGGCTCATGGGCAAAAAATACGTACGAACGTATTGATTGGTCAAGCGCTTTTTTATGGTTGGTGGGTATGGGACGCGCTCGCAGTGGAGCGGATAGGACCTATGAGAATGTCCCGGGGCCCGTGCACCGCTCGTTAGTGAGTTAGTCGTGGGTGGAAACGGAGACGGACGAGCGGGAGCTCGTCCCTACCGATAATGTTCACGGCACTCACGCACGATCCCGACGTTCGCCCACGTTCCCTATCGTTTTTTCAGCCGCAGGCTTTGCCAGGTTCCATCGGCTGTCCAGCCGCCATCCACGGCAATGGCTTGGCCGTTCACGAAACCGCTTTGTTCGGGGTCGGCCAGGAAACCAACGGCTGCCGCGATATCTTCCGGTGAAGCAAAACGGCCCATTGGTACCCGGTCGGTGATATCACTATCGGTGTAACCGCTGCTGACCTGGTCAGCACTGTCCATGGGCGTTTTTACCCAGCCGGGACACACGGCATTGCAACGGACTCCGCAGCCGCCCCATTCCGCAGCCAGGGTTCGGGTAAGACCGATCATACCGTGCTTGGAAGCGTTGTAGGCAACACGATCGGCGATACCCATGAGCCCGGCGATGGAAGCGATGTTGATGATGCTGCCGGAACGCTGAGCCAGCATCATCGAACCGAAGACCCGGGCAAGCACAAAGGGCGCTACCAGGTTAACGTCGATGACACGGCGAAACTGGCTAGCGGTGGTGGTTTCAGCGGGTTGGATACTGCTAATGCCGGCATTGTTAACGAGCACATCGACCCTCCCCCACTTGGACTTCACTTTTTCAGCGAAGCCGATGACCATATTTTCGTCTGAGATATCTCCGATGAGTTCTATCGTTTGAGTGACGTCGCGGACGTCCGCCAACGTTTCTGTAGGAGAACGCAAATCATTCAGTGCCAAAGCAAATCCGCGTTGAGCCAGTACCCGCGCCACCGCGCGGCCGATGCCTTGGGCTGCGCCGGTGACCACCGCGACGGGTTGAGGAGTCAGAGTTCGTTCGTAGGCCATATTTCGGCGCCAATTTACAACACGCTCGACGAGTTCAACCTATAGAACCGCTCGCTCTCTCTTTGCCCGATATGGTAGGGCGAGGGTCCCGAACAACCGTGCAGCTTTAACAGGGGATTGCAACGGTGATCAAAGCGATCGCAAATCATGTCTGGAACCGGGCCGAGCCGCGATCCCATCGTGGGCCAGGCGGCTCGGCATACGCACTGGCCTCGCCCTTCTTGCGGTGTGAGGCCACGTCGGTCGCTGCGGAAAACGTCTAGGTTGTTCTGGAGCCTCGCCCTACCAATCATTCTTGCCTTCACCGAGTTGCGTGACCCCTGATTTATTTTCAACCTAATGTCGTCCACGTACGGAAAACATGCTCGAAGCGAATGGCGAAAGGAGCGGCCAAACGCTGGGTGAAAAATCGATCAAGGGTCGCGGCTCAAAACCGGCGCGGGAACACGATAGCAATTGGAAAGCCAGCAGCGCGCCGAGTTTTTCGCCCTACCGACCCTGACGATGGTGCACGCCCTCGCCATCAGTCTTACCGAGCCTGAAACCTGGCCGTGACGACTTGTCCGCCATAGTCCCGCGCTTGCGGGACGAAGGCGGAAGGCTTTAGCGTAGTCGGGCTCAGTCCTGTCATCCCTTGGGGACGAGCCGCACTTGAATGTCCTCAACCGCTCGCGTTGTTCGTCGTGATGATGAAAACCGAGAACACTCAATTATGTCGAACACTACAAATACGATCCGGCTTCACCGAGTAATCAGGGCTACACCCGAGAAAATTTATCGTGCGTTCTTAGACGCAGATGCCTTGGCAAAATGGCTTCCACCAAACGGGTTCACCTGCAAGGTACACCAGTTGGATGCCAAAGTGGGCGGCACTTACAAGATGTCTTTCACCAATTTCAGCACGGTTAAAAGCCATTCCTTTGGCGGAACCTATATCGAATTGAAGCCTCACGAATTCATTCGCTACACGGATAAATTCGACGCAGCCAACTTGCCCGGCGAAATGCAAACGACAATCGCGCTGAACCCGGTGTTCTGCGGCACTGAATTGAACATTACCCAGGAAGGAATACCCGCGGCGATTCCGGCCGAGGCGTGCTATCTAGGCTGGCAGGAATCGCTGACGCTCCTGGGTATGCTGGTTGAGGCCGAGATTCCTGAGAATTTTTGAGGAGTTCAGGAGTTCAGGAGTTCAGGAGTTCAGGAGTTCAGGAGTTCAGGAGTTCAGGAGTTCAGGAGTTCAGGAGTTCAGGAGTTCAGGAGTTCAGGAGTTCAGGAGTTCAGGAGTTCAGCGTGGCTCGTCAGCCGAAATTGCAAGCCAAAACGGATTTTTTGCTGCGAGACGGAGAATCAAGAAGGCGGCCCTTGGCCCGGCGTGTCGTAATACGACCTCCTGAACTACTGAACTCCTGCAACTCCTGAACTCCTTTCCTGCGACTAAACCGTGATCACTATTTTCCCGAAGAATTGGCCGGCTTCGTAGTAGCGGAAGGCCTCGATCGCGTCCTCGAAGGGGAAGACTCGGTCAATCACCGGTTTGAGCCGGTTTACCGCGATCGCACGATTCATCGCGATGAATTGAGCGCGACTGCCAACCGCTACGAATCGCAGATTCGCGAACGCGCCACGCAAAGCCGCGAGACTGATCATCGGCTCGCCGCGTGCGAGGACGCCTACCCAACTGATCTGGCCCTGTACCGCGACCGATTTGAGCGAATTGGCCAGGGTACCGGCGCCGCCGACCTCGATCACATAATCGGCGCCTCTCCCGTTAGTCACTTTGCGCACGGCTTCGTGCCAGTCGGGTACAGCGCGATAGTTGATCACCTCATCGGCGCCCAACGATTGCAGCCGTTTCGCTTTCTCATCGCTCGATGTAGTGGCGATCACTCGCGTGCCATGGAGCTTGGCGAATTGGAGCGCAAAGAGCGACACGCCTCCGGACCCAAGCGTAAGCACAGTATCGCCGGGAACCGGTGGCCGGCCGCCGGTCAACGCATGCCAAGCCGTTACCCCGGCGCAAGGAAGCGTAGCGGCCTCTTCATAGGAGAGATGTTCCGGGATTAGCACCAACCCTTGTTCACTGAGTACGGCATATTCCGTCAACATGCCGTCGAGTGAACCACCGATCTGAGGAGCGGCGTCAAACGTGAATGGGCCATCAATCCAAAGCGGAAAAAGCGAAGCCGCCACCCGATCCCCAACTTTCACCCGGGTAACCCCTTCGCCGATACCGGCTACCTCGCCGGCCCCGTCGGAGACAGCGACCACACCCTTTTTGACCGGCAGCGGATAATCACCGCGTAGAATCATCAGTTCACGAGCGTTGAGCGAAGTCGCTCGAACCCGGACTAACACCTGGCCTGCCCCGGGCTTTGGTATCTCATGTTCCCGCAAAACCAGTCCGTCGATACCGCCGCCGTAAGTCACATGATAGCTTTTCATTTATCTTGTCCGTTTTTGATTTTGGCTTCACCGGTGCTGGCGAAGAGAGGGGCAGCGTTCCGGTGAAAAACCGCGGACAGAGTAGGCAGGCGCAGTGACAACCTTATGTCAGCAGAGAAGAGGCGTACGGTAGGGATGAGCTCCTGCTCATCCGGGGATCCGAGGTGAAAGCCACGTGCAAAAATCCGGATGAGCGGGAGCTCATCCCTACCGTACCCTTGAACTCCTTGTACTCCTCGATTTACTTAGCGGGCCCCTATGATCAAACCAGTCAAGTTCCTCCCCCTCTGTCTGATCCTCATTGTTGGCTGCGCTTCAACGCCTCAAGCTTCCAACCCGATCCCTAGTGCAAACTCCGCGAAGGTCTACTTCTATCGGACCCACTATGCTCCGGGTGGCGGAGTCAATTTTGATATCCAAGATAACGGGCTCGATATCGGCGAGTTGCCGGAGGGAAGTTACTTTCAATACCGCGCGAATCCCGGCGTCCATCTGTTTACCCTGACCACAGAGTCAACCGCACAACAACGCCTGAAGCTACAAGCGGGGGGGACCTATTATATCAAAGCAGACACAGGTCGAAATCCTCTCCATTTCAAACCTTCACTTCAGGTCGTATTCGACCTTCAAGGCAAGACTGAGATCCAGAACCTGAAACGCTTGCACTATCACGAATAGGCGCGAAGCGCTGTGCACGGTAGGGACGAGCTCCCTCATCCGGGGATCCGGCGTGAAAGCCGCGTGCACAAATCCGGATGAGCGGGAGCTCATCCCTACTGTACTCTTTTACTTCGTCGCTTTCTCTCCTCCGGCGGCGACGATCACACCGATAATCACCAAGCCGGTCACGAGGTAACGTATCCCGGCGCTGACGCCGAAAGTGTTCAGCATGGTGAGTAAGAGCACTAGGAAAAGGCCGGCGCCCCATAGGCCGGCTACATTGGCTCTGCCGCCCATTACAGAGGTGCCACCGATTACGACTAGGGCGATCGAAGCGAGGAGATATTCGTCTCCGATTTCTAATGAGGAACCACGGAAGTAACCGGCTAAAAGCGCTCCGCAAATGCCGCCCAGCGCGCCGCTCAGCACATAAGTAAAACATCGGGTTCGTTCTACTGCGATCCCGGCCAACCAAGCGGCTCGAGGATTCTGGCCGATGGCCAGGACTGAACGCCCGAAAATCGTCCGGTGTAAGAGGATCCCAAAGACGATCGTTAGGATGCACGTGCCGATCGCTAACAACGGAACCCCGGCAAACTGGCTGGTCGTAAAATCGGCGAAGCCGGGCGGCGGCTTAATCTGGAGGCCGCGTCCGTAACTGATACCAACGGATTGAATAATGAAACTCGCGGATAGCGTTGCAATAATGGGCGGGATTCGGAGCAGCCAAATCAGCAGGTAATTACCAAACCCGATTCCCAACCCGGAGAGTAGCGCAGCGGCAAGGCCGACAGCAGTCATTGCATCGGAGCCGCCCATCACTTTCATGGCAACCGCACTGGCTAATCCGATATTGGCCGGGAGCGACAAATCGACGTTACCTGGCCCCAGTGTGATCACGAACATCTGGGCAACTCCGGTGATCACGGAAAAAGCGGCTAGCGCTAACCCGGCAGTCAGCATCCCGCCGGCGCCATAACCATGGGTAAAAGCGATGGCGGCCAGCCAGACCAGGAGGGCGCCCAAGTAGGACCAGATCCAAGGTTGTTTGAATATCGTACGCGCGTTCATTGCAGAAGGAGTTCAGAAGTTCAGGAGTGCGGGAGTTCAGAATACGGAAGCCCTCGGTTCTTGGCCCAACGCGAAACATCCTGAACTACTGCACTACTGAACTCCTGAACTCCTTTTATCTTCATCTCCGGTTAATTGCCGCGCGCGCGGCTAGCACAATGATTAGGACGGCGCCTTCGGCTCCGACCTGCCAATCCGGTGAAATCCGCATAAAATTGAGGAGGGTGCCGGCAAGCGTAAGGGTGAGCGCACCGATCACCGCACCGATCGGCGAGACCCGTCCACCGACAAACTCTCCGCCGCCAAGAATGACACCCGCGATTGATAACAAAGTGTAACCTTTGCCGATGTTGGCGTCTGCCGAAGTGGTCAGACCAATCAATGACAGACCCGAAAAAACTCCAAACACGCCGGCTAAAGTGAACATCACGACCTTGGTCTTCAGTAAAGACCAACCGGCACGGCCAATAGCGATGGGGTTGCCGCCGGAGCCGCGGAGAATAGCTCCGTAAGAGGTCCGCATCAGACCCAGATGGACCAGTACCCCGACCAAAATGGCGGCGACGATAGGAAACGGCACATAGGGCGTCCGAAAGTTCATGATATCATGGATCCAAGCCGGCGCTTTGCCGCCCGGCCTCGGCAGGACGAGTACGGCCAGCCCTTGCCAAACAAACAACATGCCGAGGGTTACGACGATGGAAGGAACATTGCGGAGATAGATGATGGCGCCCAGGAGCGCGTACACACCAATTCCCCCGAGCAGAACCACCATCCCGAGCAACGGTGAATCATGGAGCCAGGTTGCTCCAACACAAGCCACGAAACTCACGAAGGTTCCGACTGAAAGATCGAGTTCGTTAACCGTGATCACGAACATTTGGGCGATGGTGGCAAGCGCTACCGGAATACCGAGGTTCAGCATCAGGTTGATGCCGAAATAGCTCATCGCGCGTGGATTCAGCCAAGCGATTCCGGCGAGGACCAACGCCAGAGATAAAGCGGGTAAAATCGCGCGCAGGAATCGGCGAGGCGCATCCGTCCCAGCCACGTCACCTCGTACAGCACCAGCGCTGCCGGCCTGCGTCATGGGTGGGCCGCCTCCTCAAAAGAGGATTGGATCACCCGTTCCTCGCTGAGCTCGCCTCGACGTAGATCCGCCACAATGCGGCCATTGCGAAACACGTAGACATGGTCGCAATTGCTTAACTCTTCCATCTCGGTCGTATACCAGAGGAAGGTCCGGCCCGCCGCCGCTTCGCCCCGAATAAGTTCGTAGACCTCGAGTTTTGTGCCGATATCGACGCCTCGCATCGGATCATCCATCAAAAGAATTTTCGCTTCGGAACCCAAGGCGCGAGCAAACAACGCCTTCTGTTGGTTCCCACCGGACAGAGAGAGGATATTGTTTCCGAGATTCGGCGTTCGGATTTTAATGCGTTCCTGCCATTTCTCTGCAAACCGATTCTCGAGGTTAGAAGAGATCAAGAAACCGTTACGTAAGGCTCCGATTGACCGGACACCGATATTCTCGGCAATCGACCACAACGGGAAGATACCGTCACTTTGCCGGTCGCCGGCGATCAACGCGACGGGATCGGTCACTTTGATGCTCGAATTGCGCCGGCGCCAGCCCAGCCCAAAAGGCGAGGCGGCTTTACGGAAAATCTCTAACAAAAGTGCGGTTTGGCCATGACCGGAAAGACCGGCGAGACCGACGATCTCGCCCTCGTGAGCAAGCAGTTCAAAACCATCTACCTGCTTCGACGGCCGGGCCTGAACCCGGACTGGGGTTGTCCCTCGCAGCTTATGGGCGGACTCAACCGATTGTTTTTTGCTGGCCGCCGCAGCACCCATAGCGACTACCAGTTTTTCCCGATTGAAATTGGAAGCGCGGTCGGTGGTTACGACTTTGCCATCACGCATCACCACGATGCGATCGGCGTACTCCAGCACTTCGCCGAGGAGATGGGAGATGAGGACACAACCGGCCCCGGTGGCAACGACGCGCCGTACGTGAGCCAGAAGTTGACCGGCTCGGTGGCTATCCAGCGAAGAGGTCGGTTCATCTAGAATTACCAAGCGAAGCGGTTCCTCGGTGACGGTGAACGCGCGAGCGACTTCGATCATTTGCCGTTTCCCGATCGGTAAGTCGCCCACGACGGCATCGATCGCGATACCGTGCCCTGGGAAAATTTCGTCCAGTTTAGCTCGAATCAGCCGTCCGGATCGTCCACACCACCCCCAACCCGCGATCGAGGGGTGCAACACCCGCGCGTTCTCGGCGACGGTGAGGTTAGGACAGAGCGATAACTCCTGAAACACGCAGCGGATCCCTAGCTTATGCGCAAGGTGAACCGCGTAGTTTTTGGGTTTCTCGGCGCCGATCGTGATTTCACCGGCGCCCGGCGCCAACGTACCCGCCAGGATATGCATCAACGTCGATTTGCCGGCCCCGTTGTGACCCACTAAACCGACGCATTCCCCTACCCCAACCTCGAAATCAACCCCGGCCAATGCTCGAACGGCGCCGAAGGTTTTTTCGACGCCGTTCAGTGTGACAATGTTGCTGGTAGGTTCTTGCATGGCGGGCAGAGAGCCCAAGACTGGTAGGGCGAGGCTCCCGAAAAATCAACGCACTTGGCGAGAGCTAAAGTCGCTGGATTCGGCTCCTGATGCCCTGCGCCGACACGCTCGCCGAGCCGTGGTCCGAGCGTGTCCAATTCCATTTGGCGCAATCTGTTCGCTGGCATAGGACGCCGTACCAAACGCGGGCGCAAGAGGTAGACACATCCTGGTGACGGCTCGGCGGGCGCAACTGCATTGCAACACTCAAGCTCCTCACAACTCAACAGCCCTGCCATATCTGTGCGTCATTTCAGGAGCCTCGCCCTACCAGCGTTTCGTCTACTGATTACTTCTTCATGTTGGCTTCAATAGCCTTTTTGGCCTCTTCTTGGGTATACTCGTGGCTAGCAACCCCGCCTTTGGGAATGGTGGTCAGAGCGGCCTCGAAATCGTTCTGATCGAACGCCAGATACGGCACTAAGAGGTCATGCGGGATATCCTTGTGCCCGTCCAAGATCTGTTGGGCGACCCAAAATGCCAGAGTCGATACACCTGGAGCAATCGAAGCAGACCAGGTGGTGTAACCATTCTTGGCTTTTTGTTCTTTCCACCATTCCAGCTCGTCCTGGCGATTTCCCATAATGATGATCGGTTCCTTGCGGCCGGCGGCATTGAAGGCTTGGGCGGCGCCGTAACCATCGCCGCCTTGATCCACCACACCGGCGATTTCCGGGAGTGAAGGGAGAACCGTAGCGATCGCTTTTTGGGCGGTGGTCTGGTCCCAATCGCCTTCCACGCTGTTAACGATCTTAAAATCCGGATGTTCTTTGACACCTTCCGCGATACCGGAATGAATGGCGTCATCGATGGAAGTACCGGCCAGCCCGCGGATCTCCAACAGGTTGCCGCCTTTCATCCATTTCGCCAGCTGCACGACTTCTTGTTTACCGTAGTCCTTGAAGTCAACCACTACCCGGTAGGCGCCGGGTTCGGTGACGATACCGTCGAAGGATACCACTACGATGCCGGCGTCAGTGGCTTGTTTGATAGCGCCGTTCAACGCGTCGGGCGACGAGGCGTTGATCACTATAGCGTTATAGCCCTGAAGAATAAGATTCTGGATCTGGGCGGCTTGGGTGGGCACTTCTTTGTCCGCCGTCGTGAACACATCCGCTGCCGCTACAATACCGTCCGCCACCGCTTTCTTGGTGACAATGTCATAGCTCTTGAGCATGGCTTGCCGCCACGAATTGCCCGCATAGTTGTTAGAAAACGCGATACGCATGGTCTTGGTATCGGCGTGAACCGTTCCAATCAAGGCTACGCTGGCAAGGGCAGCCAGGAGAGCCGGAACGCAGGTGCTTCTCTTCATCGAATTGAATTTCTGTGGGTTCTTAAGAAAATGAACAGGGGGTGGCGCAGCTGGTCCCGCTACTGGCGCCGTTTTCGCTCACCCAGACCAGGAAGAATGCTTCGAGCGATGGCGGAGAGGCTAGATTACGACTAAACATCGGTCAATGCTGGAAGTTGTTCTTTGACGAGCACATGCTCGATAAATGCAGAAGTGATTGGTGAAAAGTGATTGGTGGGACGATGGGCCAACACCCCTCAGGTAGGGCGAAAAACTCGGCGCGCCCTTGGCATATTTGCTCGATCGGTTGACCGCGCCGGTTTTGAGCCGCGGCCCCCGATATCTTTTCTACCCAATCTCCTCCGCGTACGAAGGATGCGTTCGAAGCGAATCGCCAAACGGATCGGCCAAACGTTGGGTGAAAATCAATCAAGGGTCGCGGCTCAAAACCGGCGCGGGTAGACAATCGTGATTGGAAAGCTAGCAGCGCGTCGAGTTTTTCGCCCTACCATTTTCGGCTTTGCCACGCCCTCTGACCAATCACCTCTCACCTTTCACAGCGGACGAGCATGCGCTCGTCCGCTCTTCACCTTTGCGTCTTTGCGGCTTTGCGTGAGATTTTCCGTTCTTGCGTCCCGGCCATCTCCGGCGTTGGGTTACTCCGGAGAGATCATCATGATACCAAAGGCACTATTCGGACGGACAGGACACGATAGCACCAGAGCCGTGTTCGGTGGGGCGTCGTTATCCAAAGTCACTCAGGATGAAGCTGATCAAACCCTCGAGGTATTGCTCAAGTACGGGGTCAATCATCTCGATGTGGCTGCGGGCTATGGCGATGCGGAACTTCGGATTGCGCCCTGGTTGAAACGATATCCGGATCGATTCTTTCTCGCGACTAAGACTGGCCGCCGTACCTACGACGATGCCAAACGCGAGATTCATCTCTCTCTGGAACGATTGGGGGTTGAACGGTTCGACTTGATTCAGCTCCACAGCCTAGCTGACCCGATCGAATGGGATGTTGCCCTGAGTCCAAAAGGGGCCCTTGAAGCCTGTATAGAGGCCCGCGAACAAGGCTTAGTCCGGTTTGTTGGTGTTACCGGTCACGGGAGTCAGATCGCTGCCACCCATCTGCGTAGCCTGGAACGATTCGACTTCGATTCCGTCCTGCTGCCGTACAGCTATATTATGATGCAAGACCCGCATTACGCTGAGGCTTTTGAGCGGGTAGCAGCCATCTGCGAGAAACGAAACGTGGCCATGTTGACGATCAAGTCGATCGCTCGCGGTCCCTGGTGGGGCCGCGAACGTACTCGCGCCACCTGGTACGAACCTTTTACCGAGCAAGCCGACATCGACAAAGCCGTCCATTGGGTTTTAGCGCGCCCAGGGGTTTTCCTGGCTACCGTCGGGGATATCTATCTCCTGCCAAAATTCCTGGAAGCTGCCACCCGGTTCACCGCGAAACCGGCGGATGCGACCATGGACGAGCAACGGACCCGCTTGGAGATGCGCCCACTCTTCGTTTGAGAAGGAGCCAGGAGCCAGGAGGATCTGGGCTGTGCAGGTCAGGGACGACAAGTGCGCATTTCGGCCTGACCAGCAATAGATGGTCAAAAACTCCAACCGCGAATGGACACGAATTTACACGAATAAAACCCCTGAAATTTCACCACAAAGGCACAAAGTTAGCAGAGAAATTGTATATCCAATTTCAAAGTCCTTTCTCAGTGTTCTCTGTGTCTCTGTGGTGAAATCCGGTTTTATTCGCGTTAATTCGTGTCCATTCGCGGTTCGTTTTTTTGCCTTTATCTGTGTCCATCTGCGCCTGCCCGCCATAGCTTTAGCGACGGCTGGTCCATCTGCGGTTAAAGTCTTTGTTCTGTGAGTTCTTTCGATGACATCGCGCGGAGGCTGAGTTCGTTTCATCGGGAGTTCGCCAAGCCGGATGGGGTCTATTTGGCTGGGAACTCGCTTGGGTTGATGCCGCTCGCGGCGGAGCCGTTGGTGGCGGAGTTGATCGAGGGATGGAAACGGTATGCGATAGAAGGTTGGACCACTTGCGGTTGGGTTGATCGAGCGGAACGGCTCTCACCGGCGTTGGCGCCATTGATTGGAGCTGAGCCGGATGAAGTGATTGTTACCGGCTCAACCACGGTGAATCTCCATCAGCTATTAGCGACGTTCTATCAACCGCGTAATCGCAAACGGAAGATCTTGATCGATGGTCACGCCTTTCCTTCCGATCGCTACGCGGCGGTTTCGCATCTTCGGCTGCGCGGCTGCGATCCGAAGACCGATTTGGTGGTGGTCTCACCGGCAAACGGCGACACATTTCTGCCGGGAGAATTGGCGGGACATCTAGCGTCCGACGTTGCCGTGGCGATTTTGCCCACTGTAATTTTTACCTCGGGGCAATTGTTACCGCTAGGTGAGTTAGTCGATGCCGCTGAACGAAATGAGATATTACTTCTCTTGGACTGTTCTCATTCGATTGGCTGCATCCCTCATGATTTCGGTCGAGACCGCGTTCCCCTCGCCTTTTGGTGTTCTTACAAATATCTGAATGGCGGTCCGGGTGCAGTCGGTGGGATATACTGTCAACGGGAACGGCTCGGTCTTGGACCCGGTTTAGCCGGCTGGTGGGGTAATGATCCAAGGACTCGATTTGATATGGCGTTCCAAATGCAGCCGGCCATTACTGCGGGTAGTTTGCAGATCAATACTCCCCACTTATTGAGCATGATTCCGCTGCAAGCCAGTCTGGAAATCTTTCAGCGCGCCACGATCTCCGCAGTGAGAACCGTTTCGTTGATTCTCACCGATTTTTTGATCCAGCGCATCCGGGAACGACTGCCTGAGTTCGCGGTCATCACCCCGAGTGAGCCCGAACAGCGCGGCGGCCAGGTCACGTTACGCCATCCGGAAGCTCGCCGAATCTCGACGGTGCTCCGCGCTAAACACCGGGTTATCGGCGACTTTCGAGCACCCGATTTACTGCGGTTTGCTCCGGTGGCCCTTTACAATTCAGTGGACGAAAGCGATGAAGCCACCGCCGCGTTACGCGAGATCCTCGACGAACGACAGTATCTTGATGTCGAGGATCGGAGGGAGGTGGTGACCTGAAGGGCTCGGTTAGTTGTCGCGGAGTAGCACCGCGAAAGTAATCAGTGGGTCAGTAATCAGTAGCGGCGAAAGCCTTTCACCAATCACCAATTACTAATCACTAGTCACTAATCACCTTGATTCGCTTATGCCGCGTTTTATTGACATCAGCCGGCCGCTCTCTGACTCCACTGCGCATTGGCCTGGGGACACACCGTTCAGTTTCCAACTACCGATTCGGCGACAGGATGGCAGCGGAATTAATGTTGGGGCATTTAGTTGTAGCACCCATTTCGGTACGCATCTGGATGCTCCCCTTCATTTCACGGATTCAGACCAGACGATTGATCGGCTCGACCTAGGAATCTGTTATGGCGATGCGATCGTCGTTGATGTGCGGGGCCTGCCCCTGATCGAGTCGGAGCATCTCCCCGATAACTTGCCGGCACGGGTGTTACTTCGGACCGATGCCTGGCTTTCTTCCGGTGAATTCCCCGAATCGATCCCTACCCTTTCTTTTGAAGCGGTCCAGAAACTAGCCGCGCATCGGGTCGCTCTGCTTGGCGTTGATCTTCCCTCGGTCGACCAATTGGATAGCAAAGACCTGCCCATTCATCACGCACTGTACCGCGCCGGCATTACGATCCTGGAATCGTTATCCCTCAACCACGTGATTTCTGGCAACTATTTGTTGGCCGCTTTCCCGTTGCGATTGACCGGCGCCGACGCCGCCCCCACCCGCGCCGTACTCATCAAGAATTGATTTCATCAGGGAGACATATCCGCAGTAGCCGTGGAGCGCTGCCTCGCTGCGAGGCCGTGGCGAGCAGGGCTGATGGTGCGGCGAATGCGTTGACGGGCTGGGCTCTTGGGCGTGAAGCAACGGACGAAAACCATACAGAGCGCAAACAGCGATAAGAACGCGCCTCGCTAGTTATCCCTACTCACCACGGCCTCGCAAGCGAGGCAGCGCTCCACGGCTAATCTGCGGTTAGGCTGGACCGAAGTTGGCTGGGAGAGCCGCGGTCTGCGATGCTTCACCGCTTGAGGGCGGTTCAGGCGGCGGTTCACTCGGCGGTTGGTTTTCTGGGTTCCGATGGCGACGGGCTTGGACGACGCGGTAGAGGGCGGCGTACATTTCCGTGGCGGTCCGAGACCAGATATCGTTGTGGTCGGCGATCAATTCCTTGCCGCAACTCACGATCCAATAGTTCGATTTTTGCATGGCCAACGGCATACCGTCGAGGGTCACGGGGTCGTATGGCGCCTGGTTAACTACACGCCAAGCCGCCGCCGGATTTATTGCCTTAGAGGTATAGAAGACATCCGGATCCGCAACTACGCTGGACAAATTAGCGCGGAAGATCGCGTCAGAACTGCTATCAGACGGCAAAGGTCTATCCGCTTTTACGATCCAATGGTTAATAAGGTAACGGTTGTGTCCGGGGGTAGTGACATAAAACTCTGATTGACGGATCCCGGGATGCGTGGGGAATGAGTCGCCCTGTTTCTCCCCAAAGATGCCGGTCGTATAAACGCGTCGAAGACTGGGCGACCATCGCGCCAAACCGTTACCGAGAGGATGGAAGAGGCCGGTGGCCCAATCCGCCGTCGAGGTGAGCGACACGATTACCGGGACATCCGCGTCCGGATCCTTGGCGTTTGCCAAAGCGTGGCGGTGAGCCTCCAGGAAATCCCGCATCTCTTTGGCATAGATCGCGGGAGCGGCAGAGTTAACAAAGAGCACAAAATCAAAGGGCAACTTTCCCGTCCGGCTCGTCGGTGCCTCACCGGCCGGGTTGTCCTGGTCCCACCATTCCATGGTGATGCCGCCGGTCATTGCCTGTCCCAGGGACCGCTCGAGCATTAACGCACCGAACGAATGAGCCATGACGCAGACCCGGTTCTCAGGCTGGCCGCCGTAGGCTTTGGCGGCTGCCGCGTACGTAAAGATCGAGCGGGCAAGCGGCAACGCTGCAGCTCTGGTCTCGGCCGCTCCTTTTCGGTCCCAATAACTGAGGTTCTCGGGTACGAACCACAAAGGCGAATTGGAGCGATGATAAGCTTTATCTACAATCGGTCCTTGAAACTCCTGAACCGTTTGCTGGTAGGCGCCACCAGCCAACTGTTCATTGACGTAAGGCCGAAAGTTGTTTCCTCGCCAGCCGAGGTAGACGCCGTGTACGCGGAGTCCTTCCCCCTCGATTGCCTTACTGGTTGCGAACTTGCTTAGGAAACAGTTAAAGGCCGGAACGTCGTCAGATTGAGAGTTGTTTTTCCAGCCGTGACAATAAATGACTAAGATCAGTTTACCGCTCTTCGCCAGGTGTTTAAGCTGATCTTCACACGCGAGATGCTGATTGAAATCCAGAAAATCGCCTCGTTCATCGAACTCAACGAATGAACAGGATATTGGCACCCCAGCCGCAGCCGTTCCTTCAATCAACCAGCTCTTGGTCTTGTTCGTCTTGCCAACGCCAGCCGGATCGAATCGCATCGGGTGACCATTGATACTGCGTCCGCTCCACAGAAACAGATAGATTCCTCCGAACGCAATAATCACGATTGCGACAATAAAGATAAACGCGGGTGACGAAAGCATAGGGACGCTGTCTATCCAGATAGCAAGTCTAACCGACCGCAGAACTAAGCGGAATACGCAAAATTGCGTATTGGCAGGGAGAAAAAAGACCTGGGGAAACCGTAAGGAGCTAGAATCTAGGAGGATGTGGGTGCAAGGCGCGCCGGGCGAGAAAAGTGGACTTAGTGGACGGAGCGGACTGAAGTGGGCCCGATGCGTGAGCGCACTTCTACATTCCGTGTATTCGTGCTTCTCTCGGGTGCGCCTGACCCCTGTCCTCCTAGCTCCTCTAAACGTTCCCTGCGGCTACCCAGTCTTCTGTCTTTCCTTGGCGTCTTGGCGTCCTTGGCCGACGTAGCTAAAGGGGGAGATGGGGCGAAGTCTGCTTTGCGTGAGATTTTTCTTAAAGCAACGCCTGGTAGACCAGATTCGTGTATCGCTCGAAGAGACCGTGTTCGTTGTAGGGCAGATGTTGGGCGAAGACGAGCATGACCAGTTCCTCAGCGGGATCGATCGTGCAAAGAGTCGTGGCTTTGCCGCTCCAGCCGAAGGAACCGAGGGTGCCGAGCGTACCGGCCAAGCCGTTGTTGATGCGCACAGCACTGGCGAGGCCAAAGCTATAACCCTCAGTAAAAGTCCGATTCGCGACTGGTAACCCGCAGAGATGATCGGCTGTCATTAGCTCAAAGGTTTTTCGGCCCAGGATTCTGACCCCGTCCAGCTCACCACGATTACACAACATCTGGCCGAAGCGGCCGTAGTCCATGATCGTCGAGAAGAGACCGGCACTGCCAATCGGACATTTTCTTACGCCATCGCTGACCTCGAAGTCGAAGCGTCCGACCGGCTGGAGCTCCCCGTTGTTCCCATGTTCATAAACCTTGGCGAGACGATGCCGGTTACGTTCTTCGACGGCGAACCCGGTATCCGCCATGCCGAGCGGATCCAGAAGCTGTTCCTTAAAAAAAACATCGAGTCGTTGACCGGTAACTACCTCGATTAGCCGGGCTAAGATGTCCGTGGAATAACCGTATTCGAACATTGTCCCTGGCTCTCGCTTTAAAGGTAAACTCGCCAAGATCTTCACGTACTCAGCGAGCGACTCAGCCTCTTCCAGACCGGCTCGGGCATAGATTTCGTCGAGCGGTTCGGCAGCGCCTTCATAGAAGAAGCCAGTACAATGGGTAAACAACTGATGAATGGTAACAGCATTTTTGGCAGGAGTTAACGCTGGATTTCGTGCAGTACCTCCCACAAAGATCTGCATATCGCGAAACTCCGGAAGATATTCTTCAACCGGATGCAGTAAGCCGAATTTCCCCTCTTCAAGTAGAATCAGAGCCGCGACACTGGTGACGATCTTAGTTAAGGAATACGTCCTAACAATCGTGTCAGGCTGCATCGGCCGGCCCAATAAGCGATCCTGAAAGCCGACGGCGAAAACGTCCGCGACTTGGCCTTTGCGGAATAGGAGTGAGGTAATCCCCGCATGCTTGCCCTCGGTCACATACCATTCGAGATGTCGATGCAGGCGTTGGAGCCTTTGTGGAGAAAACCCGAGTGCAGCTATGGCGGCGTCGGAGAGCTTGGGTGTCGTAGTCACGGCGTAGAGAAATAGCAAACAGCAGGTAGCAAATAGCAAATGAAAGATTCGAGACGGTCGAGGCGCATGGAAAACCCACCGCGCCCCGCGCCAATCGCTCTTTCACAACAGACGAGCGGGAGCTCGTCCCTACCGATCACCTCTCACTTCTTCCCCGCGCCGCCGTTAACAAAATCGCGCACGCTGCCGATCCAGAGATTCGGTTGATCTTCGAAGGCTACATGCCCGGAATTCGGCAAGATGACCAACTTTGAGTTGGCGATCTTCTCATGCATTTCTTTGGAAAGAGACGGATCACATTCATCGTGATCGCCACAAATAACCAGGGTTGGCACTTTGATCGTCGACAAACGATCCACGTATTCGGCGGATTTGAGGTTACCGTCGATCACAAACTCACCGTCTGAACCCCACATTTCGCGGTAGAGCTCCCAGTTCATCCCCGCGTTATCGGTTGTTGGATCGTAATTCGAATCGGGACGAGCTCCGAACAGGAAAGGAAAATAACCATCGCCCCAGGCTAGTTTTTCGTACTCCTCAGAGTAGCGTCCATGTTCCCAGATGGCCCCTTTCCCATAGAGGCCGGCTTTCTCCAGCTCGTCGAGCCGCGCAAGTTTGTCAGCCGGCAATTGGGCTTTCTCACGTGCCAGGACTTCATTCATTTGTTTGGTGGACGGGAATGTGGATGCGAGGATGAGATGGCTGAGGTGGTCCTGATATTTCAGGGTATAAGCCTGGGCGAGCACCCCGCCATAGCTATGGCCTAGCAGACTGATTTTGCCGAGGTTCAGCGCAGTCCGCACTGCCTCAACATCTTCAACCATGTTTTCGACCGTGTACTGATGGACATCTTCAAGCCGCTCGGAATGCCCGGAGCCACGTTCATCGATAAAAATGAGGTGGTTGGTTCGCGCCAATGGCATCAGCCACGGGAGAAAATAGTCATGAGAAGCGCCAGGTCCGCCGTGCACGAATAACAGCGGCGCGCCCTGGCCAAACTCGATGTAATAAGTGAGCGCCCCGTGCGCGTCGATATAACCTTCGCGCGTCGGAAAGACCTTTGCGCCGGCCCCGTAGCCCGGCGTCGCCAATTGTGCCATGACCGAAAAAACGAAAAGCAGGAATAGCGAACGCTTCATGGCCGCCATTCTAAGCCGAATCCCGTTTGATATGACATCAACCTTTTTTTGTTACTTCCAGATCCCTTTACCGATTTTCGCGATGTGAATATGATGCACTATTGGTGGACTACGATTGGATCTTCTTCGATTGCTTTAATACGCTGATCGATGACTTCGATCAGAGTGGGGACGAGTCAGGGTTGGGTTCGTTGCCCATAATCTCCGTCGAAAATGGTTGGTTTCAGACTGAGTCAGATTTTGTCGCTGCCTACTATGCGGTCCTCGATAAATCGGTTACGGATGGACGCGAAATAGCGCCTCGGGGTAGTTTCGAATTTCAGCGTGGCCAACCTGCCCGCTCAATACCTTGAATCGTTCGGCCTACGTAACCATTTCGACTTCGTACTCGATAGCGCCGCTTTCGGGTACAAAAAGCCGGATCCGCGGATTTTCTATCAAGCTCTTGCTTTGGCCGGGTTAAGTTCGGACGAAGCCGGCCGGGTCCTTTTTATCGGTGACCACCCCGACCGGGACATTTATCCAGCGCGAGGGCTAGGGATGCAAACAATGCATTTCAACCGAGGTAGAACTCGTCCGTCGGTTCCGCCTAGTCCTGCCGGCTAAGTTCTTTCGCCGCTTCGCGGCATTGGGCATCCTGCCTCCTTAGTTACCCTGAGGTTAACGCGTATGGGCGGCTACCGGCCGCCACATCAACCAACGCAAAAGCATTGAGTTGTGGCTCTCTCCGGCCTTGCAAGCGAGGCTGCTCCAGGCGAATTTTGGAAGTCCTTACGCCTTCGTCTAGCAATGACCATTACTGTTTCCCCCGAAGATCCCCGTAGTGCCGACGTGCAAACGCTCTTGGACGCATTTGTGCAGGAGATCCGGCAACGCTATGAAGAACCTCCCGCCGATGTTGGGCATTTCGATCCCGCATTGGTTGCAGCGCCAAAGAGCGTTTTCGTGGTGGCGCGTGTTGAAGGCCAGGCGGTCGGTTGCGGCGCCCTGGTCCCGATGGAGGACGAGGTGGTTGAGATTAAGCGCATGTTCGTTCTTCCGGAACAACGCGGCCATGGCATCGCCAAGAAGATCCTCGACCGGCTTCAAGGTTTTGCGCAGGAGTTCGATTACGATCGTATCCGCCTCGAGACGGGCAACAAACAGCCCGAATCGATCGCTCTTTACGGCAAGTCAGGCTTCTACCGGGTTCCAAATTTTCCACCCTTTGAAAGCGACCCCACTGCGGTCTGCTTTGAAAAACGGATCTAAGACAGAGACATGGAGCGGCGTAGCCGCAACCAAATCGTCCTCGTCCTTCGTCGTCCCGACTTCGCTAGCGGGCCGCGAGTCAGCTGCCCTGTCAACAAAGAGGCTCGGCAGATCAAGGCGCTGGGTCGTTCGCGGGAGCCGCCTGCCTGCCCCGAAGGCTTTCGGCGGCTGCTAACTTGCAGAGCTGCCACACTATCCCGCGGCCGCGGGACGGCTCCCCTCCCAGGTTTGGCCGCGTTCCAGTACTTTTGGGGCTGGCTACCATCAGTTGGTCCCTTCGCGATAACAAACCGGTCCTGCTCGTGTCCGCGAAATCGAAGCCACCCCAAAGCGCCAAGTCGGGACGACGAGAACGAGGACAAAAAAATCCTCGCTGAATCGTTCAGGTCAGCGCTACGTCTTTTTTGACTTTAGCGAACAACGCTCTAATGCTGGTTAGATGCGACCCAGGTCTGAACTCTTCAAGCTAGGGTTGCGTCATCTCTGGCGTCAGAACCTCGACGCGGTGTCCAGGATGCTGCGAATCCCGCTCTTGGAAAGAAGTAATTCCCTCGTCCGGTGAGAATTGTTTCTCCTGACAGAGACTTGTCAGAAGGCAGATCTTTTTTCCGGTCCTATGTCGATTGTGCCACCGCTCAGATCTTTGCCAGAAGAGCCTTCGCAGCTTCATCGCCTCAGGAGGTTGGCGGGGGCAACCTGCTTCCTTCCTCTAGTCAGTGCTAGTCTGTTCGTTGGACTTGGGACCGCAGTGGGCGGTTCCTACCTGACACTGTTCGTGGTCGACAAGGCTCACCTGAGCCCGCTCGCACTCGGTGTTTTTCTCACGGTTTACTCGCTGAGCGGCCTGATCATCAGTACTTCTTTTGGGCGCTGGTTCGATCGCACGCCAAGCCCGATCCCACTGCTACTCGCACTCGTGATGGCGGTGAGCGGATATGCACTGCTGAGCGTTACTACTAATTTCTACCTGCTCCTACTGATCGCTGGTCTGCCGCTCGGCACTAGCCTCGCGGTGTTTCCGCAGCTCTTTGCTTTGGTCAAGGGGCATCTTGACCGAGTTAGCGCAGATACCGCCGAGCGAGGCACTGCGATGATGCGTGCCACTTGGTCGATCGCCTGGGCGGTTGGACCGGCACTGGGCGCGCTCATAATCAGTTTGTTTGATTTCCAAGGGGTGTTCCTGACCGCTGCGATGTGCGTAGTGGCAGCCACCGTTATTGTTATTTTGGCACGAGTCGACGCGCCTCGCCCGATGGCAAAGGCTCCCGAGTTGATCTCAAGAAGCCGAGCAATCCGGCACGCCGGCTTTGCCGCGTCGAGCCTCACTCTTTTTCACATGGCAATGTTTATGGGATCAATCGCTCTCCCGGTCGTTGCCACTCATGAACTGCACGGAACCAAGGCTGACGTAGGGCTCACCTTTAGCCTTTGCGCGCTCCTGGAGGTACCGGTCATGTTTGCGTTTGTACTTCGCCCATCTGTCGCCGGAAGTTGCCGTTGGATTTCGGCCGGCTTCCTTGCATTTATCCTTTATTTCCTGACGGTCAATTGGGGTCCGTCGGTAGCGGTATTATTGGCAGCACAGGCGCTCCGCGCCCTTGGTATCGGGCTGATCGCGTATCAGGGGATCAGCTACATGCAAGCCCTCATGCCTAATCAAGCCGGTTCAGCGGCCACGCTATTCTCCAATACCGCCAATGCGGGTTTTCTCTTTGCCAGTCTTTCGGCGGGCGGATTGGCCCAAGCTTTTGGCTATCGCTCAATGTTTCTAGTTTGCGCGTTTTTGAGTGTCGGGGGACTGGTGACGATTCAGCTTCAAGATCGAACCGCGAATGCACACGAATGAACGCGAAGGTCTTAGCTTAGCGGTCATTCGCGGCTAAGTTTTTTTGCGCAGCTGGCGGCTAAAAATAGGGGCATCTGTACCTATCGTTGGCGACTATTCGCGGGTACGGTTGGGACCCAAATGCAAAACATCGAAGAACGATTAGCGCAGCTGGGAATTACCTTACCCCCTCTGCCGCCACCAATGGCGAACTATGTGCCATTTACTCTGTCAGGAAGCGTTCTATATATCTCGGGTCAGGGACCAAAGACCAACGACGGGGATTGGATCCAGGGGAAAGTCGGAAAAGATGTCACCCTAGAACAAGCCTACGAAGCCGCTCGATTGACCGGTATTCGGCTTTTGGCAGTGGCTCAAGCTGCTCTTGGCTCGTTACAACGTGTTAAGCGGGTGCTCAAGGTGAATGGCTTTGTGAACGCGGTACCCGAGTTCCAGGATCAGCCTGCCGTCATTAACGGTTGTTCCGATCTTTTGGTGAACCTGCTCGGTGATGCTGGCCGCCATGCCCGCTCCGCCATCGGCGTAGGCAGCCTTCCCCAGAACATCGTAGTCGAGATTGAAGCGATCATGGAAGTCGAGCCGGTCTGATGATCGTGCCCACTCTTAACCAACTCCGGGCAGCCGCCGATTTGGTTCATAGCGTTTTGGCGCCGACTCCGCAGATCCGTTGGCCCCTGCTCTGCCAACGGACCGGGTCCGATGTCTGGGTTAAGCACGAGAATCACCTGCCGGTCGGCGCCTTTAAGGTCCGCGGCGGTCTGGTGTACTTGGACGAGCTGAGAAAGCGACAACCGGATGTGACGGGTGTGATCTCGGCCACACGCGGTAATCATGGGCAAAGCATCGCATTCGCTGCCGGACGCGCCGGGTTACGGGCCGTCATTGTCGTACCGCGACTCAATAGCCGAGAGAAAAACGCAGCCATGCAGGCGCTGGGCGCAGAACTGGTCGTCCACGGGAATGACTTCCAGGACGCCTACGAATACGCATCGGAGCTAGCCGAAAAGGAGAAGCTGCATTTTGTTGATTCGTTTGCGGAACCGCTAGTACGCGGAGTCGCCAGCTACGCGCTCGAGCTGTTTGATGGTGTCGCGGAACTGGATGCGGTTTACGTTCCCATCGGTATGGGATCCGGCGTCTGTGCGGTAACGGCAACCCGGGACGCACTGGGGCTACGGACCGAGGTTATCGGGGTATGCGCAGCCGGGGCGCCGGCGATCGCGCTCTCTTTCAAAGCGGGACAACCAATCGCAACCGAGAGCGTAAGCACTATGGCCGACGGCATGGCTTGCCGGGTACCCGATCCCAGAGCGCTAGAGGTTATCCTGAATGGGGTTGCCCGCATCGTGACTGTAACCGATCACGAAATCACGACCGCCATACGCTATCTCTTTGCGGATACCCATAACGTCGCCGAAGGCGCTGGTGCAGCACCATTAGCCGCTCTTCTCCAAGAAAAAAGAGCAATGCAGGGTCGCCGAGTCGCCCTGATCCTGACCGGCGCCAACATCGATAGCGATTTATTCGCCTCTACCCTGTCCGCTAGCTAAAACCTTAACCGCGAATGGACACGAATGAACGCGAACAAAACAAAATTTCACCACAAAGACACAGAGTTCACGAAGGCTTCATAACACCCTTTTTTAGTTGTCTTCCTCGGTGATCTCTGTGCTCAAATCGGTTTTATTCGCGTTTATTCGAAGCCTGTCCGCCAAAGCTTGAGGTGATGGGCGCCTCTCGCCGATCTTCGCTCAACGCCGGCGGATCCATTCGCGGTTAAGGTTTTACTTTTCGTCTGCGGTTCGTTCACGGAATGATTGGGCGATTTTTTCGAAATCGGACCTAACCAGGTCGCCCTTTGATTCCAGGCTCCAGGAGATCAATTGGTACATTCTGGCTTCACCTTCGTAGTACGTGTTGACATAGGTGATCCGGAGATGGTCAATCTCGCCATGGAGGACTTGCCGAATAGCTGATTTGCCATTGATCATCAACGATTGCGGCAACTCCATCCGAGGCGAAGTCAGTTTGTCGCGCATCCGGTTGCTGGTGTCGTGCGCATAGTCGGCGAGGCTTCCTTTGTAGTCTTCTTTGGTGTCTACGAGCACCAATGCGTATTCGCTTCCAAGTGGATCTTTGACCCCGAGGACGGCATCCTTGTTGAGATCGGGTGCTTCAATCCATGACGCCGGGACGGAGATTTCGCACGAATTGTCTTTGGCCCGTATCAGCGCGCCGAACTTCTCGCCTCCACTGTTCGATGCCGGCGAGAGCGATGCCGCGATGTTGATCAAAACCCAGAAGGTAACCAGGAAGACTTGCAGACCGAATACGACCGCCATGGCGATGCCGCATCCTTTCCCGCCCGCGCTCTTTGCCCGCACGGCAATGACGATTCCCGTGACCACCAAAGCCAACAGCACAAAGATAGCGAGGGCTTGTATTCCTAAGCCGACATAGAAGCCGGGGTCGTGACCGATTTCTTGAGGCGCCATCGACTAGGGCTTTTATACGATGAACTTGCGCTTTGCCAGTCTCTGCTGAAGGACGTTACTTATTCCCATGACCCAGGCAGCGATCTCAAGAACGGCTGAGCCCGGCACCACCCTCAGCCCAACGGATGTCCGAAGTGTCGTCGAGCAAGCTTGCCCCTCCAAGGACTATCGGGACAAACGGGTGTTGCTCATCGTTCCCGACGGGACTCGCACCGCTCCCATCGGTTTGTTCTTTAAAACGTTACACGCCCAAATCGGGTCGGTGACCAAGGCGTTTGATGTGTTGATCGCTCTAGGAACCCATCCTCCGATGAGCGAGGAAGCAATCTGTGAGCGCTTAGAAATTTCGAGCCAGGAACGATCTGAGCAGTACGCAAATGTCGGGGTGTTTAACCATCAATGGGATCATCCGGATGCGCTTCGCCAAATCGGAATCATTCCGGAAGCAGAGATCGCTCAGCTCTCCAACGGCCTTTTCTCTATACCGGTTGAGGTGAAAATAAACCGGAGATTGTTCGGGTACGATCAAGTCATTATTGTTGGCCCGGTTTTCCCGCATGAAGTTGTCGGCTTTTCCGGCGGCAACAAATACTTGTTTCCCGGAGTCTCTGGTCCTGAGGTTCTGAACTTCTTTCATTGGCTCGGCGCCGTGATCACGAATCCGATGATCATCGGGCATAAATGGACTCCGGTGCGCCGGGTAGTAGATCGCGCCGCCGGCATGGTTCAGATCGGTAAGCTTTGTTTCTGCCTCATCATCGATCACGGAAAACTTGCCGGAATTTTTGCCGGCTTGCCCGAAATCGCTTGGGCCGAAGCCAGCGAGTTATCGCGCCAGGTCAATATCACTTACAAAGAGAAACCGTTTCACACGATTTTATCATGTGCACCGCCGATGTATGACGAGATGTGGACGGCCGGCAAATGTATGTACAAACTCGAACCGGTCCTGGCCGACGGCGGGGAGCTGATTATCTACGCCCCTCACCTGCACGAAATCTCGGTCACGCATGGCGAGTTGATCGAAGAAATCGGTTATCATTGCCGAGACTATTTTCTGAAACAGTGGGACCGATTCAAAGATTATCCTTGGGGCGTTCTTGCTCATTCCACGCATGTCCATGGGATCGGAACCTATGAAAACGGAATCGAGAAACCGCGCGCCCGTGTAACCCTGGCTACTCGCCTTTCTCCTGAGCTATGCCGCAAAATTAATTTCGGCTATCGCAACCCGGACGAAATCCGGCCTGAAGATTTTGCCAACCGCGAGGACGAAGGCATCCTCATGGTCCCGAAAGCCGGTGAGATGCTGTTCCGCCTGCGTGAATCGCCACGTTGGGCGGAGGGAACAGAAAACTAAATCTCACGCAAAGACGCAAAGCCGCAAAGGTGAAGACGTTAATGTGTGCCATTGTCCACCGTGGTAGGGCGAGGATCTCGGCGCGCTGCTGACAATTTCTTCCCAACGCTTTCTCGCGCCGGATTCGAGCCACACCGCGCGGATTCAATCGTCGAGGACGTCGCAAATTTTGGTAACGCCAAACCCGTGAGGTGGTACCCGCGCGGCGTGGCTCGAATCCGGCGCGGTCACAACCTGGAAGAAAAGGACACCATCAGCGCGCCGAGATCCTCGCCCTACCACGATGGGCAATGGCACACATTAGTGTCTTAAACCTTTGCGGCTTTGCGTGAGATTTTTCCGGGCTTTCGCTGGCTTCAACCAAGGTGTTTGAAGCTTAGAAGCAGGGCCAGGAAAGCGACGAAGATCATCACCACCCGGATCGCGTTCAACTGATCCCACTTCCGGCGCTGGTTCTCCCAATCGGCTGGGAGCTTGTTCAGGTCCCAGGCCTTCACTCGATCATTGATCGGAACTGGCCCAAGAAGGCTGAACAGAATGATAGCGATCCAAAGAATGGTTGCGAGAAGGAGCCAAACAGAGCCGGCTCCCGGCCAATGCCAGGTTAGCCAAAGCACGATCAGATGTACCAACAGAGTGCCTCCCATCCAGAACGGCATCACCTTACCGAACAATTTCGCGAACACTTGAATCGCAGGTAAAAAACTCAGTTGATTAGCCCGGGACAATCCAGGGTGGATAAAGGCAGCAATACTGAACTCGTTCCCTAAGATCAACGCCGTCGAACAGATCAAGATTAGGAATAGCGCTTCCATTTGGTAAAATACAAACCGAAGCGGAGAATCTCACGCAAAGACGCAAAGGTGAAGAACCGAAAGGCGCGCTATTGCCCATCATGGTAGGGCGAGGATCTCGGCGCGCTGGTGGTGTCCTTTCCTTCCAGGTTCTGACCGCGCCGGATTCGAGCCACGCCGCGCGGGTACCACCTCACTGGCTTTGGCGTTGCGAAAATTTGCCACGTCCTGGACGGTTCAACCCGCGCGGTGTGGCTCGAATCCGGCGCGGGAAAGCGTTGGGAAGAAATTGTCAGCAGCGCGCCGAGATCCTCGCCCTACCATGATGGGCAATGGCACGCCTTCTGGTCCTTCACCTTTGCGCCTTTGCGTGAGATTTTTCTTATTTCGGCGCTGCGTCCTGGATCGAGATCTTCTGCGGAATCAGTTTCAATTCGTAGAACGCGTCGGCGATGCGTTGTTGGTCGGCAAGCACCGCGTCGTCGATCGGTTTATAAATGTGGGCGTAGTGCCGGAGACTGGCCTCGATAATATCGGGTTCGAGGCCTTGGATTGGAGCAAGCTCAGCGGCGGCTTGCGCATAGTTGTCGCGGACCCATTGGCCGACGTCGCCCAGTTCTTGCATCAGAATCTTGATAACCGCGGGATTCTTCTCGGAATAACTGCGGGTACTCACAAAGTATTGATACCGGTTAACGATTCCCTTCGCCGTCGTTAAAACGCGAGCTCCCATCTGCCGCTGGGCCGCCACGAAAAACGGATCCCAGATGGCCCAAGCGTCTATAGCTCCGTTCTGGAAAGCCGCTCGCGCATCGGCCGGAGCTAAATAAGCGGCCTGAATATCACCATATTTTAAACCGGCTTGTTCCAGCGCTCGAACCACCAGCCAATGAACGTCTGACCCTTTGTTGAAAGCGATCTTTTTGCCTTTCAGATCAGAAACCGTCTGAATAAGAGAATTCTTTGGAACCAAGATTCCTTCGGCTTCGGGAGAAGGCAGCTCGTACGCGGTATAAACCAGTGGAGCACCGGCAGCCAAAGCAAAGACTGGTGGCACCTCACCGACATAGCCGAAATCGATCGAGCCCAGGTTTAAGCCCTCTAACAGTTGCGGACCCGCGGCGAATTCGAGCCATTTCACATCCACGTGCAACGGTGCGAGCTTCTTTTCGAGAGTACCTCGGGCTTTGAGCAGGACTAAGGTGCTGGCCGCTTTCTGGTATCCGATCCGAACCGTTTCCGCATTAGCCACGACCACACAACCGGTAAGTGCAGTCAGGGTCGCAAACCGCACCAGGGAAAACCAGCGTCTGCTGGTGAGAGCAATATTTACGAGCGGTGTGACTAGCGATCGACTGCTGTTTTGCCTGGCTTTCATGGTTTGAGGGATAATGCCTATCATATTAGTAGGCTATCGTCGAGGGACGCGATGGTCCAGCGTGCGGCCGGTGATCCTCTGACACTTGGAGTCGCAGTTTTTCTGCTCGGTTTGACGGCTGGGGTCGCGTGCTTTATCCCGGCTCGTCGCGCCGCCAGGCTCGATCCGATTGCTGCCCTTCACCAGTGACTTGCAGGTTTTAAGTTATAAGTTTTAGGTTTTAGGTTTTACGCTTGTGTGTGGGCTGAGCGTTGGTGGTTGAGGAGCTGTTCTGAATCTTGGCGGCTTGGCGTGAGATTTTAGTTCTTAGCTCCTACCAGGGTGTCGCGCACGTAGCGGAAACTGAGCTCGAGTGAGTCGAACGGGTTGCCGGGGGTGAAATCTTGCTCAACGACAAACCAGGGACATCCGACCTGCTCGGCGGCGGCGGTCAAGGTTGGGAAATCGAGATTCCCATGACCAACTTCCGCCATGAACGGAGGTTCATCATGTTTTGCGGGAACTCCGTAATCTTTCATGTGCAGGCTAACCAACTTGCTCCCCAAGTTTCGAATCCACTGTTCGACGCTCACCCCGCCGTACTGCGCCCAGTAAGTATCGAACTCGAATGAGAGGGACGGCGCCCGTTTAGCCAGGATCTCGTAGACTAACTCACCGTTAAGTCGGGAAAATTCCATCGCATGGTTGTGATATGCCAAGGTCAGACCCGCGCCAGCCAACACGGTGGCCGCGTTTTGCAGCTGGTCGGCTAAGCGATTTACCTCCGCTGACGAACCCAGATCAATGCCGCCCGGGAACGCGTACATGCCCAATTTTGCGCCTAAAATTTGTAGTTTTTCGACGATCGCTTGTGGCTGCTCAAGCAGCGTTTTTCCGGGCACATGGGCAGCAGCCACTACCACCCCTGCATCCCGGCAGATCTGGGCGATTTCTTTGTCGCTGACCTTATCCGAAGGAATCAATTCGACCGCCGGATACCCGATCTCTTTCAAGCGCTCGATGCTACGGGCAAAAGCGGTACGATCTGAAAGATAGTCTCGTACGGTATAAATCTGGACGGCCACTTGTGAGAGTTTCATCGTTTGAATGTGTATTTCTTGGTTTAACATGGGTGTGGAACGCTTTCCACTCTGCCACAAAAGGATCGCCCAGGATGGGCTGAGAAATCGGTCCGAGTCAACCCTCCCCGGCCATTGGCTTCCGTGGTGAGCAGAGAAGATGGTATGGCCAATCCGTTAGCGATCTGGGTTCTTATGGGTGCGAACCGGCGGACGAAACCATGCGGAGCGCAAACCGCTCTAAGGACGTACTTGGCTAGTTCTCCTTGGGCTCTACGGCCTCGCAAGCGAGGCAGCGCTCCACGGCTTGCGCCTCATAAAATAGTCGACCACTAGCAGACAAACAGCATTCGCGGCCAAAGCAACCGCGCCAACATTGGCTCCGTAAATAACACCAATCCCTTGAACGGCAAACAGGATCAGCAATCCTAAGGCCACCAGGATTCCTGCCGCCACGCTCCACGCGTGCGGCGGTTGCTTACGCAACGATAAGACCACGCCCGGAAAAAGCTGGGTGATACCGCTGTACCCAATCAGCAGCAGGCCGACCAAGGTGGCCCGATTGAACACCCAAAAACCGAAGGCCAGCAGCGCCAGCACGACAATCCAACGTCGCGTCCAGCGCGTCACCTGTTCCTCTTTTACCCGAAACAGATTCCGGGAAAGCAGACTTGCCGCCGCCAGGATTTGAGCCGAGGCCGGGACTAGGCCTGCCAGGCAACCGGCTGCAGCGACCAGGCCCAACACCCAGGCCGGATAATGCGCCTGCACGACTAACATAAAAGACTGATCGACTTCCGGACCGTTCAGGCCCGGCTTAATCAAAAGTGCGGTGAAGCCGGCAAAGAACACCAGTAGCAACATGATTTGATAGACCGGCAAAATCATGGCGTTACGCCGGATGGTGTCCGGCCCTTTCGCAGCCAGATTTGAGGCAAATGCGTGCGGCCACATGTACCCACCGAGACCGGACAGCAGCACAGTGGTTGCAAACCAGATGACGCCATAGTTCTCCGGACCCCTGACCAAGGTCATCCAATTCGGGTGCACCTCCAGGACCTTATCGATCGCTGCTTGAGGCGAACCAAAGAAGTGTATGGGCAATACAATCCCGGCAAAAATGACGCCCCCTAGAACCAAGGCATCCTTTATGAGACTGGCCCAAGCCGCGCCGCGCAGGCCCGAAATTGAGACAAAGCCCACAATCAGGGCGAATGCTCCCCCGGCTGCTAACACCGAGTTGATCGCTCCATATCCGGCAATCTGTAACAGAATTTGGATCCCCGTCAGTTGTAGGGTGATGTAGGGGATCAAAAAAACGACACCGACCAGCGCGGTAAGAATGCTAAGTGTCCGGCTTTGGTAACGATGCGCAAAATAGTCGGCATTGGTTAAAAGCCCATTTTGCCGCGCCGTTCGCCAGATCGGCGGCATAAAAAAGAAGACGGTGATACAAGAGACCGTTAGATAGCAGATGATATAAAAAGCTGGCGCGCCCCGACTATAGGCCCAACCGGCCGCGCCTAGAAAAGTGAAGCTCGTATAGACTTCGCCGGCGCTGAGTAGCCAAAGGAAAATGACGCCAAATGAACGGCCGCCTAAGATGAACTGGGCCGGGCTCATCTTGACCCGTCGCACCCCGAACATTCCGAATCCGACCGTCGCAACGATCACGAAGAGGATGATCAGAAGCGCAGTCTGGCTATTCATCAGCGCTTCCTCAATCGGTCCGCCAGGAAGAGAAACACCGGCGTCAGTAGAACCCAGAACACACAATCGGCCAGCAGAAACGGAAGCCCGAAGATCCGCGGTTCGAGGCGGTTAGCGAAGAATGGCCCAACGATCAACGCACAGAAAGGAATCAACGCCAGGATAATTGAGCCCACCGTAATCCCATCTTCTCCGGAATGATCTGGCTCATTCTGGTTGCCCATTTTGCGACCCTGCACGAAACCGGCGGTCTGGGAAAGGGAAATGTGAGTCGTGAGAGGTGAGAAGTGATTGGTGATTGGTCGTCGGCTAACAACGCCGATGGTGGTAGGGCGAAAATCTCGGTGCGCCCGGCGGTTACCTTCTTCGATAAATTGACCGCGCCGGATTTGAGCCGCGACCCCTGATTGGTTCTTTCCACGGTTGGGCCGAAATCCATTTTGTATCCTCGAACGAGACTTGAACCCGGCGATCCATCTTTATAACGGCGGAAACGTGGATTGTTGCCGATCAGGGGTCGCGGCTCAAATCCGGCGCGTTGCATTTGTTGAAGAAAGTAACCGTGGGCGCGCCGAGATTTTCGCCCTACCAGCGCTGGGCGAGCTGAATCATCGGCCGCCGCCAACCGTAATGTTCAGGACGTAGCCTTCTCCCTCCTCCATCAGGCGGTAAGAGGCGCTAAGGACTGTCTTAGCATTTCTAACTCCCATCCAATTCTTTTGGTCGGCGGACGGGGGCTGTTCCCCTCCAACCGGCACCCAGCTTAGATCCCCGCCGTTTTGCCGCAACAGGCGGATAATCTCGGCATCCGAGATTGGGCCACGGTCCAGCTTGGAATAATACATCGCCGTTACCAAGTTCGTATTCGAAGAGATCCGAACGTAGAGGTCTAATTTTCCGAACACGAAATGATACTGGGTAACGCCAGGATCAATGTCCTTGACCGGCTTAGATGCTTGCTTGCCGTAGTGCTGCTCGCACTGCCCCAACGTCCAACCAATCTGGGCAGGACTCTGAACGCTGAGCATTGCCAGTGTCGCTAATATTAACCATGATTTTTTAAACCGTTTCTGCATATCCGAAATTTCCCGGCCGGCTGCCTAATCGTTTCAAGTTTTTTCGCCAAACCCTTCGTGGAGCGTGCCTCGCTTGCGAGGCCGACCGCCCCCTGATGTTACCACTCGTTTTCCGCGGTTTCTGCTCCTCACGATTGCCACCCAAGAGTTGATGAAAGGTCAGGGGTTGTACCGTCGGCCTCGCAAGCGAGGCGCGCTCCACGGGTGGGACGACTCTACAAAGGAGAAAGGCCACGTGAAACGATCACTTCTCACCGCGATTCTCTATCGCTATCGGTCCTAACTCCGTTAGCAGCTTCTGAAAACGCGGTTTTGAACGGAGCGCGTCCCAAGTCGGTAATTTGCTCAGCTCTCCGTAGGCGAGACCGCAAGGGACGTTCTGCAGGGCTTCCAGTTGTTGCAGAGCGAGTTCTTTTTCTCCTATCCAAAGATAGACACGGGCTAGGTCGAGCAAAAGAGGCGGTCCATCCACGGCATCCTGGTCAGCCGGTCTCATCGCTACCGCTTTACGGGCTTCGGCGAGCGCCTCTTCCTTGTTTCCAAGAGCGGCATCAGCGACGGCCATTGACATTAAGGGATGAGGGTCGTCTGCCCATTTCTCCACTTGGGTTTGATAATAGCGACGCGCACTCGCGAATGCTGTCTTGGCGCCAGCATCGTCACCGCTCGAATGCGCAATCCAACCTAGGAGATCGGCGCGATAGGTAAATTCTCCGTCCTGGTTGACGAATTCGTCGCTCGGATCTGCCTCGAGAATCGTTCGCGCCGCAGCAAAGTCACGCTTGGCGAGAGCGCATTCGACCTTGAGAGGGGTGGCAATCCCATTTCGATGCCAAGGCGCGCCGGGATCATCAAAGATCGCTTGGAACCCCGCCATATCTCCTTTTTCCTCCCACAAGATCGCCGCTTTCATTTCCTCGACCACTTCAGGAAAAGAGGACCCCGTCGCGGCAGCCTCATCCAATATCCGGCGGGCATCACTGTAGCTGCGGTGGCGCCGGTGGACCAAGATCTGAGGTTCAAGGAGGGTGTGCGTCTTAGTCCCTATCTCGTAAGCCTTTTGGTAGTTTTGGAGAGCGTCCTTCCATTGCCCGAGATAAGTATCGAAATCGCCGATGAGGAGATAGGCTCGTAACGCTTGGGTCGTCGACCGAATCGCGATCTGAGCCTCAGCCCGAGCGCGTTTGAAATCGCGATTGGTCGAAAAGAGATGGATAGCCATCTCCAGGTGAATATCGGGAAGGTCGGGCCGCAGGCGTAACGCGGTGGCAATTGCCGATTCAGCCATAGCCCGACGCCCTGGCGTATAGTCGGCTCTCATCGCGTACAGACTATCATGGGCAACGGCAAGCTGTTCCCATGCCGAAACGAAATTAGGATCAAGTCTGGTCGCTTCTTCCAACAGCCGCACCATGGTGTAGTACGGCTCCGGACCCGATTCATCGTCGGTATGCGCCATCATATCGCTGGCATGCAAAAAAAGTTCGTACGCCGCCATGTTATGCGTGGGCACGGCTTCGATTGCCGCTTTCTCGGTTGATGAAAGCTTTACCTTGAGCTGCTGGACGACCTGCTCGGCGATTTGGCTCTGAATACCAAAGATATCGCTGAGGTTACCATCATATCGCTCCGCCCAGAGCTCTCGCTGAGTCTCCGCATCAACTAACTGGGTCATGACGCGTACATTCTCCCCTTCCCGGCGTACGCTTCCGGTCAGCAGATAATGCACCTGCAACGTGTGCCCGATTTCTCGCGGCACTGGGCGATTAGCTGGGTTTCGATACACCTCAACGCTGCCGTGACTGGCCACCTGTAGATCCGAAACCTTGGCCAAAGCGGTCAAAATCTCAGTTTCAACGCCTTCCGAAAAGTAGGATTGGTCCTGCGTCGGACTAAGATTATCAAAAGGCAAAACCGCAATCGATTTTTCGGACACATCAGACGAAGGGCTTCGGAAATAGACCAGCGCTACGGCGCCGCAAACGATCAGCATCCCGAGTACTGCCGCCAAGATCGCCGCCGATCTGGCCCCAAATTTCTTTTTCTCCGTCGGGCCCAAAACCGCTTGCCGGCACCGGGCGATAGCGTCTGCTAACGCCGTCCCACTCTGAGGACGCTTTGCCGGATCCGCGTTTAGAAGAGAAGCGAACAATTCGCGGACTGGCGACGGGATCTTCGCAGCCTTCAACTGCTCAATCGGCTGTCGCGGATTATTCATCTGGGCAGCCCGCCCGCTCAGTTGATCGGCCTTGAAGGGAGCAGATCCGGTCAGCATAAAGAATAGGGTGCTGCCCAGCGAGAAGTAATCGGAGCGCTGATCGATCCGCCCGCCGGTGAATTGTTCCGGACTGGCAAACGCCGGGGTACCGACGAACCCCCCTTGGGTAATCGATTCGGTTGATTCAAAGGTGCCGACGATCTTAGCTAATCCGAAATCGATTACTTTCACGTTGATGCCCGGGCCGTTCATTAACATCAGGTTTGCCGGCTTAAGATCCCGATGAACCAGTCCTTGTTTCTCCGCCGCGGCCAATGCATCCGCCACCTGAGTAATCGCCTCTAGCGCCTCTTTGACGGGCAACGGTCCACTGCGCCGGACACGCGCGGCCAGGGTCTCACCCTCGACAAATTCCATGGTATAGAAGCACTGACCACCGGGCCCGACACCGTAATAAAGAACGCTGGCGACATGCGGATGCCGTAGTCTGGCTGCCGCGCGTGCCTCGCGTAAGAAGCGTTCCCGATTTACGTCTAACCCGGCCACTTGCCGATCGATCACTTTCAAGGCCACCGGGAAATGGAGGGTTGTATCCACCGCTTTATAGGTGACCCCCATGGACCCGCGTCCAAGCTCAATAAATGATCCACCCTCATCAGTCAGGATTTCATAATGATCGAGGCGCCCATCTTGCTCCTCAGTCGATGCCTGATCCGATTTAAGAGCAGGAATCAGCAAACAGCTCAGGCAATAACCGGCATAGGAATCGTTAAGAGAAACCGTAGCCCCGCAGCTCTTACACACAGTTGGCTCTTGATGGGAGACTCCAGGCATGGGTGGCGGGTGAACGGCGAGTTAGGGAGCTGTGTGAGGTGGCCTGGAAGTAATCAGTAAACAGTAATCAGTGATCAGTAAAACAGTAATCGGTAGCAGCGAAGCTGCGTCTCAGGATAGCCTAGGGCGTAGCCCTAGGTATGCGAACAATAAACGGTTAAGCGCTGAAAGCGCGGCCCAGATCGCCTCGTGCATTGTGCCACGTCTAAGTATTCCGGAAATCGCAACGAGCTTAGCCGCGCCTTCAGCGCTCCCCTTGGGTGAATGCGTTACCTAGGGCTGCGCCCTGGGCTATCTTGAGACGCGGCTACACCGCTGGGACCCGTCCCGAGCATCGAGACCAATTGTGCATCTCACACCACCATACTGACTACTGTCACACTGATTACTTTTTACTTCGGACCACCTCTCAAGAGCCGCTACTCCCTACCCGACCGTCCACACCGCAGGTATCCCTGATTGGTGTTGTAACAGTAAAACGTCCAATAGTGGCCGGGCTCGGACAGGTAGGTCATAATGTCTTTGGCTTCAGGTTCTGGCATCTCGGCTTTCAAAATACTTGGTTCGGAGGGGCGTAGACCGCGATCCAGCCAAGAACCCTCGCCCGGATCCAACCCGTTGCCGGCAGGATTTTTTCCCCGTTTGAATTCGAGGACCAGAATGCGGTCTTCGTAATTCACCAGAAGGCCGGCGGAACCTCGTACTCGAAACGGATAACTTTCCGGTTGCGCCCAGACTAACACACAACGGAATCCGCACACGTTACTAGTTAATTCGGGCGCGCTCCCGGACAACCGATTCGCGACCAAGGCTTCGGCTACACCGTCCGCCCAAGACGAACCGAGTTGCACCCGGTAGACGCTTGGGCCTGATTTGTCGATATGGAAACGAGCTGCGACCTGGTTAGGGATCTCGGCGTTGTTTAACCATTCTTCTCCCCAAGTGAAGACGTTGCCGCCCATATCGTATAAGCCGTACGCATTCGGCTGAAAACGTCCTGCAGGAGAAGTATAAGCATATCCATCGGCGCCATCGATTTGGGACTGCGCTTCCAGCCCATTCTGATCTCCTTTGCGGTTGAAATTACCTGCCGTTACCGGCGGTGGGAAAGCGTCTCCCCAGGGATACTTCTGTTGACCCACCGCCGCCTCCCACTCTGAGTTCAACGGTAGACGATAACTCTGATTCGGTTGCAACAGGTGAGACTGCCTTTCCTTATCCGTTAACCAACGGCAAAATGCCTCAGCATCATCCCAGCTGATACTGATAGCGGGTTCATCCGACTCTTGTTTGAACGCGGTACCTTGCGTATCAGGCCTAAACCAGACCCGGCCGGTTGCCTGGGTGAATGCCAGATAGTCCTGCACCCGAGTGTCCCAAATTGAGAAAAGGATCCCGGGAGTACCTGCCGGAACGAATTTCATCCCCAGGCTGTTCTGCCAAACAGCCTGGTTCTGGTCTGCACCGGCCGCCATTTGGGCGACACACAGCCAACCCAACACAAACTTCAGACGAGTCACGAAGACCTGGAGCAGCGGGAAGTTATTTTGCATCGCCTATTCTTCTTTCCCGCTTTTCAAGAGCGAAGTTGCATGTTGTTGGCAGCCGTTGGCGAACTAATGCGATCTCAGGCGTGGCTCGGAAGGGCCCAAGGCCAATCGTCCTCGTCCTCGTCCTCGATATTCGTGCCGCTACATCCCTGGCGTGCGACCCCTCAGACGCTTGGACAGGGCCCCTGTTCGGCTGAGTTTCGCTATTCCAGCCGGCTCGGCGCTGCACTGTTACCAATCGAGGACGAGGACGATTGGCCCTGGGCCTTCCGGCCCACCACTAGGATCGTCCTAGCTACGCCCGGTGCCCCCACCCAAAAGCGCAGCGCGCAACGCGCGGATCTCGTCATCGAAATCGTCGGGGCTGGCGACGGTCCGGGAAATCTCGGATCGAAGAAGATCTCGGTAACGGGCCCGAAGGCGATGAATCGCGGCTCTGACTGCAGCTAGAGTGAGACCGGTTCGCTCGGCGACATCGGCGTACGAACTGTCTTCGCCCTCAATCAAGAAACCACGGATCTGATTGAACAACTCGCCCTTGCCGGCTGCCTCCGACTCCGTTCTAAGGCGAGTCACCGTACCTTCAATCAAAGCGGCCGCCCAGCGCGCATCGAAAACCTGTTCTGCCGTCAGCCCCGGGTCGATCAACTGGTAGCGGGTCTCGGCGCTCTCATCATCCAGGAAAATCATGGTGGCGTTCCCACCTCTTTTCTCGGCACGCGCCCTTTCGTTTGCGTGCGCCAGAAAGAACTCCAGAGCGCCGAGCAAAAAGGTCCGAAATTTGCCTCGGAGCGGATCCGCTCTACTAAAAGTGTTCTTCTCCAAAAGGTGGATGAAGAAATCGTGTGTCAGGTCCTGCGCATCCTGCCGGCTGTATCCCCGCCGCCGGATAAACGCATAAACCGGATAACAATAACTGCGATAAAGATCTTCGAAAGCCGCTCGGTTCTGATCGTCTGCACCGGCCGCGGCGACTAAGCTCCATTGGGTGCTATCGAATCGGATATTCCCACCGGCGCTAGAGCTTAGCCAGTCAGCCATCCCCCGCATCCTCTAAAAAAGGACGCTGGCGTTCAAGACTAACCGGAGGTGGCAGGGGCGGAGTAATTAGAACGATTAAAGGGGTGGCCCGGAAGTGGGAGGGGAGCCCCTTTAATCGTTCTAGTTACTCCGCCCCCGCCCACGGCTAATCCGTGTTTCCGTTCTCCAAGACCTCGGCGACCTGCTGTTGAGTCGCGAAATTGCTTTGGCCAGGGGTATGCACCATCACGGCGATACAGGTCGAATGACCGGTAGGGGCATCGCTAAATTCGAAGGCGATCCCGCCTTTTAGGTCGTCGAAGATCGTTGGCGTACCGTCCACGGGAGTTGCACTCGGGAAACTTTTCCGAATTTGGTCTAGCGTGCTGCCGGCGGCAATACCGTCAGCAGTTCGAAACCGGGTTGCGGTCGTGCGGATTAAATCGATGGTCACGCCGTCGCTTGGCTGAGCGTCGACCGCCCCGTTGTTAACGGTATGAATAAACAAGTAATCGAATCTGCCCCCTGGTTTAAACGATTTCCAAACCTGGCGCGTTTGCGACATCCCCCGGTCTACCCGGAGCGGTTTTCCCAGCTTTTTCAACTCTTGCAACCCGTTAGGACCCAAAGAAATCCCGGCAATACTCACACCCGGGACAATCGAAGGTTTTTCAGGTCCGGCTGCACCGGCTAAGACCGGGCCGATCACGAGCAGCACCAACGCTAGCAGAGTCGGTTTAACGATTTTCATCTTATTTATTTTCAGGCGTAAACGAGTTTAGCGTATCGCTCCCTTTTTCAAGAGCTCCTCGACTTGCCCTTGAGTCGCGACCTCGCTTCGGCCTGGTAAATGAACCATAATGGCGATGCAAGGCGATTGGGCGGCCGGTTCTTTTTCAAATTCAAACGCGATCCCTTGCTTGACGTCATCATAGACCGTGGGCGCATTGGCTAACGGCTGAGCATCTGGGAATTTCATTTGAATCTCTTCCAGCGTACTGCCTGTCGAGATGTTACCCCAAGTCTTGTACGTGGTTTGGCCAGGATAACTAAAACGAATCAGATCGATCGTCACGCCAGGCGACGGCTCCGGGTTAAGGCTCCCATTACTGGTCGTGTGTACCAACAAGACTTCGTGCTCAGACCACTTCCACACCTGCCAGGTTTGTGACTTCCCGGAGTCGATCGCGGTCGGTTTAGTCAATTTCTTCAAGGTCTCGGCCCCGTCTGTACCAAGGCGAAATTGTCCGAAACGTACGCCCGGCTGAATCAGGCCCCATTGGGCCCAAGGTCCTCTGCAGATTGGGTGACCGGCTACGGCGGGCGGGACGGTCGCATCCAAAGCCAAGGCGACAAGCGCTGCGGTGACAGCTGCAAGAAAGTTTTTCATTACAGGTATTACCCGGGTTTCAGATCCAGCGTTTCGCGATTTTGGTGTCACCGCGAAAGACTTGAGGGGTGAGAACCCCGGAAGAGCCGTCCAAACGGGAGGCGAGCGAACCCGGGAGGGGAGACGCTCAGACTCTCAGCCGATTTTCTCTAAGACTAACCCGCGCAACCGGGCAATAGCACGTTCGAAAACGCCTCGATCACTAAGTCCGCGAGTGAGCACCAGAGAACCCTGGATCCCGGCTAAGACTTCTTCGGCGAGCTGGTAGGAGGATGATCGGTTGTGCCCGGCTCGAACTAGCGCGGCCGACAAGGCTTCTCTCCAAACCGTGAAATAGGATCGCACGGGTTTGGCGAACAAATCGCGACTACTCGCCAGGGCAAAAGCACCAACTAAACAAACTCGACGCCCGGAATCGAAGTACTCAAGCACGGCGCGGAACATCTGGTCGATAGCCGCTCCTGGATCCGAATCCCATTGCAAAGGGGCGAAAATTCTGGTCGTAAACCAAGCTTCGATTTCGCGAAGAACGGCCGCAGCCATCTCCTCTTTGCCACCGGGGAAAAAGTGATAGAGGCTCCCTTTGCCAAGACCGGTCTTCTCAGAGATGAGCGCGATGCTCGCTCCTTCATACCCGTGCTCACGGAAGACCTCTGCCATCGCTGGAAGCAAGTCAGCTCGCTCGGATACGATTTTAGCCATTGGGATTTGGCGGTTAGCAGTTGGCGGTTGGGCCGTCTGCAAAGCTTTTCGCAGTCAGACTCGATTGGGCCAGAACGGTCGAGTGTTCAAGTGACCCAGTAATGAGGGGTTAGAGGCCAAGCTCCGTTAACCCCGGATGATCGGCCGGGCGAGGACCGGCTGGCCACAAAAATCTACGGTCAGCCGGCCGGATCGGAACATCGTTGATGCTCGCTTCCCGGCGCCGCATTAGGCCGGAGTCATCGAACTCCCATTGTTCGTTGCCATGGGCACGGAACCAGTTCCCGGAGTCGTCATGGAATTCATACTGGAAACGCACTGAGATCCGATTTGCGTGAAACGCCCATAGCTCTTTTATCAGGCGGTAATCCAGTTCTCTGGCCCATTTTCGTTTTAGAAACCCGATGATAGCGGGGTGCCCGCTAAAGAATTCGGCGCGGTTGCGCCAACGGCTATCCGGCGTATATCCGAGCGCTACGCGTTCCGGATCACACGAATTCCAAGCGTCTTCGGCTAACCGGGCTTTTTGAGCGGCGGTTTCGGGAGTGAAAGGCGGGAGAGGAGGTCGAGTGGACATATGATTGCTGATTAGTGATTGGTGAGAACGGTCCGTCAGAGATAACCGGCAACAAACCGCGAGTTTACCATTTGGTACATGCTGTACCATTTGGTACAACAGCGCGGGTTGATTGTCAAATTGCTTGTCGCCGGGACGGATCGCTGCGCTCGGGGACGTGCGCCCTCCCTGTCAGCCCGGGAATCATCCCGGACGAGCGGGAGCTCGTCCCTACCGGCAAAACCGCTTGCAAACCGGCCAGAAATACTGATTCTCCACCGCGGCTTGATCGAGGTCGAGCATCTCTATCCTCTCCCCCGGGGTACTTGAGGGGCGGAAAACCGATCAGCGGCGTAGCAATTATACTGGATCAAATATGTTCGTTACTAAACCTCGCTTGTTTCTCGCCTACGTCTTTGAGAACCGGTTCGCAGTCCCGTCCTTTAATGTCAGCAATCTCGAGATGGCCCGCGCCGTGATCGAGGCAGCTGAACTCGAGAATGCCCCGGTGATGGTGCAGACCGATTTCATTAATTTTGACTACGCCGGGATCGACGAGCTCTCGGCCATCATCCGTACCTTGGCACAGAAAGCCAATGCCCCCGTACTGATGCACCAGGATCATCCGGGTAAAGACGAAAACATCTTCCGGACACTACGCCAGGGCTATTGCTCCGTGATGTATGACGGCGGACATCTACCGCTAGCGGAGAATATCGCCGGAACTGCACGTTTTGCGGAGGCAGCTCACGCCTGTGGCGCAATTCTCGAGACAGAGATCGGCCAATTCGGTGGGGAATATCAGGGCGGTCGGGCTATCGCGGCAGCGGCGGAAGAGACCGCCGAGATGGTGCAAAAAGGGGGCGCTGATACTCTGGCGGTTTCCGTTGGATCGATGCACGGTCAAAAAAGCCGGCTCGACCTGGAGCTGCTGACCAAGGTCGCAGAGGGTACCCGCATTCCTCTGGTTTTACACGGTGGCAGCGGGATTCATCCGGATGATGTTAAGGTCGCGACTGAGCTGAACGTTTATAAGGTCAACATCGGAGCCGCCCTTATCCGGGGCTTTGTCGAAGGCCTGGAAGAAGCAGCCAAACTTCCAACCGATTGGGAACCGCGACATCAACAGATGCTCCGTTACGTCACCAATAAGTTGCGCGATATCGCCCGTCACCGGCTCTCGTTATTTAGAGCGTCCGGCCACGGCAAAAAGTTGCTCGGGCAACTTGCCTCGGCCAAAGAGGATCTGGCACAGAGGGTCGTGCGGTAATCCACTAAATCGTCCTCGTCGTCGTCCTCGTCGTCGTCCTCGTCCTCGTCCTCGTCCTCGAGAGTGGCTCGGGGCCGAGACTCTTTCCGGTGACGTTGGCATGCACAAGGTTTACAGCGGTGTAGCAACACCCTGGGAACTTCCCTTTCGACGACGAGGACGAGATAAGACGCCTTCGCCGGTGGACAACAATGGAAAAAAAATCCGCCGCAACCCGATGAAGGCTGCGGCGGAGAACTTGCCGGGGAAGCTATTAGCTATTGGCTATTGGCTATTGGCTATTACTTAACGTAGCCGCCTTGTTTCACCGCGCGCTCAGCCTCATTCTGACTCGCCTTCAGCGCTTGCTCGACGCTCATTTTGCCGGCCAGGGCAGCGGAAATGTTCTGTCCAACCTCGGTCCCGATCGCTTGGAACTCCGGTATACCGACGAACTGGACTCCGATGTAAGGCACGGGCTTGATCGCAGGATTGGTCGGATCCGCGGTTTGCATCGCTTTAAGGGTCACTGCAGCGAAGGGAGCAGCCTTTTGGTATTCGGCGTTATCATAAGTCGATTTTCTGGTACCGGGAGGAACCGTGGCCCAGCCTCCGTCTGCGGCCGCCAATTGGATGTACTCTTTCGAGGTCGCCCATTCCGCGAATTTCAGCGCTGCATCCGGCTCCTTGGCTGATTTCGGAATCGCTAAAGCCCAGGACCAGAGCCAATGTGAACCGTTCGGAGTAGCCGCCACCGGTGCGGGCGCGAACGCTACTTTATCGGAGACTTGCGATTGGCTCTTATCGAACAAAGGACCAGCGCCGGAGGTTGCATCGATCCACATCGCGGCTCTACCACCGCCGAATAACGTCAGGTTCTCGTTAAACCCGTTCGAGCTGGCGCCGGGAGGGCCGTCTTTCCTCATCAAATTGACATAAAAAGTGATCGCCTTCTTCCATTCCGGCGTGTCGATCGTCGGTTTCCAGTTCATATCGAACCAGGTGGCCCCGAAAGTGTTTAACAAGGTATCGACAAAGGCCATATTTTCGCCCCACCCCGGCTTGCCGCGCAGTGTGATCCCATAGATGCCTTTGCTCTTATCGGTTAACGCACCGGCAAATTTGACGATGTCATCGTAAGTCGGCTGATCCGGCATGGTCAGCCCTTTGGCGTCAAACAAATCCTTGCGATACATCAACATCGAGCTCTCGGCGTTGAACGGCAAAGCGTACAGTTTACCATTATAGGACAAGCCATCCCGAATTGATTTGAACACATCGTCCAGATCGTAACTGTCGGGCACATTCTCGATAGGCTTGAGCCAGCCGCGCTTGGCAAAGATCGGCGCTTCGTACAGACCCAGGTAGACCAGGTCGAACTGGCCGCTACCTTGCGATACATCCGTGGTAACGCGCTGTCTGAGGACATTCTCCTCGACGACAACCCAGTTGAGCTTGATGTCAGGATTCTGCTCTTCGAACTTACTCGAGATTTTCTTTAGCCGGATCATATCCGGGTTATTCACGACAGCAATCGTGATAGATTTTTGCTGAGCCCACGCGCCACAAAAACAGGTCGTGACCGCGGCTAGCAGCGCTAGAGAGCGTTTAATCATGTTTGAGATAAAGGGGGATGAAGGGTGGAGATAAAGCTGAGACCGGGACTAAACATAACCCAGCTCGGCTTCATCGAGCATTTGCCCTCTATCAGGGCAAATGTCAATATCTAATCGATGCCCCCCTCCAAAGAGACCGATAAACTCGACCAAGCCGCCCGCGTGGCCTGGCTCTATTACGTCGCCGGCAAGACTCAACAGCAAATCGCTGCCGCCCTTCATATCTCTAGACAGACAGCCCAGCGCCTTCTCGGTGTCGCCATCGACCGTAACCTGGTCAATGTCCAACTAGCGCATCGGATCGGGGCTTGTGCGCAACTGGAAGAAACGCTGCGCCGTTTTTATGCGCTGCAGCTTTGTGAGGTGGTTCCATTCGACGAAGACGACACGGTTAGTCTGCAAGCCAAGATCGCTCTCGCCGGCGCCCGGGTCATGGAACGATTCCTGTCCTCCGAACGGCCCATCATCGTGGCGCTCGGTACCGGGCAGACCTTAAAATCGGTGATCAGCCGTTTGCCGGCCTTGCCTCGGCCGCAGCACCGGTTTGTCAATCTGGTCGGTACCTTCGCCAGGGACGGCTCCAGCAACCTTTACGATGTCGCGCTTAGCACGGCAGACAAGACGGGAAGCCGTTATTACCTTCTCCCCGCGCCGCTTCTGGTCTCGTCGATAGAAGAACGGATTCGCTGGTGCGATCATCATCTCTATAAGACAGTCGCCCGGATAGCAGCGCGGGCCGATGCCACGTTTATCGGGATCGGACACATTGCCCCTGGCTGCCCGCTACAACGTGACGGGTATATTTCCCAGCAAGAAGTTCGAAAATTGCAGGGTGCGGGTGCGATCGGCGAAACCTCAGGCTGGGTTCTGGATGCATCCGGTGAACTCATCGATCTACCGGCCTACCACGATAAGCTCACCAGCATTCCTCCGCAGCGTCGTTCCAAAAACCCGGTGATCGCCTTCGCCGGCGGCAAGTATAAATGGGAGGCGGTCCGCGCCGCTCTTAGAGGAAAATGGATCAATGGGCTGGTCACAGATGAATCATGCGCGCAGGCGATTGCGGAGTCAGAAGGGGTGGCGGGACGTTAGAGAATGACAGATGACAGATTGGTGCTGGACGTTGCCCAGCGCTGGGAGGGGAGCCGCTTTGCTGCGTGGCAGCTCTATCGGCTTGCTGCAGGCGGCTCCCGAGAATATCCCACGATCCGGAATTCAGCGCGGGTCGATTCTTGCGGAGCAAACGCATTCTATCCGAGATCCTGGGTTTAACGGCGGCACGCTGAGTAGTTCTCGGGAGCCGCCTCCTTGATCAGCCGATAGAACTGCCACGCTAGAAAGCGGCTCCCCTCCCCAGCGCTGGGTAACGTCCGGCGCCAATCTGTCATTTGTCATTTGTCATCTGTCATTTCCGATTCCGCGCTCCGCGAACGCTGCTGCCAAGGCGTCCAGCGGGCGGCTCAGATACCAGGTCTCAAAATTCGTCAGGACCTCGGCGGCGAGCTGGTTAAGGCGAATGGGTGAGTCGGAGAATCTCTCTAATGCGGATGTCGGGTAGCCCTCGATTTGGGGAGCTGATTTGATATTGATTCCGATTCCGAGCACCTGGAAATCGGACGCGTTCGATGTTTCGAGCAAAAAGCCGGCCAATTTACCTCCACTAACCACGAGATCGTTTGGGGGCTTGATCGTGATCGGCCGGTTGATCCATTTCTTGGCAGCTTCGGCAGCGCCGACGGCCGCCATTTGTACTAGCAATGGCCATTGATCGGTCGGTAAGGACGATCGCAAGAGAATCGAAAACCAAAGCCCCTGACCAGCCGCCGAAATCCATTTGCGGCCCCGGGTTCCTCGACCGGCGGTCTGTTGTTCAGCGAAAAAAACGACGCCTTCTTCCGCTCCTCCGACGCCGGCACGTCTCGCTAAATCATTGGTGGAGGTCGTCTCACGGAACACGTAAACCTCTCGACCGATGGTTCGCGTAGCCAGACGAGCTCTGATGCTCTGGGGTCGAAGCGCGTCCGGTTCGGATACGAGGCGAACCGCTTCCCTGGTCTTCTGAAATGTGTAGCCGTCTCGTTCTAGAGATTCGATGATGGTGCGTAAGCCGGAGACATCGCCACCGATTTGTTTCGCTAAGGCGGTCAGCGTCACCTCATCGCCCGGTGGTAGCAGCGCTCGGAGTAACTCGATTTCGCGGTGATCGATCATTGTCGCGATCACTCTGTGCCAGTGAAAGAACCGATACCAGTGGTTAGTGATTTGGGACTAAAGAACTGGGAATTAGAGCGCTATTTCTAGCGAAATATCCGAGTCACTGATGCCGCAAGCTATTTATTATCAATCCCTTACTATTATATGTACGTTCTGACTATAAAAACATATTTAAACTTGATTAGCGCCAGAAGCCCCTTGACGGCGCGATGGGGTGCCACGTCCAGATCGGTAGGGCGAAAAACTCGGCGCGCTGCCAGCTTTCCAATCACGATTGTATACCCGCGCCGGTTTTGAGCCGCGACCCTCGATTGATTTTCACCCAAGGTTTGGCCGATCCGTTTGGCGATTCGCTTCGAACGCGCCCTTCGTACGCGGACGGCATTAGGTAGAAAATGGATCAGGGGTCGCGGCTCAAAACCGGCGCGATCGAATCCTTCAAGACGATCCATCAAGGGCGCGCCGAGTTTTTCGCCCTACCGATCTGGGCGTGGCGCCCCATCGCGTCGTCAAAGGGCTTCTGACGTTGGATCGCCGGCCGCCCATACCCCTTTCGTTCGCCACCCTTCCTGCAAAACAGGCGTGAACTTTGAGACAGAAGCGGTTACTTATCTACTCAAACGGGCGCCCTCCCCCCTGAAATGCTCGTTTCATTCCCGGCAATGCCGCACTGATGGCCATCCTAGAGTCTAAACTCAATATTAAGTCCGACGAATTTCGCGCGAATACAACGGCGTTGCAGTCAGCGGTCGACGATCTGCGCTCCAACGTGCAGAAGCTAGCGCAAGGCGGCGGTGAGGAAGCGCGTCGCAAACATTTGGCACGTGGAAAACTGTTACCCCGAGACCGAGTGCAACGGTTGCTCGATCCCGGCACTCCATTTCTAGAACTCTCCCAGCTGGCGGCCTATGGCATGTACAGCGACGCCGCTCCCGGTGCCGGGGTGATCACCGGTATCGGACGTATATCGGGAAAGGAATGCATGATCGTCTGTAACGACGCGACCGTGAAAGGGGGCACCTACTATCCGATCTCCGTTAAGAAACATTTACGGGCGCAGGAAATCGCCGGACAGAATCGCCTTCCCTGTATTTATCTGGTCGATTCGGGTGGCGCGAATCTACCAAACCAGGACGACGTCTTTCCGGACCGTGACCATTTTGGACGGATTTTCTACAACCAGGCAAATCTTTCGGCTCAAGGCATCCCACAGATCGCGGTTGTAATGGGGTCGTGCACAGCGGGCGGGGCCTATGTCCCGGCAATGAGCGATGAATCGATCATTGTCCGGAACCAGGGCACCATCTTCCTTGGCGGACCGCCCCTGGTAAAAGCCGCGATCGGCGAAGATGTCACGGCCGAGGAACTGGGCGGCGGTGATGTCCATGCGCGCTTGTCCGGTGTCGTCGATCATTTGGCGCAAAACGATTCACACGCGCTCGGTTTGGCCCGTAAAATTGTCGCTAACCTAAATTACCGGAAACCAGCTCAGGTCGAGCTGCGGTCTCCGGTTGAGCCACGAGCCGATCCGAAAGAGCTTTATGGCCTCATTCCGGCGGATCTGCGCAAGCCGTACGATGTCCGGGAGTTAATTCTCAGAATCGTCGACGGTTCCGAGTTTGCCGAATTCAAAGCCCTTTATGGCGCCACCTTGGTCTGCGGGTTCGCCCATCTCTGGGGTTACCCGATCGGCGTGCTGGCTAACAACGGGATTCTTTTTTCCGAATCCGCTCAGAAAGGGGCGCATTTCATCGAGCTTTGCTGCCAACGCCGGATTCCGATTGTGTTTCTCCAGAATATCGCCGGGTTTATGGTGGGCCGGAAATATGAGAACGAAGGAATTGCTCGACACGGAGCCAAGCTGGTAACCGCTGTGGCAACGGCCCAAGTCCCGAAGTTCACGGTCATTGTTGGCGGGTCGTTCGGCGCCGGAAACTATGGAATGTGCGGCCGGGCTTATTCACCCCGCTTCCTCTGGATGTGGCCAAATGCGCGCATCTCGGTGATGGGAGGCGAGCAAGCGGCTGCAGTTTTGGCCAGGGTCAAACGTGATGCGATCGAGGCTAAGGGCGGTCAGTGGACGGCCGATGAGGAGGCCAAATTCAAAGCGCCGATCCGCGACCAATACGAACGACAAGGCCATCCCTACTACGCCAGCGCCCGGCTTTGGGATGACGGGATCATCGATCCTCTCGACACTCGGCTGGTCCTCGGTCTCGGTATTTCCGCGGCCTTGAATGCGCCTATTCCGGATACCCGGTTCGGTCTTTTCCGCATGTAACCCCCATCCCCAACCTAACTGGAAATCTTATGAATTGGCATACGCTAGACGTCACTATCACCGGTGCCCTTGCCACCGTGACGCTGAACCGCCCAAAAGTGCATAACGCATTCAACGAGACTGCGATCAAAGAATTAGAACATAGTTTTCGAATGTTTGGGGATCGCGGTGAAGTTCGAGCCATCGTTCTGACTGGCTCCGGTACGTCGTTCTGCGCCGGCGCTGATCTGAGTTGGATGAAAAGGATGGCCGAGATCCCGTATGAAGAAAACTTTGCCGATGCGTATCGCCTCGCCACCATGTTACGGACGATTTATAGTTGCCCCAAACCGGTTATCGCCCGGATCCAAGGTGATGCTTACGGCGGCGGCCTGGGTCTGATTGCGGCCGCCGATCTGGCGATCGCTTCTAGCACGGCCTGTTTCGGTTTCTCCGAAGTTAAGCTCGGCCTGATGCCGGCAGTCATTAGTCCCTTCGTGATTCAAACGATCGGCAGTCGCGCTGCGCGCCGCTATTTCATCACCGGCGAAAAGTTTACCGCCCAAGAGGCGCACCGGATCGGTCTAGTGCACGAGGTGACGACTCCGGATGTCCTGGACGCAAAACTCGAGTCGATCGTTAGTATGATTGTAAAAAACGGCCCCAATGCCGTGATCCAGTCGAAACGACTGATTCTGGATATCGATATTCTAGCTGAGAAACTGTCGGTCGATACCGCCGAACGTATCGCCCGACTTCGCGGCTCCGATGAAGCCCGCGAGGGCGTTCAAGCCTTTCTAGAAAAACGCCGGCCCAGCTGGTCTAAGGAAACGCCGCGTACGCCGGGTACACCGAGAACGTCGTGAGCGACGGGAACGCTGACGAATGTTCAAAACGATTCTGATCGCTAATCGCGGCGAAATCTGTTGCCGCGTCGCGGCGACGGCCGCCAGGCTCGGTATTCGGACGGTGGCCGTTTACTCCGACGTCGACCGGACCGCAAAGCATGTCGCCGCTTGCGATGAAGCCGTTGGCATCGGCGGAACGACGGCCAGCGAAAGCTATCTTTCAATCCAATCGATCTTGAGAGCTGCACAGGAGAGCGCGGCGGAAGCCATTCACCCGGGATACGGCTTTCTAGCCGAAAATGCCGAATTTGCTGAGGCATGCGCCGCGGCGGGTTTGATCTTCATCGGGCCACCGGCAGCGGCCATCCGGACGATGGGCGACAAAAGCGCCGCGAAATTGGTGACCGCGAAAGCCGGTGTCCCGATCTTGCCGGGCTATCATGGCGACAATCAGGAGCCCAATTACTTGCGCGACCAAGCGCAAACCATCGGGTATCCGGTCATGCTGAAGGCGCGAGCCGGCGGAGGTGGCAAAGGGATGCGAATAGTCCATGCAGCGGAAGAGTTTGATAGTTTACTAGCGACCTGCCGTCGCGAAGCGAAAAACAGTTTCGGGGATGACACGGTCCTGATCGAAAAATATCTGAACCGGCCGCGCCACATCGAGGTCCAAGTCTTTGGTGATACCCACGGTCACTATGTCTATTTGTTCGAGCGGGATTGTTCGGTTCAACGTCGCCATCAAAAGGTCGTTGAAGAAGCCCCGGCTCCAGGCCTACCGGAGTCTCAACGCCGGTTAATCGGTGAAACTGCGGTCGCGGCTGCTCGGGCGGTAAACTATACCAGCGCGGGAACGATCGAATTTCTCGTCGGTCAGGACTCAAAGTTTTATTTCCTAGAAATGAATACCCGATTGCAGGTTGAACATCCTGTGACCGAGCTGATCACTGGCCAAGACCTGGTAGAGTGGCAGCTGTTAGTTGCCGCCGGCGCTCCTCTACCGCTAACCCAAGATCAGTTAACTTTTCGAGGCAGCGCCATCGAAGCCCGTATTTATGCTGAAAAACCGAGCGCCGGATTTCTCCCATCGACGGGAACCCTGCGGTTGCTTAGGACGCCGGAAGCGATCGAATTCGCGATACCGATATCCGTAGAGAGCTCGCCGGTCCGGCTTGATTCCGGGGTACGCGAAGGCGACACGGTCGCTCCTTACTACGATCCGTTGTTAGCCAAGCTGGTGGTCTGGGGAAAGGATCGGCGTGAAGCGGTTACCCGGTTACGCGAGGCGCTCGATGATTTCGTCGCGCTAGGCTTAGAAACGAATCTGGCGTTTCTGCAGCGGTTAAGCCGTTTGCCGGACTTTACCGCCTCCAAACTGGATACCGGGTTGATTGCACACAACGAAACGTTTTTGCTAACCTCTGAGCCGGTGATCCGCTTTCCTTTTGTCGTTCTCGCTACGGCCGCACTGCTCAAAAACGAAGAAGCCAACCGTTGCACCGAGGCCGAGGATCCGTATTCCCCTTGGTCCGACACTTCCGGTTGGCGGCTAAACTCCAGTTATTCGCGTCCGTTATCCTGGTCGAGCGGCAACCAGACGATAGACTCGTTCCTGACTTATCCAGCGCCGGCCACCGCTCCGGTCCGTTACCACCTGCAGGCTGGCGGCGAGTCCGCAGATTTCGAAGTTCTGACTGGTCTCACGCCAGGCAGACTTCGGCAAGGCTACGTCGGCCACGGAGGCAAACCGCCGACGAGCGGCGGCTCGTCCCTACCGCAGGATGATTTAGTCGTTTTGACCGGTGGTCGCAAAGTCGGCGGCCGGGTGTATCGAGAGGGTAATACGTTCGAACTGTTCGTGGACGGCGAGCACATCACGTTGCAGTTGATCGATCCCCTCTCCTTTAGCCTGCAGACAGAAGTGGGCGAGACGCAGTTAACCGCGCCGATGCCCGGACGAATCGTCGCGGTCCTAGTCAAGGAGGGTCAGGACGTGCCAAAAGGAACTCCCCTCGTCGTGATGGAAGCCATGAAAATGGAACATACGATCGTCGCCCTGGCCGACGGCCGGATTGACCAGGTATTAGTCAACGTCGGTGATCAAGTGCCCGAGGGCGCGCAACTCCTCCATTTCACAACCGCAGAGAAGTAATATCCGCAGAATACACAGATTACGCAGATTTCGTTTTTAGCGGCCAGAGGCGAATGCAGAACTAGGCGAACTGCAGATAAGGAACGCCGAAATGCAACCGCGAATGGACACGAATAAACGCGAATAGTTGGGCAGGCCCACTGCGCTGGGAGGGGAGCCAGGTCGAGGGTGTGCGGATGCCGAAAACGGTAGGGCGAAAAACTCGGCGCGCCCTTGGCATATTTTGCTCGATCGGCTGACCGCGCCGGTTTTGAGCCGCGGCCCCTGATTTGTTTTCTGCCCAATGTCGTCCGCGTACAAAGGACGTGTTCGAAGCGAATCGCCAAACGGATCGGCCAAACGTTGGGTGAAAATCAATCTAGGGTCGCGGCTCAAAACCGGCGCGGGTAGACAATAGCGATTGGAAAGCTAGCAGCGCGCCGAGTTTTTCGCCCTACCGCTGTCGGCATCCGCACACCCTCGACCTGGCTCCCCTCCCAGCGCGGTGGGCCTGCCCAACTATTCGCGTTTATTCGTGTCCATTCGCGGTTGCTTATTTCGGCGTTCCTTATCTGTTCGCCTTGTTCTGCATTCGCCTCTGGCCGCTAAAACGAAATCTGTGTAATCTGCGCAATCTGCGGATATTCTATCCATGGTTTCGCCGGTGAAAATCGTTGAGGTTGGGCCGAGAGACGGGTTGCAGAACGAGAAATCTGTGGTGTCGGTAGAGGTTAAGGTTGAGCTGATTAACCGGCTCAGCGCGGCCGGGCTTGCCAATATTGAAGCTACTTCTTTTGTGTCGCCAAAATGGGTTCCGCAGTTGGCTGATGCCGGTGAGGTCATGGAGCGGATTCAGCGGCGGCCCGGAGTGAGATACTCGGTTCTGGCGCCGAATCTGCAAGGCGCCGAGAAAGCTTTGGCAGCAAGAGCGGATGAGGTGGTTATTTTTACAGCTGCCAGCGAAACGTTTTCTCATAAGAACCTCAATTGTTCGATTGCCCAATCGTTCGAACGCTATGCTCCGGTGGCCGAAGCTGTGAAAACGAAGGGCGTACGATTACGCGGCAGCATCTCGTGCTCGTTTGGTTGCCCTTTTGAAGGGGATATCCCGATAAGCTCGGTCATTGATGTACTGAAGCGTTTGCAGGCGCTCGGTTGTGACGAGATCGATTTAGCGGACACCATTGGGGTCGGTACGGTTAAGCGGGTGAAAGAGCTGGTGCCGGCCGCGAGTGCGGAATTCCCGATCGAAAGATTAGCGGGGCATTATCATGACACGTTTGGTCAAGCTCTGGCTAATATCCTGGCCAGCCTCGAAGTCGGGTTAGGCACCTTCCACAGTTCGGTGGCTGGACTCGGCGGTTGCCCGTACGCGCCCGGCGCCACCGGTAACGTGGCAACCGAGGATGTCCTCTATCTGCTGCACGGGTTGGGACTGGAGACCGGTGTCGACCTCAATGAAGTCGCGGCTATCGGCGACTTCATCTGCAATCGTATCGGCCGGTCAAATGCTTCCAAAGCCGGCTCAGCGCTACTCAGTAAGCGAAGGTCGGAAGACGGCTGAATCCTTTTCTGGATTGCTTAGTTCGGACGGCCGCACGTGTTTGCGCGCAACCCGGACGGAAGCGAAGCGGTTCCGGTTTCTTACGTTGTCGCAATTTTTTTCGGAAAATGGATAGCCGACAAAGAGGTCTATCCGGTACCAGTCAATGCCCAACGGCTCTGCCGTTACCCCGGAAGCAGGAGCGAACTCTAGCAACAGGAAAAGCATGGAACGGGCACTGGGAAACTGTCTCACCGTTGTGGTGGTCGATCATGATCACCGCGTTCGGAATTTTATTGGCAGATGCTTAACCCTGTCCGGGGTATCCGTCATCCTTTGCGCGAGCGGGTTTGATGGCCGGCGCGCGATTGAATTAGCCGATCTGATCATGTTGGACCTGGTGATGCCGGACCAGGACGGATTCGAATTTCTCCATCAGCGTGATAAGCCGGACCGACTAACACGCCTTTACCGACCCGCTATTGTCGTTATGGGTCCGGGTTATCCCGAGATGGGGGCGGATGTTCGGAACGCCGGACTAGGTTACCTTCCTAAGCCTTTTACTGAGTCCGAATTAATCGAGACAATCGTAAAGGCGCTTCCGAAATACTCGATAGTGCCATCGACGTTGAACGTACTGTCCACCAGCTAATCGGCCTTCTCAGCATAGTCAAGCAGACCGACTAGCGCTGGGTTCCGAGACAGTCTCGGCAGATTGTCCGAACCGCTCCTACCCTGCCGGTTGGATATTAATCACCGAGATCGTGCCATCGTCCCAGTTACTGACGTAGGCCCGCTTCTGGCTCGGTGCGATCACCACGAACTCGGGTTGGTTGCCTACCGTGATTGGGGATCCGACCGGTTGCAGCGTCGAGGTATCGTACATCACTACGGTATTGCCAAGTTGCGTGGTCGTGGCATGGGCGAAGGGTACGTAGAGATATTTGCCGTTTTTGTTTACCGCAAAATTCGAAGGAAGTTCGCCGGTCCCAATTTGTTGAACCGAGCCGCCTTGAATAACGGTGAACATGAAAGCAGGTGTGAGCGTGGTGCCGGTGACATAAGGCCGGTCCACATAAAGCGCATTGCCGCCGGCAGGATTGATCACACACCAAGCCACGTCATACCCGGTCGATATGAAGCCCGTCTTACTTCCGCTGGCTGTGTCGAAGATATCAATCCCCTGAAAATTCAAGTCAGCCGCATAGGCAGTGGAACCATCCGGGCTAAATGCAACGCAAGTGGGATCTATGCCGAGGCCGTCTCCCACACTGCTGAGTGCTTTGGTTGCAGTATCGATTACCCAGATTTTTGCCGAATTTGCGTCCGCTACCCAAACCTGTTCCCCGTTCGGGGTCATCGTTACATAGCGTGGATCGCCTCCCACGGCAAAGTTCTGGACGACAGCGCCGGAGTTGGCGTTCAGAACGGTTATTCCCTGCTCCGCGTAAGTTGAAATATAGAGTTGTGTGCCGTTCTTCGATATAGCCAAGGCGTATGCGCCCGGTACTGAAAACTGTTTAACGACCTTGTTCGTCTTGCTGCTAATCTTGGTAACAAGCCCACCCAAAGGATCGGTTACGTAAATAAACTTGTTGTTTCGGCTCACAACGATGGCATAGGGATTTCCTCCCACCGATATCGTCTTGATCACCTTGTTTCTGGGTATACCAGCGGTGTCAGTTGCTGACGCGGCTGATTCATCTTGCGCGGCCGCTCGGACCATCGGGTAAGCGGTAATGCAAATAGCAAGAATTGTTAGTAAGAATCGTCTATCAAGGGTCGGACGTGTGGTTGCGTCTTTGGACAAGTTCATAACTTTGACGTTTTGGAACGGCGATACTTTCGGACGTTTAGTTAGTGGTGACTGGCTCCTATTCCAGGTAAGCCGGAATCGGTCTCGTTCTGAAATACGACCTCGGTAGGGAAGTGTTTCAAAAAAACGCAGCGCGTCGGTAAAAAAGCTCAAGGGTAGGGCGCCGAATACGATTTATCTGACCTATAGGACTAATAGGAAACTCAAGAGACGACCGCGAATGGAACGCAAAATTTGGGTTTCTATTCGCGTTCATTGGCGTCCATTCGCGGTTTGTTCTTAATCCGCGGATACGCCGTGAATTGGGAAGGGCAGCGTTGCGGGCGGGCTTTTTGCGGCTATTCTCTGGCACCTCTATGCGCTTAGCTTGTGCGAAATCATGCTTCCTTCTCGGCTTGTGTTCGGTAATGCTTCAGGGTCGTCTGGTTGCAGACGAAGGTCTGTGGCTCTTTACCGATCCACCGACGAAGCGACTTCAAGAGAAGTACCATTTCACCCCAACCAGCGCTTGGCTGGAGCATCTACAGAAGAGCAGTGTCCGGGTTGGTAGAGGTGGCAGCGGTTCATTTGTTTCGCCTGACGGCTTGGTCCTGACCAACCATCATGTCGGGTCCGACTCCCTGCAAAAGCTGAGCGACGCCAGTCATAATTATATCGCAAGCGGTTTCTATGCTCCGACGCTGGCCGAAGAAAAGCGGTGCCCGGATCTAGAACTGAATGTCTTAGAATCGATTCAGGATGTGACCGATCGCGTGAATGCTGCCGTGACCCCCTCCATGGATGCGTCCCACGCATTTCAAGCTCGCAGGGCGGTAATCGCGGATATCGAGCACGAATCACTAGATGCTACCGGACTCTACAGCGAGGTGGTGAAACTTTATGGGGGCGGCAATTATCAGCTTTACCGATACAAGCGGTACCCCGATGTCCGGTTAGTCTTTGCCCCGGAGAAACAGATCGCTTTCTACGGTGGTGATCCTGACAATTTCGAGTATCCGCGCTACGACCTGGATATCTGTCTATTTCGGGCTTACGAAAATGGCCAACCCGCTCATATCCAAAATTACCTGACCTTTAGCCAGCAAGGTCCCGCCGAACATGATTTGATCTTTATATCCGGCCACCCAGGACGCACCAACCGTCAGTTGACGGTGGCCGCTCTGACTAATCTGCGCGATCTGGTTCTGCCTCGACAACTCCAAAACTATTATCATCGCGAGGTCTTGCTGGCAGCGTTCGGAGCGCGTTCGCTAGAAAACGCTCGGCGAGTTGAGGGCGATCTGTTTGGAATCCGCAATTCTCGGAAACGCGGTGACGGCCAACTAGCCGCCCTGCTTACTCCCCAGTTTTTCGATAAGCGCGCCGACAACGAGGCAGGGTTCCGCTCCCAATTGCAGAGCCAAGCTGGGCTCGACCCGGTTTTGGAAGCTTTCAATCGAATCGCGCAGGCTGAAACAGAAATAGCCAAGGTCGAAGAAAGCCATGCCTTATTAGAAGGCGATATCCGGCGAGGAGGCCAAGGGTTCGATAGCCATTTGTACATGATTGCGCGCACGCTGATTCGAGCCGCTGCCGAGCGCACAAAACCCAACGGTGAACGTCTACTTGAATTTCGGGATTCGAATCGCCAGCCGCTCGAATTACAGCTTTTCTCGGAAGCGCCTATCTATGATGACGCGGAAGAGGTCGAGCTCACCGCCTCGCTGACTGATCTGGCGTCCCGCCTCGGGCCGGACGATTCGCTGGTGAAACAGATTTTGGCCGGTAAATCGCCAAAAACTCGCGCCATCGAGCTGGTCAGTGGAACAAAACTGAAGGACGTGGCCGTGAGGCGTCAACTCTATGAAGGCGGCACAGCCGCGCTGAAGGATTCCTCGGACCCAATGATCGTCCTTGCGACTTTAGTTGATCCCGCCGCCCGCCATTTCCGCCAGATTTTCGACGAAGCCGGCGAGACCGAACAAGAAGCTTACGGCCAGATTGCCCGGGCCAGGTTTGCCATAAAAGGGCATGAGATCTACCCGGACGCGACCTTCACGCTTCGTCTATCCTACGGTGAAGTTACCGGGTACGAAGAGGATGGCCAGACGATCCCCGCGTTCACTAATTTTGCCGGCCTCTATCAGCGCGCAGCCGAGCATCACAACCAAGCGCCTTACAATCTTCCGCAACGATGGATCGATCGAAAAGATAAGTTAAATCCGGACACGCGGTTCAACTTCGTGAGCACCGCGGATACGGTTGGCGGAAACAGCGGCAGCCCGGTCATAAACGAGGCCGGCGAGCTCGTCGGGCTGCTCTTCGACGGCAACATCCAGTCGTTAGCCGGCGATTTCGCCTACAGCGACCAGCAGAGCCGGTCTGTGTCCGTAGATTCCGCGGCCATCTTGGAGGCGCTCGATAAGATGTACGACGCTAAGCCTCTGGTGGAAGAGCTCGTCGCCGGGAAAGGGCCAATACGATGAGTCGGGGGAAGGAGCTAGGAGGACGAGGGTAAGGCACGCGCCGCGACCACAGAAGCCGATAAGTGGACGGAGTGGACCTAGTGGACGCAGTGGACTTAGTTGACTCTATTGGTCTACGCCACCAGTCCACTGGGTCCACCTCGTCCACTAAAGTCAACTCCGTCCACTTATCATTCCGGCCGCGCCTGCGACCGATTTTGCATCTACTCAGGTAGCGGAATCCCACAGCTCCAATAGGCTTGGATGCTGGCCCTGTGTGATCCGCTCGTAGTTCGGTGCAATCAGGTCGTCGATGGGTAATACAGCGGCGCCTAAGGCGGCGGCTTCGTCTTGGAGTTTCCCTTGCAAGAGACGAGGGTGATGGTCAACCCGGCCGTTCTCGCGGCCTATCTTCGCGCAGCGTTCGATTAAGTAGGACAAGAGGGGCGCAGGTAAATGGCCGCCGATGACAATGGCTTCGGGATCAAAAAGTAGAAGCAGATTACCGATCATTTCGGCCAGATAGGATGCCGCGGTTTTCAACCAATCCAGGACGATTTCGTGATCGTTCTCAAAGAGGTCGACAATTTCCGTTAAACTGGCGCTTTTGACACCGGCTTCTGTCAGCCGCTGGCTCAATGAGGTCAATGAAAGGTAAGCTTCCAAACAACCCCGTTTTCCGCAGCCGCATTGCTTCGCGCTCCGGCGCTTGTCTACGACCAGATGGCCGAGTTCACCAGAGCCGCCTCTAAATCCGCGATAAGGTCGCCCGTTGACGATGATCCCGCCGCCAACGCCCACCCCCACATAAATATAGACAAAGCTATCCAACGATCGCCCGGCCCCATACCAGCTCTCCCCGATAGCGGCAGCGGTGGCGTCATTGTCGACTACAACCGGCAGCTTAGTGCTGCGACTAAAATGGTCTTGTACTTTGACTTGTTCCCATCCCGGGAAGTTCGGTGAGAAGACCACTTTACCGTGCTGGAAATCCATCGGCCCAGGGAGAGCGATCCCGAGCCCGAGGATCCGTTTACGATGATTTTTTTGGCGAAGCTCACGGATCGAACTGAGCGCCTGTTTCAACGCCTCTGCCGGTGTCGCCAAGTGACGGGCTCGATAGGTACGCGAGCGAATCACACCTTTGAAATCAACCAGAACCCCGGTGATATGATCTCGTTCCAAATGCAATCCAACCGAGAATGCGGCATCTGCGTTGATCTCGAATAGCTTGGCCGGTTGACCACGCTCCGCCATCTTTCGGCCGAAATCTCGGATCAGACCAATCTGCTGTAGACCTTGAACGATGTTGAATGCGGTCTGGTTGGTCAGCCCTGTGAGCCGGGCCACATCGACTCGGGATACAGGACCATGCAACCGCACGATCTCCAGGATCACCCGCTGATTCAGTAGATGCGCGTGCTCTAGGTTTGCTCCGTTTCGAGATCTGGTTCGCCCAAGCTGGCCGTTCATTAGGGTCTTTTGAGGAAGGCAAAGCAGTAAACCACAGATTCTGCGGATTTACACGATTTGGATTTTAAAGGGTCGGGACGCACCTGGAACTGTGTGGTGACACTCCATCCTGCTGAAATGACAAATCGGTGGGCCACCGCGCGTCGGGAGGGGAGCCGCTTTGTAGGGTGGCAGGCCTATCGGCTGATCAAGGAGGCGGCTCCCGAGAACTACCCACGATCCGGAATTCAGCGCGGGTCGATTCTTCGACGAGCGAACGGATTCTATCCGAGATCCTGGGTTAACCGGCCGCACGCTTGGTAGTTCGCGGGAGCCGCCGGAGCGCTCCCGGGAAAAATACTTCAATTTGAAAGAATATATCTTGCCAAAGCCGGTTTCTTCTGAGAGTAGATGAAGCCTCCCCCAATCTTGGTGCGTCGTCGGTTGGACCAGAGCCGGGCAAGCGGCAGATCCGGAAATGTTTTCGGAGAATCGCCAGCCTTGCCTGGTTGATCGACGACTCATCAGATCTCAACCTCACTTATTCTTATGAAACACCCGGAAACGGAGTTCTCGTGGGTTTCAACCTCCGAACGAGCACCAGCTCGTACCCACTCCGGCCCCACTTTCTCGCGGGCCGCATCATTGATCGGCGCATCAGCAGCTTTAAACCCTGACCAGGATCTCGGTTTAGACATTCGCTAACCCTCCTTAAAACGGCTCCTTAATCGGAACTAAGGAACAAGAAACAGCACAGTCTGTTTCCAACGTAGTCGTTCCCCTCGTATGAAGACATCTCTTCTGTCTCGTCTTACCTTCAGCGGACTTTTTTTCTGTCTGCTGAGTGCCCAGGCTCAACAGAGGCCCAGCACCGTCAGTTCAACGGTAAACGGAATTCTAAAGCAGTTTACCCTTGATGATAAGCTCAGCTACATCGGCGGCACCGGTTTCTTCGACTTTAAACCGATTCCAGTCCCAAATCTCAACTTCCCTCTTAACCCGCAGCTCTATCAAACCGACGGCCCCTTAGGAGTCCGGCGCAACGAACCGAGTATTCGGTTTCCAGCGGGGTTGCTGCTGGCCGCGACTTGGAATCCGAATCGAGCTCTTGATCAAGGCGTGTCCATGGGGCGCGACACCCGTGCTCGCGGTTATTTCAGCATTCTCGGCCCGGGAATGGATTTCTATCGAGTCCCGATGGGAGGCCGGAATTTCGAGTACATGACCGGTGAAGATCCCTTTTTGGGCGCACAACTGAATCCTCCGGTCATAATGGGTATTCAAGCCCAAGGAGTCTGGGCTTGTGCGAAACATTACGTTTGTAATGACGAAGAAGAGAACCGCACGAACGTCCAAATCCTCATCGATGAACGCACGTTGCGGGAGATTTATCTGCCTCCCTTCGAAGCCGCGGTAAAAGTGGGACACGTGGCGACGGTCATGGGCGCCTATAACGGCGTGAATGGCTACTTCTGCTGCGAGAATCCATTCCTATTGACTGAGATTCTCAAAACGGAATGGGGGTTCAAAGGAATCCTGATGTCCGACTACGATGCGATTCATCAAGGGTTAAACGCGGCGCTAGCCGGCTGTGATATCGATCTGCCCTCGGGTAGTTTCATGAATCAGCAAACCCTGATGCAGTACATTCCGAACCCACTCACCGTCGCAGACCTAAATGACAAGGTACGGCGGATCTTAACCGATGTGGTCTCGTATAAGTATCTGGACCGGCAGCAATTGGATCCGTCAATTCCGTTAGATGATCCATTCAGTGAAGAGGCTGCGCTGAACATCGCCCGGGAAGGGTTAATCCTTTTGCAGAACAAGCAAAGTCTCTTGCCGCTTAACAAGAACATGGTCCGGAAGATCGCCGTGATCGGAAACTTGGCGGAGTATTCCCCTCCCACCGGATTTGGCAGCTCCTATGTCACTCCTATCGAGTATATCAGTGAACTGGATGGGATCCGTTCTGAGGCAGGCGCAAACACAAAGGTCGATTTCATATCCGTTTGCTCGCTTGATCCGGCCAACGCGATTTGGCAGTACAGCAACAACGGTGAAATCACGCAAGGCCTTCAGGCCTCTTACTACACCAGCAACGATCTTTCCGGGACACCTGCCGTTACTCGAGTAGATAACCAAGTCAATTTCGACTGGGATATCGATCCAATTCCAGTGTCTACCAATCAAGGTAGCTTCTCGGCGAAATGGACCGGTCAAATTGTCCCGACGATCACCGGTGACTATGTGTTCAAGGTGCGCGGAGACGGCGGACTGCGGGTTATTATTAATGGGACCAACACCATCATTGATAATTTTCTCAATCCTACGACTCCCCCCGTCGGATACGGTCCAACCGTCGCATACTCCGGTAAAATGGCCTTAACCGCGGGTCAAACCTACACGATCGAAATCGATTATCGCCGAGTTGGCGGTTTCTTTGACACGTTCGAACAAGGCGGTCTAACCGGGATTCAGGCGAGTTGGGCGGCATTGACGCCTCCCTCGACTATCGCGGGATACAACGCCGTGATCATCGCAGCCGGAATCAGCAATGAATACGAAGGTGAAGGCGAGGATCGATCGTTTACGCTCCCCGAATTTCAGGACGAGCTGATCAAGAATGTTTCTGCGGCCAACCCACAAACCGTGGTGGTCTTTCATGGCGGCGGCAACTTCGATTCTCAACAATGGATCAATCAGGTCGCAGGCTTGATCGAGGCCTTTTATCCAGGGCAAAATGGAGGTCAGGCGCTAGCAGAGATCTTGTTTGGGGACGTTAATCCGTCCGGCAAATTGCCGATCACGATGGAGAAACAGATCTCGGATAATCCCGCTTACCTTACGTTTCCGAATCCGATTAACCAGCATCCCGATGCCATCCCTTATAGCGAAGGCATCTTCATCGGTTACCGTGGCTATGATCATAACAGTATCCAGCCGCTCTTTCCGTTTGGGTTTGGGTTGTCCTACACCACGTTCTCGTTTTCGAACCTGAATATCACGCCGGCCAATTATGACGGCACCCAACCGGTTACTGTTTCATTTACGGTTACCAATACCGGGCCGGTAGCGGGAGCGGAAGTCGCCCAACTTTATGTGGGGCAGCAGAACCCGACGATCAGCCGGCCGATTCGAGAGTTGAAAGGGTTCCAGAAAGTCTTGTTGCAGCCGGGCCAATCAAAGAACGTGAGCCTGAAACTGGACCAGCGTTCGTTCGCTTACTGGAATACCGGCATCGGGACCAGCGGGCTATGGGACGCGGTGCATGGCACCTACAACGTGTGGGTTGGTTCCTCCTCACAGCTCAGCGATCTGGGCCTGGAAGGAACGGTCACATTGCCCGCGGATATCACGGCCAATCCGTAAATATTTGACGCAAAGGGGCGGGAAGTAACCTCTCGGCGGTGGTGGGTTCCACCGCCGGGAGGTCAGTGGTCGTATTTATCGTCTTCGTCCTCGTCCTCGAGAATTAAGGTGCGTTGTCACCTTACCGGCGGTTCTGATCATCCCATGACGTTGGTTTGTCTCGGGTCAAGAACACGCCATTTCGAGGACGAGGACGACGACGAGGACGAGGACGATTTAAGATGATCTTGCGATCATCTGGGTATTTGTCAGGACACGATACCGCGATACCGTGAGGACCCATGGCGACGATTCCTGTGAAACCTTTCTCTCTCGGTGTCTGTTACTATCCGGAACAATGGGACGACTCCAGGTGGCCGGCCGATCTCACGGCGATGCGAGACCTGGGAATCCGTTACGTCAGGGTCGGTGAATTTGCCTGGAGCCGGCTGGAGCCGCTGCCGGGCAAGTACCAATTTGGCTGGTTACAACAGGTGCTCGATCTCGCGGCCGAGCGGGATCTGTCCATTGTGCTGGGTACACCAACTGCAACCCCGCCCAAATGGTTGGTTGACCGAATGCCGGACATGCTCGCCATCGACGCCCAGGGACGAGCAAAGCTATTCGGCTCGCGACGGCATTATTGTTTCTCGCACCCAGGTTACCGGGACGAAGCCGCTAAGATCGTAACTCAACTGGCGCAAACCTTCGGCCGGCATCCCGCCATCGCGGCTTGGCAGACTGACAACGAATACGGCTGCCATGACACCGTGCTCAGTTACTCCGCCGCCGCGCGGACTGCATTCGGAAAATGGTTACAAGATAAGTACCAAAAAATCGATGATCTGAACCAGGCCTGGGGTAACGCGTTTTGGAGCATGGAATATGGGAGTTTCGATGAGGTTGAACTACCCAACTTGACCGTTACAGAACCTAACCCGGCTCATGTATTGGATTTTCGGCGGTTCAGCTCGGATCAGGTAAAAGCCTTTAACCTTGAGCAAGTGGAAATCATCCGGCGTCTCTCTCCCGGACGAACGGTTCTGCACAATTTCATGGGCGATTTTCTGGAGTTCGACCATTTCAAGGTGGCCGCTGATTTGGATGCCGCCAGTTGGGATTCCTATCCTTTAGGAGCTTTAAGCCAGCTGGATGCGCCGGAAACGCACAAACGCAAATTCCTGCGTTCCGGAGATCCTGATTTTGCGGCATTCCATCACGATTTGTATCGCGGCTGCGGGCGTGGCCGTTGCTGGGTGATGGAACAACAACCGGGGCCGGTGAACTGGGCGGCTTATAATCCGTCACCGCACAGCGGGATGGTGCGACTCTGGACGCATGAAGCCTTTGCTCACGGCGCGGAAGTGGTCAGCTACTTTCGCTGGCGGCAAGCGCCCTTTGGTCAAGAGCAGATGCATACCGGCATCAACCGCCCCGATGGTAGCGCTGATAACGCCACCCAAGAAATTCAACAGACTATTAAGGACCTGCAGAGCTTTTCGGGCTTGGCCGGCTCTAGTATTGCCGCTGGTAGCCAGGCCGCGCCGGTCGCGTTGATTTTCGACTATGAGGCGTCGTGGACTCTGGCTATCCAACCTCAACGCGAAACGTTCGATTACTTTACGCAAGCTCTCGCGTTCTATCGCGCGGCGCGCCGCCTGGGTCTTAATGTCGATGTACTGTCTCAGACCGCGAAACTCGACGGCTACAAATTGGTTCTAGTGCCAAGCTTGCCAATTCTGCGACCCGAGTTCGTGGCCTCGCTTACAGCCTTCCCCGGTTCTGTCCTTTTCGGTCCTCGCACTGGTTCCAAGACCTCGGACTTTCAAATCCCGCAAGACCTTCCGCCCGGGCCATTGCAAGCGCTCTTCCCGATTCGGGTCGTGCGAGTTGAATCGCTGCCGGATTTTGAACCGGTCGCTGTATCCTGGCGCGGAACCAATTACCAGTGCCGGCATTGGTTAGAGCAGGTGCAGACAGAAGCAGCGCCTTGGATCGCTTTACCGGATGGAACCGGGATTGTTTTCACGCATCAAACCCTGACCTATCTAGCAACCGTTCCCGAACAATCCCTGCTCGATGCGATGTTGGAAGAAATCGTTTCGCGAGCCGGTTTGGCCACCCTTCCGCTATCCGAGGGTCTTCGGACGCGCACCAGCGGCAACCTCCGCTACTTCTTTAACTATGGTCCTACCCCTGTCTCGCTGCCTGTACCGAAAGATGCGCAGTTTGTTGTCGGCGGCCCTGACCTACCAGTCGCCGGAGTAGCGATCGTGCGGAACTGAAGGGAGCGGAGGTTTCCGCCACGGGATCCAAGAGGTTTTTTACAGAAGGTAACGAAGGGCTGAGACCATGGGGTTTCTTGAGGCGCGCTGGGCGTGCGTTTGCTTGCTCCTTCGGTCTCAATGCTTGCAGCCGTTATCCGCCTTTGTGTCCTTTGTGACCTTCTGTAAATTTCTTCAGTCAACCCGAACGAAGGTGCGCGAATCGCATAAACAGCGCGGCTTAAGAAGCCCGTGCCCTGAACTCTTCGTTGCCTTCTGTAAAAAAACTTCGTGGCTAAATCGAGAACCACTCGATGACGCCTTGGGCGACGAGTTTGGCTCTGGCCAGTTCGCTTTTGTCGCGGTAGAGAACGATCTCCGGCGGGATCTCGTTTTCCTTGAACTTTCGCAAGGCCCGGAGCGCACCCAACTGTTTTAGATGCGTTTCAAAGCGATTGGTGACAGATGAATTCTCGGGAGGAGCAGCGGGGGCGCTCGGTCGATATTCATCTAGCCAGGCTTTAAACATGTCGACTAGCTGAGCGTCAGAGAAAGCTTTCCAATCGATCCGCAACACTGCCTCCCACATCGATGGATTGATCTCGCACGCCGGCCAACCCAATCTGTCTTGCGAGAGCGTGAGCCCTTCGGCCCACGCTTTTCCGGAAGGCGCAGTGGCCCCGGCCGGGCTTAAGGGACGTAGGCCTTCCGGGTTAAGTCGACTCATGGCCAAGAAAGAGATCTTTTTCAACCCGGCCAATTTCGGGTCCTCCCTCACGGCCCAGGTCAGTCGTCTTTCCCGCTCGGCGATTGGAATCTGCAAATAGGGTTTATCGGGCCATTCCGGCCAGAGCATAAACACTCGGGCCGGGTCCCTCATTATTTCTCCTTGGGTCAAAGCCCAGGGGCTCGAAACGTAGTAGTCAAACCCGTTCGCGACACCAGGTGGGACCCCTGGACGACTACTAGCACAAGCTCGGCGCAGACTTTCGCTTTCGCGCGAATACTCGTAGAAATAGCAGGGTCCTAGTTCGTCCGCTGGGCAATCCACGAACATGGCCCAAAGCTCTCTGGGAAACGCGGTCATAAAATCAGAAAGTGACTTGTCCAGTTGCTCGCCGATTCAATACCCAGCGTTTTAGTAGATTTTCAAGACATTTTTTGCGCGATACTGAACGAATCTTTGGTTGGCACAGGTCTCTTGCTGCCTAGGATACGCTGTTTACCCTTCAGATTGACATCACCACTCCCACTCACCCCATGACAGCGCTAACCCCTCGCGCGCTATGCTGGCGGCGCATCCTCGACAATGGCAGCTTAGAGTTTGCTACTGCTCACTCTTCTTCACAGGGCATTGAGCTAACCGGAACCATCGTGGCGCTCCACCAAAATGTGCCGCTAGAGGCCAGATACCGGATTGAGTGCGATCCCGAATGGCGCACCCGGACGGTTTCAATCGAACAAAAGCTCGGACTCCAACATTCGACGCTCTCGCTGTCGGTTGATGCAACTGGGAAATGGCATGCCGCCCTCGCCGGCTTAGTCGACCAATTGACGGGGTGCACCGATGTCGATCTCGAACTGTCGCCGATCACCAATAGTTTACCGATCAACCGGCTGAAACTCGCGATCGGTGAACGCCAGGAAATTAGTGCCGCCTGGATCCGATTCCCTAGCCTCCAACTCGTCTGTTCCCGCCAGTCTTATGAACGGGTAAGCTCGCAGACCTATCGTTATTGCAGCCTCCAAAGCGGTTTTACGGCCGATATCGATGTGGATGAGGCCGGCTTAGCGATCCGATACCAAGGGATCTGGGAGCGAGTCCCGGCGGCAGGGTAGCGCCAAGCGATTTTCAAAAAGAATAGCCGCAAGAGAACGCAAAGACCGCAAAAGCAGAACAAAGAATTTCTTAAAGAGCGGCAAAACCTTGGTGTACTTTCCATGCAGAGACTGTGCTAAGGCTATGAACTCTAAAATTTCCCGAAGGCAGGCTGTTGGCTTACTGGGGCTCGGTGCGACCGCTTCCACCTTGGGCGTTCCGTCCCGAGCTGACGCTGAAAAACCCAAGGCTCAACCGGACAATCGATCCAATCCTCGTTTCTACCGGGTTAGCGTTGGCGATTTCCAAGTAACGGTGTTTAACGATGGCTATAAACTCTTTCAGCCGGTGCAACCTTTCTGGGCGCCGGAGGCAGCTCCCAGCGATCTCGCTTCGGCTTTAGAAGAAGCTTTTCTGCCGACCGATCATGTTATCAATTACTATAATGTAGTGCTGATCGATACCGGCAAAGATGTGCTGCTTTGCGACACCGGGTTCGGAAAGCTAATGCCGGCAACCGCCGGCCACCTGGCATCAACTCTAGCCGTCGCCGGGTATCGACCGAGTCAAATCACGGCCGTCTTTCTCTCACATGCTCACCCCGATCATTTCGGCGGTCTCATCGGAGCGGACGGCAAACCCGTCTTTTCTTCCGCCCAACATTTCATCAATGAAATTGAGTGGAATTTTTGGACCCAAAAAGATCCGGATCTCTCCAAAACGTTGTTGAACGATCAAGATAAGCAGAGCTATACCCAGCGCGCCCGCGAAACCTTGTTAAAGCTAGAATCCCGCTTCCACAAATTTCAGGCGGGTAACGAATTAGTGGAAGGCGTAACCACGGAATTTGCGCCCGGTCATACCGCCGGCCACACGATCCTCCGCATTCAATCCGGGCACGATGAGCTCATTCATATCGTCGATCTCGCCCATAACTACGTCATCATGTTTCATAACCCAAATTGGACCATCGGCGTTGATAGTGAGCCGGAGCTGGCAGTCTCAACCCGAAAGAGTGTGTTCGAAAAACTAGCCGCCGCGGGTACCAAGGTGGTTGGTTATCATCTCCCCTTTCCTGGTATCGGTCATATCCGGAAAAAAGATCAAGGATACGAGTGGGTACCGGAGCCCTGGAGGCAGGTCTAGTAATCAGTGGTCGAGGAAGTGTGCAAGTCTTCCGGTGCGGCGAGGTGGCGATAGATCGGCTCATAACGCCTGTAGAGCGGCCACCGAGTTTGGTAGGGCGAGGCTCCAGACCTGCCGAAGGGTTTTCTCAAGGCGCCGGTTGGATTCTGATCGCAGGCAAACCGCGCAGATACGCTGCCGAGCCGTATTCGAGACCGTCCCACCGCGCTGGGAAGTGGTTGACCGCGGGGTCGGCTCGGCGGGCGCACCGGCCTCGCTCATCAAGGAACGAGCACACTTGAAAGGCTCCGCTAAAGTTTTGCGGTTCTTCGGGAGCCTCGCCCTACCACAGCCCGGCGTTGCTCATCATCGGAAGAGCAAAATTGATAGGCTCCCAGCTCACCCTTCGCGGCCATTCGGGAGCCTCGCCGGATCGACTGAGCCCGCCGAAGTCCTACCCGACCTCCAAGATGCGTTCCATAAACACTAGATCCAACCAGCGACCGAATTTCCAGCCGACTTCGCGGAAGTGAGCGACAGGCTGGAACCCTGCTTTGCGATGAAGGGCAAGGCTGGCTTCATTGGCGGCGTCGATGCCGGCTATCATGGCGTGGTAACCGGCGGTCTGAGCGCCGCTGATTAAGCGCGCGAGCAAAGCGGTTCCGGCGCCTTGCCGCCGGTAAGACGAATCAACGTAGAGCGAGTTCTCTGCGGTGTATTGATAGGCAGGCCACGGACGGAAGGGACCAAAAGAACCAAACCCGATTACCGCAGCGCCGTCATGAGCGACAAAGACCGGGAGTCCCTGATTCTGCTTCGTCTCAAACCATTGTCGCTGTAGGTCGCTCGATCTCGGTTGGTAGTCGTAAACCGCGGTAGTATTGACGATCGCGTCGTTGTAGATCGCGAGCATTGCCTCTAGGTCGTCGCTGCGCGCAGGTCGGATTTCTATTTTCATTGGATATTTTTTCTGACAACGACCAAGTACCGGCAGTTGGTCGACCCTTGGTTATGGAAGCGAAGCGGGCGATTTGTCTGCATCAATAGACAGTCCCATGGGCCTAACTGATACTCTTCTTCGCCCACCTTAAGATGTAACCTCCCTTTGATCGGCAGCACATATTGCTCGTACCGTAAGTACCGTTGCGGATTGTATTTGACGCTGGCGCCGCCAGGTAGATCAATGCGAACGATCTCGACCAGGGCATCAGACTGACCAGGCGAAATCATGGTTCGAATCAGCCCGGTAACCGGGTCTTGCCACTGGGTTTGTTCTTCAGCTCTTGCCAGTGGCGAAGTCGACTGTTCCGCATCAGCGATCAATGTGGATAAGGTCAGCCCGAGCCCGTTGCAAAGCCGGCCCAGCAAAGCCGCCGTCGGGCTAGCGGCTGAACGTTCAACTTTAGAGATCATGGCCCGGCTAACCCCGGAACGTTCGGCTAAATCCGCCAGAGAAAGTCCGCTAGCTATTCGGCGCTGTTTCAGGTGCGCAGCGATGCGCTGCTCGATTCCCGGTTGTTTGGCCGTAGTTCTGATAGGAGACATATTTCTATTATAGTAGACAGTTGGTCAAGGTGAAAGATTAGTGCTCCGCAAACGCACCTTGAATGCGTAACGTCCTAGGCGCACCGCCCTAAGCTACGCCTAGCTGCTAAGTCTGACTTCGCTTCGCCCTTCTCTCTATTCGATCTGAAGGCTTGGTTTTGGGACATCTACAACATTCTCTATCTTTGTTCTTGCTATAGGAGCAAACTTCTAGCACATATATACAACATGTCTTGCTCGTGTTATCTTTACTCCAATCTCCACCGGACATCAGCGTCCTATTCTTCCCTCTTCCTATGAGTAAGAAATCCTTAGCTCCACCGCGCCAGGAGATGAATGATGCGGTCGCTGAGGCGCTGCGTGACCTGGAGGGCTTGGCGTCCGACCCGGCAACCGTGGGCGCTTGTCCAGAGCTGCCGGGGATCGTGTTGGATCGGATTGTCGGTACTCCGCTGGATCGGAAAGGAACCGAATATCGGGGCGTCATCGATGACTACGCCAAGATCCGCCAGGAATACTTTCAAGCCCTGGTTAGCCATCCGATCGGCCGGGCTCTGGCTTTGCTCGCGGTTGGACCGGAAGGCGTCAAACTGATGGAGGCAGGCCGGAGCCCGTCGACCATCGTGGACACAACCGCTCCGCCGGACCGGGCGGTGCGCGGACGCCGGGTCAGTTATAACTGTCACCATATCATTCCGAAGAGCGTTGGGGTCGCCGCCGGCAAACCTGCGATTAACCATCCGCGAAACTTTGTGATCGCGAACACAACCCGTCGTGGCCGGGATCAATCCCAAAACCCGCACCACCTTTGGCATAGTTTGCTGCTTCATCCGCAAGCTCACAACGCGCCGAATGGCGAAATCCTTATCTACGTTGTTCGCCCTTTGTTCCCCTTTTATCCTCCCATTACTCAAGGATTCAAATCCGCTGAAGCTCTGCGCGAACATCTCAAAAAACTGGGCGTTCCCCCGTTGCCGGAAATCTGGGAAAATCGTCTTCTGGCATTCTCTAAAGCAACAGGGCACCGCGCCTACTCGGTACCCAAAGAGTTGCAGGAGATCACCCGGGAATTCGGGGAGCTTTTCAACAAGACGAACCGGGAGGAATCAGCAAACTCCGCTGCTCGAGATGCGTTGGCTCGCAAGGCCGAAAACTTATCGGCTCAATGGCTGCCGGGAGACGCATTTATCAACGGACACCAGCTTGGTCCTGACCACGTCCCAAAGAATAAGCTTCCGATTATCAACTCGAACCTGGCCGGAGCGCCAGCCACACCGGTCCCACCAAACACTAAATCCACTCGAAAACGCACCCAACCAAGAATCGCCGTTGGTCCGAAAGTCAACGCCGGTGCAACCATGAAAGTTTAACTATGCCCTTGAAAACCGACCTACTACGCCAGCTCAGCGACTTGTTCGTTAACGATCTCCGAGCGTCCCAGTATTACCTTCAATTGTCGCCGGAAGAACGCCGCACACTCGAAAAGCGTCTAGCTCAAGACGCGGCTCGAGGCAGCCGTCCGCTGGTTCCCGGCGCGTTGCCGGAGGATATCGAACGGACCGAACAGGCCGCGCACGATCAGTTGGGGCTCGATCTTCCGGCTGATCTTTGCAACGTCCTCGCCGAGATCGACGGGTTCTCGGAAAATGGGGTCACCTTGTACGGAACCGATCAGGGTCTTCCTGATGACCAAGCCTACGGGCCGACCATCGTAGCCGAAAACCTCGCACTCTGGTCCGGGATGCCTGAGACCGTTGAAGAATACCTTTTTATCGGCGATTCGGACCTTTGGTATTTCGTATTCGACCTGCAATCCAAACGATTCGCGGTACTATCGCGCTCGACGCTGGAGCCGGTCCATTCCTTCAGTTCTGCGGCTGAGCTGGTGAACGATATGCTGGCACAGGCTCTCGCCATCAGCCCGGAACCGGAAAAAGATTCGCCCTCAGTTCCCGGTAACACTGTCCCTTACTGAGATTTCCTGAACGGTCCAAGTCCGATCCAACATGGAATCCATTCCTGAACCCACCCGAACCCAGCGTCGCTATCCACGACGCTCGACCGCCAAGCGAAATCTATTCGCCAAGCGACTGCGATTTCTTCTCCGAGGCTTGAAAATCATCGATGCCTTTGGACCACCAGCAGAAAGATTAGTCATCGCATTGATCCAAGAATGCATCGCTCAAATTTGGCCGGAGCCACAACGCGCCTCCACGGTCCCGGCGCACGGTCGCCAAAGATGTTCGACGGCGCTCAGTCTCCCGGCGCGCGCCCCGAACGCTCGCACGCTTTGAACCTGGTAGGGCTAGGCTCCCGAAAGACCTGACGCTGGAGGTGGCGCGAAAGTAATGGGAGGGGAGCCGCTTTGAAGCACGTCAGGTCTATCGGTTGATCAAGGAGGCGGCTCCCGCGAATGACCGCTGACTCGGAAACTGCCGCTGGTATCGATTAGTTTGGGCTAGGACGGTTGTTCCGGAGGCGTTGGGTCAAAGGCGATGCGCTGGACCCTTCTCGGGAGCCGCCTCCCTGATCCACCAGTAGACCTGCCGTACTACAAAGCGGTTCCCCTCCCATTACTTTCGCGCCAGCTCAGCGCGTAGACCTTCGGGAACCTCGCCCTACCAACCTCGCACGCTAGTCGTATAGGTCCCATACGTCCCATAGGTCCTATCCGCTCCCTAGCCAACGCGCCCCCTCACCGCCCGCATCCTACCCAACCGGCAGCCCCATCAATGCCTTTTCACAAGACCGCAGCAGGTTTTGCTGCTCCACATTGAGCGCCATCACCCGCTGCAACCGGGTCATGATTTTCTGACATCGAGTCAGCTTCTCTCGCGCCTCGCTAAAATCCAAGCGGTTCAGCTGAGCAATAAGAGTTCCCATACGAAAACAGATCAGCGCGATCTGCGTTTCCCAAAGCGGATTGTTGCGTTCACGGCCCGCCTGTTTCTCCCAAACCGCGAGCGCTTGCCGATAGGCGTCAAGCGCTTCGGCTGGCTCTTTCTCGACTAAGAGCGCTTCGGCAAAAAGCGTCCAGTAGCCCGCTAGATTGGTTTGCCGGATTGCGTTGGCAGGATCGGCATCCCCAATTTTCTTTGCGAGCTTGATAGCAGCATGAAAAGCCTGCCGAGCTCCGAGCATATCCTTCCGCTTCGCAAGTACATCTCCGAGACCGGCATAAATCCCGCTCAAATCCAATTGCAGATCTGCTGAGTGCGGCTGCTTCCTAACGAGTTGCTCACAGAGAGTCGAGGCCGAGAGATAGGCGCGTAAGGCGCCGTCGGAATCGCCGGCATAGAATAACACGGCGCCCAGTTGTCCCTCGCATTTGCAGAGTTGGTTTTGCCAATGCTGGTTCTCGCTATCGAGTGGTAAGAGCCGATCGTGATAGATCGCCGCGCAACGCCTCAGGGCCTCTTTAGCTTCCTGGAGCGTTCCCTTAGCCAGGAAAGCGGCTCCAAGGTGAGCCAGCAGGGATCCAAGCGCTTCGACGACCCGGACATTCGCGCCGGCAGGCGCCCCCAAATTTTCCAAGCTCGGCAGCACTTCGAGATATCCCATCAAAGCCGCGTCGATCAGGCCGGCACGCAACTGGCCTTCCGCCGCCATGATTTTCGCCTGGATCTGCTGCAATTGAACCTCAGCATACTGTCCGGCAGCGGCATCCGGCTCGAGCGAGCCGCTCGCCGATGGCTCACCCACCTCAAGAATGCTGTCTCGCTGCCCCTGCATCATCAGGATTTCCCCGGTCTTGGTGCGGCACATCTTTTGGTACCGGACAAATTCCGCGTTCTGGGGATCCGCGGAAACCAAGGCATCGAAAATCTCTTGCGCCCGCCCAAACTCTGCTAGAGCCGCGTCGGAGTTGTTCTGCCGTCGCCAGAGATCTCCCCGGTAAAGGTGGGTCATGGCCAGGCCGTTTTTCCAAGGCGCGTTGGTTGGATCATGCGCTACCAGCTTTTCTGCAATGTGCCGCGCCTCGTCGAGCTCCTTCGCCGCTAGGGCTTCTTCGCCGTGCATCGCCAGAATTTGACTGAGGCGGACGCGTTCGCCGAACAAGTCATATTCAAAGCCGATAGAATCCGGCTCCGCCTTAATTAACGCAAGGATGGTATCCACCGCGCGCCGATGCCATTGGATAGCCTCTGAGATATTTCCCTGATCAAATCTTGTTTGTCCCAGCCCGGCCTGGGCCGGCCAGAGAATTTGCCGCCACCCCGAGCCGTCCGTCGCCGTCATCTGCTCTTCGCAAAGAGCGGCCGCACGTTCGTAGTCCGCGGCCGCTGGCGGCAGCAGGTTTTTGGACGCGAAAACCTGTGCTCTTCCGACTAAGGCCAGACACAAAAATTTCCGCCAAGGAGCTGAACTCGGGTCGGACAGATCGAGCTCGCCGTAGATTTCGATTGGTCGCCGATAAGCATCGAAGGCTTCGTCCAGCCTGCCAAGACGGTAGAGGATTCCCCCGACCTGCACGTAGTGCATAAGAGCAGCATTGCGCTCGGTTTCGCTCGGATGTCGCTCGAGCAGCCGTTCGTTGATTTCCAATCCTTCACGGTGAGCCGCCAAAGCCCCGGCGAGATCACCCTGGCCGCGAAGGATGTCACCTCGATGATGGGCAGTGACCGCTCGCCGGCGAAGCGACTCGATGTCATCGTCTTCGGTGCCGAATACCTGGTAGTAAGCTTCGACTCGGAGGTTGACATCCTTCAGCAGATCCAGCTTTCCAATCGCCTCCAGCTTCCGATGCAGATCGAACGTCATGAATTGGACGAGTTTTTCCGCTTCACCTCGCGCGGTCGTCGCCCGTTTTGCCGCTGAATCAGCTTCCGTTTTCGCAGCTTGAGTCTCGTCGAGCGACTTCTGCAGGGCCTGCGCGTGAGCGGCTTCCCTCTCCGCGCGTTGCCGAGCCTCGTCCGCTTTACGCTCCAGTTCTGCCCTGGCTGCCTCCGCTGAAAGCTCGATAAAGGTGATTTCGATCCCGGACAGGGCTGGACGGTTCCGAGCGAGTAAATCCTTCGCTTCCGCCAGCGGTTTTTCGGCTTGAAGGAGGTAGTCGGTGGAGCGGTCTTTTTCAACCCAAGTTGCGGCTGCGCCTCGTACCCGCACCAGAGTCCTCAAGTCTTCCTGGTTGGTGTCTAGCCAATGCCGCAACCGTTGCCAATGTTGTAGAAGGGCCTCATGCGCCAGCGATACCATTGGTGTTCCGCTTTCGGATACATCCGCGACAAAAAGTCGGGCCCGAATAAAACGCTCAATTAACGCCGTTTCAGACGCGTTAGCTGTAGCAGGAGATTCATGGGACCACCGGCGAGAAAAGTTTTCCCGCTCATCCGCACTGACCGTCACCAATCGCTTGAGCACGGCGTCGAATGCTGCATCCGAGATGGTTTCGCCATATTCGGAGACAAACTCCTGCCACTCAGTCTCCGCTCTCTTAGCCAGAGAGCCTTCCACGCCGCCGATCTCGCGATAGGCTTCCAGAGTGAGCACGTCGTCGCTAGTCCGTCTGTGATAAAGCTCTTCCAAGGCGAATTGCAGCAGGGGTAGACTTTCCCGGTTGGCCAGAGCCGCGTCCCGGATCAGGTCCTCAAGCCGTTCACCTTTTTGGATATCCTCGGCGAATCGCAAGCCAGCCGCAGCTGCCGGCCACCGGATCATTTGCGAAATCTCGTATTCCTCAGGCATCTGCAGATGGTATTGGCCATTGCCCTGTTTCAATCGCATTAACTCAGGAATCGTCTCGCAGCGCGGGAAGAAATCGCTGCGCAAGGTTGCCAATACCCAGACCTGGCCGGTGCGGATCAGCTCATCGATCGCTTTCATAAAACGACCACGATCGGCGACCGTCAGGTCCTGGCTGGTAAAAAGTTCCTCCATCTGATCAATGACCAAGACCAGCTTGGCCGGTAGGCAACTCTCCAATTGCATTGTTTGTTGGTGACGCTCGGCAGCTAAGCCCAACGCCACTTTGATGGCATCGGCCGCCGCCGCCGGATTCGTCTGCAAGAGATCAGCCAATTCTTGTTCAGTGATACTAAACTCGTCCCCGAGAGCTCCTGCCTGCATTAGGATTCTAGCCAAGGCGAGATAGAGATCGGTACCCGACCGGCCCGATACTGTGACCCCGTTGCCCGTCGAATCGGTCGGAGTTGATCCATGGGAACGGAAAATCGCATAACGCCAGTGTCCGATCCCTTCAATCACGCCCGGCTTAACTAATTGTGGCAGCACACCCGCACGGATCAGCGAGGACTTGCCGACGCCGCTACTCCCAAACACCAGAACAAATGGGATCGATTCCTCCGCCCGACGCCGCATTAAGCCGATGATTTCGTCGACCGCGCGGCTGCGCCCATAAAAGACAGGGCCATGTTCAAAATCAAAAAAATGTAGTCCACGGAACGGAGATCCATGAGACCAAGTCGCGCGCATCCTGGCGTTCTCGGCTTCCTTTGGCAGCCGTTTCAGCACCAGTGCCCGTACCGCCCGATAGAGCTTAAGCTCGAATTGAGCCAGGTTCTCGTACCGGTTATAGGCACCGATGAAAACGGCTTCGTCCGGACTGCGAAACCATTTGTCAAAAAAACCGAGCACTGCCTGATACTGGCGCATCCTTTCGGCGGCCAGCTCCAACCGGTCGTCCGTCATTTCGAACTTCAAATGATTCCGTCGATAGACCAAAATATCCGGCTTATCGCCGTTGGTTTCACGCCAGCCGCGCACCGCTTCTTCAAACTCGAATTCGGTCCCCGAGAGGTAACGACTGCCATCATCCCGCTGGTATTTAGCGTGCAGCCTGGAACCGAGCCGGCACCAGAGAATGCAAAGGACGATGTCGAACTCAGCCGGCGACGCAATATTTTCCTGAAAATCCTTCGTGGCCAACATCGGCTCATGCTCCCAGAAGTAAGGCTCGAGTTTGGCGTGTGCAGACACTTCGCCTTGGACCCGATCGATCACCTCGCTAGCCTTGAGGCGTTCGAGGTGGACGTCCCCTGGGCTACTGACGAAAATTCGGATGGTCCGCACTGCGCCCTCATTTCATAGCGAAAAGCCCCAGAGGTTTGAACCGGAAACTTCGGTGGTTCGTTGGCGCGAAGCGCTTACCGCGTCCATTTCGAGCCAAAAAAATAGCCGCAAAAGAACGCAAAGAACGCAAAAATATATGGCAGGGTCAGGTGCGCCGCATTGGGAGACGCGCCACCGGGGAGATGAGCCGCTTTGTGGGTTGGCAGGTCTGTAGGTGCTTTAACAGGCTGCTCCCGGGAATTATCCAGGATTCACCATTCGCCGAGCGCAGTCTTTTTCCTGCCATGCGCCTTCGGCGCGTTTCAAATGCCGCTCGATTAATGCGACGCCTTGGGTAATTCCCGGGAGCCGCCTGTTAAAGCACACGCAGAACTCGCGACCTACAAAGCGGCTCCCCTCCCGATGGGGCGTTCCTGACCCTGCGATATTTTTGCGTTCTTTGCGCTCTTTTGCGGCTATTTTTTGGCTCGAAATGGGCGCGGTAGTCGCTTCTCCTTCGCCCATTCACCGTTCGCCTGTCGTCTCTCGCATCGACATTTTCGAAATGCCCAGTACAATCGGCTCCGTTTTTACTCTGTAGGGGTATGCGGTGACTCCGGTACGCCGAAGCCAGCGATACTAATACTGCTTTATGGAACCCATCCCCGATCGACCCGATCCAGCCCTTCGCAAGGAAACTCTTCCTGGGAAGACCGACTCGACGCAAGGTGGTCAGCGGACCCTAAAACGGATTCCATCGAAGACCGGGCAAGACGAGCGCCGAGGCTCCCGATCAGGGCGTGCTTATGTCTCGATGCCCGAAGCCACGGCTTCAGGAACTGCCGACCATACGGGAGACGGTCAACCGCCCCGAAAGGATTGGAGAAAATCTGCGCTGATCTATCTGTTGATCGCAGTGGCGGTCGCAGGGATCGCCGGGGGCGGGTACTATGCCTGGCAACACTCCAGTGGCACGTCGACGTCACAAGTCCTGATGCTGTCAGCCAATGACATTGACGAGCAACTCACGCAGCAGGCCCGTGAATCACTGCAGCGCGGCGAAGTCCCCCCTTATTTGCGGAACGCCAGCCAACAGGTGCTGGACAAAATAAAGAACGGCGAAATGGACCTGACCCGAAAGCAGCTCTTCGATCCGACCAAAGCGAGTGGGTTAATGGTCCACGTTTACATCAGCATTGATGGCCAGCTTGCCTTAACGGATGTGCTGACGGAGCAACACCCCCGAACGACCATTATTCCAATCAGCCGAAAGTCCGCTACCCACTTCCATTTCGTGGTCGATTCCGCCGGGGCTTATGGCACTGTGACGTGTTTCGCGGATTCAACCGAAGGTATCGTTCTTCGCACTTCTCCCCTCGCCACTGGCGCCCAGGCTGATTTAGAAATGCAGCGCAGGTGAGCGGCATGAGGGTAGAAAGGTATCAGTTTTCCAATGCATTCCTGGTTTGATCGCAGCTCAGATCAACCGCTGGCGCCGGCGATGCTCGTCGGCCTGATCGTGACACTAGCCGGCGCCGTAATCGCTTTGAATCAAGTCAGCGCCTGGTTCTCTCCAGCGTTGCTTGTCCTGTCCCTTGGCGGCATCGTCTTCGTCGCCGTGCGCCAGATGAGCACGGGGCTCCACGGCTCGTCCCGGGCGCGCGAAGAGAACTTTTCCAAACTAAACGCTATCGATTTTGATAAAACCGAACAATGGCTAAAGACCAACGTCCGTGGGCAAGACGAAGCGATCGAGATCGTGATCTCGAGTTTACGCAGTCAGGTAGCCATCGCTCAGACCGGCCAGCTCTTAGGCTCCTTCTTATTAGTTGGCCCGACCGGCACCGGCAAAACCTTCCTTCCTCAGCTGCTGGCCCAAGCCTTTTACCCGAACAGCGAACCGGTGATCCTCCGGATGAACCAATACAAGACTCCTAACGACGTCCAGACAATGCTCGGGCCGCCACCTGGCATGCCCGGGTACGAGGTCGGCGGCTCGCTCACCAGACCGGTGCTGATAAATCCAAAACGGGTCGTCATTCTAGACGAGTTGGAGAAGGCGCACCCTGATCTGCATCATTGCCTTTTCGATGTCCTCGACGCTGCCAATTGCCGGGAGAAGAGCAGCGGTAAGGAAGTCGACTTCAGCCAGTGCGTATTTTTTGGGACTAGCAACGCCGGCGTCGAGACCTTGCGAAAACTCCGGCAACAGATTGATCCTGCCAAAGATCCTGCTTTGTGGGTGGGCCAGAGCCGCGACGCTTTGGTCGACAATGCCGGCTTCGATCGCGCTTTCCTCGCGCGCTGGGCTCATATCATCCTCATGGACGAGCTCTCTCCCTATCATGTGGCTGAAGTCGCCTGCCTGCAGTTAGCCCGCTATTGGAGAGACTACGGCATCGAGTTGACCTACACGTCGCCGGAAATTCTCCTGGATACCGTTGCTAAGAATGTCGAGTTCAAACAATACGGCGTTCGCCAGCTCGAAAACTATCTCAAACAGAAGACTAACTCGGCCATCGTGCAGGCCCGTACTCACGGCTTTAACAAAGTCCGTCTAGAAGCTGGCCCTAATAACGAACTGTTGATCCAACCCGTCCTGGAAGAGTCACGTAACATTGAAAACCCTTGATTTTCAGGTTCTGCTCAAAAACCAGTGGATCATCGTCTGCTCGCTGGTCGGCTTGGTCGCGTTGTGCGCCACGATTGTCGATGTCGTGACCGGCAAGTTCGGTACCGCCACCGTGGCTCAGAATCTGAGCCAGAACCAAAACCAAAAAACCAACCAGATTCAGAATCCGGTAACCCCGCAGCCCCAGCCGGTCATCAACCCGAAACACGGGAGGCAATGGGTGCTCGATTCGAACGACAGCGGAGACGCCGACGGCAAGGACTTCGCTCAGATCGTAAACAGCTTTCAGGACGGGGACACGGTCCAAGTGAGACCAGGGAGTTACAATGGCCCGTTGGCCTTAGCCAAATCAGTGACCATAACCGGGAGCGCGGACACGCAGAATGGCGCCCGCCCCTCCATTCACTATTCAGGCGGGACCGGCTGCATCATTGCCGGACCCCAAGTGACATTCGAAAACGTCGACTTCAGTGAAACCTCTGAAGGTGCATCCTACCTTCTGACTACCCAGCTGCAGTCCGTCGTACAGATAAAGAATTGCAATTTTATTTCGCGCGGCAGCGACTGTGTTCTCGCCAGTGAAACCGCTCAGTTGATCGCGCAAGACTGCAGTTTTCAAACCCTGAACGCGGGGTTCGGTTGCTATATTAAAGGGAGCGCCAAGGCCACGATCGAACGGTGTACTTTCGAATCGAATCGCGGTTGCGTGGATTGCATCGAATCTGGCTCGGTGGTCATAAACGATTCCAAGTTCAACAACAATACCAGCACTGTTAAAGATAGTTTCTTGGTAAGATCACTGAGCTCCGCCTCGGCAGAACTAAATCGTTGTACCTTCACTGAAAACACAACTCCGGTCATTGACGCTCAGGGGACGATGCTCTTGAACAACTGCCGGTTTGAAAAAAATGGTGGGGGTTTCTATCACTACATCGTCGACGCGTATGGGCCCGCGGCGCTAACGCTGTCTGGTTGCGAATTCGTCGGTAACCAATATGCCGTTGTCGTGGGCGGAGGAGCCAGAATGATCGTTGACGGCTGCAAGTTCGAGAAGTGCGGGGGCAGACCAACCGGCAGCTTTGCGCCAAATGATGCAAATTTCCTGGCGCTAAACCAGAATTCCCAGGCAACCATCACAGGCACGACCTTCTCCGACGTCCAATTCGCCGGTGTCTTAATTGCAGATCAAGCCGCCGCCACTTTGAAAGATACCACCATCCAAGGCGGCCAATATGGCGTCGACTTAGGCGTGACTGAACAGACTCTAAACAAAGGTGGGTCCGCTCAACTGGAGAACGTTACCCTCTCAGGCCAGAGCAGCCAGGCGGTTCGGTTGACTCGAGCCAGCTCCGCCAAAATGTTCAATTGTCACATCGATGGCGAGACCTGGGATAGCTCCATCTATCTAAATACCGGATCAGTTCTCGAGATGGCCGGCTGCGAGGTTAAAGGCGGAAAGGGCAATGGGCTAGAAGCGATTGCCAGCTCCTCGCAAGTCCACGCCGAGCAATGCCAGTTTCTCGGGTTCGTAGGGTCCGGAGTTCTGGCTAGAGATCGCGCAAAAATCCTGCTCACTGGCTGCACCCTGGAACAGAACGATATCGGCGCTCAGGCCGGAGGCGGCGCGGAAGAAGCCGGCGAAGGCGGAACCGTCACGTTGGAAAACTGTACGATCCGCTCGAACCGGACCTACGGCGTTTCCGCCATCCACCGCGGTATCGTGGCTGTCAGCGCAACGACCTTCGATAATCAACCAAATCAGACCTTCAAAGACGGCTCGTCGTCCGTACGGGTTCGTTAACCGGTTTCACCACGGAGGATATTTCACCACAAAGACACAAAGAACACGAAGGTAAGAGCAAGCCGTGGAGCGTTGCCTCGCTTGCGAGGCCGTGGTGAGCACTCGGATTCATAGTAAACCCTTGGAAACTCTGTTTTTGTGTTCTTCGTGCCTTTGTGGTGAGATATAATTAAAAGCCATGGGTGACATCCGTAGCATGACAGATTGGGAGCAGCTTAAGCGGCTGCTCGAAAATCAGGATGATGACGGCAAGACCATGAGGATCGATGAGCCGGCTTTCGTCGAACATCTCCTGGCTCGGGTTAAAGGTCAGGACATCATTCTGAAGGATGTCGCCCGGCTCATCCGGTTGCAAGCAGCCAAACAGCAGAAGACCCGCCCGATCGCTAACCTTTTGTTCCTCGGCCCCACCGGGACCGGCAAAACTGAGTTGGCCAAAGCAATCGCCACCTTCCTTTTCAAAGAGGAGAAATCGATGTTGCGGTTCGATTGCTCCGAGTTAAATGGCCCGCACTCCAAAGACCGGTTAATCGGGGTACCGCAGGGCTATGTGTCGTCGGAGCAAGGTGGGCAACTCACCCGTCCGGTCATGGCTAGCCCAAGGCGTTTAATCCTCTTCGATGAGATCGAAAAGGCTTACCCGCCCGTGTTCGATCTCTTCCTGCAACTCATGGGGGAAGCGCGTCTCACCGAGCAAGGCAGCGGCAAAGCGGTGGACTTTTCGCAGACGATCATAGTTTTGACCAGTAACGCCCACGCCGAGCAGATCGGCCAGATCCAGCGCGAGGTAACCGACTACCATGATATGGTGAACTCGATTAAGACCTATCTCGCCGAATCAAAAGTGTTCCGGCCGGAAATCGTGGGTCGCATCGATCGGGTCTATGTGTTCCAGCCGTTGAGCGGCATGATTATCGCCGAAATTGCTTTGCTAAAGATTACCAAGCTAGCCGAGCAATACCGTCTCCGGGTTCATTTTGTCGCGCCGGAGTTACTGATGCGTGCGCTGGCTGCCAACGAAAAGGTGAGCCGTTTTGGAATTCGAGAGCTTGAACGGATCCTGGACGAAATGCTGGCCAACCAAATGTTACAGGCTAAAGACCAGGGGGCTCGTGAGGTCGTCCTGGAAGCGAACGAGAATGGCGAGGTTGTGGTTGTACCCTCCGCCTAGCCTGGAGAACCGACAATTTCACCACAAAGACACAGAGGTCACTAAGATAAAAATATGAAATTGGTTTCTTAGCTCTCTCTCGGTGTCCTTGGTGTTTTTGTGGTAAAAAATGTGGATTAAGCCCCGAAAATGAAAGCCATTCTCCTAACCGCAATTCTGGTCTTTGCTGCGGCCGCCGCGTCCCAAAAAGCCACGGCAGGTCCGCTTGACGCGCTTAAGAATTTCTTTGTTCGCCCCCAACCGCAGCATCACGTCGTCCATCCCGTTCCTCATCCTAAGCCTGAGCCTGAACCCGGCGGCCCTGGCGGATCCCCTTCTCCATTGGTTTCGCCCGGACCGCAGCCGCAAGATCCCCAGCAGGGCCCTTCCCCTGCTCCAAATGTGTTAAACAACGAGAACGGCCAACGGCCAGTGATCGATCCGGCGCCGCTTTATTGATGCAGGGCGCCGAGGCTATCGAAACTGATTCTGCGTGGGTTTAAAAGGACCCAGAACGGTAGGGCGAAAAACTCGGCGCGCCCACGATAAACCTATCTTCAAAACGGGTCATCGCGCCGGTTTTGAGCCGCGGCCCCTGATTTTGTTTCTGCCTAATGTCGTCGCGTACTAAAAACGTGCTCGAAGCGAATGGCGGAACCGATCGGCCAAACGTTGGGCCAAAATGAATCAGGGGTCGCGGCTCAAAACCGGCGCGATCAACGGATAGAACAAACACGCGAGTAGCGCGCCGAGTTTTTCGCCCTGCTATGGGGGTTGTCAAACTACCGGAGAAGGTGGCAGCTAGGTTTTCATTTTTAATGCGACGTTAGTCGCCTCAAATTTTGGGTTGAGAGGGGAAGGTTTAGTCTTTGGTGGCGTCT